>ERZ1066136.528-NODE-528-length-27629-cov-11.463262_pt1 | contig 27629 bp, 23 predicted proteins | sample MGYA00382783_ERZ1066136 | MGnify/ENA primary metagenome ERZ1066136 (study PRJEB33369, sample SAMEA5778366) | biofilm metagenome | biome: Industrial cooling water; feature: Water cooling tower basin; material: Biofilm | place: United Arab Emirates | collected... | reverse complement strand
TCCGCCTGGCGCGTCGCCGTCTTGCGGCCGGTCGCCCGGCCGGTGGTCGTGCGGCCGGCGCTGGTCTTGCGCGGCGCCCGCGTGGCCGCCTCGGCCTTGCGGTGCTCCAGCACCGTGTAGTCGTCGTAGACGTCCTGCGTCTCGTCGCCCGTCTTGCCCTTCTGGCCGATGCCGCGCACCACGCAGCCCTTCTCGCGCAGGCGCTGCACCAGCGGCGCGAAGTCGCTGTCGCTGCTGGCGATCACCACCACGTCGGGGCGCTCGGCCAGCACGAGGTCGATGGCGTCGACGGCCAGCGCGATGTCGGTGCTGTTCTTGCCCGCGGCCAGGTTGACCATGGGCTTGATGGCCAGGCGCTTGAACGCCGCCTGGTGCTTCACGGCGCTCTCGGCCGTGCAGTAGGCGCGGCGCACGTGGAGGCCGCCGTGCTGGTTGAGCAGCAGCCGGATGGCCTGCTCCATGACGTCGACGCTGACGTTGTCGGCGTCGATGAGCAGCATCACGCGCTCGGGGTTGCTCATGCTTGTTGGCTCCAGGCCAGGGTTTCGCCGCCGCGCAGCGGCTTGATGACGGCATCGCCGAAGGGCAGCGTCTCGGGCAGCGTGAGAGGCTGGCGCACCAGCGTCACCGTGCCCTCGTTGAGCGGCAGGCCGTAGAAGCGCGGGCCGTGCTCGCTGGCGAAGCCCTCGAGCTTGTCGAGCGCCCCGGCGGCCTCGAAGGCCTCGGCGTAGAGCTCCAGCGCCGCCGGCGCGGTGTAGCAGCCGGCGCCGCACACGCTCTGCTCCTTGAGCTGCGCCGCGTGCGGCGCGCTGTCGGTGCCGAGGAAGAACTTGCCGCTGCCCGAGGTGGCCGCGGCCACCAGCGCCTGGCGGTGGCGCTCCTTCTTGAGCACGGGCAGGCAGTAGTAGTGCGGGCGCAGGCCGCCCACGAACAGCGCGTTGCGGTTGTAGAGCAGGTGGTGCGCGGTGATGGTGGCGGCGGTCAGCGGCCCGGCCTCGGCCACGTACTGCGCGGCGTCGGCGGTGGTGATGTGCTCGAACACCACCTTGAGGCCCGGGAAGTCGCGGCGCAGCGGCTTCATCACGCGCTCGATGAACACGGCCTCGCGGTCGAAGACGTCGATCTCGCCGTCGGTCACCTCGCCGTGCACCAGCAGCAGCAGGCCATCGCGCTGCATGGCCTCGAGCGTGGCGTAGGTCTTGCGGATGTCGGTGACGCCGGCGTCGCTGTTGGTGGTCGCGCCAGCCGGGTAGAGCTTGAGCGCCACCACGCCCGCGGCCTTGGCCCGCACGATCTCCTCGGGCGGCGTGTTGTCCGTCAGGTACAGCGTCATCAGCGGCTCGAAGGCCATGCCCGCGGGGAGCGCGGCCAGGATGCGCTGGCGGTAGGCCACCGCCGCCGCGGCCGTGGTGACCGGCGGCTTGAGGTTGGGCATGACGATGGCGCGGGCGAACTGCCGCGCGGTGGCCGGCAGCACGGCCGCCAGCGCGGCGCCGTCGCGCAGGTGGAGGTGCCAGTCGTCGGGGCGGCGGATGGTGAGGGAGGCGGCGGGTTCGCTCATGCGCCGCATTGTCCCATCGCGCTGCGGCCCCGCCGCCGCCGCGCCGCCGCGGGCCTCAGCCGTAGCGCGCCATCGACAGGCCGCTGACGTCGATCTCGGGCGTCTTGCCGCTCACCAGGTCGGCGATCACGCGGCCGGTGCCGCAGGCCATGGTCCAGCCCAGCGTGCCGTGGCCGGTGGCCAGCAACAGGTTCTGCACGGGCGTGGGGCCGACGATGGGCGTGCCGTCGGGCGTCATGGGGCGCAGGCCGCACCAGAAGCTGGCCTTCGACACGTCGCCGCCCTGGGGGAACAGGTCGGTCACCACGTGTTCCAGGGTCGCGCGGCGCGGCTCGCGCAGGGCCAGGCTGTAGCCGCCGAGCTCGGCGGTGCCGCCCACGCGGATGCGGTCGCCCAGCCGCGTCACGGCCACCTTGTGCGTCTCGTCCATGATGGTGCTCTCGGGCGCGTGCGCGGCGTCGGTGATGGGCACCGTGATCGAGTAGCCCTTCACCGGGTAGACGGGGATGCGCAGGCCCACGGGCTCCAGCAGCTTGGGGCTGTAGGAGCCCAGGGCCAGCACCACCTGGTCGGCCTTCAGCAGCCCGGCCTCGGCGGTGTGCACGCCGGTGATGGCGCCGCCGCCGACCTGCAGCGCCTCGATGCGCGTGTTCCAGCGGAAGCGCACGCCCAGGGCCGCGGCCATCTCGGCCAGGCGGTTGGTGAACTGGAAGCAGTCGCCGGTCTCGTCGCCCGGCAGGCGCAGGGCGCCCACGAACTTGTGCTGCGTGTGCCTGAGCGCCGGCTCCACGCGGCAGAAGCCCTCGCGGTCCAGCACCTCGAAGGGCACGCCGTACTGCCTGAGCACCTCGACGTCGCCGCCGATGCCGTCGAGCTGCTTCTGCGTGCGGAACAGCTGCAGCGTGCCCTGGGCGCGGTCGTCGTAGGTGATGCCGGTCTCGGCGCGCAGGGCCTTCAGCACGTCGCGGCTGTACTCGGCGATGGGCACCATGCGGCTCTTGTTCAGCGCATAGGCCTTGGCCGTGCAGTTGGCCAGCATGGCCGCGCCCCAGCGCCACATGGCGGGGTCGAGCAGCGGCCAGATCACCAGCGGGCTGTGCTGCATGAGCATCCACTTGATGGCCTTGATCGGCACGCCCGGGCCGGCCCAGGGCGCGCTGTAGCCCGGGCTGACCTCGCCCGCGTTGGCGAAGCTGGTTTCCAGGGCCGGGCCGCTCTGCCGGTCGACGAGCTCGACCTCGTGCCCGGCCCGCGCTAGGAAATAAGCGCAGCTCACGCCGATGACACCGCCACCCAGGACCAGAACCTTCATGCACAACCGCCTTCGAGAGTTGCGCCACTGTAGAAGGCGGCCACCCGGCAACGTGGGGCGTTTTCTTCGAGAATCCCCGAATGAATCCCGTTTCGACGCCGCCTCGGCTGACGATGTTTCAGGTGCTGCTGTGCGGCGCCCTCATCGTCACGCTGAGCATGGGCATCCGCCACGGCTTCGGCCTGTGGCTGCAGCCCATCACCATGGACCGCGGCTGGAGCCGCGAGACCTTCGCCTTCGCCCTGGCGGTGCAGAACCTGGCCTGGGGCCTGGCCGGCCCGCTGGCCGGCATGTGGGCCGACCGCTTCGGCGCCTTCCGCGTGCTCGTGGTGGGTGCGGTGCTGTACGCGGCGGGCCTGGCGGTGATGGCCTCGGCCACCAGCGGCGTGGGCTTCCTGGGCGGCACGGGCGTGCTGCTGGGCATGGCGCAGGCGGGCACCACCTACGCCGTCATCTATGGCGTCATCGCGCGCAACGTGGCGCCCGAGAAGCGCTCCTGGGCCATGGGCGTGGCCGCGGCGGCGGGCTCCTTCGGCCAGTTCCTCATGGTGCCGGTGGAGAACTGGCTCATCGCCGGCGCCGGCTGGCAGAACGCGCTGTTCATCCTCAGCATTGCGGCGCTGCTGATCATCCCGCTGGCCTTCGGCCTGAAGGAGCCGCCGCGCGCGGCCGCCGCCGGCGGCCCGCAGCAGACGGTGCGCGCGGCGCTGAAGGAAGCCTTCGCCTACCCGAGCTTCCGGCTGCTGATGGCGGGCTACTTCGTCTGCGGCTTCCAGGTGGTGTTCATCGGCGTGCACCTGCCCAGCTACCTCAAGGACCAGGGCATGACGCCGCAGGTGGCCACGGTGGCGCTGGCCCTCATCGGCCTGTTCAACGTGTTCGGCACCTACGCCGCGGGCGCCCTGGGCCAGCGGCTGGCCAAGCGGCACATCCTGGCCGCCATCTACCTGCTGCGCGCGGTGGCCATCGTGCTGTTCATCAGCCTGCCGCTCACGCCGGCCAGCGTCTACGTGTTCGCGGCCGTCATGGGGCTGCTGTGGCTGAGCACGGTGCCGCCCACCAACGCCATCGTGGCGCAGATCTTTGGCGTGCAGTACATGAGCATGCTCGGCGGCTTCGTGTTCCTGAGCCACCAGGTCGGCAGCTTCATGGGCGTGTGGCTGGGCGGGCTGCTCTACGACCGCACCGGCAGCTACAACATCGTCTGGTGGATCGCCATCGCCCTGGGCGTGTTCGCGGCGCTGGTGAACCTGCCCGTGCGCGAGACGGCCATCGTGCGGCCGCAGGCGGCCACAGCATGAGCCGGCGCGCACGCCGCGGGTGGCAGGCGCTGGGCCTCGGCGTGGCCGGGCTGGCGCTGCTGGCCGTGTTCACGGCCTACCTCGACCCGCACCTGATGGCCGACCTCGCCAACCGCGTGTGGGCCTGCTTCTGAACCCCGGCGGGCCCGCCCATGCGCCGATGGCCGAGCCCTCGGCCTGGGTGCGGCGCTTCCTGCCGCTGCTGCCGCCGGGCGGGCGGGTGCTCGACCTGGCCTGCGGCAGCGGCCGCCACGTGCGCCTGCTGGCCGGGGCCGGCTTTGCCGTGACGGCGCTGGACCGCGACGCCGCCGCCCTCGCGGCCCTGGGTGCCCCGGCCGAGGTGCTGCAGGCCGATCTCGAAGGCGCACCCTGGCCGCTGGCCGGCCGGCGCTTCGACGGCATCGTCGTCACCAACTACCTCTGGCGGCCGCTGCTGCCGCTCCTGGTCGACACCCTGGCCGACGGCGGCGTCCTGCTCTACGAGACCTTCGCCCGCGGCCAGGAGACCCTCGGCCGCCCTTCGCGCCCCGAGTTCCTGCTGGCGCCCGGCGAGCTGCTCGCGGCCTTCGCCGGCCTGCGCGTGGTGGCCTTCGAGGACGGCTTCGAGCAGCCGCCGGCCGCCCCGGCGCCGCGTTTCGTGCAGCGCCTGGCCGCCGTGCGGATGCCGCCTGGGGAAAGCCCGCAGGAGCCGGCCGCTAAACTCCCGCGTTTTCCTCTCTGACCCGCCGCCGCGGCCCTGCCGCGCCCGGGCCCACCCCATGAACCCCATCGTTGGCAGCATCGTCGCCCTGGTCACGCCGATGGACGAGGCCGGCCGCGTCGACTTCGAGGCCTTCAGGCGCCTGATCGACTGGCACATCGCCGAGGGCACCGACTGCATCGGCGTCGTCGGCACCACAGGCGAGTCGCCCACGGTGAGCATGGAGGAGAACTGCGAGCTCATCCGTGTGGCCGTGCAGCACGCCGCGGGCCGCGTGCCCATCATGGCCGGCACGGGCGCCAACAGCACGGCCGAGGCCATCGAGCTCGCGCGCTACGCCCAGGGCGTGGGCGCCGACTGCCACCTCTCGGTGGTGCCCTACTACAACAAGCCCTCGCAGGAAGGCATCTACCGCCACTTCAAGGCCGTGGCCGAGGCGGTGGACCTGCCGCTGGTGCTCTACAACGTCCCCGGCCGCACCGTGGCCGACATGCAGCCCGAGACCGCGCTGCGCCTGGCCCAGGTGCCCGGCGTGGTGGGCATCAAGGAGGCCACGGGCGACATCGGCCGCGCCGGCTGGCTCATCCGCCAGGCACCGAAGTCCTTCGCCGTGTTCTCGGGCGACGACCCCACCGCCGTGGCGCTCATGCTCATGGGCGGCCGCGGCAACGTCAGCGTCACCGCCAACGTGGCGCCGCGCCGCATGCACGAGCTCTGCAAGGCCGCGATCGCGGGCGAGGTGGCGCGCGCCGTGGCCCTGCACATGGAACTTCTGCCCCTGCACAAGCATCTGTTCTGCGAGCCGAGCCCGGCGCCCGTGAAGTGGGCCCTGTCGCAGATGGGCCGCTGCCAGAACAGCCTGCGGCTGCCGCTGGTGCCGCTCACCGACGCCGGCCAGGCCCTGGTGCGCCAGGCCATGACCGACTGCGGGCTCTGACAGCCGCCATCCCGAACGACCCCCGATGACCATCTCCTCGCGCAAGCTGCCCCGCCCCGCCCTGCCGATCGCGGCGGCCACCCTCGTGCTGCTCGGCGGCTGCAGCAGCCTCGGCGGCGGCGACACCGTCGACTACCGCAGCACCGTCGTTCGCGCCCAGCCGCTCGAGGTGCCGCCCGACCTGACGCAGCTGTCGCGCGACTCGCGCTACCAGACCCAGGGCGGCGTCGTCAGCGCCGCCGCGGCCAACCAGCCGGCCGCCGCGGCCGCCGCCGGCACGGCCAGCGTGGCGCTGCAGAGCGTGGGCGAGCTGCGCATCGAGCGCAGCGGCCAGCAGCGCTGGCTGGTGGCGCCGATGCCGCCGGAGCAGCTCTGGCCGCAGCTGCGCGCCTTCTGGGAGGCGCGCGGCTTCCAGATCGCCATGGAAGACGCCAAGGCCGGCGTCATCGAGACCAACTGGTCCGAGAACCGCGGCAAGCTGCCCAACGACGTGGTGCGCAACCTGCTCGGCCGCATCGCGGGCAACCTGTTCGACACCGGCGAGCGCGATCAATTCCGCACCCGCCTGGAGCGCGTGGACGTGGGCGGCAAGCCCGGCACCGAGGTCTTCATCAGCCACCGCGGCATCGAGGAGGCGGTGCTCTCGCCGACCGGCGCGCGCGACGACAACACCACGCGCTGGCGCCTGCGCCCCAGCGACCCGCAGCTCGAGGCCGAGATGCTGGCGCGCCTGATGGTGAGCCTGGGCGGCGCGCGCGACGAACCCGCGGCCCGCACCACCGTGGCCGCCGCCCCCGAGACGCCCTCGCGCGCGCGCCTCGTGGTCGAGGGCACGGCCATCGAGATCGACGAGGCCTTCGACCGCGCCTGGCGCCGCGTCGGCCTGGCGCTGGACCGCGGCGGCTTCACGGTGGAAGACCGCGACCGCGCGCTGGGCCTGTACTACGTGCGCTACGTCGATCCCAAGAGCATCGGCCAGGAAGAGCCGGGCTTCTGGTCGCGCCTGTTCGGCAACACCGAGAACCCGCTCGAGGTGCGCCGCTTCCGCGTGGTGGTGCGCGCCAACGGGGCGCAGACCGTGGTGGCCATCCTCGACACGGCGGGCAACGTCGACAAGGGCGAGACCAGCAAGCGCGTGGCCTCGCAGCTGTTCGCCGAGCTGCGCTGAGCGCCCTGCCCGGCCCATGAAAAAAGCCGCCCCGAGGGGCGGCTTTCTGTTGGAGCTTTCGCTGTGCGGGCCCGCAGGCCCGTCGCTCACTGCGAAGCGGCCGAGGCGGGGGCCGAAGCAGCTTCGGCGGCCGGCGCCGGGGCGGGCGCGGGAGCCGGGGCGGGCGCAGCGGCCGGAGCCGGAGCGGGAGCCTCTTCCTTCTTGCCGCAGGCCGCCAGGGCGAAGGCGGCGACCAGGGTGGCCAGAACGAGCGACTTGTTCATGATGCGAAAACGTCCTAAGGGTGGGTTTGGGGTTCGATTGGCGACAGGCTCGGGGCCCTTGCGCAGCGGGCCCGAGCCACGCCGGTCAGTGAAACCGGCCTGATCCTTCAGCCTGCATCGCATCGGTCTCGCACCGATCGGGTGCCTTTGCACAAAACCACTTTGGTGCTAGGCAGCCAGCCCGTGATGATAGCCCGAAGTCCGTGAATACCCTAGAGGCGAGTCAGAGACCGAGCGTCGTGACCGGGAAGCCGGGGCTGGAACGTTGCAGCAGCGCATCAATCCGGTCGTGCCAGTGCAGGCGTGTGCGCGGCTCGAGCGACGCGCGGCCGCGGCCCTGCACCGGATCGAGGCGCACGACGCTGACGCAGCGGTCGTCCAGCAGCAGCGTGGGCAGGCCGTGGGCCAGCTCCTCCGGCACGACGAAGGGCGTGATGGCGTGCGCCCAGTCGCGCCGCCACTGCACGAAGCGCGGGTGCAGGCGCGGCACCTCGTCGTAGTGCGCCGCCAGCAGCACGAGCCGGCGCTGCGGCAGCCGCAGCCAGCCCGCGAGCGAGGCCAGCAGCGGGGCGTCGTCCCAGGGCCAGTTCTCGCCGAAGGCGGTGTCGACCGCGGTGATGGTGCGCGCGCCCTCGGCCAGGGCCGTGGCGAAGCCCCAGCGCACGGCCGGCGCGAAGTCCTCGGGGCCGTCGATGGCGGGCGGCGGCGGCGACGGTGGGGCGGGCGTGGTCATGCGGGGTCTCCCGGTGCGGTGCGGTCGGGGTGCAGCCAGCCGTCGGCCAGCCACTGCGCGAGCAGCGCCTGGGCGCCGGCGCTGAGGCGGCGGCGCGCGGCGGCGCCGAGGCGGCGGCCGTCGGCCAGCCCGTGCATCAGCCGCGCGTCGCGGCCGCCGGCCTCGAAGGCCTGGCCGTTGATGAACACATGGCGGTCGTCGTAGAGCATGCGCGTGCGGCGGTCGAGCACGACGGCGCCGCCGTCGTCGGCCACCGCGGCGGCGTCGAACCACACGCCGGGCTTGGGCTCGCTGAGCGATTCTCCCAGCGTGCGCGCGAGCCAGCGCGGGTCGTCGTCGAGCGCGCGCTGCACGGCCTGGCGGGCGAAGTCGAGCAGCGCCGGGGGCACGGCCGCCGGCGTGGCGGTGGGCGGCTGGCCGGGGTCGCGGTAGCGGTGGCCGCCGGGCTCGGCGCTGGCGCCGCGCTCGTCGGCCAGGGCCTCGGACAGCTCATCGGCCAGGCGCGCCACGAGGTCGCTGGCCAGTTCGCCCTCCGACGGCGCCCGGAAGCCCACCGAGCAGGTCATGCAGTCGCCGCCCACGGCGTCGCCGTCATGGCCCCAGCGCGGCGGCAGGTAGAGCAGGTCACCGGGCTCGAGCACCCATTCCTGCTCGGGCTCGAAATGGCTGAGCAGCTTGAGCGGCGCCCCGGGCACGAAGCCGTGGTCCTGGCCCTTGCGCAAGGGGCCGATGCGCCAGCGGCGGCGGCCCTGCACCTGCAGCAGGAACACGTCGTAGGCGTCGAGGTGCGGGCCGACGCCGCCACCGTCGCTGGCCCACGAGACCATGAGGTCGTCGAGCCGGGCGTCGGGCACGAAGCGGAAGGCCTCGAGCAGGGTGCGCGCCGCGGGCACGTGGAGATCCAGGCCCTGCACGAGCAGCGTCCAGCCGGCACGCGACACCGGCGGCAGCGCGCGCCGCGCGAACGGCCCGCGGCGCACGCGCCAGTCGGCGGCCGCGGTGCCGGCGCCACGGCGCTGCACCAGGCGCGACTCGACGCCGTCCTGCCCCGCCAGATCGAACAGCGCGGCGCGCGGCAGCGGCGGCTGCACCCCGGGCCATGCCTGGCGCACCAGCAGCGGCTTTTTCTGCCAGTGGCGCTTCATGAAGCGGGCCGGGCTGAGGCCCCCGAGCAAGGGCAGCGGCCGCTCGAGGGCGGCGGCATCGGTGAACGGCAGCGGGGCGGGCGGGACAGGGCTCATCGCCGGCATTGTGCGCGGCGGCGCTGTGCCATCATCCTCCGATGATCATCGCCAGCCCCTGCGTCGTGAGCCTGACCTGGCAGCTTGCCGACGCGCAGAACCGCCCGATCGACGAGCTGGCCGAGCCGGTGGAGTTCTTCTACGGCGGCGACGACCTGCTGGCCAAGGTCGAGGAGGCCCTCGCCGGCCACGCCGAAGGCGCCGAGCTGCACCTGCACCTCGAGCCCGAGCACGCCTTCGGCGACTACGACCCCGACCTCGTGTGCTTCGAGGCGCGCCAGCTCTTCCCCGAGCAGCTCGAGCCCGGCATGGCCTTCGAGGGCCTGCCCCCGGGCGCCGTGACCGAGGGCATGCCGGCGGATGCCGTCTACATCGTCACCGAGGTCTACCCCTCGCACGTGGTGCTCGACGGCAACCACCCGCTGGCCGGCATGGCGCTGCGCCTGCACCTCAAGGTGCGCGGCGTGCGCGAGGCCAGCGACGACGAGATCGAGGCGCGCAGCGTCGGCCAGGGCTTCGTGTCGGTGCTCGACGGCCGGCCGACCGACTCGCCGCTGCACTGAGCGCGGCGCCGCGGGGCGCCCGGGCCTTTCAGGCCCGCTGGGCCGGCGGGGCGTGCGGGCCTTTCAGGCCCGCCCGGTGCTGCCGAAGCCGCCCGTGCCGCGGGCGCTGGCCGCGAAGTCGTCGACGACGCGGAAGGCCGCCTGCACCACGGGCACGATGACCATCTGCGCGATGCGGTCCAGCGGCTGGATCGTGACGGGGGCCGCACCGCGGTTCCAGGCGCTCACCTTCAGCGGGCCCTGGTAGTCGCTGTCGATCAGGCCCACGAGGTTGCCCAGCACCAGGCCCTGCTTGTGGCCCAGGCCCGAGCGCGGCAGCAGCATGGCGCACAGGCCCGGGTCGGCGATGTGCATGGCCAGGCCCGTGGGCACGAGCTCGGCCTGGCCGGGCTGCAGCACCAGCGGTGCGTCGATGCAGGCGCGCAGGTCCAGGCCGGCGCTGCCGGGCGTGGCGTAGGCCGGCAGCGTGGGCGCGATGCGCAGGTCGAGGATGCGGAGATCGATGGTCGTCATGGCGGTGGTCTAGGCGCGCGGCGCGGGCAGGCGCTCGGCGATGGCGGCCACGAGCTGCCGCGCCAGGGCCAGCTTGCCCGCACGCGGCAGTTCGGTGCTGCGGCCGGCTTCGACCAGCAGCAGCGCGTTGTCGTCGCGGCCGAAGGTGGCCGGGCCCAGGTTGCCCACCACCAGCGGCACGCCCTTCTTCACGAGCTTGGCGCGGGCGTGGCGCTCCACGTCCTCGCTCTCGGCGGCGAAGCCCACGCACCAGGGGCGCTGGCCCTCGGGCAGGCGCGCCACGGTGGCCAGGATGTCGGGGTTCTCGACGAAGGCCAGCGCGGGCACGGCGCCGCTGCCGTCCTTCTTGATCTTGTGCGCGGCCTCCTCGGCCACCCGCCAGTCGGCCACGGCCGCGGTGGCCACGAACACGTCGTGCGCGGGCGCCAGCGGCAGCACGGCGGCCAGCATCTCGCGCGCGCTGCCGACGTCGATGCGCGCCACGCCGCGCGGCGTGGGCAGGGCCACGGGGCCGGCCACCAGCGTGACCTGCGCGCCCGCCTCGGCCGCCGCGCGCGCGATGGCAAAGCCCATCTTGCCGCTGCTGCGGTTGGTGATGCCGCGCACGGGGTCGATGGGCTCGAAGGTGGGCCCGGCCGTCACCAGCACGCACCGCCCGGCCAGCCGCTTGGGCTGGAAGAAGGCGATGAGCTCGTCGCGCAGTTCGTCGGCCTCGAGCATGCGGCCGTCGCCCACCTCGCCGCAGGCCTGGTCGCCGGCGGCGGGGCCCAGCACCGTGGCGCCGTCGGCGCGCACCTGGGCCACGTTGCGCTGCGTGGCCGGGTGCGACCACATCTCGCGGTTCATGGCCGGCGCCAGCAGCAGCGGGCAGCACTCGCGCGGGCGCGCCAGGCACAGCAGCGAGAGGATCTCGCCGGCACGGCCCTGGGCCAGCTGGGCGATGAAGTCGGCGCTGGCCGGCGCCACCAGCACGGCGTCGGCCTCGCGCGTGAGGTTGATGTGCGGCATGGCGTTGGGCGCGCGCAGGTCCCACTGCGAGGTGACCACGGGCCGCCCGGTGAGCGCCTGCATCGTGGCCGGCGTGATGAACTGCGCCGCGGCCTCCGTCATCACCACCTGCACGCTGGCGCCTTCGCGCTGCAGCTCGCGCGCCAGCTCCGCGGCCTTGTAGCAGGCCACGCCGCCCGACAGGCCCAGCACGATGTGGCGGCCGGCCAGTTCGCCGGCGGCGCCGGAAAGGGTTTCGAGCGCCATGGTCAGACCGCCGCCCCGTGGCACTTCTTGAACTTGCGGCCGCTGCCGCAGGGGCAGGGGTCGTTGCGGCCGGGCTGCGGCTCGACACGGCGCGTCGGCGGCTTCGGCGCGTGGTCGAGCCAGAACACGCGCAGGTCCTGGGCGGCAAAGAGCGCGCGGTCGATCGCGGCCTCGCGCGGGCTGATGGGTTCTTCGCCTTCGGCCACCGGCGGCACGGGCGCGTCGTCGGGCGTGGGCTTGAGCAGGGCCTCGATGTCGCCCAGCAGCTCGGCGAGCAGCGCGCGCGCCTCGGCATCGGCCGGTTCCACCCAGATGTCGGGGAACACCGAGACCGCCGACAGGAAGCCCTCGGCCCACAGCGCACCACCCTGCATCAGCGCGCGGGCGTCGTCGTCGGGCTCCTCGGGCGGCTTCTCGTCCTCTCCCCAGCTGTAGAGCATGGGCTCCAGGCGCAGGGCGTCGGGGTGGTCGAGCAGGGCCTCGCCATCGAGCATGCGGCGCAGCGACTGCAGGCGCTGCTGCACCGTGGCCAGGGCCTGGGCGACGTCGACCGGGTCGGCGAAGGCGCGTTCGAACTCCTCGCCCAGCAGGGCCGGCACCCAGTCGGCCGCCGGCTCGGGCAGGTAGGCGCCGGCGGCCACGGCGGTGAGCGCGCCGTCCAGCCACTCGGCGTGGAGGGACGAGCCGAAGCCCTGCAGCCGCGTGGCCAGGGCCTCCAGGGCCGTGGTCTCGTCGGGGGCGGGTGGGGTCATGCGGGTTCTCCGGGCTGCGGCCGCGTGGCGGCCGGCGGGTGGGGGTGCAGGCGGGCCATCGACAGCACGTCGACGTAGACGCCATCGCGCAGCGCATAGGCGCGGTGGCGGCCCTCTTCCTCGAAGCCGAAGCGCCGGTACAGCGCGATGGCGCGGGCGTTGTCGGCGAACACGGTGAGCTCCAGGCGCAGCAGGTGGGCCCAGCGGTCCGCGTAGTCGCACACCGCCTGCATGAGCGCCGTGCCGACGCCCTGCCCCTGGTGGGCCGCGCCGACGCTGATGCCCAGCATGGCGGCGTGGCGGCGGCGCACGCGATCCATGGGGTGCAAGCCGAGGCTGCCGAGCAGCTCGCCGTCGCGCTCGGCCAGCAGCAGCAGGTCGGCGCTCTCGCCGGCGGTGGCCATCTTCTCCAGGCGCTGGCGCCACAGGGCCTCGGTGGGCCAGGGCAGCTGCATGAGGTTGCCGAACACCGCGTCGTCGGCCATCTGTCGCGCCAGCGCCGCCGCGTCGGCGGGTGTGGCCCGGCGCAGCGTGATCGGGGGCTTGGGGTCGGCGGCGGAGGGCTTCATCGGGGGGCGGACTGTGGCGCGGAGGCGACGATCCCCGCGGCTGGAGGGCGGATTGTCACGCCAGTGGCACGGGGCGGCGCCACTCTCCAGGGCACGATTCTTGCGCCTGAGCCGCCCGCACCATCTCGGGGCTCCGACGTCAAGCCGGACAATCGCGGGGGCGCTGAGGCCAGCCTGCAACGGCCCCGGGCCTCTTGCGATTGCACACTGTCGGTTTCCCGGTGGTTACAGCGCGACGGCGCGGTGGCCGCCGCACTGGTTTTTCACCTGTTCTGCTGTTCTTTGGCTTCCGAGCCCGGGCGTCGGCATCTGCCGCCCCCGGCCGGGCCGCCCTTCCAACGATCCGAGGACCTTTTCCATGACCCGAGACGACTGGCTCCTGTTCCCCCGCACCGCCGTGGCCGCCGCGGTGGCCGTGGTGGCCGCCACCACGGCGCTGCCCGCCCTGGCCCAGAACACCACCTCCGCGGTGAGCGGCCGCGTGGTCGGCGGTGACGGCCGCCCGGTGGCCGGCGCCACCGTGACCATCACGCACCAGCCCTCGGGCACCACCGTCACCGCCACGACCGACGCCGAGGGACGCTACGCCGCCCGCGGCCTGCGCCCGGGTGGCCCGTACAGCATCACCTTCCAGCGCGGCAACGACATCGACCGCCGCAGCGACCTGAACCTGGCGCTGGCCGAGACGCTGACGCTGGACACGCAGCTGGGCAGTGCCACGCAGACCATCACCGTGACGGGCGGCCGCCTGCTGCCCAACGCGGGCAACCAGGGCGCCGGCACGGCGATCGGCCAGCGCGAGCTGACCGGCCTGGCCTCGGTGGCCCGCAGCCTGCAGGACGTGGCCCGCACCGACCCGCGCCTGGCGCAGACCGACAAGCAGCGCGGCGAGATCTCGGCCCTGGGCCAGAACACGCGCTTCAACAGCATCACCATCGACGGCGTCACCACCAACGACACCTTCGGCCTGGAAGCCAACAACCTGCCCACGCTCAAGCAGCCGATCTCGATCGACGCGATCCAGACGGTGCAGGTCAACCTGAGCAACTACGACGTCACGCAGAAGGGCTACACCGGCGCCAACATCAACGCCATCACCAAGAGCGGCACGAACGAGCTGAGCGGCAGCGTGTACTACGTCTACCGCGACGACAGCCTGGCCGGCGACCGCTTCAACAGCACCAACGGCACCTACTTCGCGCCGCCGCCCTTCGAGGACAAGCTCTATGGCTTCGTGCTCGGCGGCCCGGTCATCAAGGACAAGCTGTTCTTCTTTGCCAGCTACGAAGAGCTGCGCAGCTCGCGCAACAGCCCCAGCGTCGGCCCGCTGGGCAGCGCGGCCACCAACGTGGGCATCACGCCGGCGGCCATCACCGAGGCCACGAACATCGCGCGCGACACCTGGGGCCTCAACATCGGCGGTTCGCAGGTGCCGCAGGGCCTGGAGCTGGTGGTCAAGGACACGCTGCTGAAGCTGGACTGGAACATCAACGACCGCCACCGCGCCAACATCCGCTACACCAAGACCGAGCAGAACGAGCCGCAGCTCAACGGCTTCGGGGCGGCCAGCCTGTCGCTGAGCTCGTGGTGGTTCGACCAGGACAAGACGCTCGAGACCACGGTCGGCCAGTGGTTCGCGGACTGGACCGACAGCTTCAGCACCGAGCTGAAGGTGTCGCAGCGCGACTACGAGAGCACCCCCGTGCTGCTGGCGGCGCGCATGCCCGCCATGACACTGCGCTTCGCGGGTGCGGCGCCGGGTGCGCCCGCCGGCTTCAGCACCGCCCAGCGCACGCTGAACTTCGGCACCGAGAACAGCCGCCACCTCAACGCCCTGGCCACCGAGACGCTCGACGTCTACGCCGGCGCCACCTGGAACCTGGGCGACCACGAGCTGAAGTTCGGCATCGACTTCTCGGACAACGACGTCTACAACGCCTTCGTCCAGAACACCCAGGGCAACTACGCCTTCGGCTGCGAGCCGGGCACCTACAGCTTCGGCGTCGTGGCCAACTGCACGGGCAACTACACGCCCACGGGCTCGACCACCGCCGTGCCGATGACGCCCGAGCTGCGCGATGCCGCCGTGCTCGAGAACTTCCGCCTGGGCCGCCCCTCGAGCTACACGCTGCAGGCCCCGCTGGCCGGCCGCACGCTCAACGATGCGGTCGCGATCTGGAGCTACGCGAACACCGGCCTGTTCTTCCAGGACACCTGGCGCGTGCAGCCCAAGCTCACGCTGACGCTGGGCCTGCGGGTCGACCAGCAGAGCGTGCCGACCAAGCCCCTGCGCAACGCCGACGTGGCCGCGGCCCCGGTGGCCGGCTCGGTGACGGGCACGACCCACACGCGCGCCACCGGCGGCTTTGGCGTGGACAACACGGTCACGCTCGACGGCAACAACCTGGTGCAGCCGCGTGTCGGCTTCAACTGGGACCTCGGTGACCGCGACACGCGTCGCCAGCTGCGCGGCGGCTTCGGCCTGTTCCAGGGCGCGGCGGCCAACGTCTGGCTGAGCAACCCGTTCAGCAACACGGGTGCCGCGGTGGCGCAGATCAACTGCCCCAGTTTCACGGCCTGCAACGGGGTGATCTTCAACCCCAACATCAACAGCCAGCCGCCGGTGCCGGGCGTGCCGCCGGCGCCCAACGTCGACGTGCTGTCGCCGGGCCTGGAGCAGCCCTCGGTGTGGAAGGCCAACCTGGCCTTCGAGACCGAGCTGCCCGCCCTGCCGGTGGTCGGCCGCCTCGTCGCGAGCGCCGAGTGGGTGCACACCAAGGTCCAGTCGGGCATCTACTACGAGAACCTGAACCTGGGCGCCGTCACGCGCGTGGGCCCGGACGGCCGCAACCTGTACTACCGGACCGAGGGCTACGACCCGGCCTGCTGGAACGCCAACACCGGCGCCGCCATCACCGCCGGCGCCTGCGCCACGCCGACCGGCCAGTCGCGCGTGCGCGCCCTGAGCAACCCGAACTTCAGCAACGTGCTGATGGCCAAGGAAACCAGCAAGGGCGGCGGCGACGCCATCACCCTGGGCATCGCCAACCCGTCGCGCAGCGGCCTGAGCTGGAACCTGGCCTACACCTACACCACCGCCAAGGAAGTGAACCCGCTGACATCGTCGACCTCGGCCTCGAACTACGGCAACCGCAACATCTTCAACCAGAACGAGGACGTCGAGCAGAACTCCAACTACCTGGTGCGCGACCGCGTCAACGCCAGCCTGCTGTGGAACAAGGCCTTCATCGGCAAGTACAACACCACGGTGGGCGTGTTCTACGAGGGACGTCGCGGCAAGCCCTACAGCTGGACCTACATCAACGACCTCAACGGCGACGGCCTGGGTGGCAACGACCTGATGTACGTGCCTTCGGCGCCGGGCTCGGGCGAGGTGATCTTCCGCGGCCGCACCGGCGCGGAGACCGCGGCGCAGGCCGAGGCCCGGTTCTGGGACGTGGTCAACGGCAGCCCCGCCCTGTCGGCGGCCAAGGGCGGCGTGGTCGGCCGCAACAACGAGTTCGCCCCCTGGGTGAACAACGTCGACCTGCGCCTGAGCCAGGAGCTGCCGGGCTTCAGCGCCAAGCACAAGGGCTCGATCACGCTGGACATCCTGAACTTCGGCAACCTGCTGAACAAGAAGTGGGGCCGCATCGACGAGATCGGCTTCCCCAGCAACCGCAGCTTCGTGTACTACAACGGCATCGACTCGGCGACCGGCAAGTACGTCTACAGCGTGGGCGACACCGAGAACCTGGTCACCCGCCAGGACGCGGGCGAGTCGCAGTGGGCGGTGCAGGTCACCCTGCGCTACTCGTTCTGACCCCCGGGCCCTCGAGGCCTGGTGCAAGGGGCGGCCTGCGGGCCGCCCTTTTTCTTGCCCGCGCGGCTCAGGCCGCGCTCAGCCCCCGCACCTTCTGCAGCGCCAGCGCCGCCGCCGCCGTGCGCGTTTCCACGCCCAGCTTCTCGTGGATGCGCTCGAGGTGCTTCTTCACCGTGGCCGGGCTGGCACCGAGGATGTCGCCGATGTCGCGGTTGGTCTTGCCCTTGGCCACCCAGTAGAGCACCTCGCTCTCGCGCAGCGTCAGGCCGAAGGCGCGCATCAGGGCCTGCACGGTGTCGGCGTCGTCCACCTCGCGCAGCACCACGAGCCAGTCGTCGTCCACGGTGCGGCCCTGCAGCGCGGCCACGAGCTGGCGGCCGTCGCGCGCCAGCGTGAAAGGCCGCGCCACGCCGGCCGCGGCCAGGCCCACGAGCCAGTTCGTCAGCACCAGCGGCAGGCGCTCAACCGCGCCGGGGTCGAACCAGGCCACGAGCCAGCGGCGGGCCAGCGGCGTCTGCCACACCACGCGCGCCGTGCCGCCCTGCGGGCCGGGCAGCAGGCGCACGGCCAGAGTGGCGTGGCCGTAGGCATCGAGCGCGTTGCGCGCCTGGCGCGCCTGCCGTGCCGCGGCCATGTGCGTGGCCATGCGCGCCAGCACCTCGGGCGGGCGCAGCGGCTTGGTCACGTAGTCCACGCCGCCGGCCTCGAAGGCCGCGACGACGTGTTCGGTCTCGGTCAGGCCGGTCATGAAGACCACCGGGATGTGCGCCGTCTCGGGCCCGGCCTTCAGCCGGCGCGCCACCTCGAAGCCGTCGATGCCGGGCATCACGGCGTCGAGCAGCACGATGTCGGGGTCGGCCGCGGCGGCGCGCGCCAGGGCCTGCGTGCCGTCGGTGGCCACGAGCACGGTGTAGCCGGCGGCGTCGAGCGCGTCGTGCAGCATGGCCAGGTTGTCGGGCATGTCGTCGACGATGAGCACGAGGCCGGCGCCGCGCTCGGCCAGCGGGGGCAGCGGTGCCGGGGTGTCAGTCATCGGGTGTGTGGGCCAGGGCGTCATCGAGGACCTTCGAGAGGCGGTCGAACTGGAAGCGCTCGGCCAGCTCGCGCAGTGGCGCCAGCCAACCGGCGCACTCGGGGTGCAGGGCGGCGATCTCGTCCAGGCGCTGGCGCACGCCACGCGGGTAGCCCAGGGCCACCAGCTGCTGCAGGCCGCGCAGCTCCTCGCGCGGGGGCGGCAGGCCCGCGGTGGCGGGCGGCGGCGGCGCGGCCGGCGCGCTGCGCGGCAGCCACTGCAGGCGCAGCTGCGCGCCCAGCCAGTCGAGCAGCTCGTCCATGCGCACGGGCTTGGTGATGAAGTCGGCTGGCGTGATGCCGACGTCGTTGTCCAGGTTCTTGTCGAAGGCGTTGGCCGAGACGATGGCCACCGGCGCCGTGCTCAGGCCCTGCTCGCGCAGCGCGCGGATGGTGGCCCAGCCGTCGATGCCGGGCATGGCCAGGTCCATGAAGATGGCGTCCACCGCCTGCTCCTTGAGCAGGCCCAGGGCGGCCACGCCCGAACCGGCCTCCAGCACCTCGAAGCCATGGCCCTGCAGGCGGCGCGCCAGCAGCGTGCGGTCGACCTCCTCGTTGTCGACCACCAGCACGCGGCGGCGCGGGCCGGCGTAGTCGCCGCGCGGCGGCGGCGGCGGCGCCACGGGGCCGGCCAGCGCCGGCAGGAACAGGCGCACGCGGAACAGCGTGCCCTCGCCGGGGCGCGAGCTCACGGTCATCTCGCCGCCCATCAGCTCGGTCAGCATCTTGGCGATGGTCAGGCCCAGGCCGGTGCCCGCCGCGCCGCTGCTGCCGGCCTCGGCCGCGCCGCGCGCAAAGGGCTCGAAGATGCGCTCGAGGTCGTCGGCCGCGATGCCGGGGCCGGTGTCCTCGATCTCGAACACGGCCATGTCGCGCACGTGGCTGGCACGGAAGGCCACGCGCCCCGTGCGCGTGAACTTCACGGCGTTGCCCAGCAGGTTGAGCAGGATCTGCGTGAGCCGCCGCTCGTCGGCCTTCACGCGCTCGGGGGCGCCGGCCACGTCGTGCTCGAAGCGCAGGCCCTTGGCGGCGGCTTGCAGCTCGAACATGCCCACGATCTGCTGCAGCGCCTCGCGCAGGCGCATGGGCTTGGGCTCCAGCGTGAGCTTGCCGCTCTCGATGCGCGCGATGTCCAGCGAGCCCTCGATCAGGCTCAGCAGGTGCTCGCCGCCGCGGCGGATGACGCCGATGCCGTGCTTGCGCGGGGCCGGCAGGCTCGGGTCTTCGTCCAGCAGCTGCGCGTAGCCGAGGATGCTGTTGAGCGGCGTGCGCAGCTCGTGGCTGATGGCGCTGAGGTAGCGCGTCTTGGCCTGGTTGGCAGCCTCGGCCGCGCGGCGGGCGCGCTGCAGCTCCTCGTCGGTGCGGCGGTGCGACTCAATCTCGCGCACCAGCAGCTCGGTCTGGCGGTTGCTCTCCTCCTGCGCCACGCGGCGGCTGGCCTGCGTGAGCACCATCCACCAGCCGATGACACCGCCGGCCAGCATGAGCGCGGCGTAGAGCTTCACGAAGGTCAGGCGCAGCGCCGGGGCCACGGCCTCGGCCTGGGCGCCGAGCGTGTCGATCTGCACGGTGTAGACGGCCGCCATCAGCGCCGCCAGCACCGTGCCCACGCCGGCCATCAGCAACAGGTAGCGCACCAGCCCGGTGTCGAGCTGCGGCCACCAGGCGCGCGGCGTCAGGCGGCGCAGCAGCGTGCGCGCCTGCTCGCGGCCTCGGGCCTCGGGGGGCTTGCAGAGGTCGTGGCAGCGGGCGTCGAGGCTGCAGCACAAGGAGCAGATGGGCCCGCCGTAGGCCGGGCAGCGCGCCATGTCCTCGCCCTCGTACTCGCGCTCGCAGATGACGCAGCGGCGCAGCGCGGCGCGGCCCAGGTAGGCGCCGTCGGGGCTGGGCGCCGTGGCGGCCTCGGCCGGCCGCGCCAGGTAGTAGCGGCCCTTCGTGGCCCAGGCGATGAGCGGCGCGGCCACGAAGGCCACCACTGCCGCCACCAGCGCCGAGAAGGCCTCGGCCCAAGGCCCGAAGACGCCAAACCAGGCCAGGATGGACAGCACCGAGGCCAGCGCCATTGCGCCCACGCCCACCGGGTTGATGTCGTAGAGGTGCGCGCGCTTGAACTCGATGCCCTTGGGGCTGAGCCCCAGCGGCTTGTTCACCACGAGGTCGGCCACCACGGCCATGATCCAGCTGATGGCGAGGTTGCTGTACAGCCCCAGCACGCCGCCGATGGCCTTGAACACGCCCAGCTCCATGAGCATCAGCGCGATCAGGATGTTGAACACCACCCACACCACGCGCCCCGGGTGGCTGTGCGTGATGCGCGCGAAGAAGTTGCTCCAGGCCAGGCTGCCGGCGTAGGCGTTGGTGACGTTGATCTTGAGCTGACACACCACCACCAGCAGCGTGGTGGCGGCCACCGCCCAGCCGTAGTCGGAGAACACGGTTTCCCAGGCGGCCAGGTACATCTGGTTGGGATCCACGGCGCGCTCGGGCGGCACGGCCAGGCCCAGCACCAGCACGGCCAGCGCGGCGCCGCCCAGCATCTTGAGCACGCCGGGGATCACCCAGCCCACGCCGCCCAGCAGCACGCCCGACCACCAGCTCACGCGGTTGGCGCGTGTCTTCTCGGGCATGAAGCGCAGGTAGTCGGCCTGCTCGCCCATCTGCGTGATGAGCGCCACGCCCACCGTGAGCGCGGCGCCGAAGAGCAGCGGGTCGAAGGTGGCGCCGTTGCCCTCCAGGCCCGGGTAGGCCGCCAGCTCCGACAGCAGGTTGAGGTTGGCCTGCAGCACGAAGACGAAGGGCACCACCATCAGCGCCAGCGCCAGCGGCTGCGTCCACACCTGCATGCGGCTGAGCACCGTGATGCCGTGCGTGACCATGGGGATGACCACCAGCGCGCAGATGAGGTAGCCCCACTCGGGCGGGATGTCGAAGGCCAGCTCCAGCGCGTAGGCCATGATGGCCGCCTCGAGCGCGAAGAAGATGAAGGTGAAGCTGGCGTACAGCAGGCTGGTGATGGTGCTGCCGATGTAGCCGAAGCCGGCGCCACGGGTGAGCAGGTCCATGTCCAGCCCATAGCGCGCCGCGTACACGCTGATGGGCAGCCCGGCCGCGACGATGATGGCCGCCGTGGCCAGCACCGCCCACAGCATGTTGACGAAGCCCACCTGCAGCAGCAGCGTGGCGCCCAGGGCCTCGAGCACGAGGAAGCTGGCGGCGCCGCCCAGGGCCGTGTGCGCCACGCGTTGCGGCCCCCACTTGCGGAAGGCGCGCGGCGTGAAGCGCAGCGCGTAGTCCTCCAGCGTCTCGCTCGCGACCCAGGCGTTGTAGTCGCGGCGGACCTTGATGACGCGTTGCTGGGGTTCGGGAGCGCCGGGGTTCACCCGACCCCCGCTTGCACGCTTCGGGCCAAGCCCCTGGCTGGTGCGGGGCGGGCGGGCTAGCATGCAGGCACCGACCTTGCTGACCACCACCGCATGGACCTGACGCCCCGAGAGAAGGACAAGCTGCTGCTCTTCACCGCCGCGCTACTGGCCGAGCGCCGCAAGGCCCGCGGCCTGAAGCTCAATGTGCCCGAGGCCATCGCCCTCATCAGCGCCGCCATCCTGGAGGGCGCACGCGACGGCAAGACGGTCGCGCAGCTCATGAGCGAGGGCAAGACCGTGCTCGGCCGCGACGACGTGATGGAAGGCGTGCCCGAGATCGTGAGCGAGATCCAGGTCGAGGCCACCTTCCCCGACGGCACCAAGTTGGTGACCGTGCACCAACCCATTGCATGACTGGCGAGGACCCACGATGAGCCTGAACCAACTGCTGGCGGCTGCGGCCGCGTCCCTCGCCACCGCCGCCCAGGCCCACGAGGGCCACGGCCTGCCCGGCGCCAGCCACTGGCACGCCACCGACGTGGTGGGCCTGCTGCTCGTGGTGGCCGTGGCCGCCGGGGCGTGGCTGTGGATCCGCCGCAAGTGAGGGCCCGGCCATGATCCCCGGTGAACTGCTGGTCGACGACGACGGCGAACACGCGCTCAACCCCGGCCGGCCGATGACGACGATCGTCGTGGCCAACAGCGGCGACCGGCCCATCCAGGTGGGCTCGCACTACCACTTCGCCGAGACCAACGCCGCGCTGGTGTTCGACCGCCAGGCCGCCAAGGGCCAGCGGCTGAACATCCCCAGCGGCACGGCGGTGCGCTTCGAGCCGGGGCAGGAGCGCACGGTGACGCTGGTGCCGTATGCAGGGCATCGGCAGGTGTGGGGCTTCCGCGGCCTCGTGAACGGAGCGGTGTGATGACACGAACCCTGGGCCGCCGCGCCTATGCCGAGATGTTCGGCCCCACCGTGGGCGACCGCCTGCGCCTGGCCGACACCGGCCTCGTCATCGAGGTCGAGGCCGACCACACGCTCAAGGCCGGCGGCTACGGCGAAGAGGTCAAGTTCGGCGGCGGCAAGACCATCCGCGACGGCATGGGCCAGAGCCAGACCGTCAACGGCCCCGGCGCGCACGAGGCGCACGACGTCGTCATCACCAACGCGCTCATCGTGGATGCCGCGGGCATCGTGAAGGCCGACGTCGGCATCAAGGGCCACCGCATCGCCGCCATCGGGAAGGCCGGCAACCCCGACGTGCAGCCGGGCGTGGACATTGTCATCGGCCCGGGCACCGAGATCATCGCCGGCGAGGGCATGATCCTCACGGCCGGCGGCATCGACAGCCACATCCACTTCATCTGCCCGCAGCAGATCGAGGAGGCGCTGAGCTCCGGCGTGACGACCATGCTGGGTGGCGGCACCGGGCCGGCCACGGGCACCTTCGCCACCACCTGCACGCCGGGGCCCGAGAACATCCACCGCATGCTGATGGCGGCGGAGGCCTTCCCGATGAACCTGGGCTTCATGGGCAAGGGCAACGCCACGCGGCCCGAGGCGCTGACGCAGCAGATCGCCGCCGGCGCGATTGGCCTGAAGCTGCACGAGGACTGGGGCACCACGCCCGCGGCCATCGACAACTGCCTGACGATGGCCGAGGTGACCGACACGCAGGTGTCCATCCACTCCGACACGCTCAACGAGAGCGGCTTCGTGGAAGACACCATCGCCGCCACGGCCGGCCGCACGCTGTGCGCCTTCCACACCGAGGGCGCGGGCGGCGGCCACGCGCCCGACATCCTCAAGGTCATCGGCACCGAGAACTTCCTGCCCAGCAGCACCAACCCCACGATGCCCTACACCGTGAACACGGTGGACGAGCACCTGGACATGCTGATGGTGTGCCACCACCTCGATGCCTCCATCGCCGAGGACCTGGCCTTTGCCGAGAGCCGCATCCGCCGCGAGACCATCGCGGCCGAAGACGTGCTGCACGACCTGGGCGCCATCAGCATGATGAGCTCCGACAGCCAGGCCATGGGCCGCGTGGGCGAGGTCATCATCCGCACCTGGCAGACGGCGCACAAGATGAAAGGCCAGCGCGGCTGGCTCGCGCCGCCGCCCGAGCGCGCCAAGGCGCACCCGGTGGAGGCGGAACAGCGCAACGACAACTTCCGCGTCAAGCGTTACATCGCCAAGTACACGGTGAACCCGGCGATTGCCAACGGCATCGCGCACGAGGTGGGCAGCGTGGCCGTGGGCCATTGGGCCGATCTGGTGCTGTGGCGGCCGGCGTTCTTCGGCGTCAAGCCCAGCCTCATCCTCAAGGGCGGCTTCATCGCGCACGCGCTGATGGGCGACGCCAACGCCAGCATCCCCACGCCGCAGCCGGTGCACTACCGGCCCATGTTCGGCAGCTTCGGGCGCACGCTGCAGGCCACGAGCATCACCTTCCTGAGCCAGATCGCGCTGAAGAACGGCGTGGGCGATCAGCTGGGGCTGCGGCGGCACCTGTCGGCCGTGAGCGGCTGCCGCACGGCGCGCAAGCCGCACATGGTGCTCAACGGCTACATGCCGGTGATGGAGGTGGACGCGCAGACCTACCGCGTGCGCGCCGACGGCCAGCTGCTGACCTGCGACCCGGCGACGCTGCTGCCGATGGCGCAGCGCTACTTCCTCTTCTGATTCGCAGCGCGGCCGGCGGGCCGGGGCTCAGCGCAGCCCCAGCTCGCCGAGCTTGCGGTAGAGCGTGTTGCGGCTGATGCCCAGCCGGCGCGCGGCCTCCGAGAGGTTGCCAGTGCAGGCCTGCACGGCCTGGCGCACGGTGCGCTCGGAGACGGCGCGCAGGTCGCTGCCGTCGTCGGCGCGCTCGGGCGTGCGCGACCTGGCGCGCAGGTCCTCGCTCAGGTCCTCGGCGAGGTCGTCGGGCAGGTGGGCCCAGGCGATCTCGGTCTCGGCCTCGTCCAGCAGCGCGCAGGCCGTCTGCAGCGCGTTGTGCAGCTGGCGCAGGTTGCCGGGCCAGCGGTGGGCAGCCAGCGCGGGGGCCAGGGCGGGGGCGATGCGCAGATCGCGGCCCGGGGCCAGCGTGGCCAGCATGTGAGTGATGAGCGCCGGCAGGTCCTGCCGCTCGCGCAGCGGCGGCAGCGTCAGCGCCAGGCCGTTGAGGCGGTAGTACAGGTCTTCGCGGAAGCGGCCGGCGGCGATCTCGTCGCGCAGCCGGCGGTGCGTGGCGCACACGAGGCGGAAGTCCACCGCCACCGGCTTGCCACCGCCCAGCGGCTGCACCTGGCGCTCCTGCAGCACGCGCAGCAGCCGCGCCTGCAGCGGCAGCGGCATGTCGCCGATCTCGTCGAGGAACAGCGTGCCGCCGTCGGCCTCGCGGATGCGGCCCGGCGCGCCGTCGCGGCCGGCGCCGGTGAAGGCGCCCGGGCGGTAGCCGAACAGCTCGGCCTCGATCAGCGCCTCGGGCAGGGCGGCGCAGTTCACGGCCACGAAGGGCGCGTCGCGCCGGGCGCCGCTGGCGTGCACGGCGCGCGCGAAGACCTCCTTGCCGACGCCCGACTCGCCCTGCAGCAGCAGCGCGATGGGCTTGTCGAGCACGCGGCGGGCGCGCTCGATGGCGGCGTGCAGCGCGCTGTCGCCAGTGTCGAGCGCGGTGAGCGCGTCGTCGGCCGCGGCGGGCATGGCCGCCGTGCCGGGCGATGGGCGGGCCGCCCGCACCGGCTGCAGCGCCAGCGCCGCACGGCCGGCTTCCACACGCAGCCACAGCACGCTGCCGTCGTGGCGGCGCACGGCGTGCGGCGCGGGGCCGCCCTGGCGCGCCCAGGTCCACAGCACGTCCAGCTCCAGCTGCAGGCACTCGTCGAGGCTGCGCGTGCAGGCGCCGCCCGGGCCCAGGCCCAGCAGCGCGCGCGCCGTGGCGTCGGCGCCGATGACGCGGCCGTCCTCGGCCAGCGCCACCCGGCCTTCGGCCAGCGTGCCGATGCCCTCGGGCGCGCGGTGCAGCCGCAGGCGCAGGCCGGCGCCGTGCCGCGTGTCGAACAGCCGGTGCTCGATCATGCGCACGGCCGCGCGCACCAGGGCCAGCGTGTGGCCGTGGTGGCCGCGGTGGTCGCCCGAGAGGTCGAGCACGCCCAGCACGCGGCCGCAGGGGTCGGTGATGGGCGCGGCGGTGCAGGTGAGGAAGCCGTTGCGTTCCAGGTAGTGCTCGGCGCCGTGCACCACCACCGGCGCGCCGTCGGCCAGCGCCGTGCCGATGGCGTTGGTGCCGCGCCATTGTTCGTGCCAGGTGGCGCCCGGGCGCAGGGCCACGCGCTGCGCGCGGTCGGCAAAGCGCGCGTCGCCCAGCGACTGCAGCAGCAGGCCCTGCGCATCGGCCAGGATGACCAGGCTGTCGCTGTCGCGCGTCTGCTCGACCAGGAACTCCATCACCGGCCGCGCATGCGCCACGAGCTCGCGCTGGTGCTCCAGCGCCCGCGCCAGCTGCGCCGCCGAGGCGTGTGGCGCGCCCGGCATGCGCCCGCTGGGCGCCAGGCCGAAGGCCGCGCTGCGGCGCCAGCTGCCCTGCAGCGCCGCGGGCACGAGGCCCGGGGCCACGTCGCCGTGCGCCAGCAGCTGGCGGCGCGCCTCGCGCAACTGCGCGGCGGCGGTGCGCGGGGCCAGGGCCGGGGCGTAGCTCATGGTGCTTGTCTCCTGCGTGGATGAGGCCGCGGCTTCTTCGAGCCGTGTCGGCGGGCAGCCTAGCCCGCGGTGGCGATGGCGCAAGCGGATCAGCGGCGTTGGCCCTCGCACCTGTCCCACTTCGTGACAGTGCGCCGCCGCGCCACAGCCCGGGCGCAGTCTGGCGCGGGCCGCTGACCGGGTTCTTGCGCCACATCAGCCCTTTGTCAGCTCAAGCGCGGCCTGGCACGCGCCCTGCGATGCGGCCCGCCCGGTTCCGCGCGGCATCCGGATCGCACGGGCCACCCCACCCACCATCCGGACGGAGACAAGCCATGCTTTACGCCCAACCCCACGCCCCCGGCGCCCCGCTGGCCTTCAAGGCCCGCTACGACAACTTCATCGGCGGCCGCTTCGTGCCCGCGCTCGACGGGCGCACCTTCGATGTCATCACGCCCATCACGGGCCAGGTGTTCACGCAGGCCGCGCGTTCGAGCGAGCGCGACATCGAGGCCGCGCTCGACGCCGCGCACGCCGCCGCCGCCCAGTGGGCCGCGACCTCGCCCGCCGAGCGCGCCAACCTGCTGCTGAAGATTGCTGACCGCATCGAGCAGAACACCGAGCGCCTGGCCTACGCCGAGACGGTGGACAACGGCAAGCCCATGCGCGAGACGCTGAATGCCGACATCCCGCTGGCCGTGGACCACTTCCGCTACTTCGCCGGCTGCCTGCGCGCGCAGGAGGGCTCGCTGAGCGAGATCGATGCGCAGACCATCGCGTACCACTTCCACGAGCCGCTGGGCGTGGTGGGGCAGATCATCCCGTGGAACTTCCCCATCCTGATGGCGGCCTGGAAGCTGGCGCCGGCGCTGGGCGCGGGCAACTGCGTGGTGCTGAAGCCCGCGGAGTCCACGCCCATCAGCATCCTCGTGCTCACCGAGCTGATCGCCGACCTGCTGCCGCCGGGGGTGCTGAACATCGTCAACGGCTTCGGCCGCGAGGCCGGCATGCCGCTGGCGCAGAGCAAGCGCATCGCCAAGATCGCCTTTACCGGCAGCACGGCCACGGGCCGCGTGATCGCGCAGGCCGCGGCTGGCAACCTGATCCCGGCCACGCTGGAGCTGGGCGGCAAGAGCCCGAACATCTTCTTCGAGGACATCGCCGCCGCCGACGACGATCTCTTCGACAAGGCCATCGAGGGCCTGGTGCTGTTCGCCTTCAACCAGGGCGAGGTCTGCACCTGCCCGAGCCGCGCGCTGATCCAGGAGTCGATCTACGACCGCTTCATGGCCCGCGCGCTCGACCGCGTGAAGGCCATCCAGCAAGGCAGCCCGCTGGACACCGCCACCATGATGGGCGCGCAGGCCTCGGCGATGCAGATGGACAAGATCCTGAGCTACCTCGAGGTGGGCCGCCAGGAGGGCGCGCAGGTGCTGGCCGGTGGTGGGCGCGCCGAGCTGGGCGGCGATCTCGCCGGCGGCTACTACATCCAGCCCACGCTGCTGAAGGGCCACAACCAGATGCGCGTGTTCCGCGAGGAGATCTTCGGCCCGGTGCTCGCGGTGACGACCTTCAAGACCGAGGCCGAGGCGCTGGCCATCGCCAACGACACGCCCTACGGCCTGGGCGCCGGCGTGTGGACGCGCGACGGCAGCCGCGCCTTCCGCATGGGCCGCGCCATCCAGGCCGGGCGCGTGTGGACCAACTGCTACCACGCCTACCCGGCGCACGCGGCCTTCGGCGGCTACAAGGAGTCGGGCATCGGCCGCGAGACGCACAAGGCCATGCTCGACCACTACCAGCAGACCAAGAACCTGCTGGTGAGCTACTCGCCGAAGGCGCTGGG
>ERZ1066136.527-NODE-527-length-27631-cov-15.020271_pt1 | contig 27631 bp, 17 predicted proteins | sample MGYA00382783_ERZ1066136 | MGnify/ENA primary metagenome ERZ1066136 (study PRJEB33369, sample SAMEA5778366) | biofilm metagenome | biome: Industrial cooling water; feature: Water cooling tower basin; material: Biofilm | place: United Arab Emirates | collected... | reverse complement strand
GCCGGGGCCCCGGCCGGCCCCCGGGGGGGCGCGGGATGCCCGCGGGCGCCCGGGGGGATCGGCGCGCCGGCCCGCGCGGGCATTTCGGGCCGCCCTCGGGACCGAGCGGCGCCCGCCCCGGGACCTCTCCGGGGGGGCTAAACCCGCGGACCGACGCCGCCCGACAAAGCGCCATCGAGCAAGTTCCACCGACGCAAGTCCAGTCTTGCCCTAGACTTGGTGGCGGCGGACAATTTTCTTGCCAGCGCTGGGAGCGACGCCATGACCGAGAACCCCAATACCACCACCAAGAAGGAGCTGGTCCAGCGCATCGCCGAGGACACCGGCCTGACCAAGGTGGTGGTCAAGTCGGTGATCCAGCATTTCTTGGACGAGGTGATCGACGAACTGGCCAGCGGCCATCGTTTGGAGTTTCGCGAGTTCGGGGTCTTCGAGGTCAAGGAGCGGGCCGGCCGCTCGGCCCAGAATCCGCGCACGCTCCAGCGCGTGGACGTGCCCCCCAAGCGGGTCGTGCGCTTCAAGGTCGGCCGCCTGATGCGCGAGCGGGTCTGCGATCGAATGCCGCCGGCCCCGGCGGCGACGGGGCCGGTCCCCAAGGGGTCCAAGCCCTCCGAGCCCAAGCAACCGCCCCAGCCCCCGCGCCGTTCGAACAGCCCGTTCTGAGCGGGGCTGCCCGGGCCGCGGAGGCGGGAACGGGCCGCGGGCGGGCGCGGGATTTTTGCTGCGCGGACCGCCGGGGGACCGGGCCCGCGCTGCCCGTGGACCGGCCGCGGGCGGGACCTGCCGAGGGGGGGGGCCGCGCGGCGACACGGCCGCCGGGCGTCCGCAACCCTTTGGGACGGCGCCGAGGCGGCCCGCCCAGGTGCGCCCTGCGGCGGGGCCCGGTGCGGCGCGCTGCGGCGACGGCGCCAGCGCACCGGCCCCGGGGAGCGGGGCTTGGCCAGGCTGAATCGAGTTCAGACCCGCCGGGGGCTTTCTCGATACCGGGCCCAGCCCCAGGCCTTTTTTTTCCCATCCCATGACCATTCCTTCGCTCGCGGACCGCCGCGCGGCCCCCGCCTGCGAGCCCCCCGAGGGGCGGCGACCGTCGGCCGCAGGGCCCGGCCGCAGGGCCGGCCAGGCCCTGCTCGTCGCGAGCTTGGCGGCCGCGGCCCTCTGGGCCGGCCTGGGCGCCCAGGTCGAGCCCGCGGCGGCGCTGCTGCTCGGACTGCTCGCCGCCTCCGCTTGGGCCGCCTGGCGCCCGCGCCGCTCCGGGGCTGCCCTGGCCCTGGACCAGCTGCCCCTGCCCCTGGTCGAGCTGGACCGAAACGGCCGGATGCGCGTCTGCAGCCCGGCCTTCGAGCGACTTTGCAGCCGCTCGGCTGCTGAACTCCTGGGCCGCCAGCTGGGCTGTTTGGTCGCCCCCGGGCCGGATGGAGCGCAGGCGCTCGCAGCCTTCGAGCGCGAGCTGGACGAACACGGCAGCGCCGAGCTCGAGCTGGAGCTGTCCGGATTGAGCGGCTTGGCCCGCTGTTGTCGGCTGACCGCCCGCCGCCGCCGCGATCGCCGCGGAAGGGCCATCGGGACCTTGGTGTGCTTCCAGGACCTGACCGAACAACGCCGGTTGGAACGCAACCTGCACAGCTCGGAGCAGCGCTTCCGCGGGCTGGCGGACAGCGCTCCGTTCATGATCTGGACCAGCACGCCCGATGCGCGCGTCGACTGGTTCAATCTCCGCTGGCTGGCCTTCACCGGCCGCACGATCGAGCAGGAGCGCGACATGGGCTGGGAGCAGTCCGTGCACCCCGAGGACCGCCAGGCCTGCCTGGCGAGCTATCTGCAACACTTCTACGCCCGCCGGCCGTTCTCGATCGAGTATCGGCTGCGGCGCCACGATGGCCAATTCCGACGGATCCTGGACCAGGGCGCGCCGCGCTTCGGATCGGCCGGCGAGTTTCTCGGTTTCGTCGGCAGCTGCATCGAGGTCGAGGAGCTGCGGCAGCAGGAGTCCGCGCGCCAGGCGGCCCAGCGCCGCCTCGAGGCGCTGCTGGACAACCTGCACGGCGGCTACCTGCGCGTGCGCGCAGAGGGCTCTCCGCGCGTGCTCTCCGCCAGTCGCCGGGTGGCGCTGCTGTCTGGCTACGCCGCGGGGGAGTTCGAGCGCGGCGAGCTGACCTGGGCGGATCTGGTGCATCCGGAGGACCGCGCCCGGCGCGCCGCCGCCCTTGAATCGGAAGGCCCGTTCTCGATCGAGTACCGGCTGTGCGACGCCCACGGCGAACGGCGCTGGATCCGCGAGCAGGGGCGCCGCTTGGTGGACGAAAGCGGCCACAAGGTGATCGATTCGGTCGTGCTGGACATCAGCGTCGAGAAGCGCGCGGCGGCCCTGCTGGCCGACAGCGACGCGCGGCTCTCCGGCCTGCTGCAGGAGAACCGCGACGTGATCGCCTGGGAATGGGATCCGGTCTCGCGCAGCTTTCTTTACCTATCGCCCTCGGCGGAGTCCTGGGGCTATCCGCGCGAGGACTGGGATCGCGAGGACTTCATCGCGCGCGTGGTGCATCCCGAGGATCTGCCCGCGGTCGAGGCCGCTCTGGCCGAGGTCGCCCGCGACGGCGGCGAGCGGCGCCTGCACAACCGGGTGCGCACCGCCGATGGCCGCGAGCTCTGGCTGGCCAAACGCGTCAGCCGCCGGTTCGGTGAGGACGGCCAGGCGCGCGTGATCGGGTTCTGTCAGGATGTCACAGCCGAGAAGCAGCGCGAGGCCCAGCTCGAAGCCGCTCGCCAGGCGGCGATCGAAGAACGCGAGCGGCTCGACCTGGCTCTGGACAGCGGCGGCCTCGGGCTCTGGGACCTGCGCTGGCGCGAGGACCGGATGCTGTGCGACGCGCGCTCCGCGGCCATGCTGGGTTTGTCCGACGCCCAGCGCTCCTCCGACATCGAGACCTGGCGCCGCCGGGTGCACCCCGACGACCGCGGCTCCAGCATGCGGGCGCTGGAGCAGCATGCCGCCGGACACGCGGCGCACTACGAGGCCCTGCTGCGGATCAAGCACAGCGATGGCCGCTACCGCGCGGTGATGTGCCGCGGGCGCATCATCGAACGCGATGCCGCGGGGCAACCCCTGCGCATGGTCGGCACCCACTGCGATGTCAGCGACCATGAGGCCCGCGAGCAGGCCATGCGGGCCCAAGCCGAGATCCTGCGCTTGGTGGTGGAGACGATCCCGTACCGAATCTTCTGGAAGGACCGCAAGAGCCGCTATCTCGGCTGCAATCGAGCCTTCGCCCGCTTGGCGGGCTTCGAGCAGCCGTCCGAGATCGTCGGCCTCAGCGACCAGGAGTTGCCCTGGACCCGCGCCGAGTCGGAGGCCTATCGCAATCAGGACACCCTGGTGATGCTCACGGGCCAGCCGCGGCTGCACCAGGTCGAGAGCCAGACCCTGGCGGATGGCAGCCAGACCTGGATCGACAGCAGCAAGGTGCCCCTGATCGATCGGGCGGGGCAGCCCTTCGGCGTGCTCGGCATCACCTCGGACATCACCGCCCAGCGCCAACGCGAACAGGAGCTGGCCCGGCTGCGCGACCTGGCCGAGGCCGCCAACCGCGCCAAGAGCGAGTTCCTGGCCAACATGAGCCACGAGATCCGCACGCCCCTGACCGCGATCATGGGGTACGCGGAACTCCTCGTGGACGATCGCGCGCTCGCCGCGGACGATCTGCGCCGGCAGCAGACCTTGGAGACGATCCTGGCCGCCGGGCAGCACCTGCTGACCGTGATCGATGACATCCTGGACCTGTCCAAGATCGAAGCCGGCCGCATGGAGTGCGAGCGCCTCGAGTTCGCCTTGCCGGACTGCATCGCGGACGTTCTGGCGCTGCTCGAGCCGCGCGCGCGGGCCAAGGCCATCCGCCTGGACCTCGAGCTGGAGACCCCCCTGCCGGCGCGGGTGCGCGGCGATCCGACCCGCATCCGCCAGGTGCTGCTGAACCTGGCCGGCAACGCGGTCAAGTTCACCGCTGCAGGAGGCGTGCGCCTGCGCGTCGCCGTGCAGCACGGAGAGGCGCCGCGGCTGCGGTTTTGTGTGGAGGACTCCGGTCCGGGAATCCCGGCCGACAAGGTGGCGCGCCTGTTCGAGAACTTCGCCCAGGCGGACGGCAGCACCACGCGGCGCTTCGGGGGCTCGGGGCTGGGCCTGGCCATTTCGCGTCGGCTGGCGCGGCTGATGGGCGGCGACGTCGAGCTGCTGAGCAGCGAACCGGGGCGCGGCAGCCTGTTCCGCTTCGAGGTCCCGGTCGAGGTGGTGCCGGGCTTCGAGGCGGTCGACAGCCTCGGGGCGCCGCAGCGCCGGCAGGCGAAGCCCGACCCCCTGCCGGCTCTGCCGGCGGCCAAGGAGCGGCCGCCCCTGGCGGATCTTTCGGTTCTGTTGGCGGAGGATGGGCCGGAGAACCAGCGGCTGATCGCGCACCACCTGCGGCGCCTGGGGGCGCACGTGGCGACCGCGGGCGATGGCGTCGAGGCTCTGGAAGCGCTGCGCGCGGCCCGGGCCGGCCCGCGGCCGTTCGACCTGCTGGTGACCGATGTGCAGATGCCGGAGCTGGACGGCCTGGCCTTGGTGCGCCAGCTGCGGGCCGAGGGTTTCGATCTTCCCGTGGTGGCCCTGACCGCCCACGCGCTGTCGGAGGACGAGCGCGCTTGCCTGGCGGCGGGCTGCGACGCCTACGCCACCAAGCCCCTGCGGCTGGAGGCCTTCAAGGCCGCCCTGCAGCGCGCCTTCGAGCTGCGCAGCCGGGACGGCCAGCGCTCGGCCTGAGCGCCCGCGGCAGGCCGGCGCCCGGGGCCCCGCGGGGCGGGCCTTGGATCGTCGCCGGCCGCGCCCCGCACAGCCCGCGGCTCAGACCCGGGCCCGCGCTCCGCCCAGGGCGCGCACCGCGGCGAAGCCGCGCTCGAGGTCCGCCAGCAGGTCGGCTTCGTGCTCGATGCCCACCGAAAGCCGCACCAGGCCGTCGGCCAGACCGGCCGCGCGGCGCGTTTCCGCGGGGATCGCCGCGTGGGTCATGATCGGCGGCACTTCGATCAGGGATTCGACGCCGCCCAGGGACTCCGCCAGGGTGAAGACCCGGGTCGCCTTGCAGAAGGCCACCCCGGCTTCGACGCCGCCCTTGAGCTCGAACGAGACCATGCCCCCGGGCCCCTTCATCTGCCGCTGGGCCAGGGCGTGCTGGGGGTGAGAGGGCAGCCCCGGGTAGATCACGCGGTCGACCAGCGGGCTCTGCTCCAGGTGGCGTGCGACGGCCTGGGCGTTGGACACGTGGCGATCCATGCGCACATGCAGGGTCTTGAGGCCGCGCAGCACCAGGAACGCGTCCATCGGCCCGAATTGGGCTCCGACCGCATTCTGGTGGAAGGCCAGCTCGGCGCGCAGCTTGTCGTCGCGCAGCAGCAGCGCCCCGCCGACCACGTCCGAGTGCCCGCCCAGGTACTTGGTCAGGGAATGCACGACCACGTCGGCCCCCTGCTCGAGGGGACGCTGCAGATAGGGCGTGGCGAAGGTGTTGTCGACCACGGTCAGCGCCCCGTGCTGCTTGGCCAGACGGCTGCAGGCGGCGATGTCGCTCAGCTTGAGCAGCGGGTTGGTGGGCGTTTCGAGGTACAGATAGGCGCTCGGGCCGGCCTTGAGGGCGCGCTCCACCTGGGACAGGTCGCTGGTGTCGACGAAGTCGAAGCGCAGCCCGAAGCGCCCGAAGCACTTCATGAACAGGCGGTGCGTGCCGCCGTAGAGGTCGTTGCCGGCGACGATGCGCGCGCCGCTCTCCAGGCGCTGGAGCAGGCAGGCGATCGCGGCCAGGCCGCTGGCGAAGCACAGCCCGTGGGGCGCGCTCTCGAGGTCCGCCAAGCAGCGCTCCAGCACGGTGCGCGTCGGGTTGGTCGTGCGCGAGTATTCGTAGCCCTGCCGCGGCTCCCCGGGAGCGTCCTGGGCGTAGGTCGAATTGAAATAGACCGGGGTCATCAGCGCGCCGTTGTCCGCATTGGGCTCCTGGGCGGCGTGGATGGCGCGGGTCTCGAAACGGGCGTCGGGGGCGTGGCTCATGGCGTGGGTGGGGAAGCCAAGAGCCTAACCCGCTGCGGCCCGCAGGCCCTCACGGCGCGCCCGGGCCCGGTCGGTCCGGTTCGCTGGACGGATCCCCGCCGAGCCAGCTGGGCCAGGCCGCCCGCAGGGACAGCGACAGCCCCAGGTAGTGCTGCTCGTCCTGCTGGGCCAACACCAGTCCCAGGCTGGAGCCCGGGTCGAGCGCGTAGTCGAGCAGATGGTGGAGGTTGACCCCGTCCCACAGGTGCGTGCTGGACAGGCGCTCGCCGTAGCGCACGCGCAGGCCGATCAGCTCGCGCCAGGTGTCGTCGAAGGAGCCCCAGGCCAGGCCCGCGTAGGGGGCGATCGGCAGGCTGGTCCAGGACTCGAGGTCCTTGGACAGCGTGGCGTAGACCGCCCGGCCGGTGGGGGTGCCGATGCGGTCGGAGCTGGTGCCCAGGATCAGCGCCGGGCGCCGCTGGGTCTCCTCCAGGGCGCGCCAATTGGCCAGCGGGCCGATGTCCCCGGAGCCCAGCGGGTTGTACTCGACCCCCAGGCTGAGCTCCGGCAGGACCTGGTAGGTGGCGGTCAGGCGCAGGCGCGCCCGGTCGACCGGAATGCCCTCGAGCAGCCGGGCCGAGAAGACCCAGGGCCGCGGATCGCTGCTGCCCGCCCCACGGACGGGCGACCCCTCGCCGGGTCACATCGGTCAGCTCGGCACGGCCGAGGCGGGCTGCTTGGGCTCGGCCTGCTGAACCTTCGGCGCGGCCGGCGGGGCCTCGGCCGTTTGGATCGCAGCGGGGAACAGCAGCGGCCAGGGGAGCGGTGCCATGGACCGAGCATGACGTCCGGCGGTCGTCCGCGCGCCGGGGTCTGGGGCCCGGTTGCGGCCTTGGGACCCCGGCCTGCGGTTACCCTGTGCGGCGTGACGCCCGCCAGGATCCGCCCGATCGAGCCCGGGGACGATCCCGCCGTGGCCCGGCTGATCCAGACCGTGATGCGCGAGTTCGGCGCGGCCGGACCCGGCACGGCCTTCCACGACGCTGAGGTGCTGGCCATGAGCGCAGCCTACGCCCAGCCCCGCTGGCGCTACTTCGTGGCCGTCGATCCCGCCGGCGCGGTCCTGGCCGGGGCCGGGATCGCGCCTCTGCCCCGAGCGGATGGGGAGACCGCCGAGCTGCGCAAGATGTACGCCCACGGGGATGCCCGGGGACAGGGCTTGGGGCGCGCGCTGCTGCAGGCCTGCCTGCAGGCCGCCGGGCAGCTCGGCTACCGGCGCGTGTACCTCGAAACCCTGCCCCAGATGCAGGCCGCCCAGCGCCTGTACCGCCGGTTGGGCTTCGTGCAATTGCCGACGCGCCGCGGCGAGACCGGCCACCATGCCTGCGGTCTCTACTTCCAGTGCGAATTGGAGCCGCGGCCGTGAGCGCCCCCGGGGAACGCCGCGGCGGCGGCCGACTCGGGCTGGCCCTGGCCGGCCTGGCGGCGCTGCTGTGGGCGCTGCTGTACGTGCCGCCCACCTCCCTGGCGCGCAGCCAGGGCTGGGACGAGTCCATGCACGCCGACCTGCCCGCGGCCCGGCTGGCGCTGGCGCTCGAGGGCGCTGCGGGCGCCGCTGCCCCCGGCGCCTGGTTCTCCGCGCTCTCAGCGTGCCAGCAGTACCCGTTCGTCTACCCGCTGCTGCTTTCGGGGGCCTACGGGGCCTTCGGCATCGACGAAGGCGTCGGGCGACGCAGCGGACGCGCGCTCCAGGGGCTCGGCTTGTGGGCCCTGTTCGGGCTGACCGGGGCGCTCGTCCGCCGCCTGGAGGCGGCCCGCGGAAAACCCTGGCCGGGCGCGGCCCTGGCCCCCTGGCTGGCGCTGCTGGCCGGTGCGCTCTCGCCCCTGTGGCTGGCCTACTCGGGCACCTTCTTCCTGGAGGCGCCCAGCGCGACCCTGTGGGCCTTGGCGCTGTGGGCCTGGTGTGCCCGAGGCCCGCGCCGCGGCGCGCCGCGCGCCGCCCTCGATGTCGCCGCCGGGGTGCTGCTGGCGGCGGCCCTGTTCACCAAGTTCAACTACGGCCTGCTGCTGGGCCTGGGCCTGACCCTGGACCACGCGCTCGATGGCTGGGCTGCTTGGCGGGCTCGGCGCTTCGCCGCGTTCCTCGGCGGTTCCCTGCGCCTGGCCCTGCCGGTGCTGCTGCTGTGCCTGTGGTGGTTCGTCTGGCCCTGGCCGGGCGATGGCTCCCTGGGCGCCGAGCACCGCCGGGCGCTGCTCGGCTTCCTGGCCGGCAACCAAGCGGTTCCGTACACACCGGTCGCGCGGCGCCTGTGGGATCTCGGCACCTTTTTGGCGCCCGGGCCCCTGGCCCTGGCCCTGGCCCTGGGGGGCATCCTGGCCGGCCTCGGGACGGCCCGGCAGGGGGGCGTGCGCGCGCTCTGGCTCGCGGGGCTCGTCTGCGCCGCGGTGCTCCTGCGCCACCCGTTCCACCTGGACCGCTTCCTGCTTCCGGCGGCGCTGCCCTGGATGCCCCTGGCGGCCCTCGGCTGGGCGCGCCTGTGCGGCGATTTCGGCCCCTGGCGGCCCGCCGCCCTGCTGCGGCCCGGGCTGTTCGCGGCGCTGGCCCTGGGGGCCCTGCTGGGGCGCGCGCCCTTGGCGGACCGCTTCGCGGGCGCCCTGGGGCTGATCCGGGAGGGGGATCCGGCCGCGGCCAGCTATGTGGCGGGTCTGCATCGCGAGCGCCTGGACCTGTCGCCCGATCGCACCCTGCCCACCGCAGGCCTCGAGCGCGCGGCCTACGAGGGCTTCCTGGGGGCGATCGCCGCCGAGCTCGGTCCCGCCGAACGCATCGCCTGGCTCGAGATCAATTCGGAGCTTTCCCCGGCGGCCTTGCACCTCGGGCTGCTGGCCCGCGGCGGCAGCCCGGCGCGTGTGTTCCACGACGCGGCTCGGGTGCGCTCCGATGGCCAGCCGGAGATGGTCGTCACCTTCGAGGCGGCCGACCCCGGCTGGAGCGCGGACGCCGTGCGGTCCTGGGCGCGCGGCTTCGACCTGGTGCTGTCCACGGAGCCGATCGACTGGAAGGGACGCCGCGGCCGCGAGTTCCTGGCCCGCTACCGTTCGGCCCTGTTCGAGACCGGCGAGTGGTCCTATCGGGAGCTGGCCACGATCGAGGTCGCCCGGCCGGCCCAAGCCCCGACCCGCGTGCAGCTGTTCGCCCTGCGGCGCGCCCCGCGATGAAGCCCGAACCCCGAGACCGCCCCGCGCGACCGGCCCCCGCCGGCGGGCGCTCCGCGCCCCTGGCGGCCGCCGCCGAGGAACCCCGTGGGCTGGAGCGCTTCAGCGCCCAACGCCTCGATTTTCCCGCGGTGCGGGCCCTGTTCGAGCGGCTGTGCAGCACGGCCCTGGGCCGGCGAACGCTGGCCGAACTGGCGCCCCGCCACGGGCCGGATGCCCGCGCGGCGCTGGAGCGCGTGCGCGAGCTGTGCGCCGTGGCGGGGGGCGAGGAGCCCTCGCTGGGGGACCTGTGCGACGCGCCGGCGCTGCTCGCGGCGGCTCGGGAAGAGCGCCGCGCCCTGTCCGCGGAGGAACTCTCGAGTTTGCTCGCCTTCCTGCGCGGCGCCGTGCGGCTTGCGGCCTGGGGCCGGGAGCGCGCCGCGACCCTGCCGGAGATCGCCGCGCTGTTTTCCGCCCTGCCCGACCTATCCAGCCTGGCGCTCGAGCTCGAGCGCGGGCTGGACGGGCGCGGCGGCATCCGCGACGACGCCAGCCCCAAGCTGGCGCGGCTGCGCGAAGCCGTGCGCCAGGCGACCCAAGCGCTCGAACGGCGCGCCCAGGCGATCGCCAATCGACCGGAGGTGCGCGTGGCGCTGGCCGATGGGGCGGTGGCCCGCGTCGGACTGCGGGATGGGCGTTTGGTGCTGGCGGTCAAGGCCAAATCGGCCGGCCGCGTACGCGGGCTGGTGCACGACCGCAGCCAAAGCGGCGAGACCGTGTTCATCGAGCCGGCCGAATTGGTCGAGGAGGGCAACCGGCTGGCGGCGGCCCGCTCCGACGAGGGCCACGAGGTGCAGCGGCTGTTGGTCGAGTGGACGCGCAGCGCCCTGGATCGGGCCCCGGCGGTCGAGCGCCAAGCCGTGGCCCTGGGCGAATTGGAGCTGGCTCTGGTCGGGGCGCGCTTTTGCAAGCGCTATGGCGCCCGGGCGCCGGCCCTGCCCGACAAGCAGGGGCCCCAGGAGCTGATCCTGCGCCAAGCGCGCCACCCGCTGCTGGTCGAGCAGGAGCTGTGCGGCGAGCTCGAGCGCTGCGTCCCGGTCGATCTGCGCCTGGGCGGCGACTTCGACATTCTGGTGATCACCGGGCCGAACACGGGCGGCAAGACCCTGGCGCTCAAGACCGCCGGCCTGGCCGGGCTGCTCGCGCGCCTCGGGCTGCCCTTTCCCTGCGCGGCCGGCAGCCAGGTGCCGCTGTACGGGGCGATCGTGGCCGACATCGGCGACGAGCAGGAGATCGAGCAGAGCCTGTCGACCTTTTCGGCGCACCTGCGCCGCATCGCCGCCGGTTTGCCCCTGGCGGGGCCGACGACCCTGTTCCTGCTGGATGAGCTCGGCGGCGGCACCGATCCGGCCGACGGCGCTGCCCTGGGGACGGCCCTGCTCGACCACCTGCGGCGACAGCGCGCACCGACCCTGGCCAGCACCCACATCGGCCGCCTCAAGGAATTCGCCTTCCGCCACGCGCGCGTGGAGAACGCCTGCGCCGAGTTCGATGCCCAGAGCCTGCGGCCCCTGTACACGCTGCTGCTGGGCACGCCGGGCGAATCGCGCGCCCTGGCGATCGCGCGCCGGCTGGGTTTCGCCCCGGACCTGATCCAGCGCGCGGAGGCCTTGGTCGAGCGGCCGCCCGACGAATCGCGGCGCTTGATGGAGGACATCCGCGAGGCGCGCACGGAGGCCGAACGCTCGCGCTCGAGCGCCGATGCGACCCGGGCGCGCATCGCCGAGATGGAGCGCGAGCTCGAGCTGCTGCGCGGCGATCTGCTGCGCCGCGAGCAGGCCCTGCTCGGGGATGCCGAGCGCGTGCTCGAGGGCCGCCTGGCCGCGGCGCGCTCGGCCCACGACCGGGGCCTGCGTTTGCTGGAGCAACTGCCCGCGGCCCAGCGTCAGGCCTTCGAGCCGGTTTTTGCCGAATTGGGGCGGGCGCTCTCGGGGGCGGCGCTGTCCAGCGCGCGCCAGCAGTTTTTGGCGGGCTTGCGCAAGGGGGATACCGTCTACGTGCCGCGCTACCAGAAGCGCTGCCCCGTGCTCAAGCTCGACCGCGAGAAGGGGCGCGTCAAGCTGCGCCTCGGCAAGCAGGAGCTCGAGCTGCCCTTGGACGACATCTCGGCCTACGAGGAATTGTGAGCGTTCTCCCGAAAACCTTCGAGTGCATGCGCTACACCACCGCGGGCGAGAGCCACGGGCCGGCCCTGGTGGGCATCCTGGAGGGCTTCCCGGCCGGCTTCGAGCTGTCGCTCGAGCGCATCCAGGGCGAGCTCGCCCGCCGGCAGGGGGGGTACGGGCGGGGGGCCCGCATGCAGATCGAGCAGGACCAGGTCGAGGTCCTGGCCGGCATGCGCCAGGGGCGCACGCTGGGCTCGCCCCTGTGCTTCTCGATCCGCAACCGCGACCACAGCATCGAAGCGCTGCCGGTGCCCAAGAACCCGCGGCCCGGGCATGCGGACCTGGTCGGTTCCCAGAAGCTGGGCAGCGCCGACCCGCGCGCCGTGATGGAGCGCGCCAGCGCCCGGGAGCTGGCCATGCGCGTGGCTTTGGGCGCCGCGGCGCGGCAGCCCATGGAGCAGCAGGGGGTCGTGCTGTTCGCCCACGTGGTCGAGCTGGGCGGGATCCCCTGCGGACCGGACCTGGAGCTCGACGGCGAGCTCAAGCGTCCGGGCCGGCGCCAGCTCGAGCCCGAATGGTTGTCGCGCCGGGACGCGAGCCCCTTTTACTGCCTGGGCGGCGCGGCGCAAGCGCGGCTGCTGGCGGCGGTCGACGAGGCCAAGCGCGGCGGGGACACCCTGGGCGGCGTCTTCGAGGTGGTCGTCCTCGGTCTGCCGATCGGCCTGGGCAGCTACTTCTCGGGCCCGGAGCGCCTGACCGGGCGCCTGGCCGGGGCCCTGCTCTCGATCCCGGCCATGAAGGGCATCGAATTTGGGCTTGGCTTCGAGGCGGCCCGGCGCCCGGGCAGCCAGGTCCACGACGCCTTCGCGCCGGCCGAGAGCGTTCCCCCGGAACGGCGTCCGGCCGGCCATGGCTTCGCGCGGCTCAGCAACCGCTCGGGCGGCCTGGAGGGGGGCATGACCACCGGCGAGCCGCTCTGGTTCCGGGTGGCCATGAAGCCGATCTCCACCCTGCGCCGCGGCCTCCCCAGCGTCGACTTCGAGACCGGGCAGGCGGTCTCCGCCACCTACCAGCGCTCGGACGTCACCGCCGTGCCAGCGGCCTCGGTGGCCGGTGAGGCCCTGACCGCCCTGTGCCTCGCCTGCCGGCCCTAGGGCCCGCCCGATCGGCACCAGGGCCAGCCCGATCGGCCCGCGCCGACCGGCCTGGGGGGGGCGCGCGCGAGCCCGCCGGCCGCCCGGGCCGGCGGCGGGAACACATGGGCAGCTCCCGGAGGAGCGGAGCTCCCGGGCCAGCGGCGACCGGCGCCCGGGGCCGGCGGGGGACCGCCGCGGAAAAAAAGCGGCCAAACCCTTGCGCAGCCACGGCAGGTCCTTATCCTCTCCGCTCCTTTGCCGGCCCCGACCGGCCCCAGCCCGGCGCGGAAGCGCCTGGCTCGACAGCCCGCCGCCGACGGCGGCACCGGACCGCCGGTGCCCCGGGCCGGGCGCTGCGAGCCGGCCCTCCGACCGCGTTCGCCAGCGTAGCTCAACTGGCAGAGCACCTGATTTGTAATCAGGCGGTTGTGGGTTCGAGTCCCACCGCTGGCCCCTAGCACACCGCCGGACGACCCCCAGGTCGCCAGCGGCTCCCGGCGCCCCCGCGCCAGGGTGCTCCCTGACAACGCGATCCACGTCTGGACGAGTTGGGAGCGATCCCCTCGACCGCCCCCCGCGGGCTTGCCCGCGGCCGGGTCGGCAGGGCGGATTGCGCCTGCACCGCTCGGCCGAGACGGATGTTCTCCGGGCGGATACCCAAGCGGCCAAAGGGGACAGACTGTAAATCTGTTGGCACATGCCTTCGCAGGTTCGAATCCTGCTCCGCCCATTCGCCCGCACGGGTCTGGGTCCGAGTCGCGCTGGCGTCCGCCGGCGCGGCCCGCGTCGAACGACCCGCGCCGCCCGGCCAGGCCTCGCTGCAAGCAGGGCCTAGCAGCCCCTCGCAGCTAGCAGCCCCTCGCAGCTAGCAGCCCCTCGAAGGTAGTCCGCCGGGGTGCTGCCTGCGGAGGTTGCCTGCGGACGCTGCCTGACCGATGACGCAGCGAAAGCTGCGCCACGAAATCCGCGCAGCGCCGCCCGGGCAGAGCGCCGAGCTCGCCTCCGAGATCCCCGCCGGGGACCCCGGTCGGTCTGCTGTGCCTCCGAGGGCTCCCGTGCCTCCGAGACCTCCTGTGCCTCCGAGGGCTCCTGTGCCCGGGGCGGCCCCTGCCCGCCCCCAAAGCACCGTTGGGCGCATCGGTCCGCAGTGGCGCCTGAGGCGCAGCGGCGGGGCCGCTGCCCGAGCCGGGCTCCGTTGCAGTCCTGAGACGCAGCGCCGCGTCTCAGTGCTGCGACTCAGCGCCGCGACTCAGTGCCGCGACGCGCCCAAGGCCAGCGCCGGCGGGCCCCGTGGCGGCCCGAGAACATCCGATCGCGGAGAACCGATCGCGAGCAGGTTGTTGTTCGAGCCCCGACCGGGCTCATTCCCCGATACGGCGGAGTTTCGAGCCGAGCGCCCGGCCGAAGCCCGATTGGAGCGGCGCGGCCGCGGAGGTCCGGCGGCGGCGCGGTGCCCGCAAGCCGAGCCTGCGCCCCCCGCTCCGCCTTCCTCGACGGCGCTGCGGCGGCGAGTCGCACCCCGGTTCGCCGCCCCTAGAGACCAGCGGCCGCGGTCGACAGCGGCCGCGGGCCACCCCTGCGGGTGTAGTTCAATGGTAGAACGTCAGCCTTCCAAGCTGAACGCGTGGGTTCGATTCCCATCACCCGCTCCATCCGATCGGCGCCGACCCTGGGCTGAGCCGCAGGACGCGGCGTCGATTCCCCTCCTGGAACCGGGCCGGGCCGGCCGCTATGCTGCTTCGCCTCCCCGTTCCACTCGACCGCGCCCCAGCCTCGCGCTCGGCTCCGGCCGACCCGACCGCCGCCGGCAAGCCCGCCCCAGCTCCTATTCCGCACAAAGAACAAGTGGTGATGCTGCTGTAGCTCAGTGGTAGAGCACTTCCTTGGTAAGGAAGAGGTCATGGGTTCAAGCCCCATCAGCAGCTCCACTCCAGCCTCTGGCTGCGGGACCCCGCTGCGACGCCGCCCGGCGGCGTTCCCGTGCTGCCCGCTCCGTTCCCGTGCTGCCCGCTCCAGCGGACCCCGGGCCGCCCCAGACGTGGATCTTCCGCACACCGCGCGCCCAGCGCGCGGCTCGCCGACCGGCGCCGCCTGCGGGCTTCCTGCCCAGGGGGGTCCCCGATCGGTCACACAACCCGAGTCCGGATGTCGCCGCCCAGTCGCGCGACGCCTCCGTTCGCCCATACCCCCACACGACCCGCGGGTTCGCCCCCGCCCTCACCTCACCCCACCGAGATGGCAAAGGAAGCCTTTCAGAGGACGAAGCCGCACTGCAACGTCGGCACGATCGGCCACGTCGACCACGGCAAGACCACGTTGACCTCGGTCATCTGCCGCCACCAGGCCAACAAGGGCATGGCGATCGCGAGGAGCTACGACCAGATCGACAAGTCGCCGGAGGAGAAGGCCCGCGGCATCACGATCTCCACCACCCACGTGGAGTACGAGACCCCCAAGCGCCACTACGCGCACGTGGACTGCCCCGGCCACGCTGACTACATCAAGAACATGATCACGGGTGCCGCCCAGATGGACGGCGCGATCCTGGTCGTGTCGGCCGCCGACGGCCCCATGCCCCAGACCCGCGAGCACATCCTGCTGGCCCGTCAGGTGAACGTGCCGGCGGTGGTGGTGTTCATGAACAAGGTCGACCAGGTCGACGATGCGGAACTGCTCGACCTGGTCGAGATGGAGATCCGCGACCTGCTCAACAAGTACAACTTCCCGGGCGACGACACCCCGATCGTGCGCGGCTCGGCCCTGAAGGCTTCGGAGGCGCTCGACGCCGGCAAGAAGGACGACCCGTCCCTCAAGGCCATCGACCAGCTCATGGAAGCGGTCGACAGCTTCATCCCCCAGCCGACGCGCGAGATCGACAAGCCCTTCCTGATGCCGGTCGAGGACGTCTTCTCGATCAAGGGCCGCGGCACCGTGGCCACGGGCCGGGTCGAGCGCGGCCGCGTCAAGGTCGGCGACAACCTGGACATCGTCGGCATGCAGGCCGAGATCGGTGCGACCACCTGCACCGGTGTCGAAATGTTCCAGAAGACCCTCGACGAGGGTCAGGCCGGCGAGAACGTCGGTCTGCTCCTGCGCGGTGTCGAAAAGAACCAGATGCGCCGCGGCATGGTGCTTTCGGCCCCCAAGTCGATCACCCCGCACACCGAGTTCGAGTGCGAGGTCTACATCCTCAAGAAGGAAGAGGGCGGCCGCCACACCCCGTTCTTCAACGGCTACCGCCCGCAGTTCTACTTCCGCACCACGGACGTCACCGGAACCGCCAGCCTGATGGGCGACGCGGAGATGGTGATGCCCGGCGACAACGTGCGCCTCAAGGTCCAGCTGCAGACTCCGGTCGCCATGGACGAGCAGCTGCGTTTCGCCATCCGCGAGGGCGGCAAGACGGTCGGCGCCGGCGTGGTGACCAAGATCGTCAAGTGAAGTCCTGACCGCCTAGGCACCCGCGCTGCGGGGCCCGCTCCGCCGGGTCCCGCAGCCGCAGGCGCCCATGGCGACAGGCCCCCGCAGCAACACCCTCCCGCCCGCACCGGGCTTCCCTGGCGCTGGGTCCCTAGCGCTCGGGCTCCTCGATGGAGGCGCCCCGAGAAATCGGGACCCGCACGCCGGTGGAGACCGCCGGGCGCCCAGCCCGCGGCCCCCGGCCGAAACCCGACCTAAGCCGCCTGCGCCGCCAGCTCCCGACGATCGCTCCGGTTGGCTGCCCTGGGGCCCGCCCGCCCGAGCGGGACAACCGCCGCGATCCCCGTATCCAGCCTAAGCCCTCGCTCCCACGCTCCCCGCCGACCTCCAAGGTCGCTGACCCCGCGATGACCACCAACCAAGATCAAGGCCGCCTGGCGCGCATGTTCGCGTTCTGGTCCGCCGTGTTCCTGCTGATCTTTGGTTGCCACTTCGTCTTCCAGCAGCTCTTCGTGCACGTGCCCGGTTTCCAGGATCCCCTGGGCGGCCTGGTCGTTCCGATCGTCAACATCAAGGTCAACTGGGCCTTCCTGGTGGGCCTGACCCTGTTCGCCATCGGATTCGTGTGGATCAACCGCTGGCAAAACCGTCCCCAGGTGGCCGGCTTCCTCGCCGATACCGAGTCCGAGCTGCGCAAGGTCAGCTGGCCGACCTGGAGCGAGGTGGTCAATTCCTCGACGGTGGTGGTGGTCTGTGTGCTGGTCCTGATGGGGTTCCTGGCGGTGGTCGACCTGCTGTTGGCCCGCGTCTTCAGCCGCCTGTTCCTGAGCTGAGCCTCGCCTTTTCCCCTTCTCCCCGTCCCCCGAGCCCATGGCCTACAAGTGGTACTTCGTGCGCTGCCAATCCGGCCGTGAGGACACGGTCCGCAAGCAGCTCGAGTCGCGCCTCAAGGTCGCCGGTCTCCAGGACCTGGTGCCCCAGGTGCTGGTGCCCTTCGAGCGGGTCACGGACATGAAGGCCGGCAAGCGCCGCATCGTCTCCAAGAAGCTCTACCCCGGGTACCTGATGGTCCAGGCGGACCTGACCGACCCGGAGGAAACCCGGGTCCTGGCCGCCCGTGCGATCATGCGCGATACCCCCGGCTTCGGCGACTTCCTGGGCACGCGCGGCGAAGCCTCCCCGCTCTCCGACCAGCAGGTGACAGGGATCCTGGCGCGCATGTCCGACTCGGAGCAGCGCCCGCAGGTCTCGATCAGCCTGGCCAAGGGCGACATGGTCAAGATCAAGGCCGGCGCCTTCGATGGCTTCGACGGCCAGGTCGACGAAGTCAACACCGAAAAGGGCACCGTGCGCGTGATCGTCACGATCTTCGGCCGGCCGACCCCCGTCGAACTCGAGTACTGGGAGGTCGAAGCCGTCTGAATTCGATGAGGCGGCGGGTCCGGGCAGAGCCCGAACCCGGCGCAGGCCCCTCCGAGCCACGGGCGCTACAGCGTGCGTGGCCTCCGATCCGGGGCCGGCCAACCCCTCGAAGAACCCCAAGACGCCTCCGGCCCCCCGCGCACCGCTCCCCGCAACCACTCCCCACCGTCCCCGACCGCTCGAAACGCCCCACCAGCCCCTCGGAGCGAGCCCCACCGCTCGCGATCCGGCGCTGCAACGCGCCGTACCGCCGAGGTCCCAAGGCGCCGCCCACGCGGCGAGGACGACCGAGCCCAACCTCCCCCGATCATGGCCAAGGAGATCACAGGCAAGATCAAGCTGCAGTGCAAAGCGGGTCAAGCGACCCCGGCACCGCCGGTCGGCCCCGCGCTGGGCTCGCACGGCGTGAACATCGCGCAGTTCGTCAAGGAGTTCAACGACCGCACGCGCGACCAGATGGGGATGATCATCCCCGTCGAGATCACGGTCTTCAAGGACCGCAGCTTCGAGTTCATCCTCAAGTCGCCCCCGGCCGGGGTGCTGCTCAAGAAGGCGGCCGGCATCGATACGGCTGCCGCTTTGGTGGGCCACCAGATCGCCGGCAAGGTGACCAAGAAGCAGGTCCAGGAGATCGCCAAGCTCAAGATGAAGGACCTCAATGCCCGCTCGCTCGATGCGGCCTGCCGCATCATCGAAGGCACGGCCCGTTCGGCTGGCATCCAAGTGGTGGAGGGCTGATTCCATGGCAACCCGCAGCAAGCGTTATCTGGCCGCGTCCCAGCGCGTCGATCGCACCAAGACCTACGCCATCGTCGAGGCGCTGGAGCTGATCAAGCAGCTGCCCGCTCCCAAGTTCGACGAGACCTTCGACGTCGTGGTCAAGCTGGGCATCGATCCGCGCAAGTCCGACCAGCTGGTCCGCGGAGCGGTTTCGCTGCCGAAGGGGCTCGGCAAGTCGGTCAAGGTGGTGGTGTTCGCCGAGGGCGACAAGGCCGAGGCCGCCAAGGCAGCCGGCGCCGATGAAGTCGGCTCCGCCGAACTGGCCGAGAAGATCAACGGCGGCTGGACCGACTTCGACGTGGTCATCGCCAGCCCGGACATGATGAAGCACGTGGGCAAGCTGGGCCGGGTGCTCGGACCCCAGGGCAAGATGCCCAGCCCCAAGAGCGGCACCGTGACCCCCGACGTCGGCACGGCTGTGCGCGAGTTCAAGGCCGGCAAGGTCGAGTTCCGCACCGACGCCGGCGGCAACGTCCACGCGCCCTTCGGCAAGCGTTCGTTCACCGCTGCGGACCTGGAGCTCAACCTGCGCGCCTTCCTCGACCACCTGGCGGCTATGCGCCCCGCGGCGGTCAAGGGCACCTACATGCGCAAGGTCTCGATCTCGACCACCATGGGCCCCGGCGCGCTGGTCGCCTACGGCTCCTGACCCCTCGGACCGACCCCTAAGACCCATTCCCGAGGCGCCCTCCTCAGAGCCGACCCATGCCCTCGATCGTCAACAAAATGGCCCTGGCACAGCTGTCCCAGGCTTTCGGCGACGCCGAAGCCGCGGTGGTCGTGTCCCTCAATGGCCTGACCGTCGCCGAGACGGAGAAACTGCGCCGGTCCCTGGCCCAGCACGGCTTGCGCCTGCGCATGGTGCCCTCGAAGCTGGCCCTCAAGGCCTTCGAGTCCGCTGGCCACAAGTTCCCCCGGGAGTCCTTCAAGGGCAACACCGGGGTGGCCGCGGGCAGCGCCGAAGCCGCGATCATGGCGGCCAAGCTGTTCACCGAGCCCGAGGTCAAGAAGGCGGGCAAGGTCAGCCTGCGCGCCGGACTGCTCGAGGGCCAGATCCTCGGCCCCGCGGACGCGGTGGCCATGGCCGGGGTGCCCGACAAGAACACCCTGCGCTCCAAGATCCTTGGCTGCCTGACCGGCCCTGCCCAGCAGCTGGTTTCGCTCCTGTCCGCTCCGGGCGGTTCGGTCGTGCGCGTCGTCCAAGCCAAGGTCGATGCGGCGGGCGGTGCCCCGGCAGAGTCCAACTGAAGCTCCCGCGCGGCGTCCTGAGCAGCGCAACCTCACTTCCGCGAACGCCGCGCGCCCGGTGATTCGCGGGAACCCTACCCAACGCCTCCCTTCCTTACGAGGAGAACCCCATGTCCCAAGAAACCACTACCCTCGAGCCGGAGCTTCAAGGCCTGGTCGAGAAGCTGGACGGCCTGACCCTGCTGCAGGCCTCCAAGCTGGTCAAGCACCTCGAGTCCCGCTGGGGCGTCAGCGCTGCCGCTCCGGTGGCCGTGGCCGCCGCTGGCGGAGGTGCTGCGGCCCCCGCCGCCGAGGAGAAGACCGCCTTCGACGTGATCCTGGAGGACGCCGGTGCCCAGAAGATCAACGTGATCAAGGAAGTCCGTGCGATCACCGGCCTGGGCCTCAAGGAGGCCAAGGACCTGGTCGACAACCCGCCGAAGCCCCTCAAGCAGGGTGTTTCCAAGGACGACGCGGCCGCGATCAAGAAGCAGATCGAGGCCGCCGGCGGCAAGGTCAAGATCGCCTGATCCTTCGCCCCGCTCCCTCCCGGAGCGCGACACGGGCTCGGGGTCTCCCAGGGAGACCCCGGGCCCCGCGTCCTTTTGTGCCCCTGCCGACGGCGGCCCCGCGGCGGCCAGGCGGCGGCCACCGGGGCGCGCCGGTCCGATCCGGGTCCAACCATCCGGGGCCAACCCGAGGCCCAGCCGATGGGGGGGCGGTCGGGCGCCAGCCGCCGCCCGCAGGCAGCGCAGCTTCTCGTCCGCTGAACCGCGGCCTGAACCCGCGCTTCTCTGAGGGCGCTCCCAGGCCGGTTCGGCTCCGGGCGCCCAGGCCGCTGGCTGCAGCGGTCCGCGCCGCGCGGCGCCACCGCGCTCGCCGCGCGCCCCTGAGGCTGTCGCTGGACGGCCCCGGCCGGGGTCCGCGGCGGGCCCCCGCTCGCCGGCCAACAGCCGGATCCCGGCCGCCCGGGGACCTGCCCCGCCAAGTCCAGGCCCCTGGCCCGGTGGGGCGGCCGGGCGGAGGGCCGCCGGTCCGGCGTCCGCCCAGCCGCGGGGCCGCCACGGACCCGCCCGCCGGCTCCTGGCACGAAAGTTGACTCAGCAGGCTTGACAGCCAGGGCATGGAGATTGCTAGTCTCCCGGGTCCAGGACGGGAGCCCGATCCCCCCTTGACCGCCCCTCGGACCTCGCTCCCTCCCCTGCGGCCCGTCTCCCAGGACATCGTCTCCCCGTCGACCCCCGGGTTCGGCCGGCCGCCCTTCGCTCCGGTGGACCCTTCGTCGTCGGTTTCGGTGTCCCGCTCCACCAGCTCCCCGGGGCTGGAGTCCGCCTCCTCCGCTCACCCTCGGCCGATCCGCACCGCCCGCCCGTCGGCCAGACGCTACCCCCGCGCTCTTTCCAGCCGCTCCCTCCCGCGGAGCCTCGAGCTGCCAAGCCCGATGACCCGCGGCGACGACGCCCCCCGTCGGCAGAGCGGGCCAGCACCGCTTCTCAACCTCCGAGTCGCCCGATGACTGTGCACAGCTACCCCGTTCGCACCTTCGCCCGCTATCAGGACATCCTCGAGGTCCCGAACCTGGTCGAGATCCAGCGCAAGGCGTACGAGGACTTCCTCCAACTCGAGGTGCCCCAGGGATCCCGCCCCGACGAGGGCATGGAGGCGCTGCTGCGCGAGGTCTTCCCGATCTACTCGTACGACAAGACGATGTGCCTGGAGTACGTCGGGTACGACCTGGGACGGCCGCGCTACACCATCGACGAATGCCGCAAACTGCGGCTGACCTTCGGTTACCCGCTCAAGGTGCGCCTGCGCCTGGTGAAGCCGGAGCCGATCGAGGAGGAGGTCTATCTGGGCGAGATCCCGCTGATGATCGGAGGCGGGGAGTTCATCATCAACGGTTCCGAGCGGGTCATCGTCAGCCAGCTGCACCGCTCCCCGGGCGTCGACTTCTCGGTCGATGTGTCGACGACCGACAAGAAGCTGCACGACTGCTGGATCATCCCGGAGCGCGGATCGTGGATCGAGCTGAACGTCACCAAGAAGGACGTGCTCACGGTGCGCATCGACCAGTCCGGAAAGTTCTCGGCCATCACCCTGCTGCGGGCGATGGACGAGAAGCTCTCCACGGACCAGGACATCCTGCGCGCCTTCTACAAGACCAAGGTCGTCAAGAAGACCAAGACCCAGACCGAGACCGCCTTCGCCAAGCTGATCACGGGCCGTTACGTGGTCGGCGATCTCGTCGTGCTCAAGACCGGCGAAGTGCTGGTGCCCTCCGGCAGCCAGATCTCGGAGTCCGCGGCCCTCGAAATCGCCGCCAGCGAGCTGGCCCAGGTCGAGATCGTCGACGAGGCCCCGGAGACGCTCGACCCCCTGATCCTCAATTCGCTGGCGGAAGACCCCTGCGCCAGCCACGAGGACGCGCTGATCAAGATCTACAGCCGTCTGCGCCCGGGCAACCCGGCCCAGTTGGAGAAGGCCCGCGAGCTGTTCCACGAGAAGTTCTTCGACCCCCAGCGCTACCGCCTGGGCCGTGTCGGCCGCTTCCGCCTGAACCGCAAGTTCAACCAGGACGTGGCCGAGGACACCCAGGTCCTCAAGGCCGAGGACATCGTCAATTCGATCAAGTACATCATCGAGCTGCGCGCCGGACGCGGCGAGATCGATGACATCGACAACCTCGGCAACCGCCGCGTGCGCACGATCGCCGAGCTGGCCGGCGATGAGTTCCGCAAGGGCCTGCTCAAGCTGCGCCGTACCGCCCAGGAGCGCATGAACCTGGAGAATCCGGAGACGGTCTCCCCGCGCAACCTGATCAACAGCAAGACTTTCTCCAGCGCGGTCGAGTACTTCTTCGGAAGGGGCGAGCTCAGCCAGGTGGTCGACCAGACCAACCCGCTCTCCCAGCTGACCCACGAACGGCGGCTGTCGGCCCTCGGCCCGGGAGGTTTGAACCGCAAGCGCGCCGGCTTCGACGTGCGCGACGTGCACCTGTCCCACTATGGCCGCCTGTGCCCGATCGAGACCCCGGAAGGCTCGAACATCGGTCTGATCTCGAGTCTGGCCCTGTATTCGAAGATCGACCAGTACGGCTTCCTGTGCGCGCCCTATCGCATCGTCGAGAAGGGGCGGCTGACGGAGAAGGTCGTCTACCTGCGTGCGGACGAGGAGAGCGGCAAGGTGATCGCCCCGGCGGACACCGACGTGGATGCCAAGGGCAATCTGGTGGGCCCGCGTGTGCTCGTGCGCCGCGACGGCGACAACTACGAGGTGGCTCCGACCGAGGTGAGCTACATCGACGTCAGCCCCAAGCAGATCGTGGGTGTCTCGGCCTCGCTGATCCCCTTCCTCGAGCACGACGACGCCAACCGCGCGCTGATGGGCTCGAACATGCAGCGCCAGGCCGTGCCGCTGCTGATCTCCGAGCCGCCCCTGGTCGGGACCGGCATGGAGAAGATCGTCGCCAAGAACACCGAGATGGCCCTGCGGGCCAAGAAGGACGGCACGGTCGCCTACGTCGACAGCCAGGTGATCCTGGTCGACGACGAGGAGTACCGCCTGACCAAGTTCCGCGGGCTCAACGAGCGCACCTGCCAGTCCCACCGTCCGGTGGTGGTCGAAGGCCAGCAGGTCAAGGCCGGCGAGCTGCTGGCGGACGGTGCCTCGACCGCCATGGGTGAGCTGGCCCTGGGCCGCAACCTGGTGGTGGCCTTCATGACCTGGGACGGCTTCAACTACGAGGACGCCATCCTGGTCAGCGAGCGCTGCGTGCGCGAGGACACCTTCACCTCGATCCACATCGAGGAGTACGAGGTGGAGATCCGCGAGACCAAGCTCGGCAAGGAAGAGTTCACCCGCGACATCCCCAACGTCGGCGAGAAGGCCTTGGCCAACCTGGACGAGGCCGGCATCGTGCGCATCGGCACCTATGTGGAGGCCGGCGACATCTTGGTCGGCAAGGTGGCCCCCAAGTCGAAGAGCGAGCTGACCCCCGAGGAGAAGCTGCTGCACGCTATCTTCGGCCGGGCGGGTGTGGACGTGAAGAACGCCTCGCTGACCATGCCCCCGGGCACCAACGGCGTCGTCATCGATGCCCAGAAGTTCTCGCGGCGCGTCAACCTCACGGATGCCGAGCGCACCAAGGTGCTGGGCCAGATCCGCGATGCCGAGAAGGACTTCCTGAAGGCTTTCCGCGACTACACCGCCGGAATGCTCAAGGAGGTCCAGAAGGCCCTCGGCCACGAAGTCCTGGATACCCAGACGGGCAAGTCCGTGGGTCTGGACGACACCGCCACCTTCGACGAACTGCGCCGCATCAAGCTGCTGTGCGTCGCAGCTGTCGACGAGACCCAGGACAAGACCAAGAAGGCCGCCGGCAACAAGGTCATCGCCGAATACAACGCGCGCATCGAAAACAAGGAAAGCGACAAGAACAAGATCGTCAACCGCCTCAGCCGCGGGGATGAGCTGCCGACCGGCGTGCTCGAGATGGTCAAGGTCTACGTCGCCACCAAGCGCCAGCTTTCGGTGGGGGACAAGATGGCGGGACGCCACGGCAACAAGGGTGTCGTGTCCAAGGTCCTTCCGCTCGAGGACATGCCGTACCTCGAAGACGGCACGCCGGTCGACATCGTGCTCAACCCGCTGGGCGTGCCCAGCCGCATGAACGTCGGCCAGATCCTCGAGACGCACCTGGGGCTGGCAGCCCACAAGCTCGGGGTGCGCTTTTACACCCCGCCCTTCGATGGCGCCCGCGAGGAGGACATCGAGGCGGCGCTGGAGGAGGCCGGCTTGCCGCGCAGCGGCAAGTTCACCCTGTTCGACGGTCGCACCGGCGCGCCCTTCGAGCAGAAGGTGACCGTGGGGGTGATGTACATGCTCAAGCTCCACCACCTGGTGGACGAGAAGGTCCACGCCCGCGCCACGGGCCCCTACAGCCTGATCACCCAGCAGCCCCTCGGCGGCAAGGCGCGCTTCGGCGGCCAGCGCTTCGGCGAAATGGAGGTCTGGGCGCTCGAGGCCTATGGCGCCGCCGCCATCCTCCAGGAGCTGCTCACGGTCAAGTCCGACGACGTGGATGGCCGCACCAAGATCTACGAATCGATGGTCAAGGGCCTCAACATCCTCGAACCCGGCACGCCGGTGTCCTTCGAAGTGCTCTGCAACGAAATCAAGGGCCTGGGCCTGAACATCGAGTTGCAGAAGAAGGCGGCCCTCTGACCGAACGGCCCGGCTTCGGCCGGGCGATCCACACGCCAGGCTGGGGGAGACCGAGTCTCCTCCAGCCCGACAGGAACCGAATCTGCGGTCGAGGGTCCAGGAACCCTCCCGCGCTCCTCCGACCTCTAGCCTCCACCAACCCACGCCCGCCCGGCGATCCCCATGGTCGAGCAGCTCTACAACCGCATCAACGACTTCGGCAGCGTCAAGATCAGCCTGGCGTCCCCCGAAGACATCCGCTCCTGGTCCTACGGCGAGGTCAAGAAGCCGGAGACGATCAATTACCGCACCTACCGTCCGGAGCGGGACGGCCTGTTCTGCGAGCGCATCTTCGGGCCGGAGCGGGACTGGGAGTGCGCCTGCGGCAAGTACAAGGGCATCAAGCACAAGGGCATCGTCTGCGACAAGTGCGGTGTGATGGTCACCCACAGCCGCGTGCGCCGCAAGCGCATGGGGCACATCAACCTGGCCGCCCCGGTCGCCCACATCTGGTTCTTCAAGGCGATGCCCTCCCGCCTGGGCACGCTGCTGGACATGAAGACCAGCAACCTGGAGCGGGTGATCTACTTCCAGGACTACATCGTGATCGAGCCGGGCGACACGCCGCTCGAAGAGAAGCAGCTGCTCACCGAGGAGGAGTACCGCCAGGCGCGCGCCAAGTACGGCAGCGAGTTCGACGCGGACATGGGCGCCGAGGCGATCAAGAAGATGCTGCGCCGCCTCGATCTTCCGCAGCTCAGCGTGGAGCTCCGGGAGGAGCTGCTGTCCACGCGCTCGAAGCAGCGCCTCAAGGACGTGATCAAGCGGCTCAAGACCGTCGAGATGCTGCGCGACTCCGGCAACATGGCGGAGTGGATGATCCTGGACGCGATTCCGGTGATCCCTCCGGATCTGCGGCCCCTGGTGCTGCTTGACTCGGGCAACTTCGCTACCAGCGACCTCAACGACCTCTACCGGCGACTGATCAACCGGAACAACCGCCTCAAGAAGCTGCTCGACCTCAACGCCCCCGAGGTCATCATCCGCAACGAGAAGCGGATGCTGCAGCAGTCGGTCGACGCGTTGTTCGACAACGGTCGCTGCCGGCGCCCGGTGCTCGGATCCTCCAACCGTCCGCTCAAGTCCTTGACCGACATGATCAAGGGCAAGCAGGGCCGCTTCCGCGAGAACCTGCTCGGCAAGCGCGTCGACTACAGCGCGCGTTCCGTGATCGTGGTCGGTCCCGAACTGCGCCTGCACCAGTGCGGGCTGCCCAAGAAGGTCGCCCTCGAACTGTTCCAGCCGTTCATCATCCGCCGGCTCAAGGAGCTGGCGCTGGCCGACACGATCAAGTCGGCCAAGCGCATGCTGGAGCGTCGCGACGAGGAGGTCTGGGACATCCTCGACGAGGTCATTCGCGACCACCCGGTGTTGCTCAACCGGGCCCCGACCCTGCACCGGATGGGCATCCAGGCCTTCGAGCCTGTGCTGATCGAAGGCAATGCGATCCGACTCCATCCGCTGGTCTGCGGCGGATTCAACGCAGACTTCGACGGGGACCAGATGGCGGTCCACCTGCCGCTCAGTTTCGAGGCCCAGATCGAGGCCTCGACCCTGATGCTCTCGACCAACAACATCTTCTCTCCCGCCAACGGCGCGCCGATCATCGCGCCGTCGCAGGACATGGTCTTGGGCATTTTCTACATGACCAAGACCCCGCACGCCAAAGGGCAGAAGGCACGCGTCTTCTCCTCCCTGGGCGAGCTGTTCCTGGCCTTCGGACACGGCTTCACGCACACGCACCGACCGGTGCGGGTGCGCATGGAGCCGGGCACCCTGGTCAAGTTCGGGCGCGACGAGACGCCGGTGGCGATCGGCGACGACGGCAAGCTGGTCATGCCCGAGAAGAAGGGCAGCGACAAGAAGGACAAGAAGGCCGCGGCTCAGGCGCAGAAGCGCGAATACCTCGAGACCACGGTCGGTCGTGCCATCTTCAACGACATCCTCCCGGCGGGGATGCCGTTCTACAACTACCAGCTCGACAAGAAAGGCATCGCCGGCCTGATCAGCGATTGCCACCGCCTGCTTGGCCGCGATGCGACCTTGCAGCTGCTCGACGACCTGAAGGACCTGGGCTTCAAGTCCGCCACCCGCGCGGGTCTCTCGTTCGCCAAGGACGACATGCGCGTCCCGAATACGAAGCAGGGCATCCTCGACAGCACCCAGGTCGAGATCGACAAGATCGAGAACGGCTTCCAGCGCGGTGTCATCACCGACGGCGAGCGCTATCTCAAGATCATCGACCTGTGGACCGCGGCGCGCGAGCGAGTCGGCATCGACCTGATGGAGGTTCTGGCCGCCGACGTGCGCGAGAACGACGTGTACGTCAACCCGATCTTCTGCATGGTCACCTCGGGCGCCCGGGGTTCGATCGACCAGATTCGCCAGCTGGCGGGCATGCGCGGTCTGATGGCCAAGCCCTCGGGCAAGATCATCGAGACCCCGATCAAGGCCAACTTCCGCGAGGGCCTGCGGGTGCTGGAGTACTTCTCGTCCACGCACGGCGCTCGCAAGGGTCTGGCCGACACCGCGCTCAAGACCGCGGACGCCGGCTACCTGACCCGCAAGCTGACCGACGTGGCCCAGAACGTCGTGATCTCTAGCGACGACTGCAACACGCCCAACGGAATCTCCAAGTCTCCGGTCTACAAGGGCGAAAAGGTCGTGGTCAGCCTGGCTCAGGCCATCCGCGGTCGCGTCGCCCGCGACACGATCGTGGACCCGACCACCGACGAGGTGGTGGTGCGCGAGAACGAGGTCATCACCGAGGAAGCGGCCCAGCGCATCGAGGCCTTGGGCCACGACAAGATGCGCGTGCGCAGCCCGCTGACCTGCGAGGCCGGCCTGGGCGTCTGCGCCCGCTGCTATGGCATGGACCTTTCCCGTGGGACCATGGCCGAGCGCGGGCTCGCCGTGGGCATCATCGCCGCGCAGTCGATCGGCGAGCCCGGCACGCAGCTGACCATGCGCACCTT
>ERZ1066136.524-NODE-524-length-27776-cov-12.798167_pt1 | contig 27776 bp, 24 predicted proteins | sample MGYA00382783_ERZ1066136 | MGnify/ENA primary metagenome ERZ1066136 (study PRJEB33369, sample SAMEA5778366) | biofilm metagenome | biome: Industrial cooling water; feature: Water cooling tower basin; material: Biofilm | place: United Arab Emirates | collected... | reverse complement strand
GCGCGGGTGAGAACAGGGCCGGCGCGGCGCGCCAGTCGGGCAGGGCGGCCAGCGCGGCGGCCGACACGCCTTCGCGCCGGGCGATGGGCGCGTGCTGCGCGGCCTCGTAGTGGGCGTCGTTGTGGTTGGCCAGCTGCACGATGACGAGCTCGCGCAGGTCGCCGGGCAGCGCCAGCTGCTGGCGCACGCGCGTCAGGAAGTACAGCCAGCCCTCGGCCAACGGCGGGCTGTGCAGCAGCATCTGGTACAGGTGCAGCAGCTCGCCGCGCTCGGCCACCACGCGGGCGGCCAGCGGCGCGCGCTCGGGGTCGGCGAGTTCGGCGGTGCTCGTGTAGCGCATGTGGGCCATGGGGTGGTCAGCCTTCGATGAGCGTGGGGTCGAGCTCGCGCAGGCGGTGGTCCACGTAGTACCCACCGGCCTCGGTGTACTGCAGGAACCCGCGCCGGCACTGCGGGCAGCGCCACACCGTGCAGCGGTTGTACGGAAAGTGCGTGGGCACCACGGGCGCCCGCGCGTGCCAGTAGCTGGTGCCGGGGGCGTGGCGCTCCTCGAGCGTGGGCTCGTCCACGGCGGGGTCGCGCAGCGTGCCCACGCACTGCAGGCGCGGCGCGGCCACGGGGGCCGTCACCGATTCCCACCCCGGCGCGTGCAGCCCCTCGCAGTGCGCGCAGCCGGGCCCGGCCGGGCCCACGGCGGCAAGCAAGGCGGCGGCGTCCAACAACTGCATGGGCTCAGTCCGCCTTGATGTCGTTGTCGCGCACGACCTTCTCCCAGGTGTCGAGCTGGCGCAGCACGAAGGCCTGGGCCTGGGCCGGCGTGCCGATGTTCACCACGATGCCCTGGGCCGCCAGCTTGGCCGCCACCTCGGGTGTCTGCAGGGCCTTGTTGACCTCGGCGTTCATGCGCTGCACCAGCTCGGGCGGCGTGGCCGCCGGCGCGATCACGGCCCACCAGGCCGGGGCGTCGAAGTTGCGGAAGCCCAGCTCGGCCAGCGTGGGCACCTCGGGCAGGGCGGGGTTGCGCTGCGCGGTGGTCACGGCCAGCGGGCGGATGCGCCCGCTGTCGATGTGCGGCTTGGCCACGAACACCGAGCCAATGGACAGCGGCACGTGGCCGGCGATGGCGTCCTGCATCAGCGGGCCGCCGCCCTTGTAGGGCACGTGCACGAGGTCGAGGCCGGCGCCCTTGGCCAGCAGCGTCACCGCGAGGTGGCCCAGGCTGCCGTTGCCGATGGTGCCGTAGGTGAGGCTCTTGCCGCCCTTGGTGGCCGCGGCCACGTCGTTGAAGCTCCGGAACGGCTGCGCCGCGTGCGTGCTGATGACCATGGGGCTGGTGCCCACGAGCACGGCGGTGGTCAGGTCCTTGCGCGTGTCGAAGGCGATGCGCGGCTGCAGCGCGGGGTTGACGCCGTGGGTGTCGAAGACCACGCCCCAGGTGTAGCCGTCGGCGGCGGCGCGCGCCACCTCGGCCGTGCCGATGGCGCCGGACGCACCGCCCTTGTTCTCGACGACCACGGTCTGGCCCAGCTGCTGCTGCAGCACCGGGGCCAGGATGCGCGCGACCTGGTCCACCGAGCCACCCGGCGGGAACACCGCCACCAGCCGGATGGGGCCCTTGGTGGGCCAGGCCTGGGCCTGGGCGGCCAGGGGCAGGGCCAGGGTGGCCAGGGCCACGAGGCCCAGGGACGAGAGCGTGCGCAAGCCGGTGCGGCGGTTCATGGGGTGTCTCCGGTGGTTGTTCGAGGGCCGCCGCAGTGTGCGGGCGAGCCCGCCGCCCCCGCCTGCGGGAACCACGGACAGGGCAATCCCGCAGCGCCACCCGGGCCGCGGCCGGGGCACGCACCCCCGCCGCTTACACTCGCGCCCGCCATGGAATGGATGTGGATTGCCGGCGCGCTGGTCGCGTCATACCTCGTGGGATCGCTGTCGTTCGCGGTGATCCTGAGCCGGGTTTTCGGCCTGGCCGACCCGCGCAGCTACGGCAGCGGCAACCCCGGCGCCACCAACGTGCTGCGCTCGGGCAACCGCCAGGCTGCTGTGCTCACGCTGGTGTTCGACGCGCTCAAGGGCTTCGTGCCCGTGGTGCTGTGCCTGGCCTTCGGCGAGCGCGTGGGCCTTACGCCCGTGACCGCCGCCTGGGTGGGGCTGGCGGCCTTCGTGGGCCACCTGTGGCCGGTGTTCTTCGGCTTCAAGGGCGGCAAGGGCGTGGCCACGGCGGCCGGCGTGCTGATGGCCTGGAACCCGCTGCTGGCCGTGGCCACGCTGGCCAGCTTCGCGCTCATCGTGTACTTCACGCGCTACGTGTCGCTGGGCTCCATCGTGGCCGCGGCCTTCGCGCCGTTCTACCAGGCGCTGATCTGGGACGTCTCGCCCGCGCTGCTGGCGCTGGTGATCATGAGCCTGCTGCTGGTGTGGCGGCACGAGGGCAACATCCGCAAGCTCCTGGCCGGCACGGAAAACAAGTTCGGCGCATCGGCGGCCAAGGCGGCCGCCACGCCCCACAAGAAGGGACATTGACCATGGTTCAACGCTTCGACGTCGGCCCCCGGCTGTCGGAAATGGCCGTGCACAACGGCGTGTGCTACCTGGCCGGCCAGGTGGCCGCCGATGGCAGCGCCGACATCACGGGCCAGACGCAGCAGGTGCTGGCCGCCATCGACGCGCTGCTCGCGCGCGCCGGCACCGACAAGCGCAAGCTGCTGCGCGTGGAGATCTTCCTCAAGGACCTGGCCGACTTCCCGGCCATGAACGCGGTGTGGGAGGCCTGGCTGCCGCCGGGCGAGGCCCCGCCGCGCGCCACCGTGAAGGCCGAGCTCGCGCGGCCCGAGTGGCGCGTCGAGATGGTGGTCACGGCCGCCCTCTAGGCCCGCCATGGCGCGCTGGCGCGCGGCGCTGGGCAACCGCTGGTTGCAGCTGTTCCTTCTGCTCGCGGGGGTGACGCTGGGCCTGCAGGCCTGGCAGGCGCGGGGGCAGCAGGTCCTGGGCGAGCGCATCGCCGCGGCCGCGGCCCCGGGCGACCTGCACATGATCTCGTCCACCACCTGCGGCATCTGCACCCAGGCGCGGCGCTGGTTCACCGAGCACGAGGTGGCGTTCTCCGAGTGCTTCGTCGAGCGCGACGCCGCCTGCCGCGCCGAGTTCGAGCGCCTGCAGGCGCCGGGCACGCCGGTGATCCTGGTGCGCGGCCGGCCGCAGCTGGGCTTCAGCCCGCCGCGCATCGCCGAGCGCCTGGGCGCAACCGGATCAGGGGGCTGATCAGCGCGGCGCTCCGTGCTAGCGTGGCCGGCATACAGGCCACGATGCCGGAGGAGCCCCGATGACCCGATCGTTCACGCTGCGCGGCCGCCACGCCGCCGCCGCCCTGGCCCTGCTGGGCACGTCGCTGGCGGCCCAGGCCAGCCTGCAGACCCAGGTGGTGGCCAGCGGCCTGGCCGCCCCGGTGGCCGTGGCCCAGCCCACGGCCGGCGGCCCGCTGTACGTGGTGCAGCTGGGCGGAGCCATCCGCGTGGTGAACCACGGCGTCACCAGCACCTTCCTCAACATCCCGGTGGCCACGGGGGGCGAGCAAGGCCTGCTGGGCCTGGCCTTCGACCCCGGCTATGCCGACCCGGCCTCGGCCGGCTACCGCCGCTTCTTCGTCAACTACATCGACCCCACCAGCCGCGACACCGTGATCGCGAGCTACCGCGCCACCAGCGAGCTGGTGGCCGACCCGGCCAGCCGCGTGGAGATCCTGCGCGTCGACCAGCCCACCGGCCGCAGCAACCACAAGGCCGGCTGGATCGGCTTCAAGCCCGGCGACAGCAACCACCTCTACATCGCCACCGGCGACGGCGGCGGCTCCAACGACCCCGACAACCGCAGCCAGAACCTCGGCGACCTGCTGGGCAAGATGCTGCGCATCGACATCAACCGCGACGACTTCGCCGACCCCAACATCAACTACGGCATCCCGGCCAGCAACCCCTTCGTGGGCACGGCCGGCGCGCGCGGCGAGATCTACGCCTACGGCCTGCGCAACCCGTTCCGCAACGGCTTCGACAGCGCCACCGGCAACCTGTGGATCGCCGACGTCGGCCAGAGCGCGCGCGAGGAGGTCAACTTCATCGACGCCGCCAGCCCGGGCGGCCAGAACTTCGGCTGGCGCGTGCGCGAGGGCGACATCGCCACGCCCGGCGTGGGCGGGGCGCTGCAGCCCGGCATGGTGAACCCGGTGCTGGTGTACCCGCGCAGCTTCGGCTTCTCGATCACGGGCGGCCACGTGGTGCACAACCCGGGCCTGCTGGGCCTGGACGGCCAGTACCTCTTTGGCGACTACGGCAGCGGCCGCGTCTGGAGCATCGCCGGCGACGGCAGCGCCCAGACCATGGCCACCGCCACCGAGTGGACGGCCACGCTCACCGGCAGCGGCTTCGGCGCGCTGGGCAGCATCGTGGCCTTCGGCGAGGGCGCGGCGGGCGAGCTCTACATCGTCGACCTGAACGGCCGCGTCATGCAGGTGGTGCCCGAGCCCGCCAGCGTGGCCATGATGCTGGCCGGCGTGGCCCTGCTGATGGGGCTGCGGCGCCGCGCCTGAGGGATCAGGCCAGGCCCAGGCGGGCCGGGTCGCCGCGGCCCTGGCGCACGAGCACGGGCTCGTCGCCGCTGAGGTCGATCACCGTCGTGGGCTGCCGCGGGCAGGCGCCGGCGTCGAGCACGGCCTGCAGCAGCTTCTCGAAGCGCTCGCGGATGTCCTGCGCGTCGTTGAGCGCCTCGGTCTCGCCGGGCGGGATCAGCGTCGTGGCCAGCAGCGGCTGGCCGAACACCTCGAGCAGGGCCTGCAGCGCCAGGTGCTCGGGCACGCGCAGGCCGATGGTGCGGCGGCTGGGGTGGCTCAGCCGGCGCGGCACCTCCTTGGTGGCCTCGAGGATGAAGGTGAAGGGCCCCGGCGTGCCCAGCTTGAGCAGCCGGTACTGGCGGTTGTCCACCCGGGCAAAGCGCGCGAGCTCGCTGAGGTCGCGGCACAGCAGCGTGAGGTGGTGCTTGTCGTCGACGCCGCGAATGCGGCGCAGCCGCTCGGCCGCGGCCTTGTCGTCGAGGTGGCAGACCAGCGCGTAGCTGCTGTCGGTGGGCACGGCGGCGATGCCGCCGTCGTGCAGGATCTGCGCCGCCTGCTTCAGCAGGCGCGGCTGCGGGTGCGTGGGGTGGAGCTCGAAGTACTGCGACACGCGCTGCTCACCCCCGCTTCATCCCGCTGCCCGGCCCCGCTCAGGCCACCGCCACGGGGATCTTGCCGATCTTGGCCTGCCACTCGCGCGGGCCCGTGGTGTGCGCGCTGGTGCCGCCGGCGTCCACCGCCACCGTCACCGGCATGTCGACGACGTCGAACTCGTAGATGGCCTCCATGCCCAGGTCGGCAAAGCCCACGACCTTGGCGCCCTTGATGGCCTTGCTCACCAGGTAGGCGGCTCCGCCCACGGCCATGAGGTAGGCGCTCTGGTGCTTCTTGATGGCCTCGATGGCCACCGGGCCGCGCTCGGCCTTGCCGACCATGGAGATCAGGCCGGTCTTGGCCAGCATCATCTCGGTGAACTTGTCCATGCGCGTGGCCGTGGTCGGGCCGGCGGGGCCCACGACCTCGTCGCGCACCGGGTCCACCGGGCCCACGTAGTAGATGACGCGGTTGGTGAAGTCCACCGGCAGCGGCTCGCCCTTGGCCAGCATGTCCTGGATGCGCTTGTGCGCGGCGTCGCGGCCGGTGAGCAGCTTGCCGCTGAGCAGCAGCGTGTCGCCGGGCTTCCAGCTGGCCACCTCGGCCTTGGTGAGGGTGTTGAGGTCGACCTTCTTGCTCTTGTTGTAGTCGGGCGCCCAGTGCACGTCGGGCCAGAGGTCCAGGCTGGGCGGGTCCAGGTAGACGGGGCCGCTGCCGTCCATCACGAAGTGTGCGTGCCGCGTGGCGGCGCAGTTCGGGATCATGGCGATGGGCTTGCTGGCGGCGTGCGTGGGGAAGGTCTTGATCTTCACGTCGAGCACGGTGGTCAGGCCGCCCAGGCCCTGCGCGCCGATGCCCAGGGCGTTGACCTTCTCGTACAGCTCGATGCGCAGTTCCTCCAGCTTGTTGGCGGGGCCGCGCTGCAGCAGCTCGTACATGTCGATGTCGTCCATCAGCGCCTGCTTGGCCAGCAGCGCCGCCTTCTCGGCCGTGCCGCCCACGCCGATGCCCAGCATGCCCGGCGGGCACCAGCCGGCGCCCATGGTGGGCACGGTCTTGAGCACCCACTCGACGATGTCGTCGCTGGGGTTGAGCATGTAGACCTTGCTCTTGTTCTCGGAGCCGCCGCCCTTGGCCGCCACGGTGACCTCGAGCTTGTCGCCCGGCACCACCTCCATCTGCACGACGGCGGGCGTGTTGTCCTTGGTGTTCTTGCGCGCGAAGATGGGGTCGTCCAGCACGCTGGCGCGCAGCACGTTGTCGGGGTTCAGGTAGCCCTTGCGCACGCCGGCGTTGACGGCGTCCTCGATGCTGCCGCTGAAGCCCTCCCAGCGCACGTCCATGCCGATCTTCAGGAAGACGTTGACGATGCCGGTGTCCTGGCAGATCGGCCGCTTGCCTTCGGCGCACAGGCGGCTGTTGGTGAGGATCTGCGCGATCGCGTCCTTGGCCGCCGGGCTCTGCTCCCGCTCGTAGGCGCGGGCCAGGTGGGCGATGTAGTCCGCCGGGTGGTAGTAGCTGATGTACTGCAGCGCGGCGGCGATGCTGTCGATGAGGTCGGCGGCCTTGATGGTGGTGGGCATGGCGGGCGCAGGGGCTTGGAGGGGTGGATCCCGGGTGTTTTCGGCGTGTTGCCGGGCGCCCGGATGCGGCAAATTGTAGGTTCCGGGCCCGTCAGCACCTTGTCAGAGCCCGTTCCCAGCATCCGCACCTGCACGGACCGCGTGTCCGCCCCACTTTCCACGGTTCCCACGGAGACAAGCGATGAGCGACAACGCCGCCACCGAGCTCAAGACCCACCAGCCGCCGGCCGCCCTGGTGGCCGCCGCCCGGGTGTCGGGCATGGCCGCCTACCAGAAGCTGTGCGACGAGGCCGCCGCCGACTACGCCGGCTACTGGGCCCGCCTGGCGCGCGAGTTCGTGAGCTGGAAGACGCCGTTCACCAAGGTGCTCGACGAGAGCAACGCGCCCTTCTTCAAGTGGTTCGAGGACGGCACGCTCAACGTCAGCTACAACTGCCTGGACCGCAACGTCGAGCGCGGCCTGGGCGACAAGACGGCCATCATCTTCGAGGCCGACGACGGCACGGTCACGAAGGTGACGTACTCGCAGCTGCTGGCCAAGGTGGGCCAGTTCGCCAACGTGCTCAAGGCGCGCGGCGTCAAGAAGGGCGACCGCGTCGTCATCTACATGCCCATGAGCGTGGAGGGCGTGGCCGCCATGCAGGCCTGCGCGCGCATCGGCGCCACGCACTCGGTGGTGTTCGGCGGCTTCAGCGCCCAGAGCCTGCGCGACCGCATCGAGGACGCCGGCGCCGTGATGGTGATCACCGCCGACGAGCAGGCCCGCGGCGGCAAGGCGCTGCCCCTGAAGGCCATCGTCGACGAGGCCCTGGCCATGCCGGGCTGCGACAGCATCAAGAACGTCATCGTCTACAAGCGCACGGGCGGCAACATCGCCTGGAAGGCCGGCCGCGACCTCTGGCTGCACGAGGAGCTGGCCACCCAGCCGGAGACCTGCGAGCCCGAGTGGGTGGGCGCCGAGCACCCGCTGTTCCTGCTGTACACCAGCGGCTCCACCGGCAAGCCCAAGGGCGTGCAGCACAGCACGGGCGGCTACCTGCTGCACGCCGCGCTGACCACGGCCTGGACCTTCGACCTCAAGCCCGACGACGTGTTCTGGTGCACGGCCGACATCGGCTGGGTCACGGGCCACAGCTACATCACCTACGGCCCGCTGGCCCTGGGTGGCACCGAGGTGGTGTTCGAGGGCGTGCCCACCTACCCGGCGGCCGACCGCTTCTGGAAGATGATCGAGAAGCACAAGGTCACCATCTTCTACACCGCGCCCACGGCCATCCGCAGCCTCATCAAGGCCGCCGAGACCAACGACGCCGTGCACCCGAAGCACAGCAACCTGAGCAGCCTGCGCATCCTGGGCTCGGTGGGCGAGCCCATCAACCCGGCGGCCTGGGAGTGGTACCACCTGCACGTGGGCGGCGGCCGCTGCCCCATCGTCGACACCTTCTGGCAGACCGAGACCGGCGGCCATGTCATCACGCCGCTGCCGGGCGCCACGCCCATGGTGCCGGGCTCGTGCACGCTGCCCTTCCCGGGCATCACGGCGGCCATCGTCGACGAGACGGGCGCCGACGTGCCCAACGGCTCGGGCGGCATCCTGGTCATCAAGAAGCCCTGGCCGAGCATGATCCGCACGATCTGGGGCGACCCTGAGCGCTTCAAGAAGAGCTACTACCCGCCGGAGCTCAAGGGCTACTACCTGGCCGGTGACGGCGCCATCCGCGACAAGGACACGGGCTACTTCACCATCACCGGCCGCATCGACGACGTGCTCAACGTGTCGGGCCACCGCATGGGCACGATGGAGATCGAGAGCGCCCTCGTCAGCTGCACCGAGCTGGTGGCCGAGGCCGCCGTGGTGGGCCGCCCCGACGACACCACGGGCGAGGCCATCTGCGCCTTCGTGGTGCTCAAGCGCAGCCGGCCCAGCGGCGACGAGGCCAAGAAGATCGCCAACGAGCTGCGCGCCTGGGTGGCCAAGGAGATCGGCCCCATCGCCAAGCCCAAGGACATCCGCTTCGGCGACAACCTGCCCAAGACGCGCAGCGGCAAGATCATGCGCCGGCTGCTGCGCAGCATCGCCAAGGGCGAGGCCATCACGCAGGACACCTCCACGCTGGAGAACCCGGCCATCCTCGAACAGCTCGGCCAGGCCAACTGATTTCCCGCGATCCCCCTGGGGCCTCCTGCGCTAGAGTGCGGCGCAGGAGGCCTTTTCCATGGCGTTTCTCGTCGTTGGCGTGCTGCTGCTGGCCCTGTGGCTGGGCGATGTCGGCCCCTTCGGCCAGCTCGACTGGTGGTGGGTCGCCGTGCCCTTCGGCCTGGCCGTGCTGTGGTGGGAGTTCGCCGACAGCTCGGGCTGGACCAAGCGACGCGCCATGGACAAGATGGAGCAGCGCAAGGTCCAGCGCCGCGAGCAGCAGATGGAGGCGCTGGGCCTCAAGGTGGCCGGCAAGCGCCGCGACCGCCAGGTGACGGCGCACACCGAGGCCAAGGCACGCCAGGTGTCGGCCGACCCCACGCACGCGGGCCGCGAGGCCGCGCCCAAGGTGGTGGCCCAGTCCGAGATCGAGCAGCGCCGCGACCCGCGGCTCTAGCCAGCCTCTGCGCAGGCAGAGGCCGCCGTCCTCACTCGCCTTGCAGGCCGCGCGCTCGCGGAGCTCGCGCCGCTCGTGAGGCGACAGCCTCTGCGCAGGCAGAGGCCGTCGTCCTCACTCGCCGTCCAGCACCGCGCCCTGGCTGGCGCTGGCCGCGCTCTTGGCGAACTTGGCGAGCACGCCGCGCGTGTAGCGCGGCGCCGGCTTCACCCAGGCCGCGCGGCGGCGGGCGATCTCCTCGTCGGGCACGTTCAGGCTCAGCAGCAGCTGGTGCGCGTCGATGGTGATGCTGTCGCCCTCGTGCACCAGCGCGATGGTGCCGCCCTCGAAGGCCTCGGGCGCCACGTGCCCCACCACCATGCCCCAGGTGCCGCCGCTGAAGCGGCCGTCGGTGATGAGACCCACGCTCTCGCCCAGGCCCTGGCCGATGAGCGCGCCCGTGGGCGCCAGCATCTCGGGCATGCCCGGGCCGCCCTTGGGGCCCAGGTAGCGCAGCACCATCACGTCGCCGGCCTTGATCCGGCCCGCCATGATGGCCGCGAGCGCACTCTGCTCGTCGTCGAATACGCGCGCCGGGCCGGTGATGACAGGGTTCTTGAGGCCCGTGATCTTGGCCACGCAGCCCTCGGGGCTGAGGTTGCCCTTGAGGATGGCCAGGTGGCCCTCGGCGTAGATGGGCCTGCTCACCGGGCGGATCACGTCCTGGTCGGTGCGCAGCGGCGGCAGGCCGGCCAGGTTCTCGGCCACGGTCTTGCCCGTGATGGTGATGCAGTCGCCGTTGAGCAGCCCGGCGTCCAGCAGCTCCTTCATCACGGCCGGGATGCCGCCGGCGCGGTGCAGGTCGATGGCCAGGTTGCGGCCGCTGGGCTTGAGGTCGCACAGCACCGGGATCTTGCGGCGCATGCGCTCGAAGTCGTCGATGGTCCAGTCCACGCCCGCGCAGTGCGCGATGGCCAGGAAGTGCAGCACGGCGTTGGTGCTGCCGCCGGTGGCCATGATCACGGCCACCGCGTTCTCGATGGCCTTCTTGGTGACGATGTCGCGCGGCTTGAGGTCCGCCTGCACGGCGCGGTAGAGCACGCGCGCGGCCTCGCGGGTGTACTCGACGATGGGGTCCTCGACGTTGGCCAGCGTCGACGAGCCCGGGATGCTCAGGCCCAGCGCCTCGAAGGCCGAGCTCATGGTGTTGGCGGTGTACATGCCGCCGCAGCTGCCGCTGCCGGGGATGGCGCGCTTCTCGATCTGGCAGAAGTCCTCCTCGCTCATCTTGCCGGCGCTGAACTGGCCCACGGCCTCGAAGACGCTGACGATGTTGAGGTCCTCGCCCTTGTAGCGGCCCGGCAGGATGGTGCCGCCGTAGACGAAGATGCCCGGCACGTTGGCGCGGATCAGGCCCATCATGGCGCCGGGCATGTTCTTGTCGCAGCCGCCGATGGCGAGGCAGCCGTCCATCCACTGGCCACCCACGCAGGTCTCGATGCAGTCGGCGATGACCTCGCGGCTGACCAGGCTGTACTTCATGCCCTCGGTGCCCATGGCCATGCCGTCGCTGATGGTGGGCGTGCCGAAGATCTGCGGGTTGGCGCCGATGGCCTTGAGCTCGGCCACCGCGGCGTCGGCCAGTTTCTGCAGGCCGCTGTTGCAGGGCGTGATGGTGCTGTGGCCGTTGGCCACGCCGATCATGGGCTTGCCGAAGTCGCCCTCGGTGTAGCCCATGCCGTAGTACATGGAGCGGTTGGGCGCGCGGGCGACGCCCTCGGTGATGTTCTTGCTGCGGCGGTTGAAGGACATGGAGGCCTCGTTCGGGGTTCGGTGCGAGTGTAGGCAGCGTGGCTGACGCGGCGCGTCAGGCGGCCGCGCCGTGCTTGTCGGCCTCGGAGGTGAAGCTGTCGGCGTAGAACTCGTCGGCCGGCAGCCCGCAGCGCGCGCTGAAGTCGCGCTGCGCCGACTCCACCATCACCGGCGCGCCGCAGGCGTAGACCTGGTGGCCCGAGAGGTCCGGGTGGTCGGCCATCACCGCGTGGTGCACGAAGCCCGTGCGGCCGGCCCAGGCGCAGTCGGCCGTGGGCTCGGACAGCACCGGCACGTAGCGCAGCCAGGGCAGCTCGGCGGCCATCTGCTCGCACCATGCGTGCTGGTACAGGTCGGCACGGCGGCGCGCGCCCCAGTACAGCACGGCCGGGCGCGTGCTGCCCTTGAGCTGCAGCTGCTGGATCAGCGCCTTGATGGGTGCGAAGCCCGTGCCACTGGCCAGCAGCACCATGGGCTTGTCGGATTCCTCGCGCAGGAAGAAGCTGCCGAAGGGGCCCTCCATGCGCAGGATGTCCTTCTCCTTGAGCGCCGTGAAGACGTGGTCGGTGAACTTGCCGCCCGGCATGTGGCGGATGTGCAGCTCGATGGCCGGCGGGCTGCCCACCAGGTGCGGCGCGTTGGCCATGCTGTAGCTGCGGCGCGCGCCGTCGCGCAGGATGAACTCCACGTACTGGCCGGCGCGGTACTGCAGGTTCTGGTTGGCGGGCAGCTGCATCTTCAGCACGGCCACGTCGGCGGCGGGCCTGTCGATGCTGATCACGCGCGTGGGCAGCTTGAGCACCGGGTACTCGCCGGCCCCCGGCACGCTGCGCGCGTGCACGGTGCAGTCGCTCTGCGGCACGGCGCAGCAGGTCAGGATGAAGCCCTGCTCGGCCTCGGCCGGCGGCAGGGCCTTGAGCTGGTGCGGGCCGTGCTGCACCTGGCCGTTCACGAGGCGGCTCTTGCAGGAGCCGCAGGCGCCGTCGCGGCAGCCGTAGGGCAGGCCCACGCCCTGGCGGATGGCGGCGGGGAGGATGGCCTCGTCGGCCGCGACGTCGAACTGCCGGCCCGAGGGCTCGAGGGTGATCTTGAAGCTCATGGTGGAATTGTGCCCGCGCCCCCGCCCGCCTCGCCCCTGCCCAGACGATGTCCCTGCCCAGCCGCTTCCGCCGCCCGACCCTGCTGATCGTGGGCTGCGGCGACGTCGGCCTGCGCGTGCTGCCCCAGGTGCGCGGGCGCTGGCGCGTGGTCGTGCTGACGTCCTCGCCGGCGCGTGTGCCGGCGCTGCGCGCGGCCGGCGCCCTGCCGCTGCAGGGCAACCTCGACGTGCCGGCCACGCTGGGCCGCCTGGGCGGCCTGCCCGACGCCGTGCTGCACCTGGCGCCGCCGCCCAACCAGGGGCGCCACGACCCCCGCACGGCCGCGCTGCTGGCCGCCCTGGCGCGTGGCGGGCGCGTGCGGACCTTCGTCTACGCCAGCACCACGGGGGTGTACGGCGACCGCGGCGGCGCGCGCATCGACGAGACCGTGCCGCTGCGGCCCACGACCGACCGCGCCGGCCGTCGCGTCGACGCCGAGGCGCGGGTGCGCCACTTCGGCCACGTGGCCGGTGCGCGCACGGCCATCCTGCGCATCCCGGGCATCTACGCGCCCGACCGCGAGGGCGGCGACCCGCGCGAACGGGTGCGCCGCGGCACCCCCGCGCTGCGCGCCGAGGACGACGTCTACACCAACCACATCCACGCCGACGACCTGGCGCGCGCCTGCGTGGCCGCGCTCGTGCGGGCGCGCCCCCAGCGCGTGGTGAACGTCTGCGACGACACCGAGCTGAAGATGGGCGACTACCTGGACCTGGTGGCGCGCCTCGCCGGCCTGCCCCCGGTGCCGCGGCTGAGCCGGGCCGAGGCGGCGGCTCAGCTGTCGCCCATGACCATGAGCTTCATGGGCGAGTCGCGCCGCATCGGCAACCAGCGGCTCAAGCGCGAGCTGCGGCTGGTGCTGCGCCACCCGACGGTGGCCGAGGGCATCGCCGGCGCGGGCTGATCAGCGCCGGCCCGAGCGCGCGTCGCGCCGGAAGCGGCCGCGCCACCACGCCATCATCAGCCAGCCGCCCAGCAGCCCGCCCAGGTGCGCGAAGTGCGCGATGCCGCTGCCGCTGCGGAAGAACATGCCCAGGAACAGCTCGAGCGCGCCGTAGATGGCCACCAGCGTCATCGCCGGCACGAACACCGGCGGGATGGGCACGGCCTGGCGGTTGGTGAACAGCACGAAGAACAGCACCATGCCGGCGATGTTGAACACCTGCGAGGGCATGAGCAGCAGCACCACGGGCAGGAAGCCGACGAGGTCGAACTGGCGCCGCGGGAAGCTCAGCGCATAGGCCATGAGCAGGCCGAAGAGGATGCCGGAGGCGCCGACCGTCGGCGCACCGCTGCCCATGAGCGCCGTCACCAGCAGCTGGGCCACGGCGGCGGCCACCGCCGAGCCGGCCATGAACTGCAGGTAGCGGCGCGGGCCCCACAGGCGCTCGAGCTCGGAGCCGAACATCCACAGGCCCAGCATGTTGAACAGCAGGTGGGCGAGGTCGCCGTGCAGCAGCGCGTAGCTCAGCAGCTGCCAGGGCATGAACTGGCCCGAGGCCAGGGGCCACAACGCCAGCCAGGCCATGAGCGGTGCGAACAGCGACAGCAGGTACGCCACCGCGCAGACGATCATCACGTTGCGGGTGGTCGGTGACAGCGGCGGCATGGGCGGGAGCGGGCCTGCGGTGGGTTGGTGCCCGCGGCCAGACTCGAACTGGCACGCCTTGCGGCGGCGGATTTTGAATCCGCTACGTCTACCGATTTCGTCACGCGGGCAAGGTGCGGCGCGGGAGCGCCGGACGGTGCCGGGGAGTATCGCACGCACCCTGCGCGGCCCCGGGGGCGCTGCGACAATGCCCGCCATGAGCGCCACACCGACCTACAAGACCCTCGAGGACGCCATCGGCGGCACGCCGCTGGTGCGGCTGCAGCGCCTGCCGCGCGGCCTGGGCATCGCCGACGACACCGTGCTGCTGGGCAAGCTGGAGGGCAACAACCCCGCGGGCTCGGTGAAGGACCGGCCGGCCATCAGCATGATCCGCCGCGCCGAGGAGCGCGGCGAGATCAGGCCCGGCGACACGCTGATCGAGGCCACCAGCGGCAACACCGGCATCGCGCTGGCCATGGCCGCGGCCATCCGCGGCTACCGCATGGTGCTGATCATGCCGGAGGACCTGTCCATCGAGCGCGCGCAGACCATGAAGGCCTTCGGCGCCGAGCTCATCCTCACGCCCAAGGGCGGTGGCATGGAGTACGCGCGCGACCTCGCCGAGCAGATGCAGAAGGACGGCAAGGGCCGCGTGCTCGACCAGTTCGCCAACGCCGACAACCCGCGCGTGCACGAGGAGACCACCGGCCCCGAGATCTGGGCCGACACGGGCGGCCGCGTCACGCATTTCGTGAGCGCGATGGGCACCACGGGCACCATCACGGGCGTGTCGCGGTACCTCAAGCGCATGAACCCGGCGGTGCGCATCGTGGGCGCGCAGCCCAGCGAGGGCAGCCGCATCCCGGGCATCCGCAAGTGGCCCGAGGCCTACCTGCCGAAGATCTACGACGCCAGCAACGTCGACGAGCTGGTGCTCGTGAGCCAGGCCGATGCCGAGGACATGGCCCGCCGCCTGGCGCGCGAGGAGGGCCTGTTCGCCGGCATCTCGGCCGCCGGCGCCTGCTGGGTGGCGCTGCAGATCGCCCGCCGCGAGCCGGGCGCGACGGTGGTGTTCATCGTCTGCGACCGTGGCGACCGCTACCTGTCGACCGGCGTCTTCCCGGCCTGAGCGACCCATGGCCTTCGAGCCGCGCTTCTGCCTGGCCTGCGGCACGCCGCTGGCGCACATCGTGGCCGACGAGGACGGCGGCGCCAAGGCGCGCCTGCGCTGCCCGGCCTGCGGCTGGACACACTGGAACAACCCCACGCCCGTGCTCGCCGCCGTGGTGGAGTGCGTGGACCGCGACGGCCAGGTGCTGCTGGCGCGCAACGCGGCCTGGAGCGGCCGCATGTTCGCGCTCATCACCGGCTTCATGGAGGCCGGCGAGACGCCCGAGGAAGGCATCGCGCGCGAGGTGCGGGAGGAGACCGCCCTGGTGGCCGAGGCCGTGTCGCTGATCGGCGTCTACGACTTCCAGCGCATGAACCAGGTCATCATCGCCTACCACGTGCAGGCCCGCGGCGAGGTGCGGCTGAGCCCCGAGCTGGCCGAGTACAAGCTGTTCGCCCCGGCCGACCTGCGCTGCTGGCCGGCCGGCACCGGCTACGCGCTGGCCGACTGGCTGCGCCGCCGCGGCCATGAACCCCGATTCATCGAGTTTCCGCCCCGCGCCTAGAATCGCGCCTGCCATGGACGTCAACCGCGAACTCGACACCCGGGGGCTCAACTGCCCGCTGCCCATCCTCAAGGCCAAGAAGGCGCTCGCCGACATGGTGAGCGGCGAGTTGCTGAAGGTGATCAGCACCGACGCCGGCAGCGTGCGCGACTTCCAGGCCTTCGCCCGCCAGACCGGCAACGAGCTGGTCGAGCAGGGCACGGCCGGCCCCGAGTACACGCACGTCCTGCGCCGCCGCTGAAGCGGGCGGCGCGGCCGGCGACCTACAGCGCCAGGCCCTTCAGGTACTCGCGGAAGCCCGGCCCCAGCTGCGGGTGGGCCAGCGCCAGCTCGACGTTGGCCTCCAGGAAGCCTTCCTTGCTGCCGCAGTCGTAGCGCTTGCCCTCGTAGCGGTAGGCGAAGACCTTCTCGCGCCGCAGCAGCGACGCGATGCCGTCGGTGAGCTGGATCTCGCCGCCCACGCCGCGCGGCTGCGTGGCGATCTCGTGGAAGACACCGGGCGTCAGGATGTAGCGGCCGGCCACGCCCAGGCGCGAGGGCGCGACCTCGGGCGCCGGCTTCTCGACGATGCGGTTGACGTCCATCAGCCGCGCGTTCACCTCGGTGCCGGCCACGATGCCGTAGCGCCGCGTGTGCTCGGCCGGCACCTCCTGCACGGCGATGATGCTGGCCCGCCACTCGGCGAACTGCTCGACCATCTGCGCGAGGATGGGCTTGTCGTGCACCATCAGGTCGTCGGCCAGCAGGATGGCGAAGGGCTCGTTGCCCACCAGGCGCTGGCCGCACAGCACGGCGTGGCCCAGGCCCAGGGCCTGCGCTTGCCGCACGTAGATGCACTCCATGTCGTCGGGCTTGACGCTGCGCACCACCTCGAGCAGCTCGTGCTTCTTGGCCTGCTCCAGCGCGACCTCGAGCTCGAAGGTCATGTCGAAGTGGTCCTCGATGGGGCGCTTGTGGCGGCCCGTCACGAAGATCATCTCGCGCACGCCGGCGGCATAGGCCTCTTCGACGGCGTACTGGATCAGCGGCTTGTCCACCACCGGCAGCATCTCCTTGGGCTGCGCCTTGGTGGCGGGCAGGAAGCGCGTGCCGAGGCCGGCGACGGGGAAGATGGCCTTGCGGATGGGCATGGTGCGGTCGGGTTTCGCTGCGGTGGCGGGGATTCTGTCAGCCGAGGCGGGCGCGCTGCCCCGCCAGCCGCGTGACGGCTGTCTCGAAGTCCGCCAGCCGCGCACGCTCCTGCTCGACCACGGCGGCCGGCGCGCGCGCCACGAAGCTCTCGTTGCCCAGCTTGGCGCCGGCCTTGGCGATCTCGGCCTGCAGGCGCGCGATCTCCTTGTCCAGGCGCGCGCGCTCGGCCGCGACGTCGATCTCCACGAACAGCGCCAGCCGCAGGCCGCCGGCCACGGCCACCGGCGCCGCCTGGGTGGCGGCGGCGAAGGCGGCCTCGTCGGGCATCTGGCGCACCTCGCCCAGGCGCGCCAGGGCCGTGAGCAGCGGCGTGGCGGCGGCCACGAAGCGGTCCTCGCCCAGGGTGATCAGCGGCACGCGCTCGCCGGGCTGCAGGCCCATCTCGCTGCGCAGGCGCCGCACCTCGGCAGCCACGGCCTTGAGCTGGGCGACCCAGGCGTCGGCGCGGGCGTCCACCTTCTCGAGCTGGGCCTGGGGGTAGGGCGCCGTGACGACGCTGTCGAGGCCGCCCTTGCGCCCGGCCACCGGCGCCACGGCCTCCCACAGCTCGGCCGTGATGAAGGGCGCCACCGGGTGCAGCAGGCGCAGCACGGTCTCCAGCGTGCGGATCAGCGTGCGGCGCGTGGCGCGCGCCGTGCTCTCGTCGCCGGCCTTCTTCGCCTCGGCCAGCTGCACCTTGGCGATCTCGAGGTACCAGTCGCAGTACTCGTCCCAGACAAAGCCGTAGATGGACGAGACCACGGTGTCCAGCCGGTAGTCGGCGAAGGCGCGGGCCACGGCGTCCTCCACGCGCTGCAGCTCGCCGCTGATCCAGCGGTCGGCCGGGCTGAAGCGCAGGTAGCCGTGGTACGGGCCGGCCGGCGTGGTGATGTTCCCGGCGGCGTCGTAGGCCGCCGGCGCGCACTCGGCCTTCGTGTGCTCGGCCAGGCCGCAGTCCGCGCCCTCGCAGTTCATGAGCACGAACTTGGTCGCGTTCCAGAGCTTGTTGCAGAAGTTGCGGTAGCCCTCGCAGCGCTTGGCGTCGAAGTTGACGTTGCGGCCCAGCGTGGCGTAGCTGGCCATGGTCAGGCGCAGCGCGTCGGCGCCGTAGGCGGGGATGCCCTCGGGGAACTCCTTCTCGGTCTGCTTGCGCACGCGCGGCGCCGTCTCGGGCTTGCGCAGGCCGGTGGTGCGCTTGGCCAGCAGCGGCTCGAGCGCGATGCCGTCGATCAGGTCCACCGGGTCGAGCACGTTGCCTTCGCTCTTGCTCATCTTCTGGCCTTGCGCGTCGCGCACCAGGCCGTGGATGTAGACGTCGCGGAAGGGCACCCGGCCCGTGAAGTGCGTGGTCATCATGATCATCCGGGCGACCCAGAAGAAGATGATGTCGAAGCCCGTGACCAGCACCGTGCTGGGCAGGAACAGCTCGAGCTCCTTCGTCTGCTTGGGCCAGCCCAGCGACGAGAACGGCACCAGCGCCGACGAGTACCAGGTGTCGAGCACGTCCTCGTCGCGCGTGAGCGCGCCGGTGTAGCCGGCCGCGGCCGCGCGCTCGCGCGCCTCGGCCTCGGAGCGCGCCACGAAGACCTCGCCGCCGGTGCCGTACCAGGCCGGGATCTGGTGGCCCCACCAGAGCTGGCGGCTGATGCACCAGTCCTGCAGGTTACCCATCCAGTGGTTGTAGGTGTTGACCCACTCGCCGGGCACGAAGCGCACCTCGCCGCTGCCCACGGCGCGGCGCGCCTTCTCGCCGATGCTCAGGCCGTCCCGGCCGGGCTTCTCCACCGCCACGAACCACTGGTCCGTCAGCATGGGCTCCACCACCTGCCCGGTGCGCGCGCAGCGCGGCACCATGAGCTTGTGCTTCCTGGCCTCGACCAGCAGGCCCTGCGCCTCGAGGTCGGCGACGATGCGCTTGCGCGCCTCGAAGCGGTCCAGCCCGCGGTAGGCCTCGGGTGCGTTGGCGTTGACCCTGGCCTCGAGGTCGAGCACGCCGATCATGGGCAGGCCGTGGCGCTGGCCCACGGCGTAGTCGTTGGCGTCGTGCGCCGGCGTCACCTTGACGACGCCAGTGCCGAATTCGCGGTCGACGTAGGCGTCGGCGATCACCGGGATCTGCCGGCCCACCAGCGGCAGCGTCACCTGCTTGCCGACGAAGGCCGTGTAGCGCTCGTCCTCCGGGTGCACCATGACGGCGGTGTCGCCGAGCATGGTCTCGGGCCGCGTCGTGGCCACCACCACCGAGCCGCTGCCGTCGGCCAGCGGGTAGCGGATGTGCCAGAGGAAGCCGTCCTCCTCTTCGCTCTCGACCTCCAGGTCGGACACCGCGCTCTTGAGCGCCGGGTCCCAGCTCACCAGGCGCTGGCCGCGGTAGATGAGGCCCTCGTCGTACAGGCGCACGAAGGTCTCGGTGACGACGGCCGAGAGCGACTCGTCCATCGTGAAGTACTCGCGGCCCCAGTCGACGCTGTCGCCCAGGCGGCGCATCTGGTTGGTGATGGTGGCGCCGCTGGTGGCCTTCCAGTCCCAGACCTGGGCGACGAAGTTCTTGCGGCCCAGGTCGTGGCGGCTCAGGCCGGTTTCCTGCAGCTGCCGCTCCACGACGATCTGCGTCGCGATGCCGGCGTGGTCGGTGCCCGGCACCCACAGCGTGTTGTGGCCGCGCATGCGGTGGTAGCGGGTCAGCGCGTCCATGATGGTCTGGTTGAACGCGTGGCCCATGTGCAGCGTGCCCGTCACGTTGGGCGGCGGCAGCTGGATGCAGAACGAGGGCTTGCCGGCGTCCAGCGTGGGCGCGAAGTGGCCGGCCCCGGCCCAGCGCGGGCCCCAGCGGGCCTCGATCGAAGCGGGTTCGAAGGACTTGGCGAGTTCGGTCATGGCGGGGCCGGGGCCAGAATGCAGGGGAACCGAGGATTCTAGGAGCCGCCCATGCCCGAGCCGACCCGAACGCCCCCGCGCGGCGCCGCGTGGCGCCGGCTGGTGCCCCTGGCGGCGCTGGCGCTGCTGGCGGCCTGCGGTGGGGGCGGCGGTGACGGCGTCGGCGGGGCGGCCGCCGGGCCCGCCGCCAGCTGTGGCCTCGAGGACCAGAAGACCTGGCTCGCGCGCTACCTGGACCAGAACTACTTCTGGTACCGCCAGGCGCCGCGCCCCGACCCCGCGCGGTTCGGCAACCTCGACGACTTTTTCGAGGCCAGCCTCTACGACGGCAGCGACCCTGCCTTCCCGCGCGACCGCTGGAGCGGCTGGACCAGCGCCGAGTCCTTCCAGCGCTTCTACGGCGACGGCGCCACCATGGGCTACGGCGTCGCGGTGGCCGGCCTGGAGCTCGACCGCGACGGCAGCCGCCCCCTGTGGGTGCGCTACGTGGAGCCGGCCTCGCCGGCGGCCCTGGCCGGCGTGGTGCGCGGCGACCAGGTGCTGGCCATCAACGGCCGTGCCGCGAGCGAGGTGGTGGCCGCCGACGACTTCGCGGCGCTGACCGCCGCGGACGAGGGCGACACGCTCACGCTGCGCCTGCGGCGCGCCGGCGCCGAGCGCACGGTGGTGCTGCGCGCGGCGGTGTTCCCGCTCACGCCCGTGCAGGGCGTGCAGGTCAGCACCACGCCGGGCGGCCGCAAGCTGGGCTACCTCAAGGTCAAGGACATGGTCTCGCAGGCGCTGCCGGCGGTGGACGCGGCCTTCGCGCGCTTCCGCGCCGAGGGCGTGCAGGACATCGTGCTCGACCTCCGCTACAACGGCGGCGGCCTGGTCTCCACCAGCGGCCGCATCGCCTCGTACCTGGCCGGCCCGGGCAACGTCGGGCGCACCTACGCGCAGCTGCGCTACGCCGACCGCGCCAGCGCGAGCAACCAGCGCTTCGTCTTCGAGCGCGTGTCCGGCACCGCGCTGCCGCGCGTGCTGGTGCTGGCCGGGCGCCGCACCTGCTCGGCCAGCGAGCAGCTCGTCAACGGCCTGCGCGGCGTGGGCGTGCAGGTCGAGCTCATCGGCGAGGCCAGCTGCGGCAAGCCCGTGGGCTTCGTGCCCGTGCAGTCCTGCTCGCGCAGTTGGAGCATCGTCAACTTCGAGAGCGTCAACGAGCGCGGCGAGGGCCGCTACTGGGACGGCTTCGCGCCCACCTGCGCCGTGGCCGAGGACTTCCAGTCGCCGCCCCAGAGCCCCGCCGACCCGCTGTTCGCCGCCGCCCAGGCGCGGGCCGATGGCGCGGCCTGCCCGGCGGCCACGGCCGATGGCCGCGCGCGGCCGCTGGCCGCCACCGGGCGCTGGCCGCGTGGCAGCGCCCGCACCGACGAACGACAGGACATGATCCCCCGATGACCGAGACCACCCTCACGCTGCGCGGTGACCACATCACGCTCGACGCCCTGCTCAAGGCCCTGGGCTGGGCCGGCAGTGGCGGCGCCGCCAAGCAGCTCATCACGGCCGGCGAGGTGCGCGTGGACGGCGCCGTCGAGACACGCCGCGGCGCCAAGCTGCGCGCCGGCCAGCGCGTGGTGATGGCCGGGCAGGCCGTGCGGCTGCTGCCGGCCGAGCCGGCTACATGAACAGGTGCTCGCCGGCGTTTTCGCCGCCCAGGATCACGTAGTTGACCTTCTTCAGGTCCTGCAGGCGCGTGCCGCCGGCGTAGCTGATGCTGCTCTGCAGGTCCTCGCGCATCTCGCGCAGGGTGTCGGCCAGGCGGCCCTTGATGGGCTCGAGGATGCGCTTGCCCTCGACGTGCTTGTACTCGCCCTTGTTGAAGTCCGAGGCCGAGCCGTAGTACTCCTTGTAGAGCTTGCCGTCCACCTCCACCGTGGCGCCGGGGCTCTCCTCGTGGCCGGCGAACAGGCTGCCCACCATCACCATGGCGGCGCCGAAGCGCACGCTCTTGGCGATGTCGCCGTGGTGGCGGATGCCGCCGTCGGCGATGATGGGCTTGGTCGCCACGCGGCTGCACCACTTGAGCGCGCTGAGCTGCCAGCCGCCGGTGCCGAAGCCCGTCTTGAGCTTGGTGATGCAGACCTTGCCCGGGCCCACGCCCACCTTGGTGGCGTCGGCGCCCCAGTTCTCGAGGTCGATCACCGCCTCGGGCGTGGCCACGTTGCCGGCGATCACGAAGCTGCCGGGCAGCTTCGCCTTGATGTGCTCGATGGTGCGCCGCACGCTGTCGGCATGGCCGTGGGCGATGTCGATCGTGATGTAGTCCGCACCCACGCCCTCGGCGGCGAGGCGGTCGACGACCGCGAAGTCCTGCGGCTTCACGCCCGAGCTGATCGACACGAACAGCCCCTTCTCGCGCATGCGGCAGGCGAACGCCACGTTGTCGATGTCGAAGCGGTGCATCACGTAGAAGTGGCCGCTCCTCGCCAGCATCTCGGCGATGGGCTCGTCGAGCACCGTCTTCATGTTGCTGGGCACCACGGGCAGGGTGAAGCGCCGGCCCCCGAACTCCACCGAGGGGTCGCACTCGCTGCGGCTGTCGACCCGGCACTTGCGCGGCAGCAGCAGGATGTTGTCGTAGTCGAAGATTTCCATGGTCGGGCTCGGCTGGGGGGTGGGCTGCGGGCGGCAGTGTAGTCAGCGCCCGGGCACCGTGGCCGCGGCGGGCGGCCGCGCGCTCAAGTCCCTGCGCGCATCGCCGAAATCCTGCCGATGACGAAGTGGCTTTCTTCGATTGCCGCGCTGCGCCGGCGCCTGCCCGGCGAGGCCCGCGCCGACCGCGTGATCACCGTGCCGTCGCCCCTGGGCGGCGCCGCGGCCCCGGCCACGCCCGGGGCCCAGGCCCAGCTGCTGCTGCACCTGTTCGAGCACTCGGCCAGCGGCCTGCTGCTCTGCGAGCCCGACGGACGCGTGCGCCTGTGCAGCGCCGTGGCGGCCGGCCTGCTCGGGGCCGGGCCGGCCGAGGTGGAGGGCACGGCGGTCGAGCGCTGGGTCACGCCGCTCATCGACTTCTCGGTCGCCGAGGGCGAGGGCGGCCTGCCCTCCGGGCACTGGGAGACCCAGGCCCAGCGCCGCGACGGCACCGAGTTCCCGGTGGAGCTCACGGTCAGCGACACGCCGCTGGACGGCCGCGCCACGCGGGTGCTGTTCCTGCGCGACATCACCGACCGCCGCCTCAACCAGCAGCGCCTGTCGGACCTCGCCAACTACGACGGCCTCACCGGCCTGCCCAACCGCACCCAGTTCCGCGACCTGCTGGGCCAGGCCATGGCGCGCGCGCGCCGCAGCCAGACGGCCATGGCGCTGATGTTCCTGGACCTGGACAACTTCAAGGTCATCAACGACACCCTGGGCCACGGCGTCGGCGACGAGCTGCTGCGCCAGGTGGCGGCGCGGCTGCAGGGCTGCGTGCGCGAGGTCGACACCCTGGTGCGGCGCGACGGGCCGGTGCAGGGCGGCGCCTTCACGGTGTCGCGCCTGGGCGGCGACGAGTTCACGGTGATCGCCGAGAACCTGGCCAGCGCCGACGCCGCCGTGGTGCTGGCGCGGCGCATCCTCGCGGCCATGGAGCAGCCGGTGCAGGTCGACGAGCACCAGCTGCACGTGGGCACCAGCATCGGCATCGCCATGTACCCCTTCGAGGACACCGACCTCGACGGCCTCGTGCGCCACGCCGACAGCGCCATGTACCGTGCCAAGTACATGGGCAAGGGCACCTACGCCTTCTACAGCGATGAGCTCACGCTCGAGGTGGCGGCCCGGCTCAAGCTGGAGGGCGAGCTGCGCCGCGCGGTGGAGCGGCAGGAGTTCGCGCTGTGCTACCAGCCGCTGGCGCGCCTGGACGACGGCCGCGTCACCGGGGTGGAAGCCCTGCTGCGCTGGCACCCGCCGGGCCGCGGTGCCGTGCCGCCCGACCGCTTCATCCGCGTGCTCGAGGACAGCGGCCTCATCCTGGCCGTGGGCCAGTGGGTGCTGCGCACGGCCTGCGCCGAGATGGCGGCCATGCGGCGCGAGGGCCTGCCGCGCATGTCGCTGTCGGTCAACGTGTCGGCGCGGCAGTTCCGCCAGCCGCAGCTGGCGCGGCAGATCGCCGAGACGCTGGCCGAGACCGGCTTCGAGGCCAGCTGCCTGGAGATCGAGATCACCGAGCGGCTGCTGGTGGAGGACCACGAGGCCACGCGCCTGACGCTGGCCGAGCTGGCCGCCATGGGCGTGCGCGTGGCGGTGGACGACTTCGGCACCGGCTACTCCTCGCTGAGCTACCTCAAGCGCTTCGACATCGACACGCTCAAGATCGACGGCAGCTTCGTCGCCGAGCTGCCCGACGACCTCGAGGACCGCGCCATCGCCACCGCCATCGTCGCCATGGGCCACAGCCTGCACATGCGCGTGGTGGCCGAGAAGGTGGAGACGCCCGAGCAGGCCGAGTGCCTGCGCGAGATGGGCTGCGACGCCCTGCAGGGCTACCTGCTGAGCCGCCCGCTGCCGGCGCAGCCGCTGCGCGCCTTCCTGCGCCAGCGCATCGCCGAGGGGCGCGAGCGCGGCCTGGAGCCGACCACGGCGCCGGTGCCCATCGACATCGAGCTCTGCACGGTGCCGGGGCGGCAGGTCTGACGCGCCGGCGGCGGCGGGGGCGGGGCGGCCCGCTCCTAGAATCCGCCGCATGCACCCCAGCGCGCCCGCGGCCCCGTTCCCCCCTGCCGACGCCGGCGCCGAAGCCCGGCTGCTGCGGGGCCTGAACCCCGAGCAGCTGGCGGCGGTGACGCTGCCGCAGGTGCCCTCGCTCATCCTGGCCGGCGCCGGCTCGGGCAAGACGCGCGTGCTCACCACGCGCATCGCCTGGCTCATGAACACGGGGCAGGCCTCGCCGGGCGGCATCATGGCCGTCACCTTCACGAACAAGGCCGCCAAGGAGATGCTCACGCGCCTCTCGGCCATGCTGCCCGTGGCCGTGCGCGGCATGTGGATCGGCACCTTCCACGGCCTGTGCAACCGCTTCCTGCGCGCGCACTGGAAGCTCGCCGGCCTGCCGCAGGGCTTCCAGATCCTGGACAGCAGCGACCAGCTGAGCGCCGTCAAGCGCGTGATCAAGGCCATGAACCTGGACGAGGAGCGCTTCGTCCCGAAGCAGGTGACCTGGTTCATCGCCGGCGCCAAGGAGGACGGCCTGCGCCCGCCCCAGGTGGACGCGCGCGACGAACACACGCGCAAGCTCGTGCAGGTCTACGAGGCCTACGAGGCGCAGTGCGCCAAGGAGGGCGTGGTCGACTTCGCCGAGCTCATGCTGCGCAGCTACGAGCTGCTGCGCGACAACGACGCGCTGCGCGAGCACTACCAGCGGCGCTTCGCGCACCTGCTGGTCGACGAGTTCCAGGACACCAACCGGCTGCAGTACGCGTGGCTGAAGATGTTCGCGCCGCCCGGGCGCGGGCAGGGCGTGTTCGCCGTGGGCGACGACGACCAGAGCATCTACGCCTTCCGCGGCGCGCGTGTGGGCAACATGGCCGACTTCGAGCGCGAGTACCGCGTCGAGCGCGTGGTCAAGCTGGAGCAGAACTACCGCAGCTCGGGCCACATCCTCGACGCCGCCAACGAGCTCATCGCGCACAACAGCGCACGCCTGGGCAAGAACCTGCGCACCGACGCCGGCGCCGGCGAGCCCGTGCGCGTGCACGAGGCGCCGTCCGACTACGCCGAGGCGCAGTGGCTGCTCGAGGAGATCGGCGGCCTCGTGCGCGCCGGCACGCCGAGGAGCGAGATCGCGCTGCTTTACCGCAGCAACGCGCAGAGCCGCGTGCTCGAGAGCGCGCTCTTCAACGCCGGCATGCCCTACCGCGTGTACGGCGGCCTGCGCTTCTTCGAGCGCGCCGAGATCAAGCACGCGCTGGCCTACCTGCGCCTGCTGGAGAACGCCAACGACGACACGAGCTTCCTGCGCGTCGTCAACTTCCCGGCGCGCGGCATCGGCGCGCGCTCGGTGGAGCAGCTGCAGGACGTGGCGCGCGTGAGCGGCCGCAGCCTGGCGCAGAGCGTGGGCGGCCTGGACGGCGCCGCCGGCAAGAAGATCGCCGCCTTCGTGCAGCTGATCGACGCCCTGCGCGAGGCCACGCAGGGCTTGACTCTGCGCGAGATCATCGACCACGTGCTCGAGGCCAGCGGCCTGCGCACCTTCTACAAGAACGACAAGGAAGGCGAGGACCGGCTCGAGAACCTCGACGAGCTGATCAACGCCGCCGAGAGCTTCGTCACGCAGGAGGGCTACGGCAAGGACGCCGTCGCGCTGCCGGTGGACGAGCAGGCCGGTGGCGCGGTGGCGCCTGATCCCGACACCGGCGAGGTGCTGTCGCCGCTGGCCGCCTTCCTGACGCACGCCAGCCTGGAGGCCGGCGACAACCAGGCGCAGGCGGGCCAGGACGCCATCCAGCTCATGACGGTGCACAGCGCCAAGGGCCTGGAGTTCGACGCCGTGTTCATCACCGGCATCGAGGAGGGCCTGTTCCCGCACGAGCAGAGCCTGTCCGACGCCGACGGCGTGGAGGAGGAGCGCCGCCTCATGTACGTGGCCATCACGCGCGCGCGCCGACGCCTCTACCTGAGCTTCAGCCAGACGCGGCTGCTGCACGGGCAGACGCGCTACAACGTCAAGAGCCGCTTCTTCGACGAGCTGCCCGAGGGTTCGCTCAAGTGGCTGACGCCGCGCAACCAGGGCTTCGGCTCGGGCTTTGCGCGCGAGTACCAGCAGGCCTGGCAGCGCGGCTCGGGCCTGGGCGGCATCGTGGGCGCGGGGCGTGTGGCGCCGCGGCCCGCCGAGGCCTGGGCACCGCCGCCCACGCCGCCGCTGCCGGCGGCCGAAGGCGGCTGGCGCGTGGGCCAGACCGTGTTCCACGGCAAGTTCGGCGAGGGCGTGATCTCGGTGCTGGAGGGCCGCGGCGCCGACGCGCGCGCCCAGGTGCACTTCGGCCGCCATGGCGCCAAGTGGCTGGCGCTGGCCATCGCCAAGCTGACGCCGGTGGACTGATCGCCCGCCCGCGGGCAGGGCCACTGTCATCGCGCTGTCGCGCGGCTGCGGTGGCATCGGGCCGATGCACCGATTCCTGCCGCCGCTGGCCGCGGCCCTGCTCGCGCTCCCCCCGCCGCCCGCGCTGGCGCAGGACGCCGCCCGGGGCGCGCGCCTGTACCTGGGGCTGCCCGCCGGCGACGCCTCGTGCGTGGAATGCCACGGGCCCGACCCGGGCCTGGACCGCAACCGGCTGCTCAACGCCGCGCGCGGGCCCGCGGCCATCGACGAGGCGCTGCGCAAGGCCGCCGCCATGGGCTACCTCGCCGAGCTGCTGGCCCCCGTCGACCGCGCCGATCTCTCGGCCTTCCTGGCCCTGGTGAGCGCCGAGGCCGAGGGCACGACGCCCGCCCAGGCCTGGCCCTGGGGCCTGGAGTTCGGCCGCCTCACCCCCGGGGCGGCGGCCGCGCCGCAGGCCGTGCGCCTGCACAACCGCAGCGCCGGCGCGCTGGCCCTGGCGCCGCGCCTGCGCGAGCTGGCACCCGGCGGCACGGCCGGCCTGAGCCTCGTGCACGACTGCCCGGCGCTGCTGCCGCCGGGCGCCGCCTGCGTGGCGCGGCTGCGCCTGGTGGCAGGGGCCGAGGGTCGGGTCCTGGCCGCGCTGGACTGGGGCGACGGCGGCGCGGCCCTGCGCCCCGTGGGCGTGGCGGCCACGGTGGGCGCCGGCCCCGTCGCCGTGGCCGGGTGGCGCGACGCCGCCTCGGCCGAGGCCGATGGCGTCGTGCGCCTGCAGGCCCCCGCCTTGGCCGAGGCCACGGCCACACTCACCCTGCGCAACGACGGCGTGGTGCCGATGGTGCTGGGCGTGCCGGCCATCACCGGCCCCGGGCGGGCCTCGTTCGGGCTGGAGGCCGGCGCCGACACCTGCACGGCCCACGCCGTGCTGGCGCCGGGCGCCGAGTGCCGGGTGCGGCTGCGCGCCCGGGCGCCGGCCTCGGGGGTGGCCGAGGCGGCGCTGCAGTGGCGCAACGACGGGGTGCACGCGCCGCTGCGGCGGCTCGAGGTGCGTGCCCTGGCGGCGCCGCCGCCGGTGGGCTCGCCACCGCCGGCCGTGGTGCCGCCCGGCGC
>ERZ1066136.522-NODE-522-length-27852-cov-11.434507_pt1 | contig 27852 bp, 30 predicted proteins | sample MGYA00382783_ERZ1066136 | MGnify/ENA primary metagenome ERZ1066136 (study PRJEB33369, sample SAMEA5778366) | biofilm metagenome | biome: Industrial cooling water; feature: Water cooling tower basin; material: Biofilm | place: United Arab Emirates | collected... | reverse complement strand
AGCGCGTGCTGCAGATCGGCTGCGACCCCAAGCACGACAGCACCTTCACGCTGACGAAGAAGATGCTGCCCACGGTCATCGACATCCTCGAGACGGTGAACTTCCACGCCGAGGAGCTGCGGCCCGAGGACTTCGTGTTCGAGGGCTACGGCGGCGTCATGTGCGTGGAGGCCGGCGGCCCGCCCGCGGGCACGGGCTGCGGCGGCTACGTGGTCGGCCAGACCGTCAAGCTGCTCAAGGAGCACCACCTGCTGGAAGACACCGACGTGGTGATCTTCGACGTGCTGGGCGACGTGGTCTGCGGCGGCTTCGCCGCGCCGCTGCAGCACGCCGAGCGGGCCATGATCGTCACGGCCAACGACTTCGACTCGATCTTCGCGATGAACCGCATCGTGCAGGCCATCGGCGCGAAGGCCAAGAACTACCGCGTGCGCCTGGGCGGCGTCATCGCCAACCGCAGCGCCGGCACCGACCAGATCGACAAGTACAACGCCAAGACGGGCCTGAAGCTGGCCGCGCACCTGCCGGACCTCGACGCCATCCGCCGCAGCCGGCTCAAGAAGTGCACGATCTTCGAGATGGACAGCACGCCCGAGATCGAGGCGGTGCAGAAGGAGTACCTGCGCCTGGCGGCCAGCATGTGGGTGGGCTCCGACCCCCTGCCCTCGGTGCCCATGAAGGACCGCGACATCTTCGACCTGCTGGGTTACGACTGAAGCGGGGAGCGCTGCCATGTCCACTTCCACGCCCACCGACACCTACACGCGCCGCCGCGGCGAGATCGAGCACTACTTCGACCGCACCGCGGCCGACACCTGGGCGCGCCTCACGAGCACCGCGCCGGTGAGCCGCGTGCGCGCCACCGTGCGCGCCGGCCGCGACCGCATGCGCGACACGCTGCTGCAGTGGCTGCCGGCCGACCTGAGTGGCCAGCGCGTGCTCGACGCCGGCTGTGGCACGGGCAGCTTCGCCATCGAACTGGCGCGCCGCGGCGCGCAGGTGCTGGCCATCGACCTGAGCCCGCAGCTCGTGGACGTGGCGCGCGAGCGCTGCGGGGCGCAGCTGCAGGCCGAGCGCGTGCTCGAGCGCGTGGGCGGCAGCATCGACTTCCGCAGCGGCGACATGAGCGCGCCCGAGCTGGGCCGCTTCGACCACGTGGTGGCCATGGACTCGCTGATCCACTACCGCACGGTCGACGCCGTGCGCGTGCTGGGCCAGCTGTCCGACCGCACGGCCGGCAGCATGGTGATCACCTTCGCGCCCGCGAGCCCGCTGCTGTGGGCCTTCTACGGCGCGGGCAAGCTGTTCCCGCGCAGCGACCGCTCGCCCAGCATCGTGCCGGTGTCGAGGGCGGCCCTGGCGCGCCAGCTGCGCATGCAGCCCGCGATGAGCGGCTGGCAGCTGGCCGACACGCAGCGCATCGCCAGCGGCTTCTACACCTCGCAGGCCTACCGCCTGCTGAAGGCCCGTTGAACATGGACCTCGCGCGCCTCGCCCTGGGCTTCATCCGCCGCCGCGGCCGGGTGAACTGGGCCGGCGTGGCCACACGCTACCTGCCCTTTGCCGATGTCGCGACAGCCGAGCTGCCCCTGGCGCAGCTGGTGCGGCTGGCGCTGTTCCAGGTGAGCGTGGGCATGGTCACCGTGCTCACGGTGGGCACGCTCAACCGCGTGATGATCGTCGAGCTCGGCGTCGGCGCCTGGCTCGTGAGCCTGATGGTGGCGCTGCCGCTGCTGTTCGCGCCCTTCCGCGCGCTGGTGGGCTTCAAGTCCGACCAGCACCGCAGCGCCCTGGGCTGGCGGCGCGTGCCCTACGTGTGGTTCGGCAGCGGCGCGCTGTTCGCGGGCCTGGCGATCATGCCGTTTGCGCTGGTGCTGCTCACGGGCGAGACCCGCGTGCAGCTGGTGGCCGGCCACGTGGCCGCAGGCCTGGCCTTCCTGCTGGCCGGCGCCGGCGCGCAGACGGTGCAGACCGCGGGCCTGGCCCTGGCCACCGACCGTGCCACGGAGGCCACCCGCCCGCGCGTGGTGGCGCTGATGTACGTGATGCTGCTGGTGGGCATGGTGGGCAGCGGCGCCGTGTTCGGCCTGCTGCTGGCCGAGTACACGCCGACCAAGCTGGTGCAGGTGGTGCAGGGCACGGCCGTGGCTTGCCTGGCGCTCAACGCCATCGCGGTGTGGAAACAGGAAGCCCGCGACCGCAACCGCGCCAAAGCCCCCGCCGACACCACACCCTTCTCGCAGCGCTGGGCCCAGTTCACCCAGCACGGCCGCGTCGCGCGCTTCCTGCTGGCCGTGGGCCTGGGCACCGCGGCCTTCAACATGCAGGACATCATCCTCGAGCCCTACGGCGGCGAGGTGCTGGGCCTGAGCGTGGGCCAGACCACGGGCCTCACCGCCATCATGGCCGTGGGTGCGCTGTGCGCCTTCGGCTGGGCGGCGCGGCAGCTGCTGCGCGGCGCCTGCGCGCGCCGGCTGGCGGCGCACGGCCTGCTCGTGGGCCTGCTGGCCTTCTCGCTGGTGGTGTTTGCCGAGCCGCTGGGCTCGCCGCTGATGTTCCGCGCCGGCGTGGCGCTCATCGGCTTCGGGGGCGGCCTGTTCTCGGTGGGCACGCTGAGCGCGGCGATGTCGCTGGAAAGCGGCGGCCTGCACGGCATGGTGCTCGGCGCCTGGGGCGGCGTGGTCGCCACCGCAGCGGGCCTCAGCGTGGCCCTCGGCGGCGCGCTGCGCGACGCGGTGGGCCACCTCGCGATGAGTGGCGCACTCGGCGAAGCGCTGGTCATGCCCGCCACCGGCTACGCCTTCGTCTACCACCTCGAACTCGCGCTGCTGTTCGCGACGCTGGCCGTGCTCGGCCCGCTCGTCACGCGGCGCACCCCCACCCCGCCCTCCCCCGATGCCAGCGGCCCCGAGCCGCGCCGCTTCGGGCTGGCGGACTTCCCGGGTTGAGCAGTCCCCGAAACCCCTCTTCGCACGCCAACCCTCCAAGGAGCCACCCCATGGGAACCGGAGCCATCACTGGTTATGTCGACGTCGCGCAGCTCGTGCTGTACGCGTTCTGGTTGTTCTTCGCCGCCCTCATCTGGTACCTCGCGCGCGAGAACCGCCGCGAGGGATACCCGCTCGAGACGCACACCGGCGCCAAGCTCAACGGCTGGATCGGCATCCCCGAGCCCAAGACCTACCGCCTGCACGACGGCAGCGAGATCCAGGTGCCCTCGGGCTCGGCCGGCGAGCAGACGGGCCGCGGCGAGCGCACCTACCCCAACGAGGGCGCGCCCATCGAGCCCATCGGCAACCCGCTGCTGGCCGGCGTGGGCAGCGGCGCCTGGTCGGCGCGCGCCGACCACCCCGACATGGACGCGCACGGCCAGCCCAAGATCCGGCCGCTGGCCGTGATGCCGGGCTTCGAGGTCAGCGAGAACGACCCCGACCCGCGCGGCATGCCCGTGATCGACGCCAAGGGCAACAGCGCCGGCACGGTGCGCGAGCTCTGGGTCGACGGGCCCGAGATGATGTTCCGCTACCTCGACGTGGAGATCGCCGACGGCAGCCGCCGCGCCCTGGTGCCCATGACCTTCTGCCGCATCACGCGCGACGCCGTCTACGTGCACGCGCTGATGGCCCACCAGTGGACCGACGTGCCGGCCACCAAGTCGCCCGACACCATCACCCTGCTCGAGGAAGAAAAGATCAGCGCCTATTTCGGCGCCGGCCTGCTCTACGCCGAGCCCAGCCGCACCGACCCGCTCATCTGAGGACACGCCATGAAAGCAGTACCAGCCGCCCCGCGCCGGGGCCAGGAACACGAGTTCGAGCCGCAGTTCGGGCTGCCCGAGTGCCTGCCCGCCACCGAGCGGCTGTTGTGGCAAGGCCAGCCCCTGCCGGGGCTGGTGGCCAAGCGGATCTTCCACCTGCCGCTGGTCACGGGTTACTTCGCCGTGATGCTGGCCTGGCGCATCGGCGCGCAGCTGCAGGACGGCGCCAACCTGCTGGCGGCGCTGCGCGGCTCGCTGGTGCTGGCGCTGCTGGCGGCGGTGGCCATCGGCATCCTCGCGGCGCTGGCGCGCATGGCGGCGAGCACCGCGGTCTACACGCTGACGGACAAGCGCGTGGTCATGCGCATCGGCATCGTGCTCACCGTGACCTACAACCTGCCGCTCAAGCACATCGACGCCGCGCACCTGCTGCCCCTGGGCGTCAAGAAGGGTGGCAGCGAGGGCGAGATCGCGCTGCAGCTGCGCGGCGACACGCGCATCGCCTACCTGAACCTGTGGCCGCACGCGCGGCCCTGGCTGTTTGCCAAGCCGCAGCCCATGCTGCGCTGCCTGGCCGATGCGCAGGGCGTGTCACGCCTGCTGTCCGAAGCCTGGGCGGCCGTGAACGCACAGAGCGCGCGGCCCGAGGCCGCTGAGGCCGCCGCCACCGATCTGGCGCTGCCGGCGCAAGGGCAGGCCGCATGAGCGCCGGACAAGGCAGCGTGCACGCGCGCCCCGAGCGCATCCCGCGCTGGCTGGTGCGCGGCATCGGCGTGCTGCTGCTGCTGGTGCTGGGCGGCGTGGGCCTGATGCGCCTGAACGGCTTCAGCCCCACGGTGCAGCCGGCGCCCGCACTGGCTGAACGCGCGCTGGCCTTTGCCGACGCGCCCGACGGCGCTGTGCTCGTGGCCGACGCCACCACCGGCGAGCGCCTGGCCGAGCTGCGCGGCGAGCAGGGCTTCCTGCGCGGCGTGCTGCGCGGCCTGGCCCGCGAGCGCCGCGCCCAGCAGGTGGGCGCCACCACCCCCTATGTGCTGAGCCTGCACGCCGACGGCCGCCTGCTCATCACCGACCCCCACACCGGCCAGCGCATCGACCTCGCGTCGTTCGGCCCCGACAACGCAGCCGTGTTCGCCCGCTGGCTGCCCGCCGGCGCGCTGCAGGCACTCAAGAACCAGGAGAAGTAAGCCATGAGCACCCAAGCCATTGCCAGCACCGACGCGGTGATGCAGCGCGCCAGGACCGAGAACCTGATCTCGCCGCGCTTCTACACCACCGACTACAAGGCCATGGACCGCCTGGACGTGAGCGCCCTGCGCGCCGAGTGGGACGCCATGCTCGCCGAGTACGAGGGCGACAACAACCACGACCACTTCAAGCGCGACGAGTCCTTCGCCAGCGAGGTGAAGCCGCTGCCGCCCGAGCTGCACCAGGAGTTCCTGGACTTCCTGATCACCAGCATCACCAGCGAGTTCAGCGGCTGCGTGCTCTACAACGAGATCCGCAAGAACGTCGACAACCCCGACATCAAGCAGCTGATGACCTACCTGACGCGCGACGAGTCGCGCCACGCGAACTTCATCAACTACTCGCTGCGCGACTACGATCTGGCCGTCGACCTGCAGGCGCTCAAGGCCAGCAAGGCCTACACCTACTTCAAGCCCAAGTACATCTTCTACGCCACCTACCTGAGCGAGAAGATCGGCTACGCGCGCTACATCACCATCTACCGCCAGCTCGAGAAGCACCCCGAGCTGCGCTTCCACCCGATCTTTCGCTGGTTCGAGCGCTGGTGCAACGACGAGTTCCGCCACGGCGAGAGCTTCGCGCTGATCATGCGCGCCAACCCGCACCTGCTGCGCGGCGGCAACGTGCTGTGGATCCGCTTCTTCCTGCTCGCGGTGTACGCCACGATGTTCGTGCGCGACCACACGCGCCCCATCCTGCACCGCGCGATGGGCCTCGATTCCGACAGCTTCGACTACCGCGTCTTCGACATCACCACCGAGATCTCCAAGCAGGTCTTCCCGGTGTCGCTGGACACCAACGCGCCGGCCTTCCGCCGCGGCCTGTCGGCGCTGGTCGAGGCGCGCATGGCCTTTGATGCGGGTGCCGCACGTGGCGGCGTGGCGGGCAAGCTGCAGCAGGCGGGCGCCGCGCTCAAGGGCGCGTGGCACTTCGCGAAGCTGTACCTGCACCCGGTGAAGAAGCACGAGCTGCCGGCGCAGATCCGCGTCGCGCCGGTGTGGTGAGGCGGCCACGGATACGCCCGTGCTGATGGAGTACGCCCTGCCCCCGATCGCCGCGGTGCTGCTGTGGTGGTTGGGCACGGGCGTGGTGATCCTGCTCGACCGCATGCCGCCTTCCTGCGGTGGCCGCAAGACCGTGGCCTTCGTGGCCGCCACCAGCTTTGCCATCGCGGCCCTGGTGTGCATCGGCCAGACGGCGAACGACCGCGGCGTGTCGGCCGCCTACGCCGGCTTCACCTGCGCCGTGGTGGTGTGGGGCTGGCACGAACTGGCCTTCCTGGGCGGCTGGCTCACCGGCCCGCGGCGGGTGGCAGCCACGCCGGGCGCGCAGGGCCTGCGGCGTTTTGGCCAGGCGCTGCAGGTGCTGCTGTGGCACGAGCTGGCGCTGCTGGCCACGGCTCTGGCGCTGTGGGCCTGGCTGGGTGGCAGCGCCAACCCGACGGCGGCCTGGACCTTCACGCTGCTGTACGCCATGCGCGTGTCGGCCAAGCTCAACCTGTACCTGGGCGTGCGCAACCTGGCGCTGGACTTCCTGCCACCGCACCTGCTGTACCTGGGCAGCTACTTCCGCCAGCGCGGCTTCAACGCGCTGATGCCCTGGTCGCTGCTGGGCGGCGCGGTGGTCACGGGCTGGCTCATCGTGGGGGCGCAGGCCACCACGGGCGGCGCGCAGGCCGCCCACCTGCTGCTGGCCTCGCTGCTGACGCTGGCCCTCGTTGAACACCTGATGATGGTGCTGCCGCTGGAACCCTCGGCGCTGTGGCGCTGGGCCCTGCGCCGGCCCGTGGAGGCAAGGCCATGAACCCGAACCCGCAAGGCAGCGGCACTGCCCTCGTCATCGGCAGCGGCTTCGGCGGCCTGGCCGCCGCCATCCGCCTGAGCGTGCGCGGCTGGCGCGTGCAGGTGCTCGAGCGCCTGCCGCAGCCCGGCGGCCGCGCGCGTGTGCACGAGCAGGACGGCTTCCGCTTCGACGCCGGCCCCACCATCATCACCGTGCCGCACCTGTTCGAGGAGCTGTGGGCCCTGGCCGGCCGCAAGCTCAGCGACGACGTCACGCTGAAGTCGCTCAACCCCTACTACCGCGTGCGCTTCGACGACGGCCTGTGGTTCGACTACAGCGGCGACAACGCCGCCATGCGCGCCGAGGTGGCGCGCTTCGACCCCGCCGACCTGCCCGGCTTCGACGCCCTGGCGCGCGAAGCCGACGTGGCCTACCGCGAGGGCTTCGAGAAGCTCGGCCCCGTGGCCTTCGACAGCCTCACGCAGCTGCTGGTGGCCATCCCGAACATGATGCGCATGAAGGGCTGGCAGACCATCTGGCAGATGGTGTGCCGGCACCTCAAGAACCCGTACCTGCGCGTGGTGTTCAGCTTCCACCCGCTGCTCATCGGCGGCAACCCGCTCAAGGTGACGAGCAGCTACGCGCTGATCCACACGCTGGAGCGCCGCTTCGGCGTGCACTGGGCCATGGGCGGCACGGGCGCGCTCATCAAGGCCATGGTGAACCTGCTGGCCGACCGCGGCGTGCCCACGCGCTGCAACGCCGACGTGAAGCGCATCCTGGTCGAGAACGGCCGCGCCGCGGGCGTGGAGCTGGCCAGCGGCGAGCGCATCCCCGCCGACATCGTGGTCAGCAACGCCGACGCCGCCTGGACCTACAAGCACCTGCTGCCCGATGCGAAGCGCCGCACCTGGACGGACCGCAAGCTGGCGCGCGCCAAGTACTCCATGAGCCTCTTCGTCTGGTACTTCGGCACCAACCGCCAGTACCACGACGTGCCGCACCACCAGATGGTGCTGGGCCCGCGCTACCAGGGCCTGCTGAACGACATCTTCCTCAAGCACAAGCTCACCGAGGACTTCAGCCTCTACCTGCACCGGCCCAGCGCCACCGACGACAGCGTGGCGCCCGCGGGGCACGACTGCTTCTACGCGCTTTCGCCCGTGCCGCACCTGGACAGCGGCGTGAACTGGGCCACCGAGGCCGAGGCCTACCGTGCGCGCGTGCAGAAGCGGCTCGAGGAGACCGTGCTGCCCGGCCTGGGCCGGCACATCGTGAGCTCGCGCGTGACGACGCCGCAGCAGTTCCACGACGACCTGCTGTCCTACAAGGGCGCGGCCTTCGGCATGGAGCCGCGGCTGCTGCAGAGCGCCTGGTTCCGCCCGCACAACCGCAGCGAGGAGCTGCCGGGCCTGTTCCTGGTGGGCGCCGGCACGCACCCGGGCGCGGGCGTGCCGGGCGTGCTGATGTCGGCTCAGGCGCTCGAGACCGTGCTGCCGCCCCTGCCCCACACGCCGGCCGTGCCCCAGGCCACGGCCCTTCCCCTGACGAGCCCGGAGGCGCTGGCCCGATGAGCACGACCGCCGAACCCACCCGCGCCCGCGCCGCCGCCGGCAACGCCGAGCTCGACGCCTGCCGCGCGTTGATGCGCGGGGGCTCCAAGTCCTTCTTCACCGCCTCGCTGCTGCTGCCGGCGCGCGTGCGCGGGCCGGCCACGGGCCTGTACGCCTTCTGCCGCGTGGCCGACGACCTCATCGACGGCAGCACCGAGCCCGAGCGCGCCATCGCCGAGCTGCAGGCGCGCCTCGACGCCGTCTACGCCGGCCGCCCCGGCCCCGAGCTGGCCGACCGCGCCCTGGCCTGCGTGGTGGAGCGCTGCGAGATCCCGCGGGTGCTGCTCGACGCCCTGCTCGAAGGTTTCGAGTGGGACGTGAACGGCCGCCACTACGAGACCATCGAGGACCTGCACGCCTACGGCGCGCGCGTGGCCGGCACCGTGGGCGCCATGATGGCTCTGGTGATGGAGACGCGCAGCGCCCCCGCCTTGGCCCGCGCCTGCGAGCTGGGGGTGGCCATGCAGCTCACGAACATCGCGCGCGACGTCGGCGAGGACGCCGGCCTCGGCCGCGTCTACCTGCCCGCCCAGTGGCTGCGGGAGGAAGGCATCGACGCCGAGGCCTGGCTGGCGCGGCCGCAGTTCGACGCGCGGCTGGCGCGCGTGGTGCAACGGCTGGTGGACGAGGCCGAGCGCCTGTACCAGCGCGCCGAGTGCGGCGTGCCCGCCCTGCCGCGCGACTGCCGCCCGGGCATCCAGGCGGCGCGCCTGGTGTACGGCGAGATCGGCCAGGCCCTGGCGCGCGCCGGGCTCGACTCGGTGAACCGCCGCACCGTGGTGCCGCGCGGCCGCCAGCTGGCGCTGGTGGCGCGTTCGCTGCTGGCCAGCCTGGTGCCGCCGGGCCACCCGCTCACGGCCGGCGGCGCGCTGCCGCCGCTGCCGGCGGTGCGCTTCCTGGTGGAGGCCGCGGCCGACGAGCGGCTGCCCGACCGCACCTTCTACCAGCGCACCGTGCGCGTGCTGGAGCTGCTGGAGCGCCAGGCCCAGCGCGAGATGGCCTGATCAACCCCGTCGCACGAGGAGTCCGCGATGCGCCTTGCCCTCAACCGCCACACGCCCACCTGGCTGATCGGCGCCACCGTGCTGGTTTACCTCGCCAGCGCCGCCGCCGGCTTCGTGCTGGGCTTCGACTTCGTCAAGAACGCCCAGGGCGGTGCCGTGCTGGGCGTGGTGGTGGGCCTGAACGCGGCGCTGTTCTGCACCGTGCTGGCCGACTGGCTGCTGGGGCAGCTGTTCCGGCGCCGCCCGCGCGGCCGCTGAGCACGCGCCGCCCCGCGAAAAAAGCAAGGGCCGCGACGGTGTCGCGGCCCTTTTGGCTGGGCGGCCCCAGCGCGGACCTCAGTCGCCCGACGAGCTCTGGCGCTGCTTCTCGTCGTACTTGCGGTTGGCTTGCTTGAACTGGCCCGCCAGCCAGAAGGCGAAGACGATGAACCAGGCGATGAACAGCAGGTGGTGGACTTCCATCGTGGGAGCTCCGGGTGGCCTTGGGGCCTCAAGAGGGGTTTGAAGAAGGGGCGCCGCGCGCGAACGCGGCACCGCCGAACGCCGGGGTGGTGGAGCCGACCAGCGGCCTCATCACCCAGACGGTGGCGATCAACAGCACGATCTCGATCGCATACACGAAAGCATAGCCGCTCGCGGCGGCCGGCCACGGCACAGGGCCGATCCAGCCCGGGCCCCAGGCCTGCACGGCGTCACGCAGCAGCCCGCCCAGCGCCACCGCCACGCCCGCGGCCGTGGCCTGCGCGGCGCCCCAGGCGCCCAGCGCCAGGCCGGCGTGCTCGCGCGGGGCGCGGTTCATGGTGAGCGTGAGCGTGCCGTGGCCGAACAGGCCGCCGCCGAAGCCGATGAGCACTACGCCGGCCACGAACAGCACCACCGACTGCGACAGCGCCGCCACCAGCACGGCCGCGAAGGCCGGCAGCCCCAGCGTGGCCCCGAGCATGGCCATGCGGGCAGGGTCGAGCACCTGGCCGCGGCCGCCCAGGGCCGGCGGCCAGCCGCGCGTGAGCAGGCGCGAGGCCAGCGTGAAGCCGGCCAGCCCGCCGCAGGCAAAGGCCGCCGTGAGCCAGGTGGTCTGGCCCACGCTCATGCCCAGGACCTGGCCGCCGTAGGGCTCGAGCAGCACGTCCTGCATGGCGAAGCCCATGGTGCCCAGGGCGATGGCCACCAGGCGCCGGCGCGTGCCGTCGAGCGCGGCGTAGCGGCCCCAAGCCTGGCGGAAGTCGGGCTCGGGCTCGGGATCCCGCAGCCGGCTGCGGCCGATGGACTCCTGCTTCCACAGCGCCACGGTGTTGAGCACCAGCGTCACCACCGCGCAGGCCTGGATCACCTGCACCAGCCGGCCGGGCGAGAACTCGGCCAGCACGGCGCCGAAGGCGAAGGCGCTGACGATGGTGCCGACCAGCAGCATCACGTACATGAGGCCCACGACCTTGGGGTGGTCTTCGGGCGGCGCGAGGTCGGTGGCCAGGGCCAGGCCCGCGGTCTGCACCGTGTGCACGCCCGCGCCCATGAGCAGGAAGGCCACGGCCGCGCCCGCCGGCCCCAGCCAGCCGGGCCAGTGGGCCGAGTCGCCCTGCCCCGCCAGCACCAGCAGCGCGAAGGGCATCACCGCGAGGCCGCCGAACTGCAGCATCGAGCCCATCCAGATGAAGGGCACGCGCCGCCAGCCAAGGGCGCTGCGGTGGTGGTCGGACTTGAAGCCGATGAGCGCGCGCACGGGCGCGTAGAGCACCGGCAGCGCCACCATCAGCGCCACCAGCCCGGCGCTGACGCCGAGCTCGACGATGAGCACGCGGTTGAGCGCGCCCACCAGCAGCGCCAGCGCCATGCCCACGCTCACCTGGAACAGCGACAGGCGCAGCAGCCGCGACAGCGGCAACTGCGCGCTGGCCGCGTCGGCAAAGGGCAGGAAGCGCGGGCCCAGCTCGGCCCAGCTGCGCATGAGGCGGCGGCTGAAGGGGCTCATGGGGCGCTTGGGGGCATGGGGAGTCTTCCGATGCACGGCCTGCGCCGCGCATCGGAAGACCGCCTGGCGGACCGGGCCGCCAGGCAGTGCCGTGCCGAAGCCCTCAGGGCTTGGCGGGCGGTGGTGCGGCCGCTGCCGTGGCCGCGGGCGCGTCGACCATGGCGGTCACGGCCGGCTTGCCCTCGTAGTACTTCTTGAGCCACGTGGTGTTCGTGAGCAGCATGTAGTGGACCATGAACGATCCGATGGCCACGCCGCCCAGGAAGAGCGGGATGCCGACCGTCGGCTTGACCACGAGCCAGAGCTTTCCGTAGATCATGTTGTTGCCTCCTCGTCTACTTCAGCCAGGGCGAGTAGATGTACGCGAACAGGTGCGCGAGCGCGGCGATGAAGCCGAAGATCTGCGTGCCCTGGATGACGTGCTTGTGGATTTCCTCCGACTGCTCTTCGGTCAGGCCTGTCGGCCAGACCTTGTCGGATCCGGTTGCGTCTGCCATGTTTTCTCCTTGTGTGGGAGCACTACTACTCGTGCAAAACCTGCACGCGGGTGTGGAACAGCCGTGCCTGGTGAGGAAGGGCTGCTGTCATTGTGAACTTACAGTTGTCTAAGTCAAGCTGTATTGACACTGCACAAACCCTGTGTTGGTGCATGCGTGGGCTGGGGGCCACGGTGTGCCGGCCTCAGGCCCGCCGCGGCATGCGGAAGGGCAGCAGCGTCTGCACCCAGGGCGCGGCGAAACGCCGCGCCGACAGCGTCTCGTGCACACCGGTGGCGGCGTGGCCGGCCAGCGTGGTGCGCACCAGCGAGCGGGCGTAGAACGGGGTGTCCTCGAGCGTCTCGACGACGCCGGCCGGGGCCTCGCTGCGCAGGCGGCGGCCGATGCCCCAGCCCGTGGCCCCCAGGCCCTGGCGCGGGGGCAGCGCCAGCGTGGCCACGGCGCCATCGGGGTGGAAGCGGCGCGCGATCGTGCGCTCGCCGCCCCCCTTGAGGCCCACGTCGTAGACCACGGCGCAGCTGCCGTCGGGCAGCGGCACGCGCATCCAGTCCCAGGTCGTGAAGGGCTCGCTGATGGGCTCGTCGCCCTCGTTGCTGTCGAGGTAGGCGCTGCCCTGCCAGCGCAGGCCGGGGCTGTCGAGCTCGACCTCCACGCGGGCGCAGGGCGCGATCGGGCCCCAGCGGTGACGGCCCTCGTCGTCGATGGCGGCGACGAAGTCCACCAGCGCCTGCGGCCGCACGGTGACGCGGCCGCGCACGCGGCGGGGCAGCGGGTTCGCGACCTCGTCGATGTCGACCACGAGCGCGCCGTCCTCCCAGGCCATGCGGCTGGGGCCGACGTCGAAACGCTGCGCGCTGCGGCGCACGTGGCGCGCGCCGCGCTCCGTCATGGTCCAGCGGCCCTGGCCGCCGCCATAGAGGCAGACGTTGAGGGCGCAGTGTTCGTCGGCGCGCGCACGGCCCTGCCGCCAGGCGCGGCGGTAGTAGGGCGAGAACACGCTGCCCACGAAGGCGATGATGGTCAGGGCGTGGCGGCCGTCGTCGCTGATCGCATCGACGTACCACCAGCAATAAGCACCCGGCTCGACCGGCGTGTCGAACCGAGGTGAGCCATCAGCGTGGCGGCCGCGAGCCGGCCCGACATCGCCGCCATCGGCACCCCCGGCCCCGGGTGCACGCTGCCCCCGGCCAGGAACAGCCCCGGCAGCGGCGTCGCCGCCGAGGCGCGGCGGAACAGCGCCATCCAGCCGTGTGTCGAGGGGCCGTACAGCGCCCCGCCCGTGGCCGGGTAGAGGGCGTGGAAGTCCGCCGGCGTGCGGCGCACCCGCTGGCTGCGGTGTTCGATCTGCAGCCTCAGGCCGCAGCGTCGCAGCAGTTCCAGACTGCGGGCTTCGCATGCATCGGTCTCCGGGTCGTCGAAGGAGCGGCGGTCGCCGTCCGGGGGGGCGTTCACCAGCATCAGCAGGCGCTCGGGGCCGTCGGGCGCGGGCCCGTCGCCGTCGAGGCGGTCCTGCGCGCACAGGTACACGGTGCCGTGGCGCGGCAGGCGGCGCTCGCGGAACACGTCGTCGAACTCGCTCGCGTAGTCGCGGTCGAAGAACACGTTGTGGCGCGCCAGGGCCAGGCCCTCGGTGCGCACGCGCAGGGCCCAGGTCACGGCGGAGAGCGTGCGCTGCGCGGGCGGGGCCGGGCGCGGCGCCGCGCCCGACGAGGCGGGCAGCAGGCCGGCGAGCGCGCTCGCGTCGCCGTTGAAGACCACGGCCTTGCAGGCCAGGGTCTCGCCGTCGGCCAGGCGCACGCCGCTCACGCGGCCGCCGCGCTGCTCGATGGCCGCCACGCGCGCGCCGTAGCGCAGCCGCACGCCACGCGCCGCGGCCAGGCGGGCCACGGCGGCGGCCAGCGCGGCCATGCCGCCCTGCACGGCCCACACGCCCTCCTGCTCGACATGGGCCACCAGCATCAGCGTCGCGGGCGCGCCCCAGGGCGAGGCGCCGCAGTAGGTGGCATAACGCCCGAACAGCTGCTGCAGGCGCGGGTCGTGGAACTCGCGCCGCAGCGCGCTGGCCAGGCTGGCCATGGGCCCGAGCGCGGCCAGCGTGGCCAGGCCGCGCGGGCCCAGGTCGCGGATCATCTGCAGCACGCCGGGCTTGCCGCTGCGGATGTGCGGCGCCTCGAGCTGGCCGTAGACCCGGGCGGCGCGTTCGCAGAAGTCGAGGTAGCGGCGGCCCTCGGCGGGGCTGGAGAAGGCCGCGATGGCGTCGGCCGAGCGCTCGCGGCTGGCGAACAGGTCGAGCCGGCTGTCGTCCTGCGCCCAGGCGTGGCGCGCCAGCACCTGCAGCGGCTGCAGCGGCGGCAGGGCCTCGGCCACCGAGCTGCCGACCTCGGCCAGCAGCTCGTCGAACACCCAGCGCATGGTGAACACCGTGGGGCCGGCGTCGAGCATCGCGCCGTCCACCTGCAGCGGGCGCATCTTGCCGCCGGGGCCGGCTGCGGCCTCGAGCAGGGTGACGTCCAGGCCGCGCGCCGCCAGCAGCAGCGCGCTCACGAGGCCGCCGATGCCGGCGCCCACCACCACCACGCGCGGCTCAGCCATGGCGCGTGGGCGCGGCGTCGGGCCGGGCCATGTCGAAGGTGCGCCCGCCCCAGCGGCCCTGCAGCAGCAGCGGCACGAAGCGCACGAACATCCACTCGGAGAAGTAGCCCTCGCGGTACGAGGCCTCGATGGCCTGCTGGTGCGCACCGCTGCGGGCATAGGCGTTCATCGCGGCCGTGTCGTCCCAGAGGCTGATCGTGGCCTGGCGCAGCACCGGCGCCTCGCCCAGGCCCACGGCCAGCCGGCAGCCTGGTGCGGCCGCGAGCGCCGCCTCGGACGGCGGCGAGTGGCGCCAGAAGCGCAGCGCCTGGCCGGCGCGGATGGAGGCGCGCGTGAGCGCGACCAGCGGCTCACCGGGGCCCGGCGCGGGCACGATGGCGCGCATGCCCTGCCCGGCCCAGCGGCCCCGCGCCGAGCTGGCCTGCAGCACGGCCACGAGGCACTCGTCGGCGCGCTCGCGGTAGGCCGCCAGGCGCGGCGAACGCGCCACGCAGGCCAACGCGTCGGCGACCTCGTCGAACATCAGGAACAGGCCCTGGTGGTCCAGGCCCGGCCGCAGGCCGAAGCCGCCGTCGCGGCCGCTGCCGAGCACGCGCGCGAAGCGCAGGCCGGGCTCGGCGCGCCAGGCGCCGGGGCCACGCACGAGGCGGCCAAAGGCCCAGGGCACGTGGCGGGCCGGCAGGCGCGCCAGCACCAGCACGGCCAGGCCGGGGTCGGGTCGGGCGCCGGGGATGGCGCCGGGGTGGCCCGAAGGCCGGGGGGCGGGGCGCGAGGCCGGCTGGTCGTCGGCCTCGCGGTGCACGGCGCCGGGGGAGCTCCAGGTGTTCACGAAGGAGCCCACGACCGGCCCTGCCCTACTGCAGCCGCACCTCGACGCGGCGCGCGGCCGGGTCTTCGCCGGCGACGTTGGCCTCGGCCTGCTGCGGCTTGTCGAGCCGCACGCGGGTGGGGGCGATGCCGGCCGCCAGCAGCGCGCTGCGCACGGCCTCGGCGCGCTTCTTGGCGAGCTCGGCGTTGGCCGCCGCCTCGCCGGCCGCCGAGTGGTAGCCCGACACCAGCACCACCGAGCGCGGGTTGCCGCTGAGCGCGCCCAGCAGCGTCTCCAGGCCCTTGGTCTGCTCGGCCACCAGGTCGTGCGAGCCGACGCCGAAGTACAGCACCGAGCGCCCGCCCTCGGCCACCGGCGGCGGCAGCGTGATCACGGGCGCCAGCGCCTGCAGGCCGGCGTAGAGCTTGGCCATCTCCTTGCCACCCAGCGGCTTGTTCTGGCCGGCGTGGCAGGTGGCGCAGTACGCCTTGCCGATGTCGCCCTGCGGGCCCAGGCGCTCCTTCGGGAACGCGTCGGTCAGCGGCACCACGTAGGTGTTGTTGATGTCGCGCTCCATGCGGATGCCGTGCCAGGCCGTCACCTTCTTGGGCACCCACTGCGAGAAGGCCTGGCTGTTGTGGCAGAACGTGCAGTTCTGGCCCAGGCCCTTGCTGAAGTGCATCATCAGCGCGTAGGTCTTCTCGGCCTGCTGGATGGGCGCGCCGTTGCCGATGCCCTGGGGCAGCGCCTCCTTGCCGTAGACCTTGATCTCCTCGTCGCCGAGCAGGTAGCTGGAGTACGGGTCGTAGGGCAGCGACGAGACACCCGGGCCGTCGGCCTTGTTCTGGCCGAAGTCGTTGCCCAGCGCCCCGCCCAGCGAGGCGTTGCGCACCGGCGTCATGGGCTTGAACCACATGTTGGCCGGCACGGGCGCGCCGCGGTGGCAGGTGTAGCAGGTCACGCCGGTGGCGCCGGTGTGCACCTTCCACTGGCTGTTCAGCGACTGCGTCATCTGGATCATGCGCCGCGCCACGACCTTGGTGTACTTGGAGTCGTCCGCGAAGTTGGCGCCGTTGTGGCAGTAGTTGCAGCCCTGCTCCGGCGACACCCACTGCGTGATGGCGTTCATGTGGCGGTTGAACTCGGCCACCGAGAGATCGCCCAGCACCTTGACGTTCTGGTAGATCTGGCCGGCCTTGGGGCCGTCGGGGCTGGCCGGCGGCGCGTCCTCGGGCGGCACGGCGCGGGCCGCGGCCTCCTGGGCGGCGATGCGCGGGTTCACCGTGTTCTGCATGCCGGTGCCGCGGAAGCCCTGCTGCGTCGTCTCGACCGGCGGGCGCTCGCAGCCCGCCAGCACGAGGGCCGCGCCCAGCGCCACGAGGGCGCCCAGCCGGCGGATCGGGGAGTGTCGTGCGCTCATCACTTGGCTCCCGGGACGATGAGGGTGGAGGGGTCGATGGCCGTGCCCAGCACCGCGGGGTAGCTGGGTGCCACGTGGTGCTTCACGGCCCACAGGTACCAGTTGTCGACCACCGTGCCCGACAACAGGATGCCGATGCCGCCGGTGATGGGGGTGAGCACGGCGAACCACCAGGCCCAGCGGTGGATGGACTCCATCGTGGCGTTCCAGCCCATGGTCCAGCGCCAGAAGAGGGCGGCTCGCTCGCTGGCCGTGCCGCGGTCGACGATCTGGTCGATCTCGCGGTCACCGCCGTAGCGCGTGACGGCCAGGATGGTGGCCCCGTGCATGGCGAACAGCAGCGTGCTGCCGTAGAGGAACGCGATGCTGAGCGCGTGGAACGGGTTGTAGAAGAGGTTGCCGTAGCGCAGCGAGAACGCGGCGGTCCAGTCCAGGTGCGGGAAGATCCCGTACGGCACCCCCTCGCTCCAGCTCCCCATCAGCAGCGGCCGGAACAGGCCCAGCACCAGGAACAGCCAGATGGCGGCGGCGAAGGCCCACGCGATGTGCGTGCCCATGCCCAGCTGGCGGGCGCGGGTGTAGGTGCGCATCCACCAGGTGAGCACGCTCACCAGCAGCAGCGCCGAGGCCAACAGCCACCAGCCGCCTTCGTTCATGGGCGGGATGCCCAGGCCGTACTTGGGGCTCGGCGGCTCCAGGGCCAGCCAGGGCAGCTGCCGGATGAACTCCACCGGGTCCCAGTTCACCGAGGCGAGCTGGTTGAAGCCCATGATGTTGATCGACAGCGTGCCCGTGATCAACGAGATGATGCCCAGCGGCCCCAGGTAGATCGGCCCCAGCTGGGCGTTGCCCAGGCGGCCGAACAGGTGCACGAGGAAGGGCTTGCCGTCGCGCGGGCTGTTGCCCGGCGGCAGCTCGACGCCGTCGTGCACGGGCCCGACGGGCTGCACGCGGGTGAAGAGGTTCTGATATGGGATCTGGCTCAGCATGGTCGGCTCCTCAACTCCAGATGGGCAGCTGCAGCCACCAGTTCCACCACTCGGGCCATCCGCGGGTCCAGAACGGGCCGCTGATGACGATGCACAACGCACTGAAGAAGCCCGCCGCCATCGCCAGGAACAGGCCCAGGCGGTGGATGCCCAGCGTGCCCACCGAGTAGCCGATGAGGTCGCGGAAGAAGGTGTCCTCGTAGTCCGGCGTCTTCACCATCTCGCCCTTGGGCGGGTTGGTGGCGCTCAGCACCAGGGCACCGTGCATGGACAGGGCGAGCGTCGTCGTGAAGAAGAACGTGATCGCCAGCATGTGCGCCGGGTTGTAGTGGAAGTGCAGGTACTGGTAGCCGATGTTGCTCACCCAGTCGAGGTGGCTCCAGATGCCGTAGGGGAAGCCGTGCCCCCACGCGCCCATGAGCACCGGGCGGATGACCACCAGCGTCACGTAGGCCAGGATGGCCATGCCGAAGGCCGCCGGCACGTGGTAGCCCATGCCCAGTTTTCGGCAGATCTCGACCTCGCGCAGCGCCCAGCTGACGAAGGCGCCGATGGCGCACACGGTGACGATCTGCCAGATGCCGCCTTCCTTGAGCGGCGCGAGCGCGAGGCCGTACTTCAGGTCGGGCGGCGCGATGTTGATCGTCCAGGGGTTGAAGGTGCCCTGCACCGCCGCCCCGTAGAAGATCAGCGCCGTGCCGAGCAGGGTGAAGAACAGCGTCGTCACCCCGAAGAAGCCGACGTAGAAGGGCCCGACCCAGAAGTCGAACAGGTCGCCGCCGACCAGGGTGCCGCCCCGCACCCGGTACTTGCGCTCGAAACTCAGCATGGCCATGGCAAATGGTCCTCCGCTCCCCGCGCCGCGCGCTCGCCGGCATGCGCCGGCGGCCGCGGCCCGAGGGCCTTGTGTTTGGATGGCAGGGGTGTGCGGGGCGCCACGAGGGCGGGCCGCTGCCCCTGCCGGGTACTGCTGGTACTGCGGTTACTGCGGGTACTGCGCGAACGGGCCGGGGCCCGTCCGTTTACTTCTTCGCGGCGGACTGCTCGATGGTCGCGCGCGCGTTCGGCCCGTCCATCCAGTTGAAGGTCGCGGTGCTGAGCAGGATGAGGTGGATCATCGCGGCCAGCAGGAACAGGAAGATGCCCTGAGCGACCATCGCGCGAAGCGGGTCGAAGAGTCTCCAGATACGCCACATAAACAGTTCTCCTAGTGAAGGTGTGACATGAAGGTGTAGACCGCGGACTTGACGCCCCCAGTCATCGACTTCACGCCTTCGGCCCCGGGCAACCAGGAACGCCACTGGCAGCCGAGCAACTGCCCCACGACCGCGATCACCCCGAAGAGCACGAAGCCCAGCAGGAAGATCGAGAAGGTCGACACCGAGGTGGCCGGGCCTTCGTGACGATGCGTTGCGCGTTGTGCGTGTGCCATTGCCGTCTCCTATGTGCCTACGGTGCGTTTACAACCAGGGACGCCAGATCCACACCAGGATGTGGGCCACCACGGCAACCGCCGTGAAGCCCAGGAAACCCTGGACGTAGTACCGGTGAAACTCCTGGGCTTCGTCGTCAGACAGGCCCGAGATCGAGCCCTTGCGTTCAGCCATTGGAATGACTCCTTTGCTTCGGCCTCGCGGCCGCCTTTGCGCCAAGCCCGCGCAATGGGGCAGCCGTGGCCCAACGCCACGACATGGGGTGCGGAGCGCGCGCGGCGCCAACTCCGGGATTCGCTTGCGGGGGTGCGCGGCGCGGGCTCATGCCGGCACTCCCTTCGGTGTGGTCTGGCGGGCGGTCGCCGGCAGGTGTTCGACGGCCACGCGCGGGGCGCCGGCCTGGCGGGCGCTGGCCTCGGCGGTGTCGCGCCACTGCTTGGCGGCGGAGATGCGCACCAGCACGGGCTCGCGCTCCACGCGATCGGCCAGCAGCTGCTGTGCCTCGTCGTCCCAGGGCAGCGGCGCGTCGCCACCGCCCAGGCCGCGCGCGGGCGTGGCCTCGATGCGGTCGAGCTCGGTGCCCAGCGGCAGGATGTGGAACAGCGCGTCGAACAGCGCGTTGCAGAACTCCTGCACCAGGTAGGTGGCGCCGGCGTAGCCCATGAAGGGCGTGCCGGTGGCACGGCGGATCAGCGCGCCCGGGAAGCTCGCCGGGATCCAGCAGGGCTTGGGGCCGTGGCCCGCGCTGGCCTCGGCCAGGTACATGCGCTCGTTGTACGAGCCGTACAGCACCAGCGGCGTCTTCTCGTGCACGAGGCGGCGCACCGTCTCGTTGTCGGTCTTGGCCCCCGCCTTGCGCGGCACCGCGAACTGGCACGGCAGGCCCAGCTCGTCCTCGAGGAAGTGGCGGATGCCGCGCGTGTAGGTCTCGTTGGCCACCACGGCGAAGCTCGCGGTGCCGAAGAAGTCCTGCGTGACGCTGCGCCAGAGGTCCCAGATCGGCTTGATCGTGGTGTGCTTCTCGCGCTCGATGAAGGGCTCGGGGTCCAGCTGCAGCAACGCACCCAGCTCGCGCAGGAAGGCCGTGGTGCTGAACAGGCCGATGGGCGCCTGCAGGTAGGGCCGCTCCAGCGCCTCGCAGAGCATGCGGCCGTACTCGCGGTACAGGCACACGTTGACGTCGGCGTTGGCCAGGTTGGCCACGTCGGCCAGGTGGCTGCCGAGCGGGAACACCATGTTCACCTCGGCGCCGATGCCCTCCACCAGCCGGCGGATCTCGGCCACGTCCGACGGCATGTTGAAGGTGCCGTAGCAGGGGCCGATGAGGTTGACGCGCGGCTTCTCGCCCGCGGGCCGCTCGGCGAACGGCGTGCGCTGCGGCACCTTCTTCGGGCCGTACTGCTGCCACAGCCAGTACATGGCGCGGTTGGCGCACTGCCACTGGTCCTCGTCGATGGTGCGCGGCAGGAAGCGCTGGATCGTCGTGCCCTCGGGCGTGACGCCGCCGCCGATCATCTCGGCGATCGAGCCCGTCACCACCACCGCGGGCAGGTCGGGGTCGAGCGCGGCGTGCGCCTTCTTCATGGCGCCTTCGGTGCCCTCGCGGCCGAGCTGCTCCTCGGCCAGGCCGGTCACGACGATGGGCAGCTCGTGCGGCGGCAGTGCGTCGGTGTAGTGCAGCACGCTGGTCACGGGCAGGTTCTCGCAGCCCACCGGGCCGTCGATCACCACCTGCAGGCCCTTGATGGCCGTGAACACGTAGACCGCACCCCAGTAACCGCCGGCGCGGTCGTGGTCGATCACGTAGTTGAGCTTGGGGGCGCCTGAGCGATCCATCAGATCATCTCCTCGGCCTTGCGCTTCTTCATCAGCTTGATGACCTGGCGCTGCGTCTCGGCACGGAACTCGGGGCGCAGCTGCGGCTTCTCGCTCCACACGCCGGCCTGGTCGCCCTCGCCCACCTCGCCGAAGAACTCGCGCATCTGCTCGAAGCGCGCCTTGTTGGCGATGGCCGCGTTGACCACCTGCGCCAGGCTGCCGGCCCCAGCCGGGCCCATGAGCGGGCGCGCGCTGATGAGGTTGGTGAAGTACAGGCCCGGGATCGTGGCCGCCTTGGCGGCCTGCACCACGGGCGTGGTGCCGATGGCCAGGTCGGGCCGGAACTCGCGCACGGCGGCGATGTCCTGCTCCAGGCTGGCGCGGAACTGCACGTGCACGCCGCGGGCTTGCAGCCAGACGAGGTCGGGCGCGCTCCAGGGCGTCTGCGGGCAGGCCGTGCCCACGTAGGGCACCTCGGCGCCGCTCTCGATGAGCAGGCGGGCGACGAGCAGCTCGCTGCCCTCGTAGCCGCTCACGGTGATGCGGCCGCGGATGGGCGTCTTCGCCAGCACGGCGCGGATGGCCGGCAGGAAGCGGTTCTTGGCGGCGTCGATCTGCGCCTGCGGCACGTTGCACGCCATGCCCACGGCCTGCAGCCAGGCCTCGGTGCCGTCGTGCCCCACCGGGGCCGAGGGCAGCACCGTGCGGCCGGCGGCCTCGAACTCGCGCACGCTGGCCGTGTAGAAGGGGTGGATGGCGGCCACGGCGGCGCAGTCGAGCGCGGCGTAGAGCTCGCGCCACTCGCGCGTGGGCACCACGGGGCCGGCGGCCAGGCCCAGGGGCTCGAGCAGCGCGCCGATGACCATGGGGTCGGCCGGGAACATCTCGCCCAGCAGCGTGACGGTGGGCCTGGCGCTCACGCCCTGCCGCGGCGCCGCCACGGGGCCGGCCTCGGCCTCGGCGCGGGCGTAGCGCAGCATGGCGCCGGCCAGCACGTCCTTGGCCTCGGCATGCGTGGGCACGCCGAAGCCCGGCACGTCGATGCCGATGATGCGCACGCCGTCGATGGCCTTGGGCAGCAGCTGCAGCGGCACGCCGCTGGCGGTGGGCACGCAGAGGTTGATGACGACGATGGCGTCAAGGTCCTCGGCCTTGGCCTGGGCGTGCACGGCGTCGCGGATGTCCTCGAACAGCTTGCCCGTGACCAGGCTCTCGCTGTTGAAGGGCACGTAGCCCACGCTGCGGCGCGCGCCGTAGAAGTGGCTGGTGAACGTGAGGCCGTACACGCAGCAGGCACTGCCGCTCAGGATGGTGGCCGTGCGCCGCATGCGCAGCCCCACGCGCAGCGAGCCGAAGGCCGGGCACATGCTCTGCGGCTGCTCGTGCGGGCCCTTGCCCTCCTCGGGCCCGGCCACGGGGTAGTCGCGGGCGTACTGGGCCAGGACCTCGGTCTTGCCCGAGGCCTGGGCCGCCGCGAGCAGGCCTTCGCGGTCGCTGCAGCTGAGGGCGTCAGGCTGCGTCATAGACGACCTCGAGGGTCGGCTTCACGAGCTCGGTCTTGCCGACCATGTCGAACAGCGTGGCCGGCTCCATCTTGAAGTCGCGGCCCGTGACCTCGGCGCTGAACAGGCCCAGCAGCTCGTCCTGCGTCTGCGGCTTGGGGCGCACGGGCGGCGCCTCGGCGACGTTCTTCGCCAGCTCGGCGAACAGCGGGCCCCACTCGCCATCGGGCTTGCCGATGATCTCGTAGCTGGCGCTCTTGCGGCGGATGTCCTCGTGCGCGGGGATGGCCGCCAGCACCGGGATGCCGGCCTTGCCGGCGAAGGCCTGTGCCTCGCCCGTGCCGTCGTCCTTGTTGATGACCATGCCGGCCACGCCGACGTTGCCACCGAGCTTGCGGAAGTACTCGACCGCGCTGCAGACGTTGTTGGCCACGTAAAGGCTCTGCAGGTCGTTGCTGGCGACGACGATGACCTTCTGGCACATGTCGCGCGCGATCGGCAGGCCGAAGCCGCCGCAGACCACGTCGCCCAGGAAGTCGAGCAGCACGTAGTCGAAGCCCCAGTCGTGGAAGCCGAGCTTCTCGAGCGTCTCGAAGCCGTGGATGATCCCGCGGCCGCCGCAGCCGCGGCCGACCTCGGGCCCGCCGAGCTCCATGGCGTAGACGCCGTCGCGCTTGAAGCACACGTCGCCGATGGCCACGGCCTCGCCGGCGAGCTTCTTTTTGCTGCTGGTCTCGATGATGGTGGGCGTGGCCTTGCCGCCGAACAGCAGGCTGGTGGTGTCGCTCTTCGGGTCGCAGCCGATGAGCAGCACCTTCTTGCCCTGCTGGGCCATCATGTAGCTGAGGTTGGCCAGCGTGAAGCTCTTGCCGATGCCGCCCTTGCCGTAGATGGCGATGATCTGCGTCGTCTTGGCCGCCGGGCTGGTGGGCACCGGGTCGGGCTCGATCGCCGCCTCGGCCTTCAGGCGCTCGTCGCGCATGAAGATGACAGGGGAGGCTGTGGCCTTGGTACTGCTCATTGGCAACCCTTCCAGTCGAGAACCATCTTCAGACACCCGGCGTCGCTGAACGCCGTGCGGTAGGCCCCCGCGGCGTGCTCGGCACGCTCGCGGTGGGTGATGAGGCCGGTGAGGTCCAGCTGCCCCTCTTCGGCCAGCTGCTTGACGGCCAGCATGTCGGGGCGCTGCCACTCGGCGGCGGCGCGGATGTGCGCCTCGCGCATGAAGGCGGGCGCGAAGTTGAAGGCCAGCGGCTCGGCGTAGAAGCCGGCGAGCACGATCTCGCCGCCCTTGGCCAGGTGCGGCATGGCCTTGTCGATGATGCGCACGTCGCCGCTCACGTCGTACACGGCGCGGTAGTCGCGGCGTGTGTCCTTGTCGGGCGAGATGACCTCGTAGCCGCGCGCGCCTTCGCTGCGCGTGGCGTCGAGCTCCCACACGGTGGGCGGCGGCAGGCCGGCGGCCACCGTCAGGCGCGCCAGCAGGCGGCCCAGCACGCCGTGGCCGATGATGAGATCGGGCGCGTTCACGGGGTGCTTCTTGCCGCCGCACGAGACCGCGTGGTACGCCGTGGCGGCCAGGGCCAGCAGCACGGCGTGCTCGCCGAGGGCGGCGTCGACGTCGTAGACGCGCTCGTCACCCACCACCAGGCGCGCCGCGGCGCCGCCGAACAGGCCGCGCACGGGGCCGAAGCAGCGCGCGCCGGGCACGAACACCGTCGAGCCCACCTTGTGCTGCGCCTTGGGGCCGGCCTGCACGACACGGCCCACGCTCTCGTAGCCCGGCACCAGCGGGTAGCCCATGCCCGGGAACATGGGCATGCGGCCCGTCCAGAGCAGCTTCTCGGTGCCGGTGCTGATGCCCGACCAGTCGATGTCGACGATCAGGTCGCTCTCGCCGGCGGCGTCGAGCTCCAGCTCGTTCAGGGCCAGGGCCTCGGGCGCCTGCATCACGACGGCTGCAGTCTTCATGCGGCCTCCTGCTGTGTGCCGCGGCGCGGTGGGGACCCGGGGCGCCCCGGCTTGGTGTGTGTTCGAGACATCTTGGGTGTCATCCTAAGCTGACACTCTTCAATGTCAATAGGTCTTTACTTGTCCTGGACGCTGTCGCGCGGGGTTGACGGCGTGTCGCCGTCGCCCGCGCGCGCGCCCCGCCGCGCCACCAGCACGCCGGCCTGCAGCGGCAGCCGCGTGCGCAGCGCCCGCACCTGCACGAAGCCGGCCTCGCGCACCAGGGCCGCCAGGGCCTCGGCGCTGCGCGGGCGCCCGCGGCCCATGGCCAGCAGGTAGAAGCCGAAGTAGGCGTCGCCCATGGCGTGGGCCCCGGGCGCATCGGCCATGGGCTCGGCGACCAGCAGCGTGCCCCCCGGGGGCAGGGCCGCGGCCACGGCGCGCAGGATGGCCAGGGCGTGCTCGTCGTCGTGGTCGAACAACACCCGCACCAGCGTGGCCACGTCGGCGCCGCCGGGCAGCGCATCGTCGAAGAAGCTGCCCCCGTGCACGGTGACGCGGCCCGCCAGCCCCTGCGAGGCCAGCCGTGCGCGCGCCAGCTCGGCCACGGGCGGCAGGTCGAAGAGCATGGCGCGCAGGTGGGGCACCTGGGCCAGCGCGGCGCTGACGAAGCGGCCCTCGCCGCCGCCCACGTCGAGCAGCCGGTGGTGGCGGCCCAACGGGTAGGCCGCCAGCAGCTCCTCGATGACCATGGGCTGCGACGCCGTCATCAGGGCCGAGTACTCCGCCACCGTGCGCTCGGGCAGCGCGGCCTCGTCCAGGCCGGGCCGGCCCTGGCGCGACGGGTAGCTGGCATAGGGCCAGTACGCCGCCATGGCGCTGCCGGCGCCTTCGTCGCGCAGCAGGGCCACGGGGTCGCGCAGGTCGGCGTAGAGCGTGGCGTGGTGCTCCACCATGGCCGCGAGCGCGCCGTTGCCCGCCATGGGTGCGCCCAGCGCCCCCAGGCCGTAGCGGCCGCCGCGGCGGCGGCGCAACAGGCGCAGCGAGACGGCGGCGTCGAGCAGGCGCTGCATGGAGCGCAGCGGCAGGCCGTGGCGCTGTGCCAGGCGCGCGGCGCTGTCGGGGCCTTCGGCGAGCTGGTTGAACAGGTCCAGGCGCACGCAGGCCAGCAGCACCTGGGTGTAGACGAAGCCGGCGACGAGGTCGAACAGCTCGCCGGCGCGCCGCCGCACCAGCGGCCGCGTGAGCCAGAAGCCGGCCGCCCAGCGCCGGAAGGCCGGGCGCACGACGAGGCGGTCGGCCCAGTCCTGCCAGCGCTCGCGCCAGCTGCGCGCGGCCTCGGGACCGCCCTCCGACCAGCGCAGCAGCTCGCTGTGGGGGGGATCGATGCGGTTGGCCATCGCGGGCGCCGGGGCCGCGTCAGGCCACGGCGCGCAGCGCAGGGCTGGCACGCAGCGACGGCGGCACCAGGCGCTCGGCCTCAGCGCGCACCAGGGCGCGCAGCAGCGGGGCGCCCCGGCACTCGGGCACGGCCTCGATGGCGGCGAGCACCAGGCCCTCGAACTGCGCCAGCGCGGCGTCCATGCCCTTCTCGAGCGCCACGCTGGGGCGGCCCAGGGCCAGGTCCTGGCCGATCGGCTTGCCCAGCCACTCGGGCTGCGCGGCGACGTCGCGGATGTCGTCGGCCACCTGGTAGGCCTCGCCCAGGCAGTCGCCCAGGCCGGCCCAGGCCTCGGCGTCACCGCCGGCGGCCAGGGCGCCGGCGCGCGTGGCGGCGGTGAACAGCGCACCGGTCTTCAGGCGCTGGTACTCGCGCAGCGACACGCGCGGCTCGCACTCCCAGGCCTGGCCGGCGACGATGCCGCCCGGCATGCCCACGCCCGCGGCCACGGTGCGCAGCAGCGGCACCAGGCGCGACGGGCGCGAGGCGCCGGCGCGCGCGAGCACCTCGAAGGCGGTGACGATCAGCGCGTCGCCCGTGAGCACGGCCAGCCGTTCGCCGAAGGCGCTGTGCACCGAGGGCTGGCCGCGGCGCAGCGGCGCGTCGTCGAAGCACGGCAGGTCGTCGTGCACCAGCGAGGCGCAGTGCAGCAGCTCCACCGCGGCGGCGGCGGCGTCGGTCAGCGCGGGTTCGTCGTCGCCGCAGGCCCGGGCCACGGCCAGCGTGAGCTGCGGGCGGATGCGCGCCCCGCCCGGGAACACCGCGTGCTGCACCGCGGCCTGCAGGCGCGGCGGGCAGCCGGGGCCGGTGGCGGCCTCGAGCGCGCTGCGCAGGGCGTTTTCGATCCGGGCCTGTGTCGCCATGCTGGGAGCTCCCCGGACGCGCCCGGCGTCATGCCGACTTGTCGCATCCAAATGTCAATTGAAGTGGACACAGCATAGAGACCATGGGCCTCAGCGTCAATCCAGGTCGACACAGCCGGGCCCGGCCGGCTCAGCGGGGCAGCAGCGGCTCGATCAGCGCGGCCACGGCCGCCGGGGCTTCCTCGTGCGCGAGGTGGCCCAGCGCGGGCAGCGGGTGCACGCGGGCGTCCGGCACCCGCGCGGCGAGTTGCCGCGCCTGCTGCGGCGGCACCGCGGCGTCGCGTTCGGCCGCCACCAGGTGCAGTTGCGTGCCGAGCGTGGCCAGGCGCGGCAGCTCGCGCGGCAGCGGGCTCAGGTCCCAGGCGGCCATCATGGCGATGACGGCGCCGACGTGGTCGACGTCGCCCGCCAGGCGCGCGTAACGTGCGCGGCCCGCGGCGTCGAGCCGCGAGCCGGTGCCGCGCAGCAGCCGCTCCAGCGTGGCCGGGCGCGCGGCGTGCCACGAGAACAGGGCCGGCGCCAGCGGGTTGATCGCCAGCAGGCGCGCCATGGGCGCGTACCACCAGCCCCCGGCCCCGCTGGGCGGGAACCAGGCGCCGTTGAGGCTGACCAGGCTGGCCGGCCGCGCATGGCCGTCGAGCACCAGGCGCGCGCCGATGGCGGCGCCGGCGCTGTGGCCGACCACCGCGGCGGGCGCCACGTCCAGCGCCTGCAGCAGGGCGCCCAGGCCCGCGGCCATGCCGGGCAACGACAGCCCCGCGGCGCGCGGCCGCGCGGTGAAGGCGTGGCCCGGCAGGTCGGGCACGATGAGGCCGTGGTGGCGCGCGAGCCGCGGCGCGAGGCCGGCGAACGAGTGCGTCGAGGCCCCCGTGCCGTGCAGCAGCAGCAGCCACGACGCGCCCGGCCGCGGCAGCGGCCAGCGCTGCACGTGCCAGCGCAGGCCCCCGGCCTGCACCTGCAGGCTGCGCTCGGCGTGGGGCCAGTCGGCGGGGCAGCGGGTGGGCGGCCCCGGGGTGGGCGTGGCGGGCGGCACCGCGGGCCTCGCGCCCATGTGCCGCCTCAGCCCGCGCGCGGCGCGTGCAGCACGGCCTGCACGGCGCCGCTGAGCGCGCGCGCATCGGCCTGCGGCAGCGCCAGGTAGCGCGCGCCCATGGCCAGGGCCAGCG
>ERZ1066136.517-NODE-517-length-28150-cov-13.066418_pt1 | contig 28150 bp, 29 predicted proteins | sample MGYA00382783_ERZ1066136 | MGnify/ENA primary metagenome ERZ1066136 (study PRJEB33369, sample SAMEA5778366) | biofilm metagenome | biome: Industrial cooling water; feature: Water cooling tower basin; material: Biofilm | place: United Arab Emirates | collected... | reverse complement strand
CCAAAGCCGCGGAGCCCTTAGCGTAAGTCCGGGCCCGTTCTATGTGCCGTCCCCTACCCCCTTCCGCGTCACGCGCGATCTCCCCAAGCGCCTGGCTCACCAGGAGGCGCAGCCAGCGCGAGTAGGCGTCGAGGCGGTTCGGGGGCAGCACCAGGAACACGGACGCGACCTCGTGCCGAAGGGAGGCGAACGAGAAGTCGGAGCGCGCCATGCTGGCGACGATGCGCGGGCTGTCGAGGAAGTGGGTGTGGCGCTGCGCGGAGGAGAGGACGCCAGCGGCCTCCCTATCGGACTTGCCGACGAAGCGGTTGGCGGCTCGCGCCACCAGGCCGCCCGCCTCCTCGCTCGCCCCCATGAGCCCGAGCAGCTCACGGAAGCGCTCAGGGGGCAGGGTGAGATACTCCCGCACGGTGGCAAGGGTGCGCCTGTCCTCGTCCTCGTGGCAGACCGCGAAGAGGACCAGGCCGGAGAGGAGCGCCTTGGCTTCCTCGTTCCAGTGGGCCTCGCCGGTCTGCCCGGGCGCATCGACCACCAGGGCCTCCGCCAGGGAGGCGGCGTCCTCGCCCAGGTCGGGGCTGTCGGGGGAGAGGCGGCCGAGCGGGTTGTAGGCGGCCGAGGGCAGGCCGGTGACGCCGAAGGGGTCGAGGACGTGGACGGGGCCGAAGCGGCGCCGCGCGTCCCCTGCCACCTTGGCGTTCTCGCCCTTGGGGTCGATGCAGAGCACCGAGCGGTCGGCCACCAGGAGGTTGGGAATGACGGTGCCCACGCCTTTGCCCGAGCGGGTCGGGGCGAGGGTGAGGAGGTGGGCGGGCCCTGCGTAGCGCAGGAGGCGGCCGGTGTCGGTGTCGCGGCCGATGAGGAGGCCGGCGTTTCCTGGCCCGTCCTGGAGGGCGGCGCGCTCCTTGCGGGAGGCGAAGCGCGCCGAGCCGTGGCTGTCCCCATCGGGCCGCGCGGCCCAGGGCAGGGGGATGCCCGTCCGTGCCGACCAGGCGTGCGCCGCCACGAGGCAGGCGAGGAGCGCCAGGACGACGAGCAGGGGATCGTGCCACCAGGCGGCCTGGAAGGCGGAGCCCCCGAGCAGCTCGATCAGGACCATGCCGAGGAGGGTGGAGGCGACGACGGCGACGGCGAGGAAGAGGAGGAGCTGGAGGGCGAGGAGGGGAGCGAAGATCAGCAGCGCCGTCCAGCGGGTGAGGGCGCGGAGCGCGGAGGCGACGGCGGCCAAGGTCAGGCGCCCCGAGCGGGTTGGGCGGCAGGCTGGGCCGAGGCCGCGGCCGAGCTGGGGGCGGCCGTCGCATCGACCCCGTCCGCAGTGCCGCCCTCCGGTAGCGCGTCCCCCGGCGACCAGCCCAGGAAGGCCTTGCGGTCCTGCTCGCGCGGCAGGTTCCTGACGAGCCGGTCGAGGAGCCTGGCGGCCCCATCGTCCCGCGCCGCCAGATCGACCAGGGCTCCCCCGAGGATGACCTTGCGCCGCGTGTCGAGCTTCCTGGCCTGGGTCGCCGCCCGGTTCTTCAGGGCGAGAAGCCTGGCCTTGGCCTGGGCATACCGCTTCTCGGCCCTCTCCAGCTCCGTCTCCGCCATGAGCCGCTCTCCTCAAACGACGCTAGATCAGACGCCGAGTCTCCTCTAGGTTGTGGCCAGGAGCAAGCTTCGGAGGTCTCGCCCGTGCCCGCCGACCGGCAGGAAGAAGGGCCCACTTATGCAAACCCTGTGGGTTTGCGTGCGGTCTCCCGGGGCGTGCTGCGCGCCCCGCCGACGGCGTCCCCAGCCGTCCGGCCGCTGGCGCGCCCGGAGCAGGAGGGCGCTGCCCTCCCGCACCCTCCCCGTCCGGCCCGCCCGCGCGGCCCGGATCGGGAGGCGCTTCCCGCCCTCCCGAACCCTCCCAGGCCAGCGTGCGCCGCCGGACCGCGCCGGGGCGGCGCCCGTGACCACAGCCGCCCTCGCCGCTCGCGCGGGCCGGCCCCGGCCTCCGGGGGGCCGGCTCTTCTTGCGGCGGCCCTCGCGCGGCGGCGCTGCCGCGCCTGCCCCCGCCCGAGGGCGCGCTGCCGTCCCCGTTGCCCGCCTCCCTGGCCTCGCCCGTCCTGCCGCCCTTCCCCCGGCGCCGGGAGGCTAGCGGCCGTGGCGAGCTACCACCTCAGCGTGAAGACGGTGCAGCGCTCGGGCGGGCGCTCGGCCACCGCCGCCATCGCCTACCGCGCGGCCGAGCGCATCGAGTGCCAGCGCGAGGGCCGCGTGCACGACTACCGGGCGAAGACGGGCGTGGAGGCATCCTTCATCCTGGCGCCCGAGGGCGCGCCGGCGTGGGCGCAGGACCGCCAGGCGCTGTGGAACGCGGCCGAGGCGCGCGAGACCCGCTCCAACAGCGTCACCGCCCGCGAGTGGGAGCTGGCCCTGCCGCATGAGCTGGACGCGCAGGGACGCCGCCTTCTCGTGGAGGGCTTCGCCCGCGAGCTGGTGGGGCGCTACGGGGTGGCGGCCGACGTGGCGATCCACGCGCCGCACCGGGAGGGCGACCAGCGGAACTGGCACGCCCACGTGCTGACCACCACCAGGTCGGTGACGGCCGAGGGCCTGACCGACAAGACCCGCGTGCTCGACGCCAAGGCCACCGGCGGGCCGGAGATCGCCCACATGAGGGAGAGGTGGGCGGAGCTTCAGAACCGGGCGCTGGAGCGCGCGCAGGTGGCCGAGCGGGTGGACCACCGCACGCTCGCCGTGCAGCGCGAGGAGGCGCTGGCCCTCGGCCAAGAGGCGCGGGCCGACAACCTGGACCGGGCGCCGGAGGTGAAGCTCGGGCCCGTCGTCAGCGGCATCGAGCGGCGCGAGGAGCGCGCGGCCGAGCGGGAGGGGCGGGCGTACGTCCCCCTCACGGAGCGGGGCGCCCAGGTGCACGAGGCCAGAGCGGCGCGCAGCCTCCTCGCGGAGCTGGGGCGGGTCCGGGAGGTCTTGCGCGAGGAGGTGCGCCAGCGGGCGGAGGCCGCGCGCGAGACGTATGCCCAGGCCAGGGAGCGGGGGACCGATCATGTGCGCGCCGGCCTCGCCGCGCTCAGGGCCGCAGCCCAGCGGCAGGGGATCGGGCAGGGCCACGCCCAGGGACGAGGGCAGGAGCACGAGCTCGCGCATGAGGCTGGGCACGGCCGCGAGGCGCTCGACCGGGTGCTCGGCCGCGGGCGGGGCGAGGAGCGGGGCCACGGGCAGGGCCGTGACCCCTCGCAGGAGCAGGAGGCCCGCGAGGCAAGCCGGGCGGGCATCCGGGAGCGGCTGGGGCAGGTCATGGGCCGGGAGGCGCTTCGCCACGCCCCGGAGGGACCACGGCACGGGCCGCAGCATCAGGAGCGGGAGAGGCGCCAGCTCGGCCGCGAGGCCATCCGCGAGCGGCTGGAGGCGCTGCACGAGAGGGCGCGGCCTGCAACGGAGCAGAGGGCAGGGCCCGCGCCAGGGCCGGTGGCCGAGCACGGGACAGGGTCCGTGGCGAGCCGCCCGGCCGAGCCGCGGGGACGCCCCGAGCGCGACGATGTGGCCGAGCGCCTGCGGGCGCACCGGGAGGGGATGGAGAGGGCGCGCGAGGTCATGGCGGAGGCCGAGCGCCATCTGCGCGAGCAAAGCATCCCGGTGTCCGAGGGCGTCGCCGAGCCCCGAGGCGCCCGCCAGCGACTCGAGGCAGCGCTCGACCGCGCGAGGCCGGCGGCGACGCTCGGCCAGGAGGGGCACGGCTCGGTGGTGGCAGGCGTGCTGGAGCGCGCGCGCGACGAGCCGGCTTGGGCGGCCTCGTTCCGCACGCCGAGCGAGGCGCAGGCCTTCCGCGAGGAGATGGAGCGGCGCTTCACCCCCGACACGCTCGCGCGCCTCAACCAGGGGGAGGCCCACGCCGTCGCGGAGGTGGGGGGCGAGGGAGGCCGGCTCGACGGGCTGTGCCTGGCCAGGGCGTGGCTCGACGCCCAAGGCGAGGCCGAGCGCTCGCCCGCGCGCATGAGGGTGGCCTACGGCCTGGTGGACGCGCGCCATGAAGCGAAGCGGGAGCGGGAAGGGCACGAGCAGGGGTTGAGCTGGGGGCTGTGACGGCGCGGCCTTCCGCGCCGGCCGCCAAGGGCGTAGGGAGGGACGCGGCGGCACCCCTGTAGCCAGAGGAGGCACGGCATGGCCCGGACGGTCCTGATGACCACCGACGAGCGCTTCCAGAAGGTGGCGGACGGGGAGTGGTGGGACACCGCCGGCATCGATCTGGTGCCCGAGGCGGAGGTGAACCGCCACCTCGCGGAGAACCCCGGCGTCGGCGTCATGGCGATGCGCCACGAGGGCGAGGACGCCTAGGGCAACCGGCTACCGCGCGACGCCACAGTCCGCTGCGCCTATCTTCGGTCGGTGGATACCCGCACCCCCGAGCAGCGCCGCCGCATCATGCAGGCGGTCAAGACCAAGGACACGACGCCCGAGCTGATCGTGCGTCGTCTCCTACACGCCGCCGGCTACCGCTACCGCCTGCACCGCGGCGACCTTCCGGGCCGCCCGGACCTCATCCTTCCCAAACGTCGCAGAGCCATCTTCGTTCACGGCTGCTTCTGGCATGGCCATGACTGCCCGAAGGGGCGGCGGCCGATGTCCAACACAGAGTTCTGGACCAGGAAAATCGACGGCAACATGACGCGAGACCAAAGGAACATCGCTTCCCTTCAGGACGCCGGTTGGCGAGTGACCGTGCTGTGGGAATGCCAGCTTCAGGCAGCTACCGCCGAACTGATCGGCGACCTCAACCGTGAGAGGGACTTTCCGACTTCGTAACAGCCTCTACCGAGGCAGCGAGATAACCCGCGAAGTATCGTGCCAACTTCGGAGGCACCGCGTTTCCGATCATGCGGGCAATAGGTTCAATCTGGCCAATGGGATGAAAAACGTAGTCGTCCGGGAAGGATTGTAGAGCCGCAGCCTCACGAAGGGAAATCCCGCGCACTTGCCCAACGTCATAATGACCGAAACGGCCGTTCGAAATGCTGTGACACTTCGTCGTAATCGTAGGCGACGGACGATTGGGATGCATACGCGTGTACACGTCCGTAAAGCACCTGCCTCCTAAGCGATCGTTGACCTTACGGTGGCACTCGAGCGTCAGATTGCCGAACTCGGTAGTCTCCATGTATGCGTTGGACTCGCCCGGCTTTGCAGATGCCAGCCGCTTGAGGTTGGTGTCGCTCAACGTGCGTGTGCGATGGTTAGGAACTTCGGGGTGCGTCTCGCCAGCCTTGACGGACGGAAGGTGTCCTATCGCTTGCGCGACGGACACCATGAGCGAGTCGGGATCGTTCTCGGGGACTAACAATTCCGAGCCCAACAGATCGGCGAAGCGCTCCTCGCGCACGAGTTCCCGGCGCACGGCGATCAGGATCGAGCGTTTCCTAAACTGAGCTATCCCGAACTTCGAAGTACATACGACCTTCGATCCGGTCGCATACCCGATCGCTTCGAGATGGTTGCGGAAATCCTCCCAAACGCCCCCATATTTCGGGTCCTTGATGCTGGCGACGTTCTCAGAGAGGATCATTTCCGGCTTGAAGTGTTCGACATACTTCGCAGCCTCGACCAGCAATCCGCTGTCCCGTTCCCGTCCTTGTTGCCTCTTCTCGCTCAGTTGCTTGCGGGAAAGACGGGTAAACGGCTGACAGGGCGCGCAGATGGCGAACAGCAGAGGTGTCTCCGGGGATCGCTTCTTGTAGAAGGAAAGCAAGCCCTCGATTTCCCGGACCAGCTCGTCACGCTGGCCCGAAGGATACGCAGCCGACCGGGGGAACACGTCATAGTTCAAGAACCGTGCGTGCGCCTCGTCGATCGTCGAGTTGATGTTGTTGTCCGAGAACGTCTGCTTGCAGCGGGCGTCCTTGTCGATGCCGGCGATGACGTAACCCCCGGCGTCGATGAGCCCCCGCGTGGTGCCGCCGGCGCCGCAGAAGAAGTCCACGGCGAGGAACCGGGGAACAGGTCCGGCATCCAGCGTCGGCGACGGGCTCGGAGCCTTCATCACGCCGACTCCTTGAGCCTGGCTATGTCAGCCTCGGTGAAGACGCGCCAGCCGTTCCGATCCCGCCGCTCGACGTCGACCACCTTCTTCTCTCGTATCCAACGGAGGAGCGTGGACCTGGAGACGCCGATCCTCTTGGCGGCCTGCTCAGTCGAGTACGTGTGATCGGACACCGACAAACCCCAGATGACTATATCTGAGTATACTCGAATAGCTCATCCGCGCAAGCCACTTCCATAATTTTTACTTCATGAAAATCAGTAACTTAGTGTTTAGGGACTTGTCCTCTCCCGCACTCTCTCAACCCTGAGTTGCGTACATTATGTTCCTTGAGGGCTTGATCTACGCGTAGATAGTGATAATATACGAGTCAGAAGCGATCATGTAGGCACACCATGAGGGAAGAGGATCGACTGAAGTTCGTAAAGCTGGCGTCCGCGCGCGTCTCGAAGGCCCTCAAGGACATACAGCTCATCGGGAACCTGTCGAACAGGTCGAACTACGACTACACCGACGAGGACGTCGGCAAAATCTTCAAGGCGCTGAACGATGAGGTCGCCGCGTGCCGTAAGCGGTTCGAGCTTTCGAAGAAGAAGAGCGGCGCAGTCACGTTCACCTTGGAGTAAGCCCGGTCATGGACGAGAAGAAGGTTTGCCTGGAGTTGCTCGCGGCAGAGTCCGAGGCCGAGGTCGACAGGATCATCAAGAGCATCCCCGAGATGCTCAACCCGAAGAACTGGAAGCCTCTCGACGGGCGCGAGACCAACTTCAACGTCACGTCCAACCAAGCGTCGGACGGCGGCAAGGCGCTGACCGAGCTGATGACCAACATGGTCGACGCTGTTCTGTTGAAGCACGCCCTCCAGCGCGGCGTCGACCCGAAGGCTCCAGACGCACCCTCGACCATGTACGAGGCGGTCGACCGGTTCGTCCACAAGATGCACGGCGGCAAGCTAGTCAACCTCGACAGCAAGGACCCGTGGCTCAAGGACTTCGCCCAGAAGAACCTCGCCATCGGTATCACGGGTGCCAAGACCAAGGCGGAAGGCTTGCCCTGCTACACGTTCGCGGACAACGGGGAGGGGCAACACCCGGACGACTTCGAGGGTACGTTCCTGTCGCTGAGCGCGGGCAACAAGAAGAGCATCCCCTTCGTGCAGGGGAAGTTCAACATGGGCTCCTCGGGCGTCCTGCGCTACTGCGGCCGTCAGTGGTTCAAGCTGATCGTCTCACGCCGCCACGACGGCACGGGCGAGTGGGGCTGGACCCTCATGCGTCGGCGGCCGGGGGACCAGGACCGCCTGCCGGTCGCCGAGTACTTCGTGGCGCCGAGCGGCAAGATCGCGCGCTTCATGGCGTCCGCGCTCTATCCGTTCCGCACGGCCGATCGGAAGGGCTACGAAGGGATGCACCTCAGCACCGGCACGATCGTCAAGCTCTACGACTATCAGGTGGGTTCGAAGTTCCTGAGCTTCAGGGGCTCCCGCGAGGCCCTGAACGAGAACCTCGTCGAAACGATCCTGCCTTTCCGCATCCTGGACTTTCGCCAGACGCCCACCACGAAGGAGGCCAAGGAGCGAGCGAAGAAGCGCGGCGGAGATCGGGCGCTCGGGGTCGACCCTCGCCCTTTCTACGGCATGGAGTTCCTGCTCATGAACTCCCACAGGGAAGAGGAGCTTGACGACGAGGACCCCGCCGCTGGCGAGAGCAGGGACTTCGTGGGCAACTTCACGCACCCCAACCTCGGCGAGGTCACCATCAGCGCCATCGCGCTCAAGCGCGAGGTTCCGACTTGGCTCAAGCCGAGCAGTTCGAACAACAGGGTCTTCCATGCGGTGAACGGCCAAGTTCAGTTCAAGCAGAGCCGCGGCTACCTCTCGCAGAGCTGCGGCTTCCCGGCCTTGAAGGACCGGATCGTCGTGATCGTCGACGCCAGCAACCTCAGCTTCGCGGCCCACAACGAGGTTTGGAAGGGCGATCGGGAGCACATCAGCAACACCCAGGACGGCGAGCGGTACCTGGACTTGGTGACGAAGACGATCCGCGAGTCGGAGACGCTCAAGAAGCTCCAGGCCAAAGTCGCCAAGGAGGAGCTGGAGCGAGCCGCCAAGACCGAGAGCAACGACCTGTTCCAGAAGCTCGTCGACAAGGATCCGAACCTCGCCTCCCTCCTGTCGGGTCGCGATCCGACGATCCGGGTGCCCTCCTCGGGAGGGGACGTCAAAGGCGGTCAGGAGAGCGGGACGGTCGAGAAGTTCGAGGGGAAGTACAGCCCGAGCTTCATCCGTCTGGAGGGGCGCTCCGACAAGGGCAGTCTCGAGTTCCCGATCAATCGGAGCCGTGTCGTCGCGGCTCGGACCGACGCGGAGAACGGCTACCTCCAGCGGACCGACTGCCGCGGCCGCGTCATTCTCGACGAGGCCGTGCGCGAACGCTTCTCGGTGCGCGAGCACCTCAAGGACGGGCACTTGGCCCTCTACCTCACGCCGTTGGACGACAGGCTCAAGGTCGGGGACAGCTTTCGGTTTCGGATCGCGCTTCAGGACGACGCCATGCCCGCGCCCGTCGAGACCGAGGAGTTCTCGATCAGGATCGTGGAGGCCACTGAGCCCGAGCCCAACCCGAACCCGAAGCCCAAGCCTGACCGCAACACGAGCAACGGCAGCGCGAAGCCCGGTAAGGGTCAGGACGCGCCGACGCGCGGCTTGCCGCGCTGCGTGCTGCTGACCAAGGACGGCCGAGGGGTGAAGGGCTACCAGGTCGAACAGTGGCCGGAGGACTTCACGGACACGGACGGCGGCGAGGTCAAGGACCTCGGCGACGGAGAGGTGATCTACAAGATCAACTACGACAACGCCTACCATATCAAGTACCGCTTGGCCCAACGGGGCGACACCGCCCGCGAGGTCGTCACCGAGAAGTACATCCTCGGTATGCGTATCCTGTTGCTGGGTTGTGAGCAGGCGCTTCGGGTCGCCCAGCAGATGAGCGCCGACAACGGCACCTCGGAGGGCATCGGGGAGTTTGCGGACGATTTCCGGCGCATGGCCGCCCGCGGCGCCGCCTCGACCGTCCTCGCTCTGGCCGAGAACCTCCCGAAGATCGTCGACGCGGCGGCGCTTCAATCGGCGGACGTGGAGTGACCTACCTTGGGCATCATGGACCCCCAGCCGGCAAGGAAGCGTCGGCTGTCGGGCTCACCGGAGGCTTCGCCTATCAGGTCAACCTTCCTGATCCCGGCTTGGGCTCGATCAGTTCCACGGTCGGGAAGTAGGTGGCGAAGCGCCCGCGGTCGCGCGTGAGGAGCGCGTAGCCGCGCACCGCGGCATGGGCGCCGATCAGGAAGTCGGGGAGCGGGCTCGTGCGTGCCCCGCCCCGGCGGCGGTAAGCGAGGAAGGCCTTGCCAGCGAGGAACGCCGCCTCCCAGGGCAGCGCCTCGCGGTGAAAGACATCGGGTGGCAGGAGCGCATCCAACTCCTCGATGCGCTCGAAGGCGATGGACACCTCTGCGTAGACGATGGGCGACAGGATCAGCTGGCGGTCGCGGCCCGCCTCGGCGAGGGCACTGGCCGACCACTCCCCCCAGCGGGGGCTGTCGGTGGCCACGTCGATCAGCACATTGGCGTCGACCAGGACGCCGCCGGCGGGCCTCACGACCGGGTCAAGGCCATGATCTCCTCGGTGCTGAGGCCGCCTCGGGCCGTGCCGCGCAGGCGCGCTATGGCGCCCTCCACAGCGGGGCGCGCCACTTGCCCCGCCTGCCGGCGCACACGGACGGCGCCGGCTTCGTCCATGACGAACTCGACCTCCGTGCCCGGCAGGAAGCCCGCCCGCTCGCGGATGTCCTGCGGGATCGTCACCTGGCCCTTGGTCGTCACGCGCATCAGTCTCTCCCGAGTAATACTTATAGAGTAATACTGGGGCGGTGAGCTTGCAAGAGCGGCTGGTCTCTTGCTCCCTCAACGAGGCCAGCGGCCAATAGTGATGCTCGGCGTCAAGGTGTCTTGTTCATGCCCATCGGACGCCTCGCCTCGGATGTGCGCCATTCGTGAGTTTGTGACCGGCAGGTGGACTTAAGCGCCACAAGGGGTTAGGTTGCGCGCAAGTCCGGTGCGAAAGGAAGGTCTATGACCGCGCTCCTCGACCGTGCCATCGCCGCCGCCCGGCAGCTCCCGCCCGAGGCGCAGGATGACATTGCCCGCTCGATGCTGTTTCTCGCGGGCGAGGAGGCCGAGCCCGTGGCGCTCACGGCCGCCGAGGAGGCGTGGCTCGCGCCTTCGCTCGCCCAGGCCGCCCGCGGCGAGTTCGCCTCCGACGAGGAGGTTGCGGTGCTCCTTGCCAAGCACGGGGCGTGAGGGTCCGCTTCACACCTCGGGCGCTGGCCGAGCTGGACGGCATCCTGAGCCACATTGGGGCCCACTCGCTCCAGGGGGCCCGGCGCGTCGGCGATAGGGTGCGGGCAGCGCTCGAGACCCTGGCCGAGCAGCCCGGCATAGGTGCGCGCACCTCCGACCCCCGGCTGCGCCGGCTGGTGCTGAGGCCCTACCCGTACCTGCTCTTCTACGAGGAGCGTGAGACGGAGGTGGTGGTCATCGGCCTGCGCCACGCCGCCCGCGACCCCAGGACCATGCCGGGGGCAAGTGGGGTGGACGACGAAGGGAGTGACGAGGAGGACCGCAGCGCGGGCGGGCCGAACCGGGGTGGCCTGCCATGATCCGGGGCTATGCGCGGGTCAGCACGGACGGCCAGTCGCTGGCGGCGCAGCTCGATCAGCTCCAGGCAGCCGGAGCCGTGCGCGTAGTCCGCGAGACTGCCTCAGGGGCCAAGCGCGACCGGGCTGGGCTGGCCAAGCTCATGCGGGAGGTGGAGCCCGGCGACGTGGTGCTGGTAACGCGGCTCGACCGGCTGGCGCGGAGCACCAGGAACCTCCTGAACGTGCTGGGGGCTCTGTCCGAGAAGGGCGCCATGTTCCGCTCGCTCGCGGATCCTTGGGCCGACACCACCACCCCGCACGGGCGGCTCATGCTGACGGTGCTGGCGGGCCTCGCGGAGTTCGAGCGCGAGCTGATCCGGGCCAGGACCAGCGAGGGACGCGAGCGCGCAAAGCGGGAGGGCCGCAAGATGGGCCGGCCGCACAAGCTCACGCTGCACCAGCAGCGCGAGGCCCGAGAGCGCAGGGACGCGGGCGAGAGCCTCAGCAGCATCGCGCGCAGCTACAATGTCCACCATGCCACCATCGGGCGGCTGTGACGGTGGGCTTGCCCAGAATGCTGGTGCCACCCGCCGAGGTTGCGGGCGGCGCTGGCGCGGACGCCGCTGCCGCACCCGTGCCGCCGAGGTCAGGCCTCAGCGGCAGGTTCAGCAGGGCCGCATGAGCGGCCCTACGCCATCACGGGCAACTGGAGGTACGACGAGGCGCCGGTATGGATCACGTGCTGCCCGCGGTTGTCGGGCACGAAGGGCGCCGTGCCGGGCATCATGCCGCCGAGGAGGTTGCGGGCGCTGACCACCAGCCGGAGCTGCTCGCCGGGCCCGAACGCCATGCCGATGGGAAGCAGCGCGATCTCGACCTCGACCGCCTCGCCGGGGGACAGCTTCTCGACCCGGTCGAAGCTGTGGGCCGGCACCTCGTCGGTCGAGAGGCCTGGGTCGAGGTGGCGGGCCGACACGCGCAGCCGCCCGCTCGATCCCTTGTAGCGCAGGATCGAAGCGCCCCGCTCCGTCAAGTCCTGCATCAACGCGCCCTGCGCGGGCACGGTGAACTGCTGGAGGGGGGTGCCCTGGGCGTCGAGCTTCTGCACCAAGGCGAACAGGTCCATGTCGTCGTGCCCGCGCGCCTCCACCCGGAGGCTGAGCTTGGGGTAGCCGACGAGCCGGGTCTCGCGGTCGAAGCGGAGAACGAAGGAGGCGAGGCCCGGCTCGCCCTCGGCGTCGTAGGCGACCTCGCCCGGCTGGGTCGCCGGCTGCGGGCTCAGGGTGCGGCTGCGGGCGTCGAGGTGGAAGCGCGTGTTGACGACGCCCTCCGGGGGGAAGCTCGCCGCCGGCTGGTGGGTGAGATCGCCCCCCTTCATGTCGTGCACCGCGTAGCGCACGCGCGGCGTCTCGTCCCAGCCGTTGTCCTCGCCCTTGAGGAAGCGGTCGAAGAAGCGGGCGATGTCCTCGTGGTTGGCCGCGTCGTAGTAGTCCGGCCATTCCTGCGTGGCGTGGATGCGCAGCCACTTGCGCTCCGACGCCATCCGCCGCCAGGCGCGGAATGTGCCCGCCGTGTGCAGCGTGTTGGAGTAGCTCGCCACCACATAGGCGGGGACCTCGATGGCCTCGAAGCGCGGGACCTTGTCCTGCCAGACGGGGTGGTCGGCGTGGGGGAAGCGCGCGGCTTCCTCCACCACGTCCTCGCGCCGGCCGCTGCCCACGTGGTTGGTCTGGAGCCGTTGCGTGAAGGCCGGGTCGGGCATCCCGCCCGGGGCCACGAGGTCGCGGTAGGCGTCGCTCAGGCCCTCGACCGGGTTGATGGCGGCCAGGTGCGGGGGCCGCTCGGCGGCCGTGAACCACTGCGAGAAGGCGAGGTAGGAGGTGCCGCTCATCCCCACGCGGCCGCTGCACCAGCCCTGCCCGGCCAGCCATTCGATCAGGTCGTAGCAGTCCTGCGCCTCCTGCCGGCCGATCAGGTGCGCGTCCCCTTCCGAGCGCGCGATGCCGCGCGGGTCGGGGTTGCACACGGCGTAGCCGCGCGCGCACCAGAAGGCGGGGTCGGGCCCCTCGAACTTGGCCAAGCCCGACAGCATTCCGTTGTCGATCCCGAGCAGGTCGTAAAGGCCCGTGGTCTTCGGAGCGGTGCCGCCGCTCTTGCCGTAGGGGCTCCAGGCGATGAGCACGGGCATCTTGGTCTCGCCCGTGGGGCGGAAGACGTCCGTGTAGATCGTCACCCCGTCGCGCAGCGTCACCGCCACGTCCTTCTCGAACACGATCTCCACGGGGAGCGGCCGGAAGCGGGACCCGACCTGGTGGCCGGCGGGCAGCGTCCTTGTGCCGGGCTCGAAGGGGCTGAGGAGGCCGTGCGCCATGCCGGCCTCGTAGGGGTAGGCGGGCACGAGGACCTTGGGCAACTCGTGATTGGACATGGCGAGGCTCCTTCCTCGGATGGTAATGGGATGCATGGCACGCGCCCTTGTCGGGAGGCTGTGCCGGAGAGGCTTCGCCCGCGCCGGAGCGGGCCGGTTCGGCTTGCCGGGCGGGGTGGCCGCCTATATATCAACGCTTGATGATATGTGCGAGGCGCCCCACGGAGTCAAGCACCATGAGCGACGCCAAGACCCCCAAACGCGGCCGGCGCGCCGGCGACAGCGGCACCCGCGAGGCGGTCCTCGCCGCCGCCAAGGCGCGCTTCGCCACGGACGGCTTCGCAGCCACAACGATCCGCAAGGTTGCGACCGATGCCGGCGTGGACCCGGCGCTGGTGATGCAGTTCTACCACTCCAAGGACGTGCTGTTCGCCGCGAGCCTGGCCGTCTCGGCCGCGGCGCTGGCGCGGATGGCGGACGCCTTCGACGGCCCTCCCGACGGCTTGGGCGAGCGTGTCACGCGCGCGTTCCTGTCCTTGTGGGAGGAGGCGAGCGCGGACGCGGCGGCGCTCATGGCGATGCTGCGCGGCGCCGTCTCGAACGAGTTCGCCTCCGCGCAGGTGCGCGACTTCGTCCAGGCTCGGCTGGTGGAGGTTATCAGCCCAAAGCTCCAGGGGCGTCCCGACGCCACGCGTCGCGCGGGCTTCGCCATCGCCATGCTGATGGGGCTGATCCTGGGACGCGACGTGGTCCGCATCCCCACGCTCGCCGTCGAGGATCAAGAGACGGTCGTGCGGCTCGTGGGGCCCGCGATCCAGGCCGTGCTGACGGGAGGCGGCGAGAGCGGGTGAGGAGGCTCGGCCTTTGCAGTGACCGCCACCGACGGTCTTGGGCGACCGTCGCAGGAAGGACGCTCGCCGCTTGGGCAGTCCCTTCCGATGCCAGGCCCTCGGAAGGAACAGGCCGGAGCGTGCGGGCCCTCCGGCGGCCTCAAGATGCGGTCATGGGGCTGCGGGGCCGGTAGGCTCCGCGGCGATCAACCGAGGAGGACCGCCATGACGACCTTTGTTGCTTTGGACGTGTCGCTGGAGAAGACGGCGATCTGCATCATGCTGGCCGACGGCCAGGTCGCGGCCGAGGTCGTGGCCGCCTCGGACCCCGAGGCGATCGCGGCCGAGCTCGCCCGCCAGGAGGCGGTCGGGCCGGACGCCCTGATTGGCCTCGAGGCAGGCCTGTTGTCGGAGTGGATCGCCCGCGGCCTGGCTGACCTGGGCGCGCCGGTGGTGCTGATGGAGACGCGGCAGGTGCGGGCGGCCTTGTCGTCGATGGTGGTCAAGACCGACCGCAACGACGCGCGCGGCATGGCGCAGCTGCTGAGGATGGGCTGGTTCCGGCCCGTGCACCTGAAGTCGATGGACGCCCGCGAGCAGCGCGCCCTGCTGTCGGCGCGCGAGACGCTGGCGCGGCGGCTGATGGACGTGGAGAACAGCGTGCGCGGCCTGCTGCGCGGCTTCGGCCTGAAGCTCGGCGCCGTGCCTCGGTCGCGCTGGGAAAGGCGCGTGCGCGACGTGATGGCCGGGAACGCGACGCTGGCCGCCATCTTCGAGCCGCTGGTGGCGGCGCGCGCCGCACTCCTCGAGCAGCTCGACCGGCTCCACGAGCGGCTGCTGGCGGTGGTGCGCGACGACCCGGCCTGCCGGCTCCTGATGAGCGCGCCTGGCGTGGGCGCGGTCGTGGCGCTCACCTTCCGCGCCGCCGTGGACGACCCCTCGCGCTTCGGCTCCTCGCGGACGATCGGGCCTTGCTTCGGGCTGACGCCCCGGCGCTACCAGTCGGGCGAGACCGACCGCTCGCTCGGCATCAGCAAGGCGGGCGACCCATCGGTGCGTCGGGCCCTCTACAACGCCGCCCACGTCATCATGCACCAGGTCCGGCGCGGCTTCGCGCTGAAGAGCTGGGCCGCCGCGCTTGCGGCGCGCGCTGGCCTGAGGCGGGCCAAGGTGGCGCTGGCGCGGCGGCTCGGCGTCATCCTCCACCGCATGTGGGCGGACGGCACCGAGTTCCGCTTCGCCTGAGGCGAGCGGCCCGAGTCGCGAGAAGGCCAGAAGGAGGACACGCCGCCGCTGCACCGAAACGTCCCCGCAAGGGCGCGTCCGCGCGCGAGGGACGTGGTGGGGGGAACGTCGCGACAAGCCTGGGCGCACCGACGCCGCTGTCAAGGTCGACGCCCCTCAGCCACATGACCGACCGCATCGTGCGAGCACCCCCGCGTGCATCGCGAACAGAAGCCAGTTCCCGGCGCCCGACACCGCCTTGCACCAGACCACCCCATGACAGAAGGCTTGTCCTCTCCGCCCGTGCCGGGCGGCTGCGGGAAGCCTTGACCGGCCCTCCGCGTCGGCGGCCGAGGTCGCGCGTAAGGCGAAAGCCGTTGCGGGTGAGCCGCACGTCCGGCACCATGAGAGGAAGCGCCGGCGGGGGAGACTCCCCACCACAGGCGCGACACCCAGGGGAGCGACCACTCAGAAACACCAAGACCCGCCGGGGGCGGGCCTGGATACCGGCGGCGGCCGGGAAGTCTGTATCTCTGGCAAGATCAGCTTCCCATGCCTCCCCGACCCTTCGCAAGAGCTTTTCTTGCCACGGAGAGGCTATGCCTGTGCACGACCTGGTGCGCCGGCCACGGCTGCCCCGTGCCGGCCCCTCCCCCGACGGCTCCCCGCAGCCGGAGAGGGACGACACATGATGCAGAAGATCGGGGCCATCCTGGAGGGAGGCCCAGGGGCGCCCGGCCGCGGCCGGCGCGCCCGCGACCCCGTGCGGCGGGGCTCGCGGCTCGCGGGCACGTGCGAGGGCGCGTGGTGGCGCCCCACCCCCAGAGCGGAGGCGCGCCGCGTGGTGCTCGCGGCTAAGCGCTACGAGCTGGCGGGCCGGATGCCTGGGCGCCGGCGCGGGCCCCTCGGGCACGTGGCGCTGGAGGTGCTGGAGCTGCTGGCCAACCTGGTCAGCCACAGGAGCGGGCGGCTGGAGCCGTCCTATGCCTACCTCATGCGAGTGCTCCGGCGCTCCAAGGACGCGGTGCACCAGGCGCTCCTCAGCCTGCGCGAGCACGGCTTCCTGGACTGGCTCAGGCGGCACGAGCGCGTGGAGGTGCTGGAGGACGCCCCTGGCCCCCGCGTGCGCCAGGTGAGCAACGCCTACCGGCTGAGCCTGCCCGCAAAGGCCGCCCAGCTTCTGAAGCACCTCCTCTCGGGCCAGGCACCTCTGCCCGACGACGTGGCGCAGGAGCGCGAGGACCGGGCGGCTTGGCTGGCCCAGCACAAGGCCGCCCTGCCCCTGTCCGAGCTGCCGCTCGCGGAGGTCGAGGACGACCGGCTGGCACGGGTGCTGGGGGAGCTGGGCCGCGCCGTCGAAGTCAGGGCTCGGGCGGCCCGAGGCGGCCAGGATCAGGAGTGCGACGGCGAGGCACGCTCCTAGCAGGAGCGCGAGTCCGCCAAGCAGGGAGAACCCAAAACTGAGACCTTAGAAGAGAGCCACGACGGTGCAGAGAGGCAGAAGCGCGCGTCCCCCGCAAGGCGCGCCACCCGAGCCCTGTTCCCGGAGCCGCCGTCGCGCGGGATCAGGAGCCGGAAGAACACACAGAGGGCGACAAACACCGCCGCTGGCTAGGGAGGGCTTGCCCGCAAAGAGGGTTCTGCGGAACCTGCCAGAACGGTTCTGTCGAGGGGTTCTGAACCGTAAGAACCTCACAGAACCCCTTGGAGAACCCCATGGAATACTCCTTGTCGAGCGCCGCGAAGGTGACGGGTTCGAGCAAAAGCCTGATCCACAGAATGTGCGAGGATGGGCGGCTGTCTCATCGGAAGCTGCCCAACGGGCAGTATAGGATCGACGCTTCCGAGTTGGGGCGGGCGTTCTCCGAGAAGAACCCCGTGACCGTTCTGGAACCTCCCGCAGAAGCAGCAGAACCACCTGGCAGGAAGGCTGGCACAGAGCTTGCCACGCTTCGCACCGAGTTGGCGGTTGTGCAGGCCAGGGCCGAGCTGCTTGTGGAGCAGCTCGACAGGGAGCGCCTGGACCGGGAGAGGGAGCGCCAAGCGCAGCAGGAGACGGTGGATGACCTCCGCAAGCGCCTGGACCAAGAGCAGGAGGAGCGGCGGGGCCTTCAACGTCAACTCATGCCTCCGCACCGCTCAGCGTCGGAGGATCACGGGGTCGCTAAGGCGCCCCAAGGCTTCCTGGCCCGCCTCTTTGGGCGGTCCGGGCTGCGAGCTGACGCCTAGGAAGGCCCCACGGGACTGGGACGGGGTCAAGGGGGGTTGGAGCGGCCCGCAGCCCGCGTGAGCGGGCGAGGACACGGCCCCCTTGAGGCCGACCCAGTCCCTTCACGCTCATGCCTGTCCCTTCCGATGCCCTGGCATCGGAAGGGACTGTGGAGTTGGAGTTGGAGTTGCCCCGTTTTCGTGGACGGTTCTGGGGCTTGAGCGCTCAGGGAGTCACGGCGACCTCCTGCATGTGCTGTTCGTAGGCGATCGGGGAGCGGTAGCCGAGGGCTGAGTGCAGGCGGAGAGGGTTGTACCAGCCCTCGACGAAGCCGAAGACGGCCATGCGAGCCTCGGCCTGCGACGAGAACCGCCGGCGCGCCAGCAACTCGCACTCGAGGGTGGCGAAGAAGCTCTCGCGACACTGGCGTTGTCGTAGGCATCGCCGACCGAGCCCATCGAGGGCCGCACGCCGGCTTCTCGGCACCGGCCTCCGAAACCTAGGGACGTGTACTGAGAGCCCTGGTCGCTGTGGTGGATGACGTCTCGTGGCCGGCGCTGTGCGACCGCCGCGTCGAGTGCATCGAGGACCAGTTCGGTGCGGAGGTGGTTCGCCATAGACCAGCCGACGACCTTGCGGCTCCAGGCGTCGAGGACGACCGCGAGGTAGAGGAAGCCGGCCGCCGTCGGCACGAAGGTGATGTCGGCTACCCACAACTGGTTTGGTGCATCGGCCGAGAAGTCGCGATCGACCAGGTCGGGAGCCGGGCGCGCCTCACGATCCCGGCGTGTCGTCACCGGCCCACCGCGCCGGCGGCTGACGCCTACCAAGCCCGACTCGCGCATCAGCCGGGCGATCCGCTTGCGCCCGTGCCTCTCGCCGGCGGCCCGAAGCTCGGCATGGACGCGCGGCATCCCGTAGGTCGCCCGCGAGGTCGCGTGGACCGTGCGGACCCGTTGAAGCAGGACCACATCGGCCCTGGCCCGCGCCGATGGCGGCCGCTTGAGCCAAGCATGGTAGCCTGCCGTCGAAACCCCCAGAACGCGCGCCATCGCCGTGACGGGGAAGCTGGCCTGATGCGCGCTCATGAACCCGAAGACCCGGACGGCAGAGTGCCGGTCTCCCGCGCGAACCAGGCCGCCGCTTTTGAGAGGATGTCGCGCTCCTGGCGGAGCTGGCGCACCTCGCGCCGGAGGCGGGTCAGCTCGCCGGCGTCGGCGCTCGCCGGTCCCTTCTCCTCGCGGCTGCCGGTCCTGCCACCCGCGCTCGCCACCCAGTTGCGGATCGACTGAGCGGTCGGCTCGTACTCACGGGCCAAGTCGTCGGGGTCGCGCCCGGATCGGACCAGGTCGACCATCTGCCGGCGGAACTCAGGGGCGTAGGGAGCACGTGTCTTGGCCATGGAAGCCACCTCCTGCGAAAGCGTGGGGGTGTCCACCAAACCGGGGGAACTCCAACTCCAACTCCAACTCCACCGCCGCCCCCAAGGACGGAGGCGCGCAGATGCATGATCTGAGGCATCGGCATGAGGCACCTCCTTGGGCCCGGCGGGCCGGCCGCGCCCAGAGACGTTGGCCGTGGGCTTTGAACGTTTCAAAAGCGATGCTGCAGCGTGAGCCAACGCTAGTCCACCCGGCGCAGAAGATGGAACGCTGGTTGACAGCCTCCAAGCTCTCTCATAGCGTCAGGCAAAATTGAAACGTTCAAACGTCAGCGCCCAGGGAGGATGATTGCAATGAACAGAGGCCAGAGGCTTGGCTTGTCGCCGCGTGGGCGACTGGTGGGTATCGTAATGGGCGGCTTGTTGGGCGTGGGCGCTTCGGCTCCGGTCGCGTGGGCCCAGGATGTGGCAGCGCCGGTGCCCCCGCCGGAGGTCGCCCAGTTCGAGGAGATCGTCCCCGGCAGCGGCGAGGGCATCAAGATCGGCTTCACCCAGCTCATTCTCGGCGTGCCCTTCCCGGACGCGCTCCAGGGCGGCATGGAGGCGGCGGCCGAGACGGCCGGGGCCGAGCTCATCACCTGCGACTCCAAGATGGACGCGGCGCAGGCTCTCAACTGCGCCCGTCAATTCGCCACGCAGGAGGTGGACGTCCTTGTCACCTTCCAGGCCGACGCGGCCGCCGCCGCCAACATCTGCGCCGAGGGGCCGCGGGTGCCGGTGATCGCCATCGACATCGAGCAGCAGCCCTGCCAGACGACCTTCGTGGGGGCCGCCAACGCCTACGCCGGGGAGATCGTCGGCGCCGAACTCGGCAAGTACTTCCGGGACAACTTCGACTGCAAGTACGATGCCTGGATCTCGCTCGAGTCGACGGCGGTGGGCATCGTCAACGACCAGCGCATGGGTGGGATGCGGGACGCCTTCGCGGACTACTGCGGCGAAGTCCAGAACCTCCGGATCATCGACACGGGCGCGGGCGGCCAAGCGGACGCGGCGCAACGGCAGATGACCGACACGCTCACCGCCCTGCCGGGGGCCGAGCACGTCATCGTGGTCGGCATCAACGAGGACGTCATCACCGCCGCCCTGGCCGCGGCGCGCACCCAGGACCGCACGGACAACCTCTATCTGGGCGTGCAGAACTTCGACCCCGACAACTGCCAGATCTGGACGGCGCCCGGCTTCGTGGCCACCGCCGCCTACTTCCCCGAGCGCTACGCGGAGCTGATCATCCCGGCTGCCATCCGGCTCGCCAGGGGTGAGGAGGTCCCGCCGAAGATCTTGGTACCGCACGTCGCCGTCACGCCCGCCAACATGATGACGATCTACCCGGAGACGGCCTGCCAGTGACCTTACCTGACGGCGCACGGCCGTTCCTGGCTGTGCGCGGCATCCGCAAGTCCTTTGGTCCGGTCGAGGTTCTCCACGGGGTGGACCTTGACCTGCTCCCGGGGTCCGTGACCGCGCTCCTCGGCGAGAACGGGGCGGGCAAGTCCACCTTCGTGCGCATCCTCGCCGGCGACTATCAGCCGGACGCAGGCAAGGTGGAACTGGATGGTGTGCCCGTTCACCTGCGCACGGTGGCTCGGGCGCGGGAGCTCGGCATCCGCCTCATCGCCCAGGAGATCGCCGACGCGCCCACGCTGTCGGTGGCCGAGAACGTCCTGCTGGGCGCGTGGCCCCTGCGTGCCGGCTTCGTGGACCGGCCCGCGATGCACCGAACGGCCCGCGCCACGCTCGAGACGCTCGGCGCGAACCTCCCCCTCGGTGCGCCCGTGTCATCGCTGCGCCTAGGCGAACGGCAGATCGTAGAGATCGCGCGGGCCATGGTGGGCTCCTCGCGATGCCTCATCCTCGATGAGCCGACGGCGGCACTGTCGGACGCCGAGACCCAGCGCCTCTTCGCCCTCGTCCGTCGCATGCGCGAGCAGGGCGCCGCGATCCTCTACATCACCCATCGGCTGGACGAGGTGGCGACCATCGCCGACCGTGTGGTGGTGCTGCGCGACGGACGAGTAGCCCTCGATGCCCTGGTGGCGGATGCGAGCCAACCCAGCATCGTCGAGGCCATGGTGGGGCGCAGCCTCGCTATCCGTCACGATTCCATCCATGCCGCGCCGCCTCCGGGACGCGACCTCCTGCAGGCCCAGGGTTTGTCCTCCCCCGACTTCGAGGACGTGAGCCTCGCCGTGGGCGCAGGCGAGATCGTCGGCCTTTACGGCAAGGTGGGCTCCGGCGTCCCCGAACTCGCCGCCGCGCTCTTTGGCGCGACGGCCCTGAAGGGAGGCCGCATCGCCGTCGAGGGCAGGCCCGTCACGATCAAGAGCCCCGCCGAGGCTATCCGGCACGGCATCGGCTACCTGTCGGGCGACCGCGCAGGCGAAGGCCTGCTCGGGGCCCGTCCCGTGGCCGAGAACCTCGCCGCCCCGAGCTGGGGCCGCCTCGCACGCCGCGGCTGGATCGGCGCCGCGGCCGAGCGGCGGGCCTACCTGCCTTGGTACGGCAGGCTGCGCGTCCGCTCGCGTCCGGACGGCGCGGAGCGTATCACGACACTGTCGGGCGGCAACCAGCAGAAGGTGATGCTGGGGCGATGGCTCGAGGCCCGCTCGCGCATCCTCGTGCTGACCGAGCCCACGCGCGGCGTCGACGTGGGCGCCAGGGCCGAGATCTACCAAGTTCTGCGCGACTTGGCTCGGCAGGGCCACGGCATCGTCGTCGCAACCTCGGACTACGAGGACGTCACGGCGATGGCGACCCGTGCCATCGTCATGGTGCGCGGTCGGATCGTCGCGACGCTTGCGCAAGACGAAATCTCCACGGCCTCGCTGACCCAAGCCGCCGGAGCCGGCGCCCTGGATCATGCGGTCCCTGTCGCCAAGGGCGGTGTCCATGTCCCATCCCACTGACCACGGAACCCGCATCATGCCCACCAGCGCCCGCCGCCCGCCATTTTGGCGCCGGGCGCCCGAGTCCGCGGCGCTGGTCACCTTCCTCCTTCTGGAGATCGTCGTTTTCTCCCTGGGCTCCCCCTACTTCTTGTCCTGGGCCAACTGGGTGAACATCCTCACCGCCCTGTCCATCGCAGGGGTGCTCGCGGCCGGCGGCACGGTGCTGCTCATCGCCGGGCAATTCGACCTCTCGGTGGGCAGCGGCGTGGCTTTCGTGGCGCTGGTCCTCGCCATGGCCGCTCCCGCCCTGGGCCTGCCGACGGCGACCGGGCTCGCGTTCCTCACCGGGCTTGTGATCGGGGCGCTGAACGGGTTCCTCGTCACGGTCGTCGGGGTGAACGCGCTGATCACCACATTGGGAACCCTCGCGATCTTCCGGGGGCTCACCCAGTCGATCGGAGGCGGGCGCAACATCGCCCTCACCGGCTTCGACTGGGCCATCGCGCGACCCGTCCTCCATGTGCCCGTCGCGGCGCTCGTCTTTGTGGCGGTCTCGGTCGTGACCGCTGTCGTGCTGAACCGCACCGTGTTCGGTCGCACCATCTACGCCATCGGTGCCAACGCAACCGCGGCGCGCCTCGTGGGCATCCCGACTCGGCGCACGATCTTCCTGGCCTTTGTGCTGTCAGGGGCACTCATCGGCCTGGGAGGGCTCCTGAGCGCCTCGCAGCTCGGCTCAACGTCGGGGACGACCGGCCTCGGGCTCGAGCTCGCGGTCGTCACCGCCGTGATCTTGGGCGGAACCTCGCTCAAGGGTGGCACTGGCACCATCCTCGGCACCGTGCTCGGGCTTCTCATCGTGGGCGTGCTCAGCAACGGGCTGACGCTGATGAACATCAACTCCACCTGGCAGCAGGTGGCGACGGGGACGCTGCTAATCCTTGCCGTGTCCTTCGACCAGCTCCGCCAGCGCCTGACGCAGACCCGGTAGCGACCCGATGCCCATGATGATGAAGGGCGCCTACGGCCTCTTGGACGGGGTCGAGATGCCGATGCGGGACGGCACCATCCTGAGAGCCGACCTGTGGCTGCCCGGCGGGGACGGGGCTTGGCCGGTCCTCCTGCAACGCACTCCCTACCGCCGGGAGGACCCGTTCGGAACCCAGTTCATCTCGGGCATGGAAACGATGGCCGCGCTTCGACGCGGCTACGCGGTGATGCTGCAGGACACGCGGGGGCGCTATGGATCAGACGGCGACTTCGACCCTTTCGCCCGCGAGGCCGGGGATGGTGCCGACACAATCGCCTGGCTGCGCGGGCAGCGCTTCTGCGATGGGCGCGTGGCCATGTTCGGCGCCTCCTACGTGGGCGCGACGCAGGTCCTCGCGGCGGCCTCGAGCCCGCCAGGCCTCGTCGCCGTCTCGCCGTTCCTCACCACCGCGCGCCACGGCGACACTTGGATGTACCGCGGCGGCGCACTGGAGCTCGCCTTCGTCCTCGAGTGGCTCTTCGAGGCGCTGGGTCCCGAGGACCTGTCGCGTCGCTACGACGAGCTCGACCCCATGGCGACCGGGCGGGCTCACGACCTCCTGCTGGCGTTCCAGCGCGACCACCGGGCGGCCTTCCAGCGCCTTCCGATCCTGGACAGCGCCTTGCGGGATCTCGCCCCCTACATGGAGCACTGGCTCGACCCCGACCGAGTCGCGGCCTCCGGCGGGGACCGCGAGGGATTGGACGCCCTTGCCACCTGCGCGCCGGCGATGCTGGTCACCGGGGGCTGGAACGATATCTTCGTGGAAGGCTCCATCGAGCTCTTCGAGGCATGCAGGGCGCGGCAAAGCTCGCGCGACCGGCTGATCCTCGGGCCCTGGTCGCACGGCAACATCTCGGACTGGCAGGGCGACGAGTGGCTGGGCTACGGCGCGGCGGCCGCTGACCTGCCGGCCGAACAACTCGCCTTCTTCGACGCGACCCTCGCCGGGCGCGAGCCTGACGGCCCGCCAGTGCGGTACTTCCGAAGCGGCTCGAACACGTGGCACGCGGGGACCGCTTGGCCCTTGCCCGGCACGGAGCCCTGGGCCCTCCACCTCGACGGGGACGGCCTTTCCGCGACGCCGCCCGCGACCGGCTGGTCGCGGAGCTACGCGTCCGACCCTCTTGATCCCGTGCCGACAGTGGGCGGTGCGAACTTCCTTCCCGGGCTCCTTCAGGGCCGCAACTCGGGTCCCAAGGACCAGGCGCCTGTCGAGGGCCGCCCCGACGTGCTCGTCTTCACATCCGCGCCCTTGCAGCGAGACGTCGAGATCACGGGCCTTGTCGTCGCCCACCTCTGGGTCGCCTCCTCCGCCCCCACCTGCGACTGGTGCGTCAAGCTTTGCGACGTGGAGCCTGGGGGCCTCAGCCGGTCGCGGGTGGACGGCATCCTGCGCTGGGCCAACCCCTCGCCGGCCATGGAGCGGTCCGTGGAGGTCGTCGTGCGCCTGGGCCACGTGAGCCACCTGTTCCGCCGTGGCCACCGCCTGCGGCTGCACGTCGCCTCGTCCAACTTCCCCCGGTTCGACCGCAACCCGCAATCGGGAACGCCCTCGGCGCTCGCGCGCTTGCAGGACCTTGCGACGGCCCAGCAGATCGTGGTTGGTGGTGCGGAGCGGCCGAGCCGGGTCGTCCTGCCAGTCGTAACCGCGCCGTCGCTGGGGGCGTCCAGCCTCTCAGCAGTTAGCGCAACCCTGGGGACGGGTATCTCGGCGGCAGGGGTTCCATCATGAGTCGGAGGCGGGCATGGGCATCGTAGCCACCGTCCGGGACGTGGCGCTCAGGGCCGGCGTGTCGATCGGCACCGTCAGCAACGCGCTGAACCGGCCCGAGCTGGTGAACGAGGCGACCGCGGCCAAGGTGATGGATGCCGTGCGCGAGCTCGGCTTCGTGAGGAACGAGGTGGCGCGACAGCTTCGTCAAGGGCAGAGCCGGGCCATCGGCATGATCCTTCTCGACCTGCGCAACCCGTTCTTCGCCTCACTCGCGCTCGGGGCCGAGGACCGCGCGCGCGAGCTCGGCCACGCCGTGGTGCTCGGAAACAGCGACCTCAAGGGCGACCGCGAGGCGGCCTATCTCGACCTCTTCGAGGAGCAGAGGCTGAGGGGCGTGCTGATCTCGCCCTTCGGCGGCGTGGAGGACCGCCTGCGGCGCCTGCGCGAACGAGGCGCCGCCGCGGTCATCGTGGACAGCACCGGAACGGCCGACGTGAGCTCGGTGTCGGTGGACGACGTCACGGGCGGGCGGCTCGTCGGCCAGCACCTCGTGAACACCAAGCGCTGCCGGATCGCGTACGTCTCCGGGCCTCTCAGGGTGCGCCAGGTGCAGGATCGCCTCACCGGGCTGCAGGAGGCGGCGCAGCAGGGCGATGCCACGGTCGAGATTGTCATGGCCGGGGCCATGAACATCGCCGAGGGCCGCCGTTGCGGGCAGGCCCTGGCTGGCCGCCCTGCTGGCCGGCGACCCGACGCCGTCTTCGCGGCGAACGACCTCCTCGCTCTGGGAGTGCTCCAAGCCCTGATGGCTGGCGGCGTGCGCGTGCCCGCGGAGGTTGCCGTGGTGGGCTACGACGACATCGAGTTCGCGTCCGCCGCGGTGGTGCCTCTGTCCTCGGTCCGCCAGCCCGCCGCCGGAATCGGCGCGACGGCCGTGGATATACTCATCGAGGAGGCCGAAGGGGGAGAGCCTGGGGGGCGCCACACCGTGTTCGAGCCCGAACTCGTGGTCCGCGAGAGCAGCGCTCAAGGGGCCTGACTCTGATCGAAGCAGGCGTGGCGCGGGCCCAAGAGGCCTAGAAGCTCGTTGCGCAGAATGGTCGGCCATGTCCTGATATCGTTTGAAGGCGTTGAAGATCCTGTCACTTCTCGAAGCAGCCGTCAGGGGTCGTTGGGAGCCGGTGACAGTGGCGGGGATGGCGGCTTTGTGGGGTCGAGGGCGGGGGTGGAAGGCGCCTCGGCCCTGAGGCTGGCGAGTTCGCGGTAGAGGGTGGAGCGGCCGAGGCCGAGCTGCCGGGCCACCTGGGCGGGGCGCAGGCCGGCCTGGATCAGGGTGAGGGCCGAGGCGAGCTTGTCGGCGTCGAGAGGTGGGCGGCCGGGGCGCTTGCCGCGGGCGCGGGCGGCGGCGATGCCATCGCGGGTGCGCTCGACGATGAGGCGGCGCTCGAAGTGGGCGATGGCGCCGAAGACGTGGAACACCAGCTCGCCGGCGGCCGAGCCGGTGTCGAGGCGCTCCTCGAGCGAGCGGAAGGCGAGGCCGCGGGCCTTGAAGCCGTCGACGGTCTCGAGGAGCTCCTTGAGCGAGCGGCCGAGCCGGTCGAGCCGCACCACGCAGACGGTGTCGCCGGGGCGCGAGTAGCCGAGGAGGTTGGGCTCGCTGCAAGAAAGTGCCCTGAGCGTACGGTAATGGCGGACGGAGCGAGGCCTCACACCGTTGGCGTCGTGGTCGAGCGGCCGAGGGCTTTGTAGAGGGCGGTCTTGCCGACCTTCACCCGCGCCGTGGCCTCGCGGACGGTGAGCCCGGCGGCGATGTGGGCGCGGGCGCGGGCGAGCTTGTCGGGGGTGACGACGGGCTTGCGGCCGCCCTTCCGGCCGCGCGCCTCGGCCGCCTTGAGCCCGGCGTTGGTGCGCTCGCGGATCAGGTCGCGCTCGAACTGGGCGAGGGCGCCGAACAGGTGGAAAACGAGGGTGCCCCCAGGGGTGGTGGTGTCGACGCCCTCAGTCAGCGACCGGAAGCCCACGCCCCTCGTCTCGAGGCCGCGCACGGTCTCGATGAGGTGTGGGAGGGATCGGCCGAGCCGGTCGAGCTTCCAGACCACGAGGGCGTCGCCGCGGCGCAGGTGGGCGAGCGCCTCGGCCAGGCCGGGCCGCTCGGCCTTCGACCCGGAGACCTGGTCCTCGAACACCGCCTCGCAGCCGGCGCCGGCCAGGACGTCGCGCTGGAGCGCGAGGCTCTGCTCGGCCGTCGACACCCTGGCGTAGCCCAGCAGCCGCCCACTCGGCGAGGCCTCAGAAGCGAAAGCCGTAGAGGCTTGCGACGAGTCTACTTTCGCGCGGGACATAAGCGCGATCTAACTCCTTGTGGTTCTTGTGTCCGGCGACCGGTCAACAAGTCATGATTTTCGCTCAGGTCAGGTGGCTTCACGGTACGAGCAGGTGTCAGTTCTCGAAGTGGGCGTCAGCCGTCTTTGAGAGTTGGTGACAGCGGCTCGATCGGGTCGAGGGCGGGGCTGCAATCGTTTGCCACCTTGCCCGGGAAGTCCGGTCGCTCAGCCGGCCCGTTGCGTTGACTTGCCGATGAGATAGGCGCGCACGGCCCCATCCTCCGTCAGGCCAATGGCTCGCCGGAAAGCCGCTTGAGTGGCTTGTTGGTCGGTGCCCAGCTGCTGCAGCAACTGCGCCTTGAGCGCCCAGAACGGCTGGTAATCCATCGTCGCCGCTTCGGGCAGCTGCGCCAGTTCATGAAGGCCCTCCTCGGGGCCATGCACCTCGGCCGTGGCCGCGGCCAGCCCCACTAGGTTGCCGATCGTGGGCGCCTCTCGCGCCAAGAGCCCATGCAGCGCCCTCGCTGGCAGGCGCATGTCCGCGCCCATCAGGCGCGAATGCACCAGCACCGACTGGATCGCCGCCTCCAGCTGGAAGCGCCCCGGCCGCTTGAGCCCGCCGGCCGTCCGCAGGTTCTCCTCGGCCTCGTGGGCCATCGGTAGGTCCCAGAGCGCCGTATCCTGCTCGGCCAGAGGCACGTAGCGGCCATCCACCCGTCGTGCGGCGCTGCGGCTTTCGCAAAACAGCATCAACGCCAGGAGGCCCAGCGCCTCGGCGTCCTCGGGCCGCAGCTCCACCAGCACCCGCGCCAACCAGATCGCCTCGTCGGTCAGTCCCCTGCGCGTCGGGTCCTCGCTGCCCGTGCCGTCCCAGCCCTGCCCATAGGCCGCATAGATGGCCTCGAGCACGTTGCCCATGCGCTCGTCCAGCTCGTCGTCTCCCGGCACCTCGAAGGCGATCCCAGTGTCCCTGATGCGCGCCTTGGCACGGCTTAGCCGCCGGCCCATCGCGTCGGGCGAGACCAGGAACGACGAGGCGATCCGCTCTGCCGTCAACCCGAGCACCGTCTGCAGCATCAGCGGCGTACGCGCGGCGGCGTCGATCGCCGGGTGGCCGCACACGAACATCAGCTCCAGCCGCTTGTCGGCGATCCTGGGCATGTCCTCGGCTTCGGTCGGCGCCAGCACCAGGAGGCTGCTGGTCATCTGCTCGCGTGTTTTCCGCGCCCGCGCGCCATCGCGCAGCCGGTTTCGCGCCGCCACCACCAGCCAGGCGTCGGGGTTGGCCGGCACGCCTCTCAAGGGCCAAGTGTCGAGCGCTCGGGCAAAGGCCTCCGCGAGCGCATCCTCGGCCGCCGCCACGGGCCCGGCACATGGAACGGGCACGGACCTACGCTAAGGGCCGGATGAGCCGGGT
>ERZ1066136.515-NODE-515-length-28357-cov-15.764575_pt1 | contig 28357 bp, 27 predicted proteins | sample MGYA00382783_ERZ1066136 | MGnify/ENA primary metagenome ERZ1066136 (study PRJEB33369, sample SAMEA5778366) | biofilm metagenome | biome: Industrial cooling water; feature: Water cooling tower basin; material: Biofilm | place: United Arab Emirates | collected... | reverse complement strand
GGAGCGCGCCGCCGCGGGCGGCGGGCGGGCGGCGGGCGGGCTGCGTGCCGGGTTCCCGGGGCATGGGGCAGAGCCTAGGGCCGGAGCGGGGCAGCAGCGCGGCCTCGGGCCCGCGGCGGGCGACGGGCCGCGGTGAGTGCCAGGCCTGGGAGAGGGCGGGCCCCTGTCCGCAGATCCGACAGGCTTCGGTCGATGGGGAGGGGCCGGGAGGGCGGTGTGTCGATTTCCGCGACAGCCCTCGCCCCGGCGGGCTCGGGCGCGACCCCGGCGCCCGCCCGGAGCCACCACGACCCGCACGAACCCATGCTGCACCGCGCCGTCACCCTGGCCCTGGCCCAGGACCAACTGATCCGCTACTGGATCGTCGTCGGGACGCTGCTGGGCGCCCTGTTCCTGGCCAGCTTCCTGGTCAAGCGCCTGGGCCTCAGGCAAAAGCTGCTGCGCTCGGCGCGGCGCTCGTTCCAGGTCCTGGATGTCCTGCCGCTCGGGCGCGGGCAGCGCCTGTGCGTGGTGCGCTGCTACGACCGCACCTTCCTGATCGGGGTGGGGGACAAGGAGCTGAGCTCGATCGCCGAGCTCGACCAGGGCGTGGTCGACAACGACCTGGCCAAGGAGCGGCAGGCCGCGCCGCGGGCCGGGCGCAGCTTCGGCGAATGGCTGTCGCCGCTGCTGAAGGCGGAGCGCGCCGCAGCGCCCGCCCCGACGGCCGGCCCGGCGCCCGCCGTGCCGGCGGCCCCGGCCGCCGCGGCCCGTCCGGAGAGCGACCGCAGCGCGCGCCAGCGCGTGGCCCAGGACCTGCTGGCGCGGCTCGAGCAGGAGCTGCCCGAACTCGAACTGGCCAGCCAGCGCCCGGCCGCGGCGCCTCGCCCGCGGGAAGCCAGCGGCCTCGGCCGCGGAGGCCTGCTCGGATGAGCCGCCGCCTGGCTCTCCTGCGCGCCCTGGCGCTGCTGCTGGGGCTGCTGCTGGGCGCCGCAAAGCCGGTCCTGGCGAGCGCCGGGCCGGCCGCCGCGGCCGTGCAGAGCGTCCCGGGCGCCGCGGCGAGCGCCGACCCGGGCCCCGCCCAGGCGCTCCCGGCGGAGGGCGCCGCGGAGCGCGCTGGGCGGCTCTCGACCGCGCTCGAGATCGCGCTGCTGATGACGGTGCTCTCGCTCCTGCCCGGGGCGCTGATCTCGATCACCAGCTTCACGCGCATCGTGATCGTGCTTTCGTTCGTGCGCCGCTCGCTCTCGACCAACGAACTGCCGCCGACCCCGATCGTGCTCGGCCTGGCCCTGTTCCTGACCGGCTTCGTGATGGCCCCCGTGGTGCGCGAGGTGCATGCCGCCGCCTGGGTGCCCTACAGCGAAGGCCGCCTGGCCCCGGAGGCGGCCCTGGCCGCCGGTTGGGGCGAGCTCTCGGGCTTCCTGCTGGCCAACACCCGGCCCGAGGAGCTGGCCCTGTTCGCCGACCTGGCCAGCGAGAGCGGCCAGGAGATCGGCAGCGATCCCGAGCGCCTGCCCTTCACCGTGGTCGTGCCGGCTTTCATCCTCTCCGAGCTCAAGACCGCGTTCCAGATGGGCTTCCTGCTGTTCCTGCCCTTTCTGGTGATCGACCTGGTGGTGGCCTCGGTGCTGCTCTCGATGGGCATGTTCATGCTGCCTCCGGTGATGGTCTCGACCCCGTTCAAGGTGCTGCTGTTCGTGCTCGTCGACGGCTGGCACCTGATCTGCGAATCCCTGGTGCGCTCCTTCGTCGCCGCCTGATCTACGCCATGGACCACTCGATCCCGATCGACCTCCAGCTGATCGACCTGGCGCGGCAGATGATGGTCACCGTGCTGCTGCTGGCCGCTCCGGCGCTGCTCGCGGGCCTGTGCGTGGGCCTGGCGGTGAGCCTGTTCCAGTCGCTGACCTCGATCCAGGAGCAGACCCTGAGCCTGGTGCCCAAGATGGTGATCGTGTTCGTGGTGGCGCTGCTGTTGCTGTCCCCGGCCTTGGCGGTGCTGCGCGAGTACACCGCGGACCTGCTGGCGCGCCTCAACTCCTTCGGGCTGTCCTGAGATGCAAGCGGGCGATCCCTTCGCCTGGGTCCTGCCCTGGCTCGAGCCGGGGGGCCTGGAAGCCTTCGGGCTGTGCCTGGTGCGCACCACCGCGCTGGTGCTCGCGGCGCCCTTGTTCGGTCCGCGCACGGGCCTGACCGCCTTCCGCGTGGCGCTGATCCTGGTGCTGGCCGGGGTCGGCGCGGCCCATGGCCCGGCCCCGGCGGAGGCCGCCTTGGGGGCGGTCGGGCTGCCGGTCTACGCCACCCTGGCCCTGCGCGAGCTGGGCCTGGGCCTGTTCATGGGCATGATCGTGCAGCTCGGCGCCCTGGCGTTGCGCATGGCCGGCGATTCGATCGGCACCGAGATGGGCCTGCAGATGGCCGCCCAGGCCGACCCGGACAACGGCATCTCGACGCCGCTGATCGCGCGCCTCTACGAGGAGCTCTACCTGCTGGCCCTGTTCAGCGTCGGCGGGCACCTGTGGCTGGTGCGCGGGTTGGTGGACTCCTTCGAGCGCGCCCCGATCGGATCGGCGCGGCTCGCTCCCGAGCTCGGCCGCGACCTGCTGGCGGAACTCGGCCGCGCGCTGGCCGCCGGCCTCAGCGTGGCCGCGCCGGTGCTGATCCTGATGGGGCTCTTGACCCTGGGCCTGGGCCTGCTGGCGCGCACGGTGCCGCAGGTCAACATCTTCGATCTGTCGTTCAATCTGCGCGTCGGCGTGGGCCTGGTGGCGCTGGTGCTGTTCCTGCCCACCCTGGAGCCGGCCCTGGGCCGCGCCGTGGCCGAGCTGCAGGACGCCCTGGCCGCCGGCCTCGACCGGCTGGCGCAAGCGGAGGCCGCCCATGGCTGAAGAATCGAGCGGCGAAAAGACCGAAGAGGCCACCCAGCACAAGCTGGACGAGGCCCGCGAGCAGGGCCAGGTGGCCCTGTCCCAGGAGCTGGTCACAGCGCTGATGCTGGCGGCCGGCGTGGGCTCGCTGCTGCTGTCCGGCGGCTATCTGGCCGAGACCCTGGCCCAGGCGATCCACGACATGGCCCAGGCCCTCTCAGAGCTCGGCCCCGAGCAGCTCGAGCCCAACACGGTCGCCCTGCTGGTGGGCCGCGAGGCCCAGCGTCTGGCCCTGCCCATGGCCGCCCTGCTGACGCCGATCCTGGCCATGGGGCTGCTCGCCGGCTACGGCCAGATCGGATTCCGCCTGTCCTCCAAGGCGCTTGAACTCGATCTCTCCAAGCTCGATCCGCTCAAGGGCTTCGGGCGCATTTTCTCGCTCCGGGCGGTGGTGCGCACCGGCATGGGCGTGGCCAAGCTGTGCGCGCTCGGGGCGGCGCTGTGGATCGCCGCCGAATCCCAGGTCACCCGCCTGGCCGGGCTCGGGACCGAGGAGCTCGGGCCGAGCTTGGCCCTGGGCCTCTCGGTGCAGGTGCGCTTCCTGGCGATCGCCCTGGTGGCGATCCTGGCCCTGGCCCTGATCGACCTGCTCTACCAGCGCTTCCAGTTCGCCAAGGACCAGCGCATGACCAAGCAGGAGGTGCGCCAGGAGGCCAAGAGCCAGGACGGCGATCCGGCGGTCAAGGGCCGCGTCAAGCGCATCCAGCGCGAGATCGCCACCAAACGCATGATGGCCGAGGTGCCCAAGGCGACCGTGGTGGTCACCAACCCGACCCACTACGCGGTGGCCTTGGCCTATCCGCGCGATGAGTCGGGCCAAGCGCTGGAGAGCGCGCCGCGCGTGGTGGCCAAGGGCCTCGACGAGGTCGCCCAGCGCATCAAGGCCCTGGCCACGGAATCGGGCGTGCCGCTCTACGAGGACGTGCCCCTGGCGCGCACCCTGCATGCCCAGTGCGAGGTCGGAGAGCTGATCCCCGAGGAACTCTACGGGGCCGTGGCGGCGGTCTTGCAGCAGGTCTGGAGCGGTTCCGAGGAGGCGCGGCGGCGGCGCAGCGCCGGCGAGAGCGCGCTGCGGCGCGCCGCGGCGGGGGAGGTGGCTAGGTGAGCGGGGCCCTGGCTCAGCCGGGCGGCGGCCCGGCCCCCACGGCAGCCGTCCTGGGCGCCGGCCTGGGGCGCCTGGGCGCGGGCATGATCCGCCACGCCGACTGGCTCCTGGGCCTGTTCGTGCTGGCCATGATGGTGATCCTGGTCACGCCGCTGCCGCCGCTGCTGCTCGACCTGGCGCTCTCGGCCAACCTGGCCGCCTCGCTGCTGATCCTGCTGGTCACGCTCAACGTGCGCAACACGGCCGAGCTCTCGACCTTCCCCACGCTGCTGCTGTTCACGACCCTGTTCCGCCTGGGTCTCAACGTGGCCAGCACGCGCCTGATCCTCTCGGGCGGCGAAGCCGGCGCGATCATCGAGGCCTTCGGGCACGTGGTGCTGGGCGGCAACCTGGGCGTCGGCCTGGTGGTGTTCCTGATCCTGATCATCATCCAGTTCGTGGTGATCACCAAGGGCGCGGGTCGCATCAGCGAAGTCGCCGCGCGCTTCGTGCTCGACGCCATGCCCGGCAAGCAGCTGGCGATCGACGCGGACCTCTCCGCGGGCCTGATCGAGACCGACGAGGCCCGCAGCCGGCGCGCCGCCGTGGCCGCCGAGGCCGAGTTCTACGGGGCCATGGACGGGGCCTCGAAATTCGTGCGCGGCGACGCCGTGGCCGGCTTGATCATCACCGCGCTCAACCTGGTCGGCGGCATCGCCATGGGCATGCTGGCCTCGATGAGCCTGTCCGAGGCGGCCCAGCGCTACGCCACCTTGACCGTGGGCGACGGCCTGGTCAGCCAGATCCCGGCCCTGCTGGTCTCGACCGCCGCGGCGGTGCTGACCACGCGCGCCTCCGGGCGCCAGAGCCTGGGCCAGAACCTGGCCAGCCAGGTGGGCGGGCGGCCCAAGGCGACCCTGATCGCCGCCGGGGTCGTGTTCCTGCTGGGCTTCATGCCGGGCATGCCCAAGCTGCCCTTCCTGGTGCTCAGCACCGGTCTGCTGCTCTTGTGGCGCTCGACCCAGCGCGCCGACGGGGCCAAGTCCCTGCTGGAGGCCTCCGGCGCGGCCGAGGTCGATCCCGCCAGCCGCCCCAAGCCGGCGCCGGTCGAGTCGCCCGAGCAGAAGGAGGCGCGCGAGGTCGAGGAGCTCCTGGGCGTCGACCGGCTGGGCCTCGAGATCGGCTACCGCCTGATCCCGCTGGTCTCGGACAAGAGCGGCACCGGCATCCTCGAACACATCGGCCAGCTGCGCAAGCGCTTGGCGGCCCGCGAGGGCCTGGTGCTGCCCTCGGTGCGCATCAAGGACAACGTGCGCCTCGAACCCAACGCCTACCGGATCCTGGCGGGCGGCGTCGAATTGGCCCGCGGCGCGATCGAACCCGGGCGCTACCTGGCCATGGAGGACGGCACGCGCCGCATCGGCCGCGGCAAGCCGCTCAAGGGCAAGAGCGCCACCGACCCGGCCTTCGGCCTGCCGGCGATCTGGGTCGACGAGCTGGAGCGCAACGAGGCCGAACTGCGCGGCTACACCGTGGTCGATGCGATCTCGGTGCTGGTCACGCACCTCTCGGAGGTGCTCAAGAAGGCCCTGCCCGAGATCCTTTCCCGCGACGACGTCAAGCAGCTGGTCGAGCTGGCCAAGGCCTCCGCGCCGGCGGTGGTCGGCGAGCTGGTCCCGGAGCGCCTGGGCTACGCCGAGGTGCAGGCCGTGCTCAGGAACCTGCTGCGCGAGGAGGTCCCGATCAAGAACATGCCCGGGATCCTCGAAGCGCTGGCCGATGCGGCGGTCAAGTCCAAGGACCCGGAGACCCTGACCGAATTGGTGCGCCAGCGCTTGGCGCGCGCCCTGTGCGAGCGCTACGGCGACGAGCAGGCCAAGCTCCTGGCGGTGACCCTCGATCCCGACGTCGAAGGGCGGCTGTCGGCCACGGTCAACCGCCGCGCCGAAGGCGAAGGCGATCCGGTCGGTCCGGCCTATCTGCACCGGCTGGTGGAGGAGGTCGAGCGCAAGGTCAGCGCCGCAGCGAAGGGCGGCAAGCGCCCGGTGCTGCTGGTGCGCTCCAGCGTGCGCCGATTCGTCTCCGAGCTGGTGCGCGGCACGCTGCCCAAGCTGCCGGTGCTCTCCTACAACGAGGTCGTCTCGGCCCGTGAGGTCGAGACCGCCGCGATCGTGCGGCTCGAGGAAGTCAAGGCATGAAGATCCATCGTGTGCGCGGACGCGATCTGCGCGAGGCCCTGGGCCGCGCGCAGCAGATGCTCGGATCCGGAGCGCTGGTGCTCTCCAGCGAACGGGCGGAGGATGGCGGCGTGACGCTCTCGGTCGGCGCGCCGGCGGAGAAGCCCGTCGAGCGCCTGCGCCGCCTGGGCTTCGGCGGCGAGGAAGCCGCCGCCGGCCGGCCGAGCCCCGAGGGCTTGCCGGTGCACGCTCCGGCCCTGCGCGAGGTGCGCCGGCGCATGAAGCAGCACGGCTGCTCCTCGGAGTGGATCGAGGCCCTGTGCGGGACCCTGGCCAGCGGCAACGGCGAGGGCCAGCACCCGATCGACGCCGCCGCGCGCCTGATCCCGGGGGAATTCCGCCTGGCGCCAGCCCCGCGTCCGGGCAGCGAAGGGGCGGCGATCGCCCTGGTCGGTCCCACCGGGGTCGGCAAGACCACCACGCTGGCCAAACTGGCCGAGCGCCTGGCGCGCTCGGGCCGCCGCGTGGTGCTGGCCAGCCTCGATCGCTTCCGGGCTGGGGCCTTCGACCAGCTGCGCGCCTTCGCCGAGCGCCTCGAGCTGCCCTTCATCGAGCTGGGGCTCGACCCGCAGCGCCTCGGCGAGCTGGCCCAGCTCGGCCCGCGCGACGTGTTGTTGGTCGACACCACCGGGCGCTCCCCCCGCGACAGCGCCGCCCTGGCCGAGCTGGCCGATGAGCTGGCGCGCCTCGGCCGCGGGCCGAACCTGGCGGTCTATCTGGTGCAATCCGCCGCCGCCAGCCGGGCGGCGCTGCTCGAAGCCCACCGGGCCTTCGCCAGCCTCGAGCCCAGCGGGCTGGTGGTGACCAAGCTCGACGAGAGCGAGGAGCCCGGCGCGGTGCTCGACTACGCCCGTCTGGCCCGGCTGCCGCTGGCCTTCCTGTGCGACGGCCAGGAGCTCGGCCGGCACCTGCACCGCCCGCGGGCCGAGCAGCTCGCCGATCTGGTGCTGCGCGGGAGGCTGTCTTGAACCCGACCCTGGGGCTGGCCTTCAACCAGCAGGCCGGCGGCGCCCTGCCCGAGCCCCTGCGCCAGCGGCTGGCCGCCCCCTTCGCGCTGGTGACCGGCGGCAAGGGCGGCGTCGGCAAGACCTCGGTGGCCGCCAATCTCGCGGTGGCCCTGGGGCGCCGTGGACGCCGTGTGCTGCTGTGCGATTTCGATTTCGCGCTCTCGAACCTGCACCTGTCCTTCGGCCTCGAGCCGGAGCGAACGCTGGAGGATTTTTTCGCGGGACGTTGCAGTTTGGCGCAGTGCCTGCTCGAGTCCGACGGCATCGCGCTGCTGCCCGCGGCCTCGGGCGCGGCCGAGCTGGCGCGCCCGGACAGCGCGCGCCGCGCCGGCCTGTGGCGCGGCTTGCGCGAAGTCTCGGCGCGCTTCGACCTGGTGCTGGCCGACAGCGCCGCCGGCATCGGACCGGACGTGCTCGCCTTCGCCGCGGTCGCCGACTACGTGCTGCTGGTGACGCAGCCGGACCCGGCGGCGATGGCCGACGCCTACGGGCTGCTGAAAGGCCTGAGCCAGTTCGCGGCCGAGCGCCGGCTGGAGGTGCCGACCCCCGAGCTGCTGGTCAACGCGGCCGCTTCGCCCCAGGCGGCGCAGGCCGTGGCCGAGCGCTTGGCCAGCGTGGCCCAGCGCTTCCTTTCGCGCAGCCCGCGCATGGCGGGCTGGCTGCCGCGCTCGCGGGAGCTGCACACCAGCGCCCTGGCCCAGCGGCCGTTGCTGGCGCAGCCGAGCGAGTGCCTGGCCGCGGGAGCCTTGGAGCGCCTGGCGCAGCACCTGGAGCGCGTGACCCTCGGGCCGGAGGCCTGAGCCATGGCCAAGCGTGCCCGACCCGCGCCCGCGCCCCTGGCCTGGTTCGAACCCTGGTGGTCGGCCCTGGGCCGGCGCATCGCCGCCTCGGCCGGGGCCGCCGCCGGCCTGCTGGCCCTGCTGGCGGAGGCCAGCCTGGGCACCGCCGCCGCCCGCGGCGCCCTGGCCTGCTTCTCGGTCCTGGGCCTGTTCCGCCTCGGCGGCCTGGCCCTGCGCTCGAGGTGGGCCGCACCGAGCGCCGATCGGAACCCCGGCGCCGAGCCGCCCCAAGCCCGCTGAGACCCGCCGCGGCGTGGCCGCCCCCGCGCTGAACTTCCTTGAGCGACGCCGCCTCCCCTCCCCAGCAGACGCCCGCCGAACGCGAGGCGTTGATCCTCGAGCACCTGCCGCTGCTGCACCACATCGTGGGCCGGCTGGCGCTCGAGCTGCCAGCGCGCATCGACCGCGAGGACCTGACCGGTTACGGCATGATCGGCCTGGTGGCGGCCGCGGATAGTTTCGACGCCGGTCGCGGGCTGCAGTTCTCGACCTACGCCTACAGCCGCATCCGCGGCGCGATCCTGGACGAGCTGCGCCGCCTGGACTTCCTGCCCCGCGGCCGCCGCGAGCGCGTGCGCGAGCTCGAGCAGGCCTTCGCCGCCCTCGAGCAACGCCTGTCCCACAAGCCGTCGCCCGAGGATTTGGCCCGCGAGCTCGGCTGGAGTCTGGACGAGGTCGACGAGTGCCTGTGCTCGGCCAAGAGCGCGGGCATGGTCAGCCTCGACGAGGGTCCCGAAAGCGACCTGTTCGCGCTGCTGCAGGACCATAGCTGCGCCGACCCATCCGGCGAACTCGAGCAGGCCGAGGTGCGCAAGCTGCTGGTCGATGCGATCGCCGCCCTGCCCGAGCCGGATCGGACCGTGATCACGCTCTACTACGGCGAAGGGCTGCTGCTGCGCGACATCGGTCAGGTGTTGGAGGTGACCGAGTCGCGGGTCAGCCAAATCCACACCCGGGCGATCTACCGCCTCAACAAGGAGCTCAGCGGACGCCTGAGCGTGTGACCATGGGCAACCTGATCAAGGGCGAGCGTGTGCGCCTGCTGGCCGAGACCCAGCCCGAGCCCGCGCAGCCGCCGGCGACCTGCACCAAGTCGGTGCGTCTGCTCAAACTCGACGGCGAGGTGCGCGCCATCGAGCTGACCTGCTCGTGCGGCGAGCGCAGCCTGATCGAACTCGATTATTCGGAGGCCGACCCGCGATGAAAGCCGCTGCCCTCCCGCTGGCCCTGTGCGCCAGCCCCTGTCTGCTGCTCTGCGCCTGTCTCACCGCCGGTCAAGCTCCCGTGGCCGCCTACGGCCCGGGCGCCTACCCGGGGGCGCCGCCGCCGGGTTATGCGGTCGCCGCGCCCCAGCCCGGTTGGGGAGTCCCGCACCAACCCGACCCGCGCGCCTACGGGGCCCCGGCCGCTCCTGGCGCGGCCTATGGCGCGGCCTACGGCGCGGCCGCGCCCGGCCCCAACCCTTCGGCTCCGTGGCCCAACCCGAACCCCGCCGGCCTGCCCGCGTTCGGCTCCGCGGTCGATGTCAGCGCCGGCGCCGAAACCCGCGCCCAGGCCTTCGGCGAGCCGCCGGCGGTGACCCTCGGCACCGCGCGCAGCGTGCAGCCGGGCTCCACCGGGGTCAGCGGCGCCGCCGCCTCGGCGCGCCCGGCGACTCCGAACTCGGTGCCCTTCGGCCCCGATGGCGGCGCCGCCCTGGCGCGCCCCCAGGGCAGTCTGCAGCCCCTCGAGCAGCCGACCCGCAGCCTGCCGGAGGCTGTGCAGAGCCGCTCGCTGCTGATCGACGACTACTCGCGGGTGCTCGACGAGCGCGATGCCCTGCGCGCCGAGAACGCCTCTTTGCAGGAGCACATCCGCGAGCTCGAGAGCCGCTTGCTGGCCGCCGAGAAGGGTCTCGGTGCAGGCAAGAGCGAAGCGCGCGCCTCCGAGGAGCGCGTGGCCCAGCTGCAATACCAGCTCGATCTCTCCGAGCAGGAGCGCGCCGACCTGGAGGCGCGCCTGGTGACCGCCCAGATCCGGCGCCTGGAGGCCGAGAAGAGCCTGCTCGAGGCCTGGATCGAGAGCGAACAGCAGCGCAGCGCCGATCCCGCGGCCCCGACGGCGCCCGGGGCTGCGACCTCCGCTGGTGCGGCGCCCGGCGCCGGTGCCGATAGCGGCGTCGCGCCCGGCCCCGAGAAGCCCGCGCCGGCGGCGACCGGCGCCTCCGCCCCCGATCCGGCCTCCGCCCCGTCCGCGGGCCGCGGCCGCTCCTAGTCCAGCCGCGCCGCCCGGCGCGCCCCCGCACTCCAAGGCCTCCGCGCCCGGCCCCGTCCGCCCTCCCTTCCCGGCCCCCCTCCGCCGCCGCATCCATGCGCCGCTTCGCTCCGCTGCTGCTCTGCCCCTTGCTCTGGCTCGGCTCCTGCGGCGGCCCCAAGAGCGCTCGCATCCTGGCCACGGGCGAATTGGCCGCCGACTTCGACACCTACCCGCTGCGCCGCATCGGGCTCTTGCCGGTGCAGGCCCCGGGCGCCACCAGCGGCGACGAGCGCACCACGGAGCTGACCCAGGCGGCCTACGCCCAATTCAGCCGCAGCACGCCCTACGAGATCGTGCTGCTCTCGCCCGCCGACCTGGGCGAGCTGGAACTGGGCCAGCCGCTGCGCTCGGGCAGCTATCAGCTGACGGCCCTGGCCGAGCTCGCGCGCCGCAACGCCCTGGACGGCCTGCTGTGGATCCACGTCACCGGTCAGCGCGTGTTCCCGCCGCTCGGGCTCGACCTGACCTCCGAGCTGGTGGCGCTCGAGACCGGTCAGGTGATCTGGACCGCCGCGGTGCACCTCGACGCCAACGACCCCGCGGTCAAGAAGGGCCTCGAGGCCTACTACCGCCAGGATTCTTCGGCCGGCGAGGTCTGGTCGGTGGCCTTGCTCAGCCCGCAGCGCTTCGCCAATTTCGGCTTTTGGCAGATCGCGCAGTTGCTCTGAGGTTTCCCGCGCCGGGCGGCGCCGTCCGGGTCCCTAATCGGCTGCGGTCGCCGGCGGGGCGTCGAGGCCCGCGGGGGGAGCCCGACCTGCCCCCGTGCGGCGCCAGGCGATCGCTGCCGCCGCCGGCAGGTGGTCCGAGCCGAGGTCCGGGCCCGTGCTGCGGCGCAGGCTGGTCAGCTCCGGGCCGGTGAGCACGTGGTCGAGGGGCAAGCGCAGACCGAGCAGGGGCCAGCGCAGCTCGGGCACGTAGGCGCGCCAGCTCGCGAACCAGCCCCGGCCGGCGCGCGTGTCCGCCAGGCGCCCGCGGGCCAGCAGATCGCGGAAGTGGGGCGAGGCCTCGGTGGCGTTGAGGTCGCCGAGCACCAGACAGTTCGGGGCCCCCGCGCACAGCTCCGCCAGGCGCGCCAGGGTCTGGTTGCGCTCGCGCGCGAAGCTCGGCCGACCGGGCCGCAGCGGATGGGCGCCGAAGACCCGCAGCGGCCGGCCGGAGAGGTCCAGCGTGGCCTCCAGCAGGGGCCCGGGCCAGTGCACGCGCCGCTCGCGCAGGGGCCGCTTCGACAGCAACAGCCGCCCGATGGTCTCGGCGGTCCATTGCTCGTCCGGCGGCCAGACGAAACTGTCGACGTAACCCTGGGCTGCGAGCTGCGGCAGGCGCGCGCGGGTGGCCGGGTCCACCTCGCACAGGAACAGCAGCTCCGGACCGGTCTGGCCGAGCCAGGGTGCCAGGCGCTCGCCGGCGGCGCTGCCCCACAGCAGGTTGGCGCTGGCGACCTCGAGGGCGGGCCCCGCCTCCGCCGCGGGCGGCGGCGCGAGCCGCAGCGCCAGGAACGGCCAGGCCAGCAGCAGGCTGGGGGGCAGGCAAGCCAGCGCGGCCCGCGGCCGCTTGGCCAGCCAGCAGCCGACCCCGAGCGCCAGCCCCCCGGGGCTCAGCAGGGGACCGAAGTGGCACAGCACCTCGCCGGCCCAAGTCCAACGCGCGCTGGCGCAGAGCAGGGCCAGGCCCCACAGGGCGCCGAGGGCAGGGTTGCAAAGGCCGACCATCGCGGCGGCCAACCTACGTCAAGACCCGCCGGAGCCGTCCAGGCGCAGCCAGGCCGCGCGGTCCGGATACCGCGCCTCGACCAGGGCGGATGGGGTCCGAGCGCTTTGGTCGCGCACCGAGGTGGCCATGCGTCCCGCGGGCGCCGGAGCCGCCGCTGCGGCGCGCGAGCGGTTCTCGCCGGCCCTGGGGAACCGCCGCGCCGAAGCGCGGCAGGGAGCCGCGGCCCGTCACCGCAGCAGCGGACCGCGGCGGACGAGGGCGGCCCCGGGCGGAGGCCGCGAGCAGCGGCGCGGCCGCAGCGCCCGGAGATAAATGAGGCGCCCGGCGGGCCCTGTAGGCTCGCCGGGCGCTGGGAAGCCCGGGTGATTTTTGCGGGCGAGGCCAGGGCCGCGCGGGCGCGGCTCCCACGGCTCCTGCCTTAGCCAGGAGCCTCAAGGCTCCGAACCCCCGGGGCCGGCGCTGAGGGCGGACGGCGTGCGAGTCCCTGTGCCACCCGTGCTCCCGACCCGCGACGCTGGATCGGGTCCAGCCAGAGGCCGGCGGAAAATCGGTGCTCCGCGCCGATGCCAGCCTCTGCGGCCGGCGGACGCCGGCCCAAAGGCATGCTGGCAGGTGGGTATCGATGCTCGCGCGCAGCGCGAGTCGATCCCTTCTTGACCTGTCAGCCCTGGCGCTCGGCGGCGGCGATCTCGCCTTCGTCGCCGGCCAGCAGGCGGTCGGCGCTGCGCACGATCAGCTCCATCGTGTTGAGCCGGCCTTCGCGGTAGGCGCTGCGCAGCTCGGCCAGCCGCTCGGGGCTGACGGGCTGCGGCCGTTCGGCCCGCAGCGCGGTTTCGATCCGCGCCAGGCGGTCGGCCTGGCTCGAGACCTCCAGTCGGTCCGGGCCCTGGGCCTGGTTGCTGCGCCGGGCGTAGCGGCGCCGGGCCAGCTCCTCCCGGTCGGCCCGGTCGGCCCGGTCGGCCCGCTCCGGACCCTCGGCCCGCGGCCGGGCTTCGTCGGCCTGGGCCGCCCGGCGGGCGGCCTCGCCGCGGGCGCGCTCCTGGCGGGCGCCCTCGACGCGTTCGGTCGAAGCGGCGATCTCGCGCTCCGATTTCCCCGCAGCCCCAGCGGTTTGGGCCGGGTCCGCGGCGCCCGGGCGCGCCTCGCTGCGGCGCGGTTCAGGGGTGTTGCCTCGGATCTCCATAAGGTTCTCTCGCGGAAGGGAGTCGGGGGACTCTTCGTCGGGGTCTTTATCGGAGCCCTTCCGCGGGGCCTGAGCGGAATCTGCCCCGCGGACCACAAATCCCGGCGGGAGCACCGCCGCGGGCCAGGGGAGGCCGCCGCGGGCCGGGCCGGGGGCGGGGATCCGCGCGCCCACGGCCACCCGGGGGGCCGCCGCCCGGGCGGTGCAGCGCCCCCCTGCTGCTAGAATCCAAAGCCCCCCAGCGCCGGCCGCAGGGCGGCCCCCATGGATCGACATAAATTCCTTCGGAGCATAGAGTTACGTCGATCCCATCCGGCCGCTTCCGGCCCGCTTGCGGGCCCCGGCAGATCCGCGGAGCAAGCCCGTGGGCAGGGCCCCGGGGCTTCGCTGGCGGCCCTGCGCGCCCTTTTTTTCCCGCTTCTGGCCTGCGCCGCCAGCGCTCAGCAGCCCGCACCCGCCCCGGCCCAGGCTGCACCCGAGCCCGGCGCGCCCGCCGCCGAGCCCCAAGAGCCGGCCCCGGGCCCGGAGCAGGAGCCGGCCCCGACCCCCAGCGCGCCGCCCACCAGCCGGCCCAAGCCGCTGCCCGAGCCCCAGCGGTATCCGGGCTACGCCCCCCTGGCGGGCGAGCGCGGCCAAGGCGGTTTGAACCGCGTCGCCTACCGCATCCAGGCGCGGCTCGATCCGCGCCCCGCACGGGCGCCCGCGGCCGGCCCGGTCGAGCCCGCCCCGGCGGCGGAGGGGGCCAGCGGCGAGGGCCTCGCCGCGAGCGGCGGCGAGCCGGCCCCGGCGCCGAGCGTGCCCGCGGCGACGCCCCTGGCGGCCCCCGAGCGGGAGCACTTCACGCTCAGCGGCGCGCTCGAACTCGACCTCGAGAACAACTCCGGCGAGGCGCTGCAGGACCTGTGGTTCCACCTCTACCTGAACGCCTTCGCCAACAACCGCTCGACGCACCTGACCGCCAGCCGCGGCATGCTGCGCGATACGAAGGTCAGCGACGAGTGGGGTTTCAGCGAAATCCGCTCGATCCAGCTGCTGACCGCCGCGGGGCCGATCGATCTGCTGCCGAGCCTCGACTGGCGCTGGCCGGCGGTGCCCAACCCCTTGGACCGCACCGTGTTCCAGGTCGATCTGCCCGAGCCCCTGGCGCCTGGGGCCAGCCTGCGTCTGGCGATCGAATGGGAGTCGGTGCTGCCGCGGGTGCGGCGGCGCACGGGCACCAAGGGCGATTTCATCTTCTTGGGCCAGTGGTTCCCCAAGCTCGGCGTCTACGAGCCCGGCCGCGGCTGGAATTGCCATCCTTTCCACGCCTTCACCGAGTGGTACGCGGACTTCGGCACCTACGACGTGCGCTTCGACCTGCCGGCGGCCTACGCCGACAAGGTTTTCGCTTCGGGCGTGCGCACCAACCAGGTGCCCAAGGGTGAGCGGGTGCTGGTCAGCTTCGCGGCGCCGTCCGAGGAGGACCGCACTTTGCCCGACCGGCCCCAGCCGCCGGCCGCGGGGGCCGCGGGCCGCGCGCGGCGGCTGATCGATTTCGCCATGGCCGCCGACCCGGATTTCCGCTCCTTCACGAAGCCCTTCCGCTTCGAGGAGTGGGCCGCGCGCTTCCCGGCCGAGGTCGAGCGCGCCCGGCGCGCCTTCGGTCCCGAATTCTCGCCGGCGCTGCGCGAGGTGACCGTCGAGGTGGCCATCCAGGAGGAGCGCTGGGTGCAGGCCGAGCGCCATTACGAAGCCGCCTGCGCGGCCCTGTTCTTCTACGGCCTCTGGTACGGGGAGTACCCCTTCGAGCGCCTGACCGTGATCGATCCGGCCTACGGGGCCTCCGAGGCCGCGGGCATGGAGTACCCGACCCTGTTCACCGCCGGGACGCGCCTGTTCACGCGGCGCTCGATGCACTCGCCGGAGAGCGTCACGATCCACGAGGCCGGGCACCAGTGGTTCCAGGGTTTGGTGGCCAGCAACGAATTCGAGGCCGCCTGGATGGACGAAGGCCTCAACACCTACAGCGACTCGGAGGTGTTGCGCCGCGTGTACGGCGACGAGCACGCCACCACCGACTATGGGGGGGTGCCCTTCGACGGCGTGGCGCTGGCGCGCTTCGGCACGGGACTTTCCGGGCGCTTCCTGGCCCTCGAGCGCGTGCCGATCGACCCCTTCGGCTGGCTCGACCTGCCCGACCTGTCCCCGCGGCGCCCGAGCGGCTTCCTCGATTTCTGGCGCGAACAACCCCTGTTCACCCTCGCGCCGCGCCGCAGCGACCCGCGTCAGGTCGATCGCCGCGGTTTCTTGCAGAGCCCCGACGTCGATCCGCTGATCACCCTGGCCTGGGCCGCCCGCGATCGCACCAGCCACTACACCAACACCTACACCCGCACCGGCACGGCCCTGCGCTCGCTGCCCGTGCTGCTCGGCGCCGCGGTGCCGGGTCTCGACGGGGAAGCCGCCTTCCTGCGCGGCATGCGCCACTACGCCACCCTGTGGCGCTACGCCCATCCCTACCCGGAGGACTTCTTCGAAGCCTTCGAGGCCGGTGCCGAGGTCGACCTCGAGCCGCTGTTCGAGGACCTGTTCCGCAGCACCAAGAGCGGCGACTGGTCGGTCGCGGTGCGCCAGGAGAAGCGCGCGCCGGACAAGGGCTTCTTCCCGGGGCCGGATGGCCGCTTCGAATTGGTCGAGCCGCCGGCCGGGGAGTCCGAGTGGGAGATCGAGGTGCTGGTCTCGCGGCGCGGAGATCTCTGCCTGCCGGTGCCCCTGCGGCTCGAGTTCGAGGATGGCAACGTGGTCGAGCGCGTGTGGACCCGCGCCGAGCAGCAGGCGCGCACCTGGCTGCGCCTCGAGTACCAGGGCCCGGTCAAGCTGCGGAGCGCCCAGATCGATCCCCAGCAGGAGCTTTACCTCGACACCGACAAGTCCAACGACCGCTGGTTCGCGGACAGCGATCCCTGGCTGGGCTGGCGCTGGTCGGAGCGCCTGTTCAGCCAGCTGACCCAACGCCTGGGCTGGCAAAAGGCCCTGGGAGGCTGATCCATGCCGATCCAACCCCAAGCGCGGGTCAGCGACACCCCGATCTTCCTGCGTTCCTTCGAGCGCGCCTGGCGCCGGCCCGCCGCCTACCTGACGGCCGGAGCGGGCCTGGTCCTGCTCGGGCTGCTGGGCGCCTACCCGGCCTACCGCACGATCGACGCCCTGGCCGAGAATCGCTACCCGGTCGGCTCCCAGCGCTTCAACCTGGAGGCGAACTTCTGGGTCGACCACGCCCCAGAGCTCAGCGAATTGTTCTCGGCGGTCTCGACCGCCGCGGGGCTGCTGGCCCTGCTCGCCTGGCTGTTCGGCGCCTTCACCGCCGGGGGCTGGCTGCGCATGCTGCTCGACCCCGGGCGCGGCAACGGGCGCCTGTTCATCGTCGGCGGAGCGCGCTATTTCTGGCGTTTCGTGCGCCTGGCGCTGCTGGTGGCCCTGCTGATGCATTTCGTGGGCCTGCTGTGCCATGGCCCCCTGTGGAAGCGCTGGGTCGTCGAAGGCCTGGCGGGCCTGCCCGGCGGCAAGCTCGAGCTGGCCGACTCGGAGCTGACCGTGCGCCGCCTCGACTGGGCCCAGAGCGGGCTGTACTCGCTGGGCGTCGCGCTGCTGCTCTCTTGGGCGCTGTTCACGCGCGCGCGCCTGGTGCTGCAGAATCGCCGCTCCGTGCTGCTGGCGGGCGCCCAAACCGCCTGGCTGCTGCTGCGACACCCGATCCGCACCCTGCGCCCGCTGACGCTGCTGCTGGTCTTCGAGGCCCTGGGGCTGGCGGGCCTGACGCTGCTGTTCCGCAGCCTCGAGGGCGGGCTGCGCGAGCCGGACGGCGCCGCCTGGCGGCTGCCGACCCTGCTGGGCCTGGCGCTCCTGTTCGTGCTCTGGCGCGAGCTGACCCACGGCGCCCGCTACGCCGCGGCGCTCGAGGTCAGCACCGTGCTGGTCAAGCCGCTGGTGGTCGACCCGTGGGAGGACCGCGTCGGCGGACCCGGAGGCCCCCAGTACCCGCTCTCGGACAGCGACGAGTTCCGGGTCTCGATGTGAGCGTTGGCCGGGTCCAAGAGAGCGGCATGAGCCGCGACTCGAAGGCCCGCCGCCGCCAGCGCAGCCTGGGCGCCCTGGGCAAGGCCCACCTGCCGGCCAAGGTCTGCGCCCACTGCGGCCGGGAGATGGTCTGGCGCCGCGCCTGGGCCGCGGTCTGGGACGAGGTGCGCTACTGTTCGCAGCGCTGCCGGCGCGAGCGGCGCTCGGGACCGCGCTAAGCTCGCCCCAACCGCCCTCATTCCGCATGACGCCCGTGCCCTTCGACCAGCTCGCCCCGCGCGCCCCCGACCTCGAGGCCCTGGCGCGCCAGTCCGGCGAGCTGTGCGGACTGCTCGCCGGCGATGCGCCGCTGCCGCGGCTGCTGCCGGCCCTGGAGGCCTGGGACCGGGAGCGACGGCGGGTGTCCACCTACGGCTCCTGGGTCGGCCTCTGCTTCCAACAGGACACCCACGATCCGGTGGCCAAGGCGCGCCGGGAGGCCTGGGATGCCGTCCAGCCGCGCTGGACCGAGCTCGAGGTCGATGTCAAGCGCGCCCTGCTCGTCCACCGCGACCGGCCCGAGCTCGAGCGCCGCTTCGGCTCCCAGGCCTTCGCCCTGTGGCAGGCGGATGCCCTGGCCTTCAGCCCGGCGATCAAGCAGGCCCTGGTCGAGGAGTCGCGCCTCGAGGCCGAGTACACCGAGACCCTGGCCGCCGCCAGCCTGCACTTCCGCGGACAGGCCGAGAGCTTGTCGACGATCGTGCGCTACCGCCAGCATGCGGACCGCGGCGTGCGCGAGGCCGCCGAACGCTGCCTGTGGACCTGGTTCGCAGGCCAGCGCGCAACGCTCGACCGGCTCTTCGGCCGCCTGGTCGAGGTGCGCACCGGGATGGCGCACACCCTGGGCCTGGCCGACGGCGTGGCCCTCGGCTACCAGCGCATGTCGCGCGTCGACTACGGCCGCGCCGAGGTGGAGCGCTTCCGCGGCGAGGTGCTGCGCGAGGTGGTGCCCCTGGCCCAGCGCCTGATCGAGCGCCAGTCCCAGCGCCTGGGCCTCGCGCCGCTGATGGCCTGGGACGAGCCGGTGCACGATCCCGTCGGCAACCCCACGCCGCGCGGCGATCGGGCCTGGCTGGTCGCCCGGGCCCAGGCCATGTTCGACGGGCTCGACCCGGCCTTGGGCCAGTTCTTCCGCAGCCTCGAGCGCGGCGGCTACCTCGACCTAGACAGTCGACGCGGCAAGGCCGGCGGAGGCTTTTGCACCTCGCTCCCGGCCGTCGGCATGCCCTTCGTGTTCGCCAACTTCAACGGCACCAAGGGCGACGTCGAGGTCCTGACCCACGAGATCGGCCATGCCTTCCAGAACTTCGCCAGCCAGGGCCAGCCCCTGATCGACTACCTCTGGCCGACCTACGACGCGGCCGAGATCCACTCGATGGGCCTCGAGTTCCTGACCTGGCCCTGGATGGAGGATTTCTTCGGGGAGGACGCGGAGCGCTTCCGCCGCCTGCACCTGACCGAAGCGCTGCTGTTCCTGCCCTACGGCTGCCTGGTCGACCACTTCCAGCACGACGTCTACTCCCAGCCCGCCCTCAGCCCGGAAGAGCGCCACGCGCGCTGGCTGGAGCTCGAGCGCCTGTACCTGCCCTGGCGCCGCTGGGGCGACCTGCCCCATGCTTCGACCGGGGGCCGCTGGCAGCACCAGCGCCACATCTACCTGAGCCCCTTCTACTACATCGACTACGTGCTGGCCGAGACCTGCGCCTTGCAGCTTTGGGCGCGCTCGCGCAGCGATCGCCGCGGGGCCCAGCAGGCCTACCTGGAGCTCTGCCGGCGCGGCGGATCCCTGCCCTTCCAAGCCCTGGTGCGCAGCGCGGGGCTGGTCAGCCCCCTGGATGCCGGCTGCCTGGCCGCGACCCTGCAGGAAGCGCGCCGCGCCCTATCCCTGTGAGCGCCGTGGCGGCGCGCCCGGGCCGAAAGGCGTCCGTCCATGCAGCGGGGCCGTCCCGAGCTCTGGCTCGCGGACGGCCCCGCTGACCGGCGCTGGGCATCGCCGTCGGGCGATCCCCAGCGCTCAGATCGATCCGCTCACGGACCGGGGACGGTCAGGACGGTGTCGATGAAGTGGATCACGCCGTTGGACAGCTCGATGTCGACGGCCTGGATCTGCGACTGATTGACGAACACCGCGTTGGCGGCTTGGCTGAAGCTGACCACCGGGCCGAGCACGGTGGCGGCGTTGTTCAGCTGGATCACGTCGGCGGCGAACAGCTTGGCCGGGACGACGTGGTACTTGAGCACGTTGCCAAGCTGGGTCGGGTTGGCCAGCAGACCGGCCAGGGCCCCGGCGGGCAGCTTGTTGAAGGCGCGGTTGGTCGGCGCGAAGACCGTGAAGGGACCGCTGCCGGAGAGGGTGCCGCCCAGGCCCGCGGCGCCCACGGCGGTCACCAGGGTGCTGAACGAGGGGTTGGCCTGCAGGAACTCGACCACGGTGGTCGGGGCCGGATCGAGCACGTCGTCGAGCACGTGGATGATGCCGTTGCTGGCCTGGACATCGGTCTGGATCACTTCGGCTTCATCCAGGTACAGGGCGCCCGCGGCCGGGTTGACGAAGATCGTGTTGCCCTGGACGGTCGGAGCGACGCTCAGGTTGACCACCTGGGTCGAGCGGAAGGAGCCCGGGATGACGTGGAACTTGAGCACGTTGCCCAGCGCCGCCGGGTTGGTGATCAGGCCGCGCAGGGCGCCCTGGGGCAGGGACAGGAAAGCGCCGTTGGGCGGAGCCAGCAGCGTGAACGGGCCGCCGGTGTCCAGGGTGGTGCGCAGGCCGGCGATGTCGATCGCCGCGGTCAGCAGGCTGAACTGGGCGCTCTCGTCGAGCACGTCCATGATCGTGCTGGGGGCGTCGCTGGGCAGCAGCACCTTGTCGATCGAGTGGATCACGCCGTTCTTGACGAACTTGTCGACGGTCAGGATCTTCGAGGTGTTGACGAAGGCGTCCTGGCCGATGACCTTGAACTGGACCTTCTTCTCCAGCAGGGTCTTGGTCTTGCCGCCTTGCAGCACGGTGGCCGCCGGGACCTGGGCGGGCAGGACGTGGTAGAAGAGGATGTCCGCCAGCTCGGCCGGGTTGGCCAGCAGGCTGGGCAGCACGCCGGTCGGCAGGGCGGCGAAGGCCGCGTTGTCCGGGGCGAACACGGTGAACGGGCCGGCGCTCTTCAGCGTGGCCACCAGGCCCCCGGGGACGATGCCGGCGGCGTCGACCGTCTGGATCGCGGTGACCAGGGTCGAGAAGTTGGGGTCGTTGGCGAGCACGTCGACGATGTCGCGCGTCGCTTGGGCGCGGCTGGGCAGGGCCAGGGCGCCGGCGGTCAGCGCCAGGGCGGCGCCGCGGAGCAGCAGTTGGTTCATGGGGCAGTGGAGCAGGGGTCCTCGGATGACCGACGGCGCGGATGGCACGTCGGGAACAGCGCTGCATTCGTCGCACCCACGTGGCTCGGATGCGCCCGCCCTCGCTGAGGCTGCAGCGCCGTTCGCGTCCGGTGCGCCCCCGCACAGGCCGAGCGTGCGCTCGCGCTCACCGAGCTCGAGTTTGTCCGCGAGATGTCCGCGGACGATCGAACCTTGCGCGGAACTCGGCGCGCCCGACGGAAGCCGCCCAGGTCTGGGGGATGCCTGTCCGGGTTCAGGCGCCCTCCAGCCCGGACTTCCTGCTGTTCATGTTTCGGCCGGGGAGCAGGGTCGCGCACCGACGTCGGCTCCGCCCGAACGCTCCGCAGGCCTGGCGGTTGGCCCGTTTGTCCAAGATCTGGGGTGCACAACCCGCTCTCGGTCCGCCTGCGCCCGAGCGCGCGCAGATTTGGAAGCGCCCAAATCGCGGCGCCGAACGGCCCTGGGCGGCGCCAAATTTTTTTTCGGAATCCGTCTGCGGCGCACCTTCCTGGCTCGCCTCGCCCCCGGTTCAGGTCGCATCTGGGAGCGGCTCCGAGTCGGTATCGGGACCTGCCTGCTGGCCCGTTCCGCAACGCCAGGCGGTGCTCCGTGGTTGCTTGTGCGCCGCGTGGACTCGGCGAAGTCTGTCGCCAGCCTCCATCGGCCTCGCACGGGCGCGGCTCATGTTCCCGGACGGGAGCAGTCCTGCACATTCCTGTGCAACCCCTGAATCCGAACTCGATCGGCCGTCGACCTATCCGCCGTCGGACCCTCGCCGGGCCCGCGCCGAGTCGGCCTGGGGCAGGGCCGAGGAAGCGCGGACCCGCGCGAGGGTGCCGCGGCCGGCACCCTCCGGGCGCGCCCCGGATCCGAGGCCTGGGCCCGGCGTCTCCAACCCCCGACTCCTTCCCGGGCATCGTCTCCCGATCCGCCTCGCTGCGAACTCGTCCTGCCGCTTCCGCCGGAGCGCACCGCCCGGCGCCGTGGAATCTGGCTCCGTCCGGGGACCGATCTCAGAAGCCCCGCGGGGACGGCAACGGGATCTCCACGATCGCCCCCGGTTTCAGCTCCGCCTCGCGCACGCACAGCAGCCCCGGTCCGGGGCTGACGGAGATCGAAAGCCTGTAGGTGCCAGAGAATGGCACGCGGAAGCGCGCAGTGCCTGGAGCGGAAGGGTCGATGGGCTCGAATTCGATGTCCGTGCCTGCATGAGGCCCAGCGACGATCCTGCCATCGACGGTCCAGCTCAGCGGACGGGAGCCCCCATCGGTGGGGCTGTCGATGGGGAAAGCGAGCAACAGCTCTGGAGGACGCTCCAGCACCAGGGTGTAGACACTCTCGCCCTGCTGCAAGAAGGCGCGCTGCTTGTGCACCGAGTAGTCTTTGGACAGGACCTGGAACTCGTACCAGCCGCTGGGGCCCTCGACCCGTGGAGGCATGGAAGCCGAATAGAAGCGGGACCCGTAGGCGCTCTCGAAGCCCTTTGATGATTGCCCATCATCCGGAGTCCAGCGGGCGATGAAGTCCACCGGAACCGGTTGGCCCGTCGTAGCATCAATCCACTCGATGCGAGCCTTTGCTGGAGCGGGCAAGATGATGCGCTGCTCCAGGTGCTCCCCTTGGGAAACCACGAAAGGGATCGCTAACGCGAGAGTCGAAGAATGGACTTCATAAGCTCCGGGCTCCAGATCAGTCCAAGGGGTGGGGCTGGAGCAGAAACTGCGTGTCTGCCCCTCTAGTGAGTTGGCCAGGGCCAGCCGCAATCGGCGGCTCGGCTGCAATCGGCTGCGCTCAGGTGGAAGATCCACACGATCCAAGGTCAGCTCGAGGGGGCGAGCGAGGGCCATTGGTACCAGCTCATGTGGATCCTCGATGATCAGAGTCAACGAAGCAGAGGCCACGCCTGCCGCGACTGGGGCAGGCACGAGCCGCAGGTCCGCCATGGTACCGGGCTGCAACATCTCTGTTTGTTCGCTCGCGAGGACGGAGCCGGGCGCTTTGGGAGACTTCGACGGTTCGAAGGTCAAGCTGGCCGAGTAGGCATCGGGCTCCAAACCCACGAACTCCATACGAAAGGGACCCTCGGGCAGCTTCCATGATGGCCCGAATTCCTCACCGCGCGAGCCGAGCTCCAGATGGACCGGCGCAAGGGTCAGTCCAGGCTCGATACTCCGCAACGCCTTCAGGGCTGTTTCGCTTGGCACGACACCGGTCACCGCTAATTCGACACCCCCCTCGAGCAGCGCTAGCCTCGGGGAGTGTTCCAACGCCGGGGATGCGCACAGCCCCAGAGCGTGGCCCGGGGATGTCAGGACGAGTGTCTTGCCTTCAAACCCGAGGGGCAGCAACGTCCTGTCCCCGTCGACTGCGCCGACCACGGCCAGCCGTTCCAGGGTTGCGCGTTCGTGGAACGGGAAGACCCCGCGCAACGGACGCGGGGGCAGCGCTCCCGATTTCGAAAGCACGCGTACACCGGATGGCACCAGGCCTCCCTCAGGCAGGGAATACGTCAGCAGGCTGGGTTGAGTTTGGGGGCTGACGCTGATCGCGAGCGGCAGCTCGGAGCGCTGGATCTGCGCGCTGGCCGGCACAAGAATCGCCCCTGCGTCGATCAGCCTGCGCAAGATGACTGTGTGACCGCCGCCGAACAGTTCCGAGTCCTCGACGGCCAGGTCCTCGCCCAGGACGATGCGCACGAATTCGGGCGAATCGCCATCGAGAACGCGCCAAGCCTCGACCAGGGTCGCGGGCGAAACCGCGGTACCGCTGAAGGAAACCGCCCCGGCCAGCGCCCCGACGGCGCGGGCCTCGGTACGCGTCCCCGCCAGCGGCGTGGCCTCAGCGAGCCCCGCGGGCTCCGGGGCTGCTTGGGTGGGACCACCCTCCGCTTCTGCGCTCTTGGAGTCGGCAAGGTCTCCCGAGAACAGGCGCCAAGTCACCGGCCCAGCCGCCAGGAAGGCGATCGGGACTGCCGCACCTAGGATCCGACTCAGACGTTTGCTCGGCATGGAAACTCCTCGACCCTGACCGCGACCGGTGGATGTGCCCGTTCGCTACAGGCTGATGGTAGCTCACTCGAGATCCCCTCGGGGTTTCGCGGGGAAAGCACCGAGCGCCCATGCGTCCCCGCGCCTGCTAAATGCCAAAGCCAGCGCTGGCCCGGCGCTCGAGGTTGGGGACCGGGGGCGGGTCAGGGTTGCGCGGGGCGGGGGCGCAGGGGGCGGGGTTCGGGACCGGGGGGTGGCAGGCGCAGGATCGGCCAGCCGCGGCGCTCGGCTGCGGCCGCGAGTTGGGGGTCGGGTTCGACGGCGACCGGGGCGTGCACGGCTTCGAGCAGCGGCAGGTCGTTGTGGGAGTCGGAGTAGAAGGTGCTGTGTTCGAGCTCGGCCAGGCGCGTGCCGTGCTGGGAGAGCCAGGCTTCGACGTGGGTGCGCTTGTGCTCGCGGAAGCAGGCCTGGCCGGCGATGCGCCCGGTGAAGCGGCCGTCCCGACGCTCGAGGTTCGTGCCCAGGGTGCGGTCGAACCCGAGCTTCGCGCCCAGGGGCTCGGTCAGGAAGGAGTTGCTGGCGGTGACCAGCAGCACCGCGTCACTGCGCTCGCGCTCGCGCTGGATCCAAGCGCGCGCCTCCGCGGGCACCGCGGGCAGCAGGCACTCGGCGACCAGGATGTCGCGCAGGCGCTCGAGCTCGGCGGGGGGTGTGCGGCGGAACACGTCCAGGTACCAGGCGTAGTAGTCCTCGAGGCGCAGGGTGCCCTGCTTGTAGGCCTCGTGGAAGGCGTCGAAGGGGCGCGGATCCAGCAGGCCTTCGGCGCCGAGCAGGTAGGCCCAGTCCTGCTCGGTGTCGCGGTGCGACAGGGTGCCGTCCAGATCGAACAGGGCCAGGCGTCGGATGGCCATATGGCTAGAGCGCGATCGGCAGGCGCCGATCGACCTCCAGATCGGTCGGGGTCACACGGGCGGTGTAGGCCAGGAGCTCGACCCCGGCGTCTGCCGCGGCGCGCAGGGCGCGGCCGTAGGCCGGATCGATGTCGTCGGCGGGGGCGAAACGTTCGACGTCCCCGCGGCTCACAAAAAAGAACTGCACCGCCCGGGCCCCCTGGCGCACGACTTCAGACAGCTCGCCCAGGTGTTTGCGGCCGCGCTCGGTGACCGCGTCGGGAAAGCGCGCCTCCCGGCCCAGGGCCAGGGTCGTGTTCTTGACCTCCACGTAACAGGCCGGCCGGCCGGGAGCTTCGAGCAGCAGGTCGATGCGGCTATTGGTCCCGTAGCGCACTTCGCGGCGCAGGGAGGGATAGCCCGCGAGCTCGGGGATGCGCCCGGCGGCCACGGCTTCGGCCACGGCGGGATTGGGCAGCGAGGTGTCGACGTTGACCCAGGCGCCCGCGCAGCGGATCGCTTGGAAGCTGTAGCGCAGCTTGCGCGTTTCATCGCGGCTGTCCCGCAGCCACACCGGCGCCCCCGGCTCGAGGCAGCCCGCCAGGCTGCCGGTGTTGGCGCAATGGGCGGTCAGCAGCTCGCCGCCGGGCAGCTCGCATTCGACGAAAAAGCGCTGGTAGCGGCGCTTGAAGCGCGCCTCCAGCAGCGGGGCGTCCAGTCGCATGGGAGCGGGGTCAGGGATCGAGCAGGGCCAGCTCGGAGAGGGTGAAGGCCTGGCAGCGCTGTCCGTCCACGCCCACCAGGCGCCAATCGTCGCACAGGAGCTCGACCGTCAGGGCCGGCGCCGCCGCCAGGGCCACGGGCAGCGGGAAGCGTGCGGCGAACTCCTGGCCAGGCAAGACCTCGAATTCGCCCACCGGGGATTTTTCGACCAGCACGCGCACGCGCACGCGCGCTGGTTCGCGTCCCGGCAGACCGCGCCCGCGGATCGAGAGTTCGTGGCGCCCGCCGGGGCGCAGGCAGAAGCAGGCGTAGGCGGACAGGGCGCCCTGGGCGTCGACTCCGCCGTAGACCATGGCGAAGTCCTCCGGGCGAACCACGGGAAACGTCAGGCGATGCCCGGGTGCTAGCCAGTCGAGCAGGAAGTCCTGGGGGGAGCGCTCCGCCGCGGCCTGGCCGTGTTCCAGCAGCGCCTGGGCCTCCTGGGCATGGGGGCCGGGCGGCAGGTCGAAGCCCGGCAGCAAGCCGCGGCTTTGCAGCAGGTGGTAGGCCACGCGCGCGAAGCGGCGATGGCCCGCGGGCGAGAAGTGCGAGTCGTCCGCAGCCAGCACGTAGTCGGGCGCCGTCCAGTCGTTGGGCTCGAGGAAGGCCAGCTGCTCCGGCGTCAGCAGGGCGCGGTTTTCGAGCCAGAAGCGCAGCTGGGGGTTGAAGGCGCCCCAGTAGCCCACGGCCAGGTAAGGGGTCCCGCGGCGCTCGAGGGCGGCTTCCAGGCCGGCGACCGCGTCGGCCAGCTCGGCGAAGCGCGCCCGGCTCTCCGCGTCGGCCGAGCAGCGCAGCGGGTTGGTCACCGGACCCCGGCCCGGCAGCGGCCACTGGGTGACCTGCACCCGGGCGTCCGTGCGGCCCCGGCGCAGGGGCACATGTTTGGCGAAGGCGCCGAAGCCGCGCGCGCCGAAGCCGTCGTCCAGATCGTTTTCGATCAGCAGGTGGATCACCAGGTCGGGGTCGATGGCATCCAGCTGGCGGCGCAGGAAGGTGGTCGCGTTGACCGCGTTCCAGCCGCCGACGCCCACGTGCAGGCACTCGATCCCGCTCACGCCCCGGGGCAGGTGGGGGGCGATCAGCTCCGCCAGGTGCTGGCCCATGCGCTCGTCCGGCTCCACGCCGTAGCCAAACACGAAGCTGTCGCCCAGCAGCACCACGCGCACGAGCCCGGGCGGCTTGGGGCTCTCGATCGGCTTTTCGCGCAGGCCGATGGCGTTGGTCCAGACCTCCACGCCGGTGTAGCGCGCGCGCACCAGACCCGGGCGCGGCACGTACCCGACCCAGGGGTCGTTGTGGCTGTCGCCGATCTCCTGGGAGCGCGAGATCAGTTCGCGCTTGGCCAGCTCGAGGATCGGCGCGTGGTCCAGGAGCAGCCCCAGGTTGCCGGTCAGGAGCAGACCCAGGCCCGCTGTGAGCAGGGTCAGCCCGCTCAGGTTGAGGCCCAGGCTCAGGGCCGCCAGGCGCGCGGGCCAGCGGCCCGCGGGACGGGCCCGCGCGGCAGCGGGGGCGTTGTTCGCGGGGGGCGGCATGGCGCGTGGGCCGCAGAGTCTAGCGGGCCAGCGCTTTCGCGCCGGCCCCGGGCGCGGCCAGCGCCCGGGCCGGGGCAGCGCGGCGCTTCCGCGCTGCGCCGCCCGGGCGGCCAGGCCGCGGACTTCAGCCGCGCTGCAGCGCCGGCTCGGGCAGGCGGACCGCCGGGAAATCCAGGGCGGTCTGGGCCACGTGGTTGAAGTAGTTGGTGAACAGGTTCAGCGCCACGACCGCGACCAGCTCGGCCAGCTCCCGGTCGCCCAGGCCCGCGGCCCGCAGTCGGGCCACGCTGGCGTCGCTGACCAGGCCGCGTTTCTCGACGATCTCGGCCGCCAGTTCCAGCAGCGCCTGGGTGCGCGGCGAGCGCGAGCGCCCGAGCAGGTTCTGGCCCAACTCGTCGGCGTCGACCGCGAGCCGCTTGCCGATCGCGGTGTGGGCGGCGGCGCAGTACTCGCAGGCGTTTTTGCTGGCCACGACCAGGGCGATCGCCTCGCGTTCCGCCGCGCTGAGGGAGGCCTTGCCCAAGGCGCCGGAGAAGCCCAGGTAAGCCTCGAGCACCGCCGGAGAGGCGGCGAAGGTGCGCATCAGGTTGGGCACGGCGCCGAGCTTGGCGGCGATCTGGTCGAAGGCGGGCTTGAGGGCGGCCGGGGCGGTTTCGGGAGCGATCGGTTGGATGCGGGGCATGGTCGGTTGGGGTTGGGGTCCGGGGCGCCCCGGAGATGCCCGGGGCGAGCGCGTATACAGACCGGTCAGTATAGCTGTGACCGACCGACCTAGAATTCCGGCCGCCGGGGCCCAGCCCGGGCCGCCCAGCGGGCGGCCGGCCCCCGAGCCACCCATGGAAGCGCCCCCCGAACCCCGCCAGCGCCTGCTCGAGGCCGGCCTCGAGCTTTTCGCCCGCCAGGGCATCGGGGCGACCGGCATCGAACAGATCCTCGAGCGCGCCGGCGTGGCCAAAATGACCCTCTACAAGCACTTCGGCAGCAAGGAAGGTCTGGCCGAGGCGGTGCTCGAGGACTACGGCCTGCGGGTGCGCAGGGCCCTGTTCGAGGGCATCGAGCGGGCGCGGGACCCGCGGGCCGCGCTGCTGTCCGTGTTCGAGAGCGCCGGGCGGCTGGTGGCCGCCCCGGATTGGCGCGGCTGCCTGTTCGCCCGGGCGGCGCTCGAATTCGGGCCGCCCGAGGATCCCCTGCACCGCATCGCCAGCGCGCACCAGGCCCTGCTCGCCGAGCGCCTGACCGACCTGGCGCGCTCCGCCGGGGTGGCCCAACCCGCGCCCCTGGTCCAAAGCCTGCTGTGCCTGTTCGACGGCCTGCTGCTGCGCGCCCACGTGCTTTCGGATCCGGCCCTGGCGCGCTGCGCCCGCGACAGCGCCGCGGCCCTGCTGGACGCGGCGGGGGCCAAGCGCCGCTGAGGTCCGGCGCCCGGGCCGCCCCGGGCCCGGCGCCGGCCCGACC
>ERZ1066136.513-NODE-513-length-28485-cov-13.165846_pt1 | contig 28485 bp, 24 predicted proteins | sample MGYA00382783_ERZ1066136 | MGnify/ENA primary metagenome ERZ1066136 (study PRJEB33369, sample SAMEA5778366) | biofilm metagenome | biome: Industrial cooling water; feature: Water cooling tower basin; material: Biofilm | place: United Arab Emirates | collected... | reverse complement strand
TGCCGCGACCGGCCGGGGGAAGGCCTTTCTCATTCCAACTCCGTGTCGAGGCAGTGCCAGCGATGCCGGCCGGGTACGGAGCCACGCGATGAACACCCTCTGCGCCCCCGCCCCTCGCCCCTGCGCCCTCTGCGTTCATGCAGTGAGCGATACAGACGAAACGAGGAGCGAAGCAAAACGCGCGACGAATCACGCGGAGCGAAGCTCGAACGCCGCCGAGCCAGGGCGCGTGACGAAGAAGTGCGAGCGCTCCGCATGCGGAGGAAACGCAGCGAGGTACTCGTCGCGCCAGCGGGTGAGGAACGGTTGCGCGTCGGCCGTCGGGATCATCGCCCAGACGCTGCCGCCGAAGCCGGCACCGAAGGCGCTGGCGGCGACGGCGCCGCAGTGGCGGGCCTGCTCGACCAGCGCGATGGTCTCGGCGACCTGGTTGCCGAGGGCGCGTTCGGCCCAGCGCTGCGACGCGGCGACCTGCTCGTCGAATGCAGCGAGATCGCCGCGGTCGAGCGCGTCGGCGGCGCGGGGGACGTGCACCGTCGTCTCGGCGACGAACTGCTCGACGCGTGCGACGAGCGCCTGCGCATCGAACTCGCTGGTGGCGGCGCCACGTGCGATGTCCGTCATGCGTGCGGCCGCGTCGGGCGCACTCGCGAGCGCGTCGCCGAGTGTTTCGTCACGGCGGCCGGTGGCGGCGTTCCATGCGGCGACGAGATGCGCGACCGTGCGCGAGACGCGGTTGTAGGCATCGCGCGCGGCACCCGACTTCTCGGCCGTCACACCGCTCACCGCGATCACGAACACGTGGTCCGCGGGCCACGCGACCCACCGCTCGAAGCGCACCGGCGCCCACGCGAAGACGCCGAGCGTGCCGGCGTGGCTGCAGAGGATCGCGGTCTGGTCCTGCGCGCCGTTCATGAGGCCGAGGCCCGCTTCACCGTGCAGCGTACCGAAATCGCTCCCGTTCTCCATCGCCCCGAAGTAGCCGGCGAGATGTTCCGTGTCCGGCAATGCCGCGCGCCAGCGCGGGTCGTCCGCAACGCCGCCGGTGTGCGCGAGCGCGAGCCCGAGGCCGACGATGAGTGAGGCCGAACTGCTCACTCCCGCCGCCGCGGGCAGGTTGCTCGCGATGGCGATGTCGCAGCCGTGCACCGCGGCGCCGAAGTTGTGCACGAGCCGTCGCACGACGGTGGTCACGTAGGCGCGCCACGCCGGGCCGCCGTCGGTCGGCTCCGCATGCAGCAGGACCGTCACCGCCTCGCCGGGAATCGCGTCGCGGACGATCACCGCGGCATCGTCACGTCGCCGTGCGACGACCACGATGCCGCGATCGATCGCGCAGAGCAGCGAACGACCGCCGGCGTAGTCCACGTGCTTGCCGAGCACCTCGATGCGCCCCGGTACGATCCACGCGCGGCGGTGCGCGGCGGGGACACCGTCGTCGTCGAGGGCGCGGTGCGCACGCTGCACGAGCGCCGCGAACTCGTGCGCCGCCTTCTCGGGCGCGCCGGCCTCGCGCAGCCGGGCCAGCGCTTCGTCGTCGGTCGGGTGGGCGGTCATCGCGTGTCGCCCGTCACGGCAGCTCCATCGCCGCGTCACTCGCCTCCATCACCTCGCGACCGAGCGATCCGAACGGTGCGCGACCGAGCCCCTCGACGGGGACGCCGGGGACCGCACCGGCGAGCCCGGGATCGTGCCCGATGGTCATGCGACGCAGCGCCTCGAGCGGAAGCTTGGGCACGCGGTCCATCGTCAGCAGCCCGTTCGCTTCCTGGTAGGTGTCGCTGAACTGCGTGTAGCAGAAGCCCGCGAAGAGCGGCACGCGGTGCACCGCACCGAGCAGCGCACCGTAGCGGAACTGCAGTTCGTCGGGCGTCTGCACCACGCTGTAGCCCCACGCCACACCCGGCTCGGGATGCAGCGCGATGCCGCCGAACTCCGTCAGCATCACGGGGACGCGCGTGTGCTCGGCGTGGCCCTCGACCACCAGCCGACGCCCGCCGGGGCGCTCGCGCTCGAGGATGCGCGGCAGCTCCTCGTCGCTCCGGTAGCGACGCGCGAGCCGGTCGGGATCGTGATCGTAGTCGTGGATCGCGAGGATGTCGGTCTGCACGCTCTCCCAGCCGTCGTTGCCGATCACGGGACGCGTCGCGTCGAGCGTGTTCGTGAGATGGTAGAGCGCCGCGACCCAGTGCCGCTGTTCGGGGATCGTCGGCAGGTCGGGGACGCCCCAGCTCTCGTTGAACGGCACCCACGCCACGATGCACGGGTGGCTCTGGTCGCGCGCGATCACCTCCATCCACTGCGAGGTGACGCGCGCGATCGCCTCCGTCGTGAAGCGGTACACGCTCGGCATCTCGCCCCAGACGAGGAGGCCGAGCCGATCGGCCCAGTAGAGGTAGCGCGGATCCTCGACCTTCTGGTGCTTGCGCACGCCGTTGAAGCCCATCGCCTTCGCGAGCTCCACGTCGTGCCGCAGCGCCGCATCGTTCGGTGCGGTCATGCCGGTGTGCGCCCAGTAGCCCTGATCGAGCACGAGGCGGAGCGTGTACGGGCGCCCGTTGAGCAGCAGCCGGTCGCCCTGCGTACTCACCTGCCGCAGCGCCGTGTAGCTGCGCACGTGATCGAGACGCTGGCCACGGCCGCCCCAGATCTCGATCTCGGCCTCGATCAGCGTGGGACGCTCGGGGCTCCAGAGCAGGTCGTTGCGGTAGTCGTCGATGCCCGGGTCCGAGATCGCGATGCGGCGATGCACTTCGCCCCCGACGAGGAGGTACGTGTCGTCGGCGAGCACGTTGCCCTGCACGTGCAGCTTGACCTTGACGCGCAGCCCGTCGTCGGCACGCGGCCCCTCGACACGCAGGTCGAGCGAGACCTCCCACCGCTCGAGCGATGCAGCCCAGCGGATCGACGTGATGCGCGTCGGCGGGACGCGCTCGAGCCAGACCGTCTGCCAGATGCCCGAGGTACGGACGTACCAGATCGAGTGGGGATCGGGCTGCCAATCCTGCTTGCCGCGCGGCTTCGCCAGATCGTGCGGGTCGTCCTCGGCGCGCACCACGAGGATGTGCGAGTCGCCGTGTCGCACCAGGTCCGTGACGTCGGCCTCGAAGGGTGTGTAACCACCTTCGTGGCGCGCCACGATCACGTTGTCGATCCACACCGTGGTGCGGTAATCGACGGCACCGAAGTGGAGGATGAGCCGCTCTCCGTCACTCGTCGGCGGCACCTCCAGTGACCGACGGTACCAGACGCACTGCAGGTAACCGGAGTGCCCGATCCCGCTCGCGGCACACTCGGGCGCGAACGGGACGACGATGGTGCGGTCCCACGTGACGTCCGCCGGGCGCAGCCAGCGACGTGTGTGCTCGATGGCGCACTCCCACGTGCCGTTCAGCGACCACCATTCGGTGCGCTGGAGTTGCGGGCGCGGATAGCCGTGCGCGGCCGGATCCGGGACGAGAACATCGGGGAGGCCGTGCATGCGAGCGGGGCGGTCCGGTGGTCGGGAAGCTTGACACGACGGGACCGCGGGGACGGGCACGTCGCGTGAACGGCGGAGTGTCCCGAGAGCGTCGCAAGGGGCGCGCCGCCGGCGCCATCGGGGATGCCCGTGCTCGTCCGCCGCACGGCCCGCCCGAGGTGCGGTGCGACCGTCGCCGTCGTGCGATCACGCGAGCGCCGCCGTCCGCCGCTGGAGGAAGCGCCGCTCCGGCTCCTGCGAGACGAAGCGCAGCGCCTCTGCGTACGCCGCACGCGCCTCGTCGGTGCGCCCCAGTCGCGCACAGAGTTCCGCGCGGGCCGCGTGCGCGAGGTGGAAAGCCGCCAGTGCCCCGTCGCCGATGAGCGCATCGACGAGCGCCAGCCCCGCGGCCGGCCCGTCGCGCATCGCGACCGCCACGGCACGGTTGAGCGCCACCACCGGCGTCGGCACGAGGGTCGCCAGCACGTCGTACAGCGCCACGACCTCGTGCCAGTCGGTCGCCGCTGCCGACGGTGCGTCCGCGTGCACCGCGGCGATCGCGGCCTGTACGGCATAGGGGCCGGGCCCGCCACCACCGAGCGCGCGTCGCACGAGCGTCGTCCCTTCGTGGATCAGTGCGCGATCCCAACGCGAGCGATCCTGTTCCTCGAGCAGCACCAGCTCGCCCGCCTCGTCGGTCCGCGTGGCGCGCCGCGACTCGTGCAGCAGCATTAGTGCGAGCAACCCCGCCACTTCGCGCTCCGGCAACAGCTCGTGGAGCGCGCGCGCCAGCCGGATCGCTTCGGCCGACAGGTCGTGTCGCGTGACGCGGTCACCCGACGACGCCGCGTAGCCTTCGCTGAAGACGAGGTAGATCACCTGCAGCACCGCATCGAGCCGCGACGGCAGCTCCGCGCGCGCTGGGACCACGTACGGGATGCGCGCATCACGGATGCGTGCCTTCGCACGTACGATCCGTTGCGCGATCGTCGACGGCGTCGTGAACCACGCGCGCGCGATCTCCTCGGTCGTGAGTCCGCAGACTTCGCGCAGCGTGAGTGCGACCCGTGCCTCGGGCGCGAGCGCGGGATGGCAGCAGGTGAAGATCATGCGCAGCTGGTCGTCGGCGACGCCCTCGTCGTCGGGCTCCGGCTGCATCGCCACCTGTGCGGTCATCTCGTGCAGCACGGCGTCCTGCTTCGCGTCGAAGCGCGCGCGTCGCCGCATGGCGTCGATCGCGCGGAAGCGGCCGGCCGACACGAGCCACGCGCGCGGTGAACGCGGAACTCCCTCGACCGGCCAGCGCTCGACCGCGGCGGCGAAGGCATCGTGCAACGCCTCCTCCGCGCGATCGAAGTCGCCGAGGAGGCGCACGAGCGTCGCGAGGACGCGGCGCGACTCGCTGCGCCACGCCCCCTCGATCGCCGTGTGCACGTCCTCGGCCGACTGCGGCACCGTCAGCTCGTCTCGCTGGGTGCGCACCGGGCGCTCACCGCGCGGCCGCCGCGTGATCGACGACCGGGCGCACCTCGACGGTCCCCGTGCGCACCGACGGAATGCGCGCCGCGATCGCCAGCGCATCGTTCAGGTCACGCGCCTCGATCAGGAAGAAGCCGCCGAGCTGCTCGCGCGTCTCGGCGAAGGGGCCGTCGGTCATCGCGAGCCGGCCGTTGCGTTCGCGGAGCGTCGTCGCGGTGGACACCGGCTGCAGCTCCTCGCCGGCGGCGAGCTGCCCGCGCGAGGCGAGGTCGTCGCTCAACGCCATGTACTCGCCCATGAACGCGGCATGTTCGGCGGGCGTCATGCGGGCCAGCTCCTGTTCGGCGTCGTAGATCAGGCAGATGTACTTCATGCGGGGCTCCTGAGAGAGAGAATGAGGGATCGGACACCCCATGGTCGAACGGCGCGCGGCGAATTCGACAGCGCTCCGTGACGCCCTCACGGTGGCGTGCGGACCCGGAGGGCGCCAGCACCCGCACCGTGCGCCGACGGGCCCACGCCGCCCTGACGATGTGCATGCACACGCGCGGTCGGCGTCTCCCACGCGTCCCTCACCGGAACGGAGTCCATGTCACGTCGCGCCATCGCACGTCTCGTCGTCGTCACCATGTTCGCCGCCGCGCCGCTCCTGGCACAGGGGTGGGTCGAACCCGTCGTGCCACCGGGCCGCGTCGCGCCACCGCGTGTCGATGTCGTGTCGTCCGCGGTCACGATCACCGTCAGCGGGCGCGAGGCGCGCGTCGTCGTGGACGACCGGGTGCGCAACACCGGCGGCGCCCTCGCCGAAGCGGCGTGGCTCGTGCCGCTCCCGCGCGACGCCGTCTTCGGCGGCTTCTCGATGTGGCAGGGCGACGCGCGCCGCGAAGGCGAAATGCTCGATCGAGAGCGTGCCCAGTCCATCTACGAGGCGATCGTGCGCGCGCGCCGCGATCCTGCGCTGCTCACGCTCGCCGGGCACGGGCTCGTACGCTCGCAGGTCTTCCCCATCGCCGCGGGCGAGACGCGTCGCGTCGCGCTGCGCTACGTGCAACGCCTCGAGCAGGCGGGCGATGCGATGCGCGTGCGCTACCGATTGCCGGTCGCTGACGCGCGCCCCGCGATGAACACGACCACCATCGCGTCCGCGCGCACGATCGTCGTCACCGTGACCGACGCGGGCGACTACGCCGACCCGTGGTCGCCGACGCATCGCATCACCACGCGGCGCGAGGGGGCACGAGCGACCGTCACGATCGACGCGACCGGCGGCGGTGACGTCGAGCTCCTGCTCCCACGGCGTCGCCCGCTGGCGGCGCTGTCGGTGCTCACGCATCGCCCCGCAGGCGAGGACGGCTACGCGCTGCTCGCGCTCTCGCCCGCCCCGGCGGTGCCGGCGCGCGCGATCGCGCGCGACCTGGTGCTCGTCGTGGACGTCTCCGGATCGATGGCCGGTGACAAGATCGCGCAGGCGCGCGCCGGGCTCCGGCAGGCACTCGGCACGCTCGGCGCGCAGGATCGCTTCCGCATCGTCACCTTCGGCAGCGCCGTCGCCGAGTTCCGTCGCGGGTGGACGTCGGCGACACGGGAGTCGCTCGACGACGCGCGCCGCTTCGTCGACGCGCTCGTCGCCGATGGCGGCACCAATCTCGAAGGCGCACTCGCAGTCGCCCTCACCGAGCCCGCATCCGAGGCGCGCGCGCGGAGCGAGCGGCTGCGCCTCGCGCTCGTCCTCACCGACGGCCTCCCCTCGGTCGGCGAGCGTGATCCCGAACGGCTGGCCGACGGTGCCGTGGCGCGCCTCGACGGCATGCGCGTGCTGACCGTCGGTATCGGGCACGACGTCAACACCTTCCTGCTCGATCGCCTCGCGCAGGCGGGACGCGGCGTCGCCGAATACGTCGCACCGGGTGCCGATGTCGAGATGACGATGGGCACGATGCTGCGCCGCATCGCGCGCCCCGTGCTGACCGACCTGCGCATCGTCGCCGCACCGGTGTCGTTCGTCGGACGTCAGCCCGCGCAGCTCCCTGATCTCTTCGACGGCGACGAGCTCGTGATCGCGGCGCGCTGGCGCGGCACCGGCGCGGGCTCGCTCGTGATCGAAGGGACGCGCGATGGTCGCCGCGAACGCATCGAGGCCGACGCGACCTTTCCCGACGCGCGCGACGGCGACGATTTCGTCGCGAAGCTGTGGGCGACGCGTCGCATCGGCGAACTGACGCGCACCGCGCGCCTCGAGGGCGCGAGCGAGACGATCGTGCGCGAGATCCGCGAGCTCGGCCTGCGGCACGGCATCCTCACCGAGTACACCGCCTTCCTCGTGCAGGAACCGAACGTCGTGGTCACCGGACCGGGGACGCCGGCACCGGCACCGGTGATGGATGCGGCGATGCGCGGCGGTGGCGCCGTGTCACGCGCGCAGACGGGGGCGGTCGCCGTCGAGCGGGCCCGCGCCAGCGCCGAGGCCGCACGGGTGGCGACGGTGGCCGACGTGGATCGCGATGCGGACCGTCGGCTGCGCGAGGTCGCGGCCGGCGCCGGTGCGGGCGCGACGGCGGCACGTCGCGCCGGTGGGCGGCTCTTCGTGCTGCGTCGCGGCGAGTGGACGGACGCGGCGCATCGGGATAGCGTGCCGGTCGTGTCCGTCGCGCCCTACTCGCCCGCCTGGTTCGCCGTCGCCCGCGCGCTCCCCGAGGTCGCGCGTTGCCTCGGTGCGGCCGAGACGCTCGTGATCGCGGGGCGGCGCACGAGCGTCCGTGTCGCGGCGGGGGGTGTCGCCGAACTCTCGCCGGCGCGCGTCGCGGCGCTCGTGCGCGCCTTCCGCGGCGTGTGAGCGCGACGCCCGATCGACGCACGTGACCGAGCTCCTCGCGGCCCTCTTCGCGGAACACTACCGCGCGCTCGTCCGGATGCTCTACCGCCGGACGGGCGACGTGGACCGCGCCGAGGACCTCGCGCAGGAGACCTTCGCCCGCGCGGCGCAGCAGGGCGCGCCGCGCAGCGCCCGGTCGTGGCTCTACGCCGTGGCGCTCAACCTGCTCCGTGACGAGGCGCGCAGCGACGTGCGACGCGAGCGACGGCTGGTGCTGGTCGCGCACGACGAGGAGGCGCAGCTCGCCCCCGCGCCCGACGCGGCGATCGAGCGCGCCGAACGCGAGGCGCGCGTGCGCACCGCGCTCGACCGGCTCTCCGTGCGCGATCGCGAGGTGCTGCTGCTCAAGGCCGAAGGGCTCGACTACGACGAGATCGCGGCGGCCACCGGGCTGTCGCGTGGTGCCATCGGCACGACGCTCGCGCGTGCGCGGCGACGCTTCGTGCAGGCGTACGACGGGGGGGAGGCGAGCGATGTCGCGTGACGTGATCGGCATCCCGGACGCGGGCGACGTGGACGACGGCGTGCTCGCGGCCTATCTCGACGGCGCGCTCACCGACGTGGAGCGCGTGCGGCTCGAGTCGCGCCTCGCGCGTGATCCGGCGCTCGCGCGCCGTCTCGACGACGAACGCGCCGTGCGTGCGCGCGCGGCGTCGCTCCTCGACGCGCTCGACCTGCCTGCCGGTCGCGCCGCCGCCTCGGACATCGATCACGTGCGCGCTCGTGCCGCGGCATCCGCGCGGGCCGATGCCGCGACGCGCGCGCGCCGCGGACCGCGCCTGCTCCCCTTCGCCTGGGCGGCGACGGTGGTGATGGCGCTCGGCGTCGGGGCGCTCTGGAATGCGAGTCGTCGCGAGCAGCGCAGTGCGCCGCTCGTCGCCGGCGCGACCGCCGGCAGGGCGACGACGCGCGTCGGCGCCCCGGCACTCGATCCGAACGTGGCGGACGCGCGCACGGAGGCACGATCAGGCACGTCGCCCGTGAACGCCGCAGCAGCGCGCGAGGACGACATGCCGACACCGCAACGCCGCGGCGCGTCTGGCGATCGTCCCATCGTCGCCGATGCCGGCGTACCACGTGCGGCGGCACCCACGGCGGCGGCGCGCGTGCTGCAGCAGGCGTCGGGAGCGGTGACCGTGACCGGCGCGGTGGCGTCGTCCGGGACATCGGGCCGCACGGACGACGCGACGCGTGTGCGTGGCACCGATGCCGCCACGACGCCGCCACGACCGGCGTCCGAGGCCGAGGCGTTCGCCGCACCGCTGGCCGCACCGGTGACGTCACCGGTGCCCGCGCCATCGTCGGCACCGACGGCCGCATCGATGATGGCCTCCCGCGCGAGCGACATGGTCGGCGGTGGCGCCTCGGGGCGCGCGACGCCGCCCCGCCCGATCGACCTGCGCGACGCCGCGACACTCCTCGGCACCGCGCCGCGCATCGTGCGCGACGCGGCGGTGATCGGTGTCGCGGCCGTCGATCCGCGCGAATGGGACGGCGCACGCACCGATCGCCCCGTGGTGCACGTCCGGCAGCGCGACGCAGCGGGGCGCGCGATCGGCGTCGTGCAGCAGCGCGCCGCCGACGACGATCGGGCCGACCCGCGGCTCGGCTGGCGCGTGCTCGGCCCGGTGCGGCTCCGGCTCGTGGGCGAGTTCTCGCCGGCGACCGCCGACAGTCTCTGGCGGCGGATCGAACCGTAGCCGCCGCGCGGATCAGCGCGCGTTCGCCAGCTCGAGCACCGCGTCGCGCAGCATCGTCACGCGCGGCGCGTCGACCGTGGTCTGTGCGTCACCACCGAGCGACTGCGCCACCGCGCGCAACGCACGCGTACGCGCGGCACCGCGTGCCCGCTCGGCCGCGTCGAGCGAGTTGCGCACCCGCTCCACGCGCACCGCCCCGAGCCCGCCCGAGCGCTCGAGCTGATCGACGAAGGCGCGCGCCTTCGCGAAGCTCGGCGGCCAGACGAACTTCGGCTGGCCCTGCGCGTTCAGGTAGTCGAGCTTGACCGTCCTGGCCGCGGCGATCTCGTTCGCGCTCAGGTGCGCGTTCGGCTCGAGTTCGAAGATGTCGAGCCCGCGCGCGATCTCCGAGTTCACGATGACGCCGTTGTACCAGTAGACCGACCACGAGCCGCCTTCACCGACGCGCGTCGTGTCGGTCGGGCCGCGATCGTGATAGCCGATCTCGATCGGCTTCTTCGGGTCGGTCCAGTCGAAGACCGTGATGCCGCCCTGGTACCACGACTGCACCATGATGTCGCGCCCGGGGACCGGGATCAGCGAGCCGTTGTGCGCCACGCAGTTCTCGAACGGCGTCTGCACGGCCGTCAGCTTGTAGTACGACTGGAACGCCATCGTGCGCGCGCGATCGATGGTGAAGATCGCGTCGGCGCCCCATTCGCGCGGATCGCCCGCACGGCACTTGGGGCCACGCCCGCCGCCCCACTCGTCCGTGAAGAGGACCTGCGTGCCCGCGTTGTTGAAGGTGGCCGAGTGCCAGTACGAGAAATTCGAATCCGCGACGGCGGCGATGCGCTTGGGTTTGGCGGGATCGCTGATGTCGAGCAGCAGGCCGTAGCCCTCGCACGCGCCACCCGCGAGCCCGATCGCCGGATAGACGGTGATGTCGTGGCACTGCGTCGGGCCGGGTCGCGGCCCGCTCTCACCGGCGCCCTGGTTGCGGCGGCGCTGCATGGCCTCGGCGACGAGTGCGCGCGCCGCGGCGCTGTCGGCGGCCGACGCGACCGTGCGCCCGCCGGCCTTCGCGACGCTGTCGAGCATCGGGCGGACCATGCGCTCCGGGACGATGCGCGGCGTGCCGCCAACGTCCACGACGAACGCACCGCGACGCCGCGCCTGCTCGATCTCGGCGCGATCGGCGGGGCCGAGGCCGTGCTGCGGCGGCGCGACGAGATCGGCGAAGATGCGCGGCGAGCTGACGATCGCCGCCTTCGACGGATCCGCCAGCGGCACCTTGATCACTTCGATGCGGAAGAGCGCGGTGTTGGGATCCTTGTCGGGCGCGGCACCCGAGCAGCCCGGGAGTTCATCCGCCGGCCGCACACCGGCCGACCCGGAGATGTAGACGTAGACGTTGTCCTTGTCCTTCGGATCGACGAGCACCGTGTGCGTGTGCGAGCCGCGGCAGGTCTGCACGTTGCCGACGTTCTTCGGATTGCGGATGTCCGAGATGTCGAAGATGCGGAGGCCGCGCAGGCGGTCCTTGCTGACCGCGGTCGCGACGCCCTGCGCGCCGCAGTCGAGGCGACCGGTGAGCCCCTCGCCCGAGATGAAGAGCAGGTTCCTGTAGACGGACACGTCGCTCTGCGACGCGGGGCAGAAGTACGCGGTGACGAGCGTCGGCTTCGTCGGCGTCGCGATGTCCCAGATCTGCCAGCCGTTGTAGTTGCCCTGAATCGCGTAGGTGCCGGTGAACGCGAGGTCCGAGTTCGTCGACCCCACGAACTTCTCCGGCGGCAATCCACGTCCGACGAGCCGCAGGTTCCACGCGGCCTCGCCCGCGTCCATGATGCCGGGGCGCAGGCCGACGCGCGGGTCCGGCATCGGTGCGCCGGGCGCCATCTGTGCCGACGCGCTCCCTGCGACGAGGGTGACGAGGGCGGCGGCACGACGGGCCGTCGCGCGCGAGGAGAACGGCCGGCGTGCGGACGCGGGCGATGGACGCATGTCGGACTCCCGGTTGGAGGACGGACGAAAACGACGCGCGCCCGGTGACACCGGGCGCGCGTCGTCCCTGCGATCAGCGTGCGTTCGCCAGCTCGAGCACCGCCTCGCGCAGCATCTTCACGCGCGGCGCGTCGACCGTCGTCTGCGCGTCACCACCGAGCGACTGCGCCACCGCGCGCAGCGCGCGCGTGCGTGCCGCACCCTGCGCACGTTCGGCCGCGTCGAGCGAGTTGCGCACGCGCTCCACGCGCACCGCCCCGAGCCCGCCCGAGCGCTCGAGCTGATCGACGAAGGCGCGCGCCTTCGCGAAGCTCGGCGGCCAGACGAACTTCGGCTGGCCCTGCGCGTTCAGGTAGTCGAGCTTGACCGTCCTGGCCGCGGCGATCTCGTTCGCGCTCAGGAAGGCGCTCGGCTGCAGCTCGAAGATGTCGAGCCCACGCGCGATCTCCGAGTTCACGATCATGCCGTTGTACCAGTAGACCGACCACGAACCGCCCATCTCCATCTTGGTGCTGTCCACCGGGCCGCGATCGTGGTACGCGATCTCGACCGGCTTCTTGGTGTCCGTCCAGTCGAAGACCGAGATGCCGCCCTGGTACCACGACTGCACCATGATGTCGCGCCCCGGCACCGGGATGAGCGAGCCGTTGTGCGCGACGCAGTTCTCCTGCGACGTCTGCGGCGCCGGCAGCTTGTAGTACGACTCGAAGGTCATCTGCTTGTTCGCGCCGATCGTGAAGAGCGCGTCGGCCCCCCACTCCTTCGGATCGTCGACGCGGCACTTGGGACCACCGCCGCCGCCCCACTCGTCGCTGAACAGCACCTTCGTGCCGTCGTTGTTGAACGTGGCCGAGTGCCAGTACGAGAAGTTCGAGTCGGCGACGGCCGCGATGCGCTTGGGGTTGGCCGGATCGCTGATGTCGAGCAGGAGACCGTAGCCCTCGCACGCGCCACCCGCGAGCCCGATCGCCGGATAGACCGTGATGTCGTGGCACTGCGTCGGGCCCGTCGGCTTCCGGCCCGCGCGCTGCGCGGCGACCATGTTGGTCAGGTACGTCCGGAACCGCGTGCTGTCCTCGGCCGTCGGCGTACCGGTGCCGCCGCGCTGCTTCATCATCTGCTCGAGCGCCTGCGAGGCCTGCTCGTCGGGGATGACGAACGCGCCCCCGATCTCCGGCACTTCGACGAAGAAGCGCCCCTTGGCCCTGGCTTCGTCGAGCTCACGCTTGTCGGCCGGTGCCATGCCGTGACGCGGCGGCTCGACGAGGTCGTTGAAGATGCGCGGCGAGCTGACGATCGCGGCCTTCGACGGATCCGCCAGCGGCACCTTGATCACTTCGATGCGGAAGAGCGCCGAGTTGGGATCCTTGTCGGGCGCCTCGCGCGAGCACCCCGGGAGCTCCTCGGCCGGACGCACGCCCGACGACCCCGAGATGTAGACGTAGATGTTCTCCTTGTCCTTCGGATCGACGAGCACCGTGTGCGTGTGCGAGCCGCGGCAGGTCTGCACGTTGCCGACGTTCTTCGGATTGCGGATGTCCGAGATGTCGAAGATGCGGAGGCCGCGCAGGCGGTCCTTGCTCACCGCCGTCTGCACGCCGCCGCCACCGCAGTCGAGGCGCCCTTCGAGCCCCTCGCCCGAGACGAACAGCAGGTTCTTGTAGACGGACACGTCGCTCTGCGACGCGGGGCAGTAGTACGCCGTGACGAGCGTCGGCTTGGTCGGCGTGGAGAGGTCCCAGATCTGCCAGCCGTTGTAGTTGCCCTGGATCGCGTAATTGCCGGTGAAGGCGAGGTCCGAGTTGGTGGACCCCACGAACTTCTCGGGCGGCGCGACGCTGGCGACGCGCGTCAGGTTCCAGGCCGCCTCGCCGGCGGTGAGCAGGCCGGCGCGCAGGCCGACGCGCGGATCCGGGGACGGGGGCGTGGCGCTGGCGGCGGCCTGCGCGTGCGCGGCCGTGGCAGCGAGCGCCACAGCCGTGGTGACGCGGGCCGCGACGGCGAACGCGCGCGGACGGGCCGCGCGCGTGGACGACGATTCGGGCATGACTGCGCTCCTCGGGGAAGAACCACGCCGGCCACGCGGCCGGCACGAAGGGGTCGCGGCCGCGCCCGCGGCGCGCCACGTCCCGTGATCGCCGCCCCTACGCACGAGGCGGCGGAAGGTGTCGTGCGTCGTCAGCGCCCGCCCGGCGTGCCGCCGAGTGTCGCCAGCATCTGCTCCATGCGCTGCACCTCGGTCCGCTGATCGACCTGGACGTCCGAAGCGAACTTGAACACCGCCTCGTCCTGCCCCGCCCCGTCGGTCGCGAAGAGCGTCTCGACCATCGAGACCGCCCCCTTGTGGTGACGGATCATGAGTTCGAGGAAGAGGCGATCGAAGGCCGCCCCGCGCGCGGCGCGCAACTGCGCCAGTTCCGCGTCGGAGAGCATGCCCGGCATCAGGTGCCCGGCGTGCCCCGCGTGCCCGTCACCGCCCGACGAATGCACCATCAGGGTGCCGTCCATCTCGTGCACCTCGGGCACCGCCTGCTTCCGGTCGCGGAGCCACGTCTGCATGATCGCGATCTCGTCGCGCTGCGCGTTGATGATCCGCGCCGCGAGCACCTGCACCGCACTGCCGGCACCGTTCCCGGGCGCCATGCGCGACATCGTGACGGCCTGCGCGTGATGATGGATCATGTCGCGCATGAAGGCGACGTCGGCGGCGGTGAACCGCATGCGCGCGCTGTCGAGTCGCGCGCGGTAGAGCGCCTCGAAACGCTGCGGATCGCTCGGCGCCGGTGTCCGTGTCTCCTGCGCCTCGAGCGCGGGCACGGCGGCGAGCAGGAGAACGAGCGGAATCGCGGGACGGAGACGACGCACGGCGGAAAGGGGCAGGTCGGGGCGGGTGGCGGCCGTGCCGGGACGAGCCCGACCGGCTGCGCACGCATCACGTTGACATCCTGTACCCCGATTGTCACCCCCGGTGCGCCGAGGGATGCCTGACGACCATGCGACGACGGCCCGGAGGCAGTGCCCCGGGCCGTCGCCGTCTCTCGCTTCCCGCCCCGCGGTCAGGTCCGCAGGTCGTCGATCCGGTCGCGCGTGCTCTCGAGGCGACGGCTCGACCGGTCGGCGAGCCCGAGCTCGTCGTCGTCCGCCGCGCGGCGGTCGGCGAGCGGCACGTCGCGATCGGTCACGCCCCGCATCCCGCGGCCGGTGGCGTCGAGGCCGGCGGTGTCGAGCGTCTCGCGCCGCACCGTCTCGTCGATCACCTGCTCCTCGGTCACCGCCTGCGTCCGCAGCACGACTTCCTCGGTCGGCACGACGCGCTTCTCGACCACCGCTTCCTCGGCCATCAGCGGCACGCGGATCGTTTCGCCCTCGCCGATCACCGCATCGGCGTCCCGGGTGATCGTCACGTCCGTCGGGGAAATCGCACGGCGCTCGACGACGACCTCGTCGTGCGTCAACGCGACGCGCTCCTGCACGTGATCGGTCTCGACGCGCTTCCGCAGCTCGACCTCACCGGCCTGGTATTCGCGCGTGCCGACCTTGAGACGCTCCTCGTTCAGCACGAGACGCTGTTCCTGCCCGCGCGCGAACGCGTCGCGCGCATAGGGACGCACCGTCTCCCAGTCGCTGCCGCGCTGCTCGCTCGGCGTCGCGTCCCAGGCGCTCCGCAGGTCGGTCTCGGCTTCGTCGAAGCTGCGACCGGCGTAGCGGTCGTCCATGCCGGCGTGATGACCGAGGCGATAGGCGGGACGCGCCGACTCGAAGTCGCTCGTCGTGCTGCTCGTCGCATAGGTGGCGAGCGACGAATGACGCGTGCGATAGTACTCGTCGTCGCGCGAGAAGTCGGCGTCGTCGCCGGTGAAGAAGCGCTTGAGCTTGTCCATGAACGACTCGTCGTGCTGCTGATGCTGCGCCATGATCGGTCTCCGGAAGATGATGCCTGCTGCGCGACCGGTGTGCCGCCGTCGCGTGCCGCGATCGACGCGCACGGGACGCGCGGCGTCAGCGTGCGGTGTCGCGTGGATCGGGCGCCGCCGATGCGCCCGGGTCGCGAGGCGTGGCAGGGTCCGTGCCGCGTACGTGCACCGGACCCTCGGTGACGAGTCGCTCGCGTCGAACGGTGTCGGTGAGGGTTTCGGTGCGCGTGGCCGTCCGTCGCCGCACGACCACTTCCTCGCGCACGAATACCCGCTTCTCCACGACGATCCGCTCCTCGAGGATCGGGATCACGATCTCGTCGTCGCCGATCGTCGCCTGCATCGGCGACTCGGCCGTGCCGGGCCGACGCTCGATCTCGACCTCGTCGTGCGACAACATCAGAGAGCGGGCGACGGGCATCGTCTCCACCACCTTGCGCACCGTCACTTCGCCGGCCGGTATCGCCCGCGTACCGGCGACGTGCAACTGCTCCTCGTGCAGCACGATGCGATGGGTGCGTGCATCGTCGGACCTGACGGTGGCATGCGGAGGTGACGCATCCACGCGCGCAACGTCCGCTCCGCTCGCGGCGTCGCTCGCCACGGGCGACACGGCACTCCGTGCCTGCACATCGGCACGCGGCGCCGTTCCGCCGATCGCCGTCCGCACCGCATCGAGGAGTGCGATCTGCTCGCGGGTGATCCGACGCCCGTCACTCCGTGGCAGCACCTCGAGCACCGCGAGTGCCGCGCGATCGAGCGACACGCTCCGTGCGCGTGCATCGACCTGCACGAACTCGACGGGGACGAGCACCGGCTCGCCCGGCACGCGCGCCTCGCGTCGGGGGCCGCCACCGACATGCGCGAGCACGACGATCCGCACCGCCGTCGTCGTCCTGTCGAGCACGAGCTCCACGACACGTCCCACCGCACGCCCATTGGGCGTGAGCACGGGCCAGCCGCGGCTGTCGACGACACCATCCGCCACCACGGCGTCGCCCGCCTCGGACAGTGTGACGAACCGGCGCGCCGTGTCCGCAGCTGCGTCCGGGTCGGCGCCATGCGTCCGGGTGATGCTCATCGCACAGTTTCCTGCGGCACGAACGGCACGCCGGTCGAGTTGCCGCCACGCCAGTCGAGCAAGGCCGTCCACAGCGTCGCGACGGTGAGCAGTGCGAGCAACGCGAGCACGACCGGTACGGGTCGTCGCCGTGGCGACGAGGACTGCATCTGAGCCATGGGAGCCGCCGATGTGATGGGGCGCGCGTCAGCGTACCGACGACGGCGGCGACGTGGCGGGCGTCGTCGGCGCCACCACCGGCTCGCTCGTCGCGGGAATGACGCCGCGCCGCAGGAAGAGGGCGCCGGCGAGCAGCGCGAGCGCCGCGAGGACGAGGATCGAAGGCCAGGCCGCGGCGACACCGCGCCGGCGTGACTGCTGTGAGACGTCGGGCATGACTTCCCGGGGTGCAAGCGCGGGGCCATGTAGCGCGATCGATGCGCAGCGACGTGCCCTTCGTGTTCATGACTCCATTCGCTGCATGCGCGCGTCGCTCCGCGCGGTGCGCCGACCATCGCATTCACGGGCGATCGGCTCGTTCGCGTGCCTGCACGTCGGTCGGGAACCGTCCTGTCGGCGGCCCACTTGATCGTAGTCCGCCATCACGATGACCGGGCGACCACGTGCAGCACCGGGCCGGTCGCCGTGACGGAGGGCGCACGATCCGACGATGCACGCATGCGTCGCTCGGCCGCCCGCCACCGTCGTTCCCGATCGGAGCTCGCGCATGTCGGCCACCGAGCCGTCCAGCCTCGACACCACGTCGCTCGGTGCATCCGACTCGATGCTGGTGCAGCTGATCGCGCGGTCGCCCGTGCCCATGGGCGTGCTCGATCGCGAACTCCGCTGGCGGCATGCGAACGAGGCACTCGCCGCCTGCTGCGGTGTCACGGTCGACGCACTCATCGGCCGTGCGGCGCTGGTCGCGATGCCGATGCTCGGCGAGAGCATCAGCGCCGGCGCGCAGCACGTGCTCGCGACCGGCGCGGCGGCCGCGCCCGTCGAATGCACCGACGACGCGTCACCGGACGACGTGCGCTGCTGGCTCGCGCACTGCGCACCGATCGTCGCGACATCGGGCGTCGTGCACGCGGTCGCGGTGACACTGGTGGACGTCACGGCGGAACGGTGCGCGACCGCCGACCGGGCCCGCGCCGACGACGCCGCGCGTCTCGCACGGACGCACGCCGAACGCGTGCAGGCGCTCACGGCGGGCGTGGCGGTGGCGGCCACCATGCAGGCGGTGGCCGAAGCGGTCGTGACGCACGGACGGAGCATCGCCGGGGCGACGAGCGCGATGCTCGCCCTCCTCGACGGCGACCCCGGCGACGAACAGGCGATGTTCCGCATCGCCGCGGCGGCGGGCCTGCCGCCGGAAGCGCGTGCGCCGTGGCTGCACTTCCCGAACGTGCCGGGACTGCCCTACCCCGACGTCGTTCGCACGCTCCGTCCGCTCTTCGTCGCCTCGTTCGACGCGCTCGTGTCGCGCTGGCCGGTGCTCGACGGGCCCGCACGTGACGTCGGCATGGTCGGCCTCGCGGTGCTCCCGCTGGTCGTGGACGAGGGGCCGGCGCGGCGTGTGCTCGGCGCGCTGTCGTTCGAATACGACGCTCCGCCCGCCTTCGATCAGGAAACGCAGGAACGCCTGACCGCACTGGCCCGACAGTGCGCGCAGGCGCTCGAACGGGCCCGGCTCGCGCAGGCCGAGTCCGATGCACGCCGCACGCTCGAAGCCGTGACCTTCCAGCTGCGCGAACGCGAGGCGTTCCTCAGAAGCGTGACCGAGGTCGCTCCCGACCTCTGCTACGTCTACGAACCCGACGCGAGGCGCGTCGTCTGGCAGAACCGTCCCTTCGGGCCACTGCTCGGGTGGCCCGCCGATCACGACATCGCGCCCGGTGGTGCGATCGCCCCGCGCGCGGTCCATCGCGCCGACCGCGCGCGACTCGCTCGGCACGTCGGGGCGATCGCGGCGCTGCGCGACGGCGACGTCGCGACCATCACCGTGCGCGTGCGGCGCGCCGACGGCCGCTGGTGCTGGATCGAGTGCCGCGAGATGGTCTTCGAACGGTCCGGCGGTGACGAGCACCACGCCGCCGTGCCCACGCTGCGCGTCATCGGTGCGTGTACCGACGTCACCGACCGCGTCGAAGCGGAGCGTGAGCGCGCCGGGCTGCTCGAACGCGAGCGCATCGCGCGTGACGGCGAGGCGCTCGAACGGCGCCGACTGGAGGCGGTGCTCGCGGCGCTGCCGCTGGCCGTCATCGTCGCCGACGCACCCACCGGGCGACTCGTCTACATGAACGCCGCCGTCGAGCGGATCTGGGGGGCACGCGCGCACACGCCGCGTGTCGAGGCCTACTCCGAGGATTGGGTCGGCTACCACGTCGACGCCGCCGGCGAGGCGACCACCCGGCTCTACGCCTCGCACGAGTGGCCGCTCGCGCGTGCCCTCCTGCACGGCGATACCGTGCGCGACGAACCGGTGGACATCGTCCGCCCGGACGGCACGCGCATCCGGGGCTTCGTCTCGGCCGCGCCGATCCGCGACGCCGAGGGCTCGATCATCGGCGGCGTCGTGACCACGGCCGACATGAGCGACGTGCAGCGCACGCACGCGGCACTGGCGCAGGCGCGTGCGTCGGCCGAAGCGGCCAACCGCGCCAAGAGCGATTTCCTCGCGATGATGTCGCACGAGTTGCGCACGCCGCTCAACGCGATCCAGGGCCACGCGCACCTCCTCCTCGTCGGCGTGCACGGCGCGATCAGCGACGCGCAGCGCGACGCGCTCGGCCGGATCATGCGCGCGCAGAAGCACCTCCTGCTGCTGATCGATGATGTGCTCAACTACGCCAAGCTCGAGGCGGGCAAGGTGGTCTTCGATCTCGCACCCGTGCCGCTCGGCGAGGTAGTGGGCGAGGTGCTGCCGATGGTCGAGCCGCTGGCGCAGGCACGTGCGCTCGTGGTGCGATGCGATGCGATCGACGCCATGCCCACCGTGGTCGCCGATCGGCACAAGCTCGCGCAGGTGCTCCTCAACCTGCTCGCCAATGCGGTCAAGTTCACGCCGCACGGCGGACGTGGCGCCGGCCGAGACGCGATCGTGGTGGACGTCGAGCCCGGCCGCGACGTCGACCCCGGCGTCGTGCACCTGCGTGTTTCCGATCCGGGTGTCGGCATCGATCGCGCGTCGCAGGATGCCATCTTCGAGCCGTTCATGCAGCTGCGCCCGCTCGGCGTCAAGACCGAGCCGGGCACGGGGCTCGGCCTCGCGATCAGCCGCGACCTGATGCGCGGCATGAACGGCGACCTGCGCGTCCGGAGCTCGACCGACGAGGGATCCACGTTCACCGTCACGCTGCCACGCGCCTGACGTGCACACGACGGAGGCCGACCGGCTGCGGCGCGCAGCCCGATCGACCCTGCTCGTCAGAAGCGGAGGAAGAGGTTGATGCTCACGATGTCGTTGATGCGATCGCGGCCCGGCTGGGCGACGCGTTGCTGCATGTAGCCCGGCTCGACCGTCAGCTTGTCGCCGACGGGGATGGCGATACCGGCGAATGTGCGCCACTGATCGAAGCCGGATCGCGCGCCCCAACGCGTATCGTCCAACTGGAGGAACGGTTCCGTCCACAGCACGGCGGACGGGGCGCCACGACCGCGCGTGAGCGGGTGCTGCGCGCGAATCTGCTGTCGGAGGCGCCAGCCGAGATCATGGTCCCCCTCGACCACGCGCTGCTCGAGACGCGAGCGTCCGCCGATCCGCAACCCGCCGGGTCGATCGACCGCCGTCCATTGCAATTGCTGCCAGAGTCGATGCTCCTTGATCGTGCGCGCTTCCAGCGGATCGGTGCGCACGTACGCATAGCCGAACAGGGCGTCGACACGCGAGTTGAGCCGCAGGCCGACCGCGGGCCGCAACAGGAGCTGGCCGCGGCGTGAGATGTCGTCGCTGATGCGCGGCTGGACCTCCGCGTACCAGAGGCCGCGCGACCCGAAACGCCCCTGCACCACGTTGAGACTCCAGAGCTGCGTGTCGTCACCCTGCGCGCCGAGCGTCGCGACGGTGCCCGACGTGAACAGCGCGGCCACGACGAGGGCGGCGCGCGCGCATCGCGCCATCACGCCCGCTCGCGGTGCACGCTCCCGCGTCGCCACGGTCGTCACGCCTTCTCCGGCACGTCGAAGAAGTCGACGCGGCCGGTATCGAGGAAGTAGTACGCGCCGACGACCATCACCTTCCCCTTGCGCTGCGGATCGAGCAGCATCGGCTCGGCCGTCGTGCGCAGCTCCTCGACGACCCGACGCACGTTCGCGCGCACCGCGTTCTCGACCAGATCGCCCGGTTCGCTCCGCACCGTGAGCACCGCCGGCACGATCGGCTCGATCATCTTGCCGATGGCGCCGGGGAACTTCTTGTTCTCCTGCACCACCGCACACGCAGTTTTGACGGCACCGCAGCGCTGGTGCCCCATCACCACGACGAGGGGCGTCCCGAGCTCCGCCACCGCGAACTCCACCGACCCCTTGGCGACCGTGTCGAGCGTGTTCCCCGCGTTGCGGATGATGAACAGCTCGCCGAGGCCGCGCCCGAAGAGGAGCTCCGGCGCGACACGGCTGTCCGAGCAGCTGATGTACGCCGCAAACGGCGCCTGCGCCTGTGCGAGCTCGAGGCGGCGACGACGGCCCACCGGTGCCTGCGTCGGGACGTCGTTGAGGAAGTTGCGGTTCCCGTCCATCAGCAGCTGCAGCGCCTCGCGCGGCGTCAGCGTCGTCTTGCCGTCGCGTGACGGAGCCGCGAGCGGGGTGACACCCTCGCGCTGCGCGGCGAACGCGATGCCGGGAATGCTCGCCGCGGTCGCGGCGGTCGCGGCCTGTGCGATGAAGGAACGGCGGGTCTGGTGCATCGTCGATCTCCGAGTGAAAGGACGCCGACGAGGCTAGCCGGCCCCGAGACCCTGCACATCCGCCGTGCGGCGAGGCGAACGGCGTATGCCGATCGGCCTATGCGGACCACCCGAGGCGCGTCTATCGTGTCGGTCATCATGACGATGCCCACCGTCGAGACCTCGGCCGACCTGCGCCGACTCTACCGCGACGCCGAAGCGCGCGCGACGCGGCTCCGGGCGCTGCTCGACACGAGTCGCACGCTCGCGACGGCACGTGGCGACGCACTGGATCATGCCCTTTACGAGGCCGCCGAGCGCGCGGCGCGACTGGCGGGCCATCGGCGCGGTGCGCTGGTCGTGTCGCCCCCGATGCCTGCGACCGGGCTCTGGATCGTGCCGCTCCTCGCGCCCGGCGACACCACCGATCCGGTCGGCTGGCTCGTCTTCGACAGCGCGCTCGGGCCGACCACATCGCCCGCCGCCGAGGATGCCGACGCCGTCGCGCTGATCGCGCAGCTCATGGCCGCAGCGATCGCCGCGCGGCATCGCGAAGCACGGCTCGCCGAACTGCTCGACCGGCTGCTCGCCGTGCAGGAGCGCGAGCGCGCCCATGTCGCGCGCGAACTGCACGACGGCCTGGCGCAGCTGGCGACGGCCGCGTTGCGGCGCATCGAGCTCGCCGCCGCGGTCCGCGCCGACGACGAGACGCGGCGGGCGGCCGACCTCACCCGTGACCTCGTCGGCGAGCTTCGGCGCGTCATCGCGGGCATGCGCCCCACCGCACTCGACGATCTCGGTCTCGATGCCGCCGTGACCCAGCTCGCCGCGGCACTCGAGGAGGCCGCGTGCACGGTGACGCTCTCCCTCGACGCGCCGCTCGGCCTGCCGGCGGATCACGAGATCGCCCTGTACCGCGTCGCGCAGGAATCGCTCGCGAACGTGCGTCGGCACGCGGCGCCGTGCACCGTCGCCGTCTCGCTCGCGCACGATCGCGCCGCGCGGACGCTCGTGCTCACCGTGCGCGACACGGGACCGGGCTTCGATCCCGCGACTCTGCGCGATGCCGCCGGGAACGGGCACTTCGGCATCGCGTTCATGCGGGAGCGGCTGCGCGCGCTGGGCGGGACGCTCACGCTCGCCACGCAGCCAGCGGGCGGCTGCACCGTCGTCGCTACCGTCCCTTTGCCGTGACGCCTCTTCGCCTCCTCATCGCCGACGATCACGAACTCGCCCGCGAGGGAGTGCGCGCACTGCTCGAACGAACGGGCCGTGTGGTGGTCGTCGCCGAAGTCGGGACCGCCGAGTCGGCGGTGCAGGCCGCAGTCGACCATGCGCCCGACATTGCGCTGCTCGACATCCGGTTCGCGCCCGGCGCGATGGACGGCCTCGAGGCCGCGCGGCGCATCGCCGTCGACGCGCCCACGGTGCGCGTGATCCTGCTTACCCTCCACGAGGAAGCGGAGTACGTGCGTGCCGCACTCGCGGCCGGCGCGCGTGGTTTCGTCCCCAAGGACGCCACCTGCGAGACGCTCCTCGCGGCGATCGCGCAGGTGGCCGACGGCGGACTCGCCGTGCCGCCCGCGCTGGTGCAGCGTGCGCTCGACGCACGCACGGCGGCGCGCTCTCCGCAGTCCGCGCTCGACCGGCTCACGCCGCGCGAGCGCGAAGTCCTCGATGCACTCGCCGCCGGGCGCACCAACAAGGAAATCGCCACCGTCCTCGGGATCTCGCCCGGCACGGTCAAGGCGCACGTGGAGCGCGTCATCGGCAAGCTCGGCGTGCGCGATCGTACGCAGGCGGCGGTGCTCGCCGCCGCGACGCGCGCGTGATCGCGATCGAACGCGAGGCACGTCCCGGCACTCTCGCCGGGTGGTGGGCCGATCGCCCGCTCTCGACCAAGGCGCTGATCGTCATCGCGCTGCCGCTGCTCATCTTCCTCGGCTCGGTCGCATCGTTGGCGCGCATGGGCGAGGCCGAGGAGCGCGCACGCGAGGCGGTGCGCGTCACGATCGCCATCCAGACCGACGTGCACGAGGTGCACGCGCTCGTGGCCGAAGCGACCGCCGGCACGCGCGGCTACCTGCTCACCGGTGATGCCCGACGCCTCGGCGCGTATCGTGAGGCGGAGGCCTCGCTGCCCGTGGTGCTCACGCGCCTGCGCGCGCTCGTGCGCGATGCCGAGGCGCGGCGCCACCTGGACCGCATCACCGTGCTCGCCGACGTCTCGCGCCGCGAGCTGGGCGAGGCGATCGCCGCGGGACCCGTCGAGGGGCGACGCAGCGCCGGCGCCGGGGCCGAGCGCACCGCCGACGCGTTGCGCGCCGCGATCGCCGCCTTGCAGCGACGCGAGCGCGTGCTCCTCGCCGAACGGCAGGCGCGCGCCGATGCGGTCCGCCGACGCGCCCTCGTCGTCACCGCCGTGGCGTACGCCGCGGGCATCGGCGGCAGTCTCGTCGCGGTGCTGTTGTTGTCGAGCGGCATCGTGCGACGCGTGCGTGCGCTCCGCGAGGCCGCCGCACGACTCGGCCGCGGTGAGCCGCTGCCGATGATCGCCGACGCACGCGACGAGGTGGGCGAACTCGCGGCGCGCATGGTCGAGGCGAGCACGTTGCTGCGCCAACGCGAACAGGCGCTCCGCGAGAGCGAGGAGCGCTTCCGCCTCGTCATCGAGGGCGTGCGCGACTACGGCATCTTCGCGCTCGATGCCGACGGGCGCGTCGCGAGCTGGAACGCCGGCGCAGAACGCATCAAGGGGTGGCGTGCCGACGAGATCATCGGGCACCACTTCTCGTGCTTCTATCCCGACGACGATCGCCCGCATCGTCCCGACCACAACCTCGCGCAGGCGCGACGCGACGGACGCGTGGAGGATGCGGGCTGGCGCGTGCGCAAGGACGGCACGCGCTTCTTCGCCGACGTCGTCATCACCGCGCTCCGTGACGAGAGCGGCGTCCTGCGCGGCTACTCCAAGGTCACGCGCGACATCACCGAGCGCCGCCTCGCCGAACAGGCCGTCGAGACCGCGCGACGCGAGGCCGAGGCGGCGAGCGCCGCCAAGAGTCTCTTCCTCTCGCGCATGAGTCACGAGCTCCGCACGCCGCTCAACGCGATCCTCGGCTTCGGCCAGCTGCTGCAGCTCGATCCGCGTCCCCGCCCCGCCGACGAGCGCGAGGCCGTCGCACGCATCCTCGATGCCGGGCGCCATCTCCTGTCGCTCATCGACGAGGTGCTCGACATCGGCCTGATCGAACGCGGCGACTTCGAGCTCGTCCCCGACGTCGTGCCGCTCGCCGATGTCGTCACCGAAGCCGTCGCCCTCACGCAGCCGCAGGCGCGCGACGCGCAGGTGTGCGTGCAGGCGACCGTCGATCCGACGCTCGCGGTGCACGCCGACCGACGTCGCCTCCTGCAGGTCCTGCTCAACCTCTGCGCCAATGCGATCAAGTACAACCGGGCCGGCGGTCACGTGATGCTGCACGCGACGCGCGAAGACGCACGAGTCACCCTGACCGTGATCGACGACGGCATCGGCGTCGAGCCGGCGCTCGCGGACCGGCTCTTCCAGCCGTTCGAGCGGCTCGGTGCCGCGGCCCGCGAACGGCCCGGCACGGGCCTCGGCCTCGCCCTCTCGCGCACCCTCGTGCGCGCCATGGGCGGTGACTTGCGCTACGCGCCGAGAGACGACGGGATGCACGGCGCCACCTTCACGCTCACACTGCCTTTCGCGCCGGCCACTCGTCCGTCAGCGCTGTCGCTCGTCGCCGCGGAGCCCTCGGCATGACCTCGCCGCTCGTGTCGCCCGAGACGATCCTCGGCGCGCGCATCCTCGTCGTGGACGACGAGGCCGCGAATCTCGCCCTCATGCGTCAGGTGCTCGCGCGCGAGGGATATCGCGACGTCGTCACCGAGGCCGATCCGGCGCGGGCCCTCGAACGCTTCGGCGACGTCGTGCCGGATCTCGTCATCCTCGACCTGATGATGCCCGGCCTCGACGGCTACGCGCTGCTCGACGCACTGCAGCGACTCGTCCCCGCCGACGACCTCGTCCCGATCCTCGTACTCACCGCCGACGCGAGCCTCGACGCGCGCCGGCGTGCGCTCGCCCTGGGCGCGCGCGAGATCGTGATCAAGCCGATCGACGTGCTCGAATTCGGGCTCCGCGTCGCGAACCTGCTGCAACTGCGCTTCCTCGTCGCGGCGCTCCGGGCCCGCGGCGCGGCGTAATCACGTCTCGCCGCGTGCTCGAGCCGACGGTCCTGCCGACACGCGCGACGACGGCGCATCCGTCGGCGACGCGCGATCACGCGCCGCTCACCGCGATGGTCAGCCGCGCGATGTATCCCGAGGCCACGTCGCCCGAGAGCGTCGCGAGCTGCAACGACGCACCGTCGCGGAAGATGCCGTCCGACGCCAGCGGCTGGCCCGCGAGATTGCGCACGCTCGCCTCGTAACCTGTCGTGGCGTAGACCGTGTCGCACGTCGCCTTGGGCAGCGCGATCTGCGACGTCGCGACCTTGTTGTTCCTGTCGGTGGACGCCGCCAGCGACGCGAACACCTCGAAGTGCATGTGCGGCCAGCGCCCCGCGTAGCACCCGGGGAAGATCGTGCGGAAGCGCACCACCCCCGACGCATCGGCGACCTGCACACCGCGCAACCAGTTCTGGTTCGTCGCACCGGCCGAATTCAGCGAGTAGAGCCCGTCGCGGCTGCAGTGCCAGAGATGGACGGCGCGGTTCGCGAGCACCGCGCAATCGCTGCTCGACACGAGCATCAGCTCGAGATCCAGCGGCACATCGGTCGCAGTGCCGCTCAGCCCAGCGAACGAGCTGCGGATGTCGCTTCGCACCACGCCCGTCGCCGCGAGCACGCTCGGCCCGTTGGATCCATCGCCCGGAAACGGACCCGCCGTCTCCTCGGGGACACGCGTGCAGCGCCCGGTCGCCGGGTCGATGCCACCACTCACTGTGCCACCGGTGTCGGTGCCCGTGAGCGCGGCCGCATCACCCGCTCACCCGAGGAGCTGGATCGCGCCGAGCGCCGCCCCCGCGCGCCCCACCAGCCCGAGCGCCGCGCGACGCGACATGCGGAGCCTCGTCGCGACGAGATCGCGTCGCAGGCCACCGTGGTCGTCGTGGTCGTGGTGATCGTCCTGGTCGTGATGCCGGTGATGGTCGTCGTGTGTGGCGGAGTGGTCGATCATGGAGACCTCGAGTGCCCGACCGCGCACGGCGCGGCGGCTGGCGTGCGCGCGGGGGCGCGCAGGAGGGATGCGATGGCGTCACGAGCAGGACACGCGAGTCGCGCGGAACCCCCGCATGTGGCCACTGCGCCGCCATCGGACCGACTTCCGAATGCCCTGCTGCCCGAAGTCGTCGCCATCCTCATGGCATGAGCGGATCGCCCGGACAATGGGGGTGGGCGTCGCGCACACCGCAGGGCGCCAGTCACGGTGGGCGCACATGGCACATAAAAGGGTGGCGCCGGACGCGTCGGCGGCATACCCTTGCGGGGTCTCAGTTCGAGGTGTCATGCGCTCCAGTCAGGTCGCCGAGGTGCTCCGCGCCGTGCGCCGTCAGCTCGGACTCAGCCAAGCCGAGGTCGCCCGGCGAAGCGGGGTGAGTGTGCGACTGGCGCGCGAGGTCGAACGCGGGGAGCGGCCACACGTGAGTCTCGAGACCGCACTCCGCCTCATGGAAGCCCTCGGCATCAGCGTGCGGCTGGACAACCCCGGCGGGGCGACGGTCGTCATCCGCACCGAGGCGAGCGAGGGGGTGGCCCGTGCCGCGAGGGCCGCTCATCGCCGCGCCGCCTGGACGGGCGGCGTTGCTGCGCTGACGGCGGCGCCGGATTCGCCGGCCCCCGGTCGTGGTGTTGCGCGCCGAGTTCGTGGCGTCACGGCCGTGTCCGCGCAGGCGCATAGGGTCGCACGGGCGGCGGCAAGCGCACGGGGCCGCAGCCGGCGTGGGTGACACCACTCCCGCCCTCGCGGATGACTTCCGCGACTTCCTCACCGAGCTGGCCGCGCATCGCGTGGACGCCGTGCTGGTTGGCGGCTATGCCCTCGGGGTGCACGGCGTCATTCGCGCTACAGGCGACATCGACTTCCTGTATCGGCGCACGAAGTCCAACGTCGCGCGGCTCTGCGCGGCTCTCGTTGCGTTCGGCGCACCGGCGAGCGTGATCGACGCTACCGTACTTCTCACGCCGGATACCGTCACGTGGTTCGGGGAGCCGCCCCACCGGATCGACTTGTTGAGCGACATCTCGGGCGTGACGTTCGCCGAAGTCTGGCGCGGCAGCGCGGTGCTCGACCTCGATGGCATCCCGGTGCGCGTGATCGGGCTCGCCGAGCTGCGGCGGAACAAGGCGGCGACTGGGCGGGCGAAGGACGCGGCGGACCTCCGGGCACTCGGCACGAGCCAGCGGCGCAGCCGAACGCGCTGACGGCGCAGCGTCCCGCTCCCACCGGGCCACGTGTGCGTGCTCCTCAGCAGCGGCAGGAGCCTCACAAGCGATTGGATCGAGCGTCCGCGGAAGACCGCGAGTAGGGCGAGCGTGGCCCGCATCGTCGCGCCCCGTTACCCGACTCGCTACCGGCAAGACCGCCTAAATGGAAAAAGCACGAGGGCGGCGCAACATGGATCGTTGCACCGCCCTCGCTCGGAAAGTGGGCCTGGGAGGAGTTGAACCTCCGACCTCACGCTTATCAGGCGTGCGCTCTAACCACCTGAGCTACAGGCCCCGCGAACAGATCGACAAAGGTAGCCGGCTCCTCGAGCACTCGCAACGGCCGCGATCGTCGATGTGGCACCGGCAGCGACGGGCGCCACGAACGGCACCCTTGGGCGCGATGCGTGCGCGAACCGCACCGCCGAGTGCGACGGGCGCGACGAACGGCAACGACTCAACGCGACGATCGCGACGACGCGACGGGAGACCCCACGACACGCAGCGCTCGCGCGCGCTCGGCTTCATCCCCATCCGTTCTACGTGTTTTACGTGTCCTACGTGCGCCCCGCTGTTCGCGTCACCTGAGAACGAACGAAAGCGACGACGCCCGTGATCCACGCAGGACCACGGGCGTCGTCATCTATACTGGCAATCGAGTGCAGGCGTGTATGGTGG
>ERZ1066136.510-NODE-510-length-28619-cov-13.246394_pt1 | contig 28619 bp, 26 predicted proteins | sample MGYA00382783_ERZ1066136 | MGnify/ENA primary metagenome ERZ1066136 (study PRJEB33369, sample SAMEA5778366) | biofilm metagenome | biome: Industrial cooling water; feature: Water cooling tower basin; material: Biofilm | place: United Arab Emirates | collected... | reverse complement strand
GAACCCCGCCGCCATGTCCGCCCCCGCCGCGCCGACCGAACCCGCGCCGACCGAATCCGCGCCGACCGCTCCTGCACCGGCTTCCTCCGCGACCGACGCGCCCGCGCGCGGCCAGGGCGGTGTCGAGCTGAACGCCGTCACCAAGCGGTTCGGCGACACCGTCGCCGTCGACGACCTGACGCTCGCCGTCGAGTCGGGCGAGTTCTTCTCGATGCTCGGGCCCTCCGGCTCGGGCAAGACCACCGTGCTGCGCCTCATCGCCGGCTTCGAGGAGGTCACGAGCGGCACCATCGCCATCGCGGGCACCGACGTCACGCGTGCCGCTCCGTTCGACCGCACGGTCAACACCGTCTTCCAGGACTACGCGCTCTTCCCGCACATGACCATCGCCGAGAACGTCGCGTACGGCCTGCGGGTGCGCAAGGTCGGCAAGGCCGAGCAGAAGGAGCGCGTCGCCGCGGCGCTCGAGCAGGTGCGACTCAGTCACGTCGCCGATCGCCTGCCCCACCAGCTCTCGGGCGGCCAGCGTCAGCGCATCGCCCTTGCCCGCGCCCTCATCCTGCAGCCGCGCGTGCTGCTGCTCGACGAGCCGCTGGGCGCCCTCGACAAGCAGCTGCGCGAGCAGATGCAGATCGAGCTCAAGCAGATCCAGCGCGAGGTCGGCATCACCTTCGTCTTCGTGACGCACGACCAGGAGGAGGCGCTGACCCTCAGCGATCGCATCGCCGTCTTCAACAACGGCAAGGTCGAGCAGGTCGGCACCCCGCGCGAGGTCTACGAGTACCCGCAGACGGCGTTCGTGGCCGGCTTCCTCGGCATCTCGAACCTCATCGACGCGGCCCACGCCGAGCGCCTCACCGGCGTCGCGAAGGCCATCAGTGTGCGCCCCGAGCGCGTGCGCCTCATGGATGCCCGCACCGAGCCCGCCGCCCACGAGACCTGCATCGACGGCACGATCGTCGAGACCGTCTACACCGGCCCGACGACGCGGTACATCGTCGACACCGTCGATGGCCTGCGCGTCATCGCCGAGCGCCACAACGACCACGCGCCGAGCGACACGGCCCCCTACCACCGCGGCGACGCCGTGCGTGCGGTGTGGGTGACCGAGCACGCCGCCGTCGTGCCCTGAGCCCGGGCATCCCTGCCCTCGTCCTGCACCATCTGCACCACCCCAGCACCACCCCCAACCAAGGAGGAACCATGAGGAAGAAGCTGATGGCCATCTCGGCCACGGCCGCAGTGTCAGCGCTGATTCTCGCCGGCTGCGCGGCCCCGGCCGCTGAGGAGGGCTCGGGCGAGCTCGTCTTCGACGTGCCCGACGTGCCCATGCTCGAAGAGCTCGGCGAGCCCGAGGGCCAGGTCGACATCATCGCCTGGTCGGGCTTCGTCGAGCCGGCCTGGGCCGACACGTTCACCGAGGAGACCGGCTGCGTCGTCAACCGTCGCGTCGCCGGCACGAGCGACGAGATGGTGCAGCTCATGCGCACCGGCGACTACGACCTCGTCTCGGCCTCGGGTGACGCCAGCCTGCGCCTGATCGTCGGCGGCGACGTCGCCCCGATCAACCGCGACCTGATTCCCAACTTCGGCGACGACATCGTGCCCGGCATGCAGGGTCAGCTCTATGACACGATCAACGGCAAGGTCTACGGCGTTCCGATCGGCCGCGGCGCCAACATCCTGCAGTACAACACCGAGGTCGTCACCGAGACTCCCACCAGCTGGGACATCGTGTGGGAGGCCGACAGCCCCTACGCCGGCCAGATCACCGCGTACGACGCCCCGATCTACATTGCCGACGCCGCGGTCTACCTGATGTACCACCAGCCGGAACTGGGCATCCAGAACCCGTACGCGCTCGACGAGACGCAGCTCGCCGCCGCGGTCGACCTGCTCAAGCAGCAGAACGAAATCGTCGCCGAGTACTGGGCAGACCCGGTCGCGCAGATCACCTCGTTCGTCGGCGGCACGACCGTCGCGGGCACCTCGTGGGAGATTCTGCGCAAGCTGGCCGCGGACGACCGCATGCAGGGCACTCTGCCGCAGGAGGGCTCGACCGGCTGGTCGGACGCCTGGATGATCTCGAGCCAGTCGGACTCGCCGAACTGCGCCTACCTCTGGATGGACTACACCAGCTCGGCGGAGGTCAACGGTGCGATCGCGATGAACTTTGGCATGGCTCCGGCCAACGCTGCGTTCTGCGAGCTCAACGACGAGGCCGCTGCCCACTGCGAGGAGTTCAACGCCCTCAACGAGGACTACTTCGAGAACGTCTGGTACTGGACCACCCCGATCGAGCAGTGCCTCGACGGCCGCACCGAGGTGCGCTGCACCTCGTTCCAGGACTGGACCAACGCCTGGGCGACCGTCAAGGGCTAACCGCCTGACCGCGGAGGGGCGGGTTCGCCCGCCCCTCCGCACCCCCTGATCCACCGGAACCATCCCGCCTCCCACCCCGACCGCGAAGAAGGACCCTCGTGACCGCGATCGCGACACCGCCGACGGCGTCGAGCTCCGCTCCCGCCGCCGCGAAGAGCAAGCCGCTCTCGACGCTGCTGTATCGGCACCGCTGGCTGCGCCTGGTCGGCTTGCTGAGCCTGCCGCTGACCTGGCTCGTCGGCCTCTACATCGTCTCGCTCGCGCTGCTGCTGGTGACGGCCTTCTGGTTCATCGACCCCTTCACGTCGAAAGTCATTCCGGGCTTCACGCTCGAGAACTTCGCGCTCGTGTTCAGCGAGCCCGCCTACGTCACGACGGCCCTCCGCACTCTCGGAATCGCGCTCGCCGTCACCCTGCTGAGCGCGGCGTTCGCCATCCCGCTCGGCATCTTCATGGCCAAGCTCGCGTCGCCGTGGCTGCGGGCCGTGCTGGCCGTCGCCATCACGCTGCCGCTCTGGGCCGGCTACCTCGTGAAGATCCTGGCCATGCGCATCACCTTCACCGAAGAGGGCTTCTTCAACTGGGTCATGGCGCCGTTCGGCATCACCGGCCCCGGGTTCAGCCTCCTCACCGTCGTGCTGACCCTCACCTACCTGTGGTTCCCGTACATGGCACTGCCCGTCTACACGGCGATCCGGCAGATCCCGGTCAACCTGTTCGACGCCTCGGCCGACATGGGGGCGCGCGGATTCACGACCATCCGTACCGTCGTGCTGCCGCTGCTGTGGCCCGCTCTGCTCGCCGGCAGCGTGTTCACCTTCTCGCTCAGCCTCGGCGACTACATCGTGGCCCGCTTCGTCGGCGGCGCGAACGCCCAGATGATCGGCAGCATCATCGCCTCGAACATCAACCTCAACCCGCCGGTGGCGGCCGCGTTCTCGGTGATCCCGATCGCCTTCGTGGTCATCTACCTGGTCGTCACGCGCCGCACCGGCGCCCTCGAGAGGATGTGACCCGCTCATGCTGAGACTCACCCGCGGGGCCACGATCGCGTTCGGCGCCGTCGTCGCCGTCGTCCTGATCTTCATGTACGCGCCGCTGTTCCTGGTCATCATCAACTCGTTCAACGTCGCGCCCATCGCCAACTGGCCGATCAGCGGCTTCACCCTCGACTGGTGGGTGCGGGCCTTCCAGAACGAGGCGCTCTGGGCCGCGGTGCAGAACTCGGTCATCGTCGCCGCGGGTGCCATGGTGATCGCCCTCATCCTCGGCACGCTCGCCGCCTTCGCGCTGCAGCGGTACTCGTTCTTCGGCAAGCACACCGTGAACCTGCTCATCGTGCTGCCGATCGCCCTTCCGGGCGTCGTCACGGGTGTCGCCTTCAGTAACTCGTTCAACAACGTGCTCGAGCCGGTCGGAATCCAGGTCGGCTACTTCGGCATGATCATCGCCCACGCCACCTTCTGCATCGTCATGGTGTTCAACAACGTGTTCGCGCGCCTGCGTCGGATGAACCCGAGCATGCAGGAGGCCTCGATGGATCTCGGCGCCAGCCTGTGGCAGACCTTCCGGCTCGTCACCTTCCCGCAGTTCCGCACGGCCTTCGTCGCCGGTGGTCTGCTCGCCTTCGCGCTGAGCTTCGACGAGATCGTCGTGACGATCTTCACCGCCCCGGCCGGTGTCGACACGCTGCCGCTGTGGATGTTTAACCAGATGGCCCGTCCGAACGAGGCCACCCAGGTCAACGTCATCGCGACCGTGCTCATCCTGCTGTCGTTCATCCCGGTCTACGTCTCCCAGCGCCTCACCCGCGCTGAGGAGGAGGAGCGCTAGGGGGGTAGCGCTCCGGCGTGCCCGCTTCGATCGGGCGCGCCACCCCGCGCGGGTGCACTCTTCGGGTGGGTGCGCCCGCGCGCGCGGTCGGCGGCGCAGGGGTCGCCGGGTGACCGGCGGCGCAGGGCCGCCGGTAGGCTCGCGGCAGGCCCGCGCGAGGTGGCACGGGCGGCGTGAGAGGAGCATCCATGGCCTGGCGCATGCCCGCCGAGACCGACCCGCACGAGCGCATCTGGATGGCGTTCCCCCGCGAGGGCGAGGTGATGGGCGATTCCTCGGCCGCGCGCGAGTCGACCTACGCCGCCTGGACGGCCGTCGCGCACGCGATCGTGCCCTTCGAGCCCGTGACGATGGTCGTCGACCCGACCGAGCGCGAGCGGGCCCGCCGCATGCTCAGCAGCGAGATCGAGATCATCGAGGCGCCGCTCAACGACTTCTGGATGCGCGACTTCGGCCCCACGTTCGTCATCGACGACGTCACCGGCGAGCTCGGCGGCGTCGACTGGATCTTCAACGCCTGGGGCCAGGGCGCCGACTGCGCCGATGACGCGCTCATCGCCGCGCGCATCCTCGACGAGCTCGGGGTGACGCGCGTGCCGAGCCTGCTCGTCAACGAGGGCGGCGGCATCCACGTCGACGGCGAGGGCACCGTGCTGGTGACCGAGACGGTGCAGCTCGACCCCGACCGCAACCCCTGGGCGACGAAGGAGCGGGTCGAGGCCGAGCTGGCCCGCACGATCGGCACGACGACGGCCATCTGGCTGCCGCGCGGCCTCACGCGGGACTACGACGAGCTCGGCACCCGCGGGCACGTCGACATCGTCGCCACCTTCGCGAGCCCCGGCCGCGTGCTCATGCACGCGCAGCACGACCCCGAGCACCCCGACCACGCCGTCATGCCGGCGATCTACGACGCGCTGCGCCAGGCGACGGACGCCCGCGGCCGCACCCTCGAGCTCATCGAGCTGCCCGCCCCCGCGCAGCTGCGCGACGAGGAGGGCTTCGTCGACTACAGCTACGTCAACCACCTCGTCGTCAACGGCGGCATCATCGCGTGCGGCTTCGATGACCCGGTAGCGGATGCGCGCGCGCGGGAGGCGCTCGCCGAGGCGTACGGCCGCGAGGTCGTGACGGTCGACGCCCGCGAGATCTTCGCGCGCGGCGGCGGCATCCACTGCATCACGCAGCAGCAGCCGGCGGTGCCCGCGTCGAGCGGCACGCTCGCAAAGGACGGCGCGTGAGTTCGCTTCCGCTGGTCGAGACGAGCATCCCCGAACTCGCGGCGGCGCTCGCCGAGGGCCGCACCACCGCCGTTGCGCTCGTCGAGGGCTACCAGGCGCGCATCGCGGCGTACGACCGCCAGCCCTCGCCCGACGGCGCGCGACCCGCGCTCAACGCCGTCGTCGTCGATAACCCGGATGCCCTCGCCGAGGCCCGCGCCAGCGACGAGCGCCGCGCCGCTGGTCGGGCGCTCGGCCCGCTCGACGGCATCCCGTACCTCGCGAAAGACAGCTACATGGTGCGCGGCCTCACCGTCGCGAGCGGCTCGCCCGCCTTCGCCGAGCTCGTCGCGCAGCACGACGCCTTCACGATCGAGCGCCTGCGCGCGGCCGGCGCGATCTGCCTCGGTCTGACGAACATGCCGCCCATGGCCAACGGCGGCATGCAGCGCGGGCTGTACGGCCGCGCCGAGAGCCCGTACAACCCCGCCTACCTGACGGCGCCGTTCGGCTCGGGCTCGTCGAACGGCTCGGGCACCGGGCTCGCGGCCTCGTTCGCCGCCTTCGCTCTCGCCGAGGAGACGTGGTCGAGTGGCCGGGGCCCCGCGAGCAACAACGGGCTGTGCTGCTACACACCCAGCTGGGGCGTGATCTCGGTGCGGGGCAACTGGCCGCTCGTGCCGACGATGGACGTGGTTGTTCCCTACACCCGCACGATGGCCGAGCTGCTGCTCGTGCTCGACGCGGTCGTGGCCGACGACACGCAGAGCCGCGGCGACTTCTGGCGGGCGCAGCCGTGGGTGAGCATCCCGCCCTCATCTCAGCTGCGCCCCGCGTCGTACCCCGCCCTCGCCGACCCGCATGCCCTCAGCGGCATGCGTCTGGGCGTGCCGCGCATGTACCTCGGCGCCGAGTTCGGGGGCGACGACCCGATCGAGACGCGACCGACCGTGATCGCGCAGTGGCAGAAGGCCCGCGCCGACCTCGAGGCGGCCGGTGCGACCGTGGTCGAGGTCGACTTCCCGGTCGTCACCAACTACGAGAGCCGGGGGCGGGCGGATGACCGCTCGATGGTCGCGCGCGGCCTCGTTCCGCCGCACTTCGCCGACCACGAGCTCTACGAGCTGAGCATGTGGGGGTGGGAGGAGTTCTTGCAGGAGAACGGCGACCCCGCGCTGCATCGGCTCGCCGACGTGGACCCCGAGCTGATCTTCCCGACCCCGCCCGGCTCGCTGCCCGGGCAGTACGACGATCACCTGAGCCGCTTCGCGCCGGAGGACGTCGACCTCGCCGACTACGTGCACCGCGCGCGGGCGAGCGGGGTGCCCGCGCTCGAGCAGATCCCGACCATCGCCGAGGGGGTGCGCGGGCTCGCCGAGACGCGGCGCCGCGACCTCGAGGCCTGGATGGACGAGCTCGGCCTCGACGCCGTCGTCTTCCCGGCCGTCGCCGATGTCGGGCCCGCCGACGCCGACGTCAACCCCGCGAGCGCCGAGCTCGCCTGGCGCAACGGCACCTGGGTGGCGAACGGCAACCTCGTGCCGCGGCACCTCGGCATTCCGTGCGTGCAGGTGCCGATGGGGCTCATGGCCGACATCGGCATGCCCATCGGCCTGACCTTCGCGGGTCGCGCCTACGACGACGCACGGCTGCTGGCTTTCGGCGCCGCCTTCGAAGCCGCGGCCACCCGGCCCGGCTCGGCCCTCGGCGGCACGCGCGTGCCGCCGCCGCACACCCCGGAGCTGCAATGACCGACAACCCGCGCTCCGCGGCGGCCGACAACACCCGCGACATCGAAGACTCGGTCGTCACCGACTTCTCGACCCGCATGAGCTACGGCTCGTACCTCGCCCTGCCCGAGCTGCTGCAGCTGCAGCGCCCGATCAGCGAGCCCGAGCACCACGATGAGCTGCTGTTCATCATCCAGCACCAGACGAGCGAGCTCTGGATGAAGCTGCTGCTGCACGAGGCCCGCTCGGCCCGCCAGTGCCTCATCGACGACGACCTCGGCGGGGCGCTCAAGCGCATCGCGCGCATCAAGCACATTCAAGAGACGCTCATCCAGCAGTGGAGCGTGCTCGCCACGCTGACGCCGACCGAGTACGCCGAGTTCCGCGGGTTCCTCGGCAACTCCTCCGGCTTCCAGTCGCACCAGTACCGGGCGATCGAGTTCATCCTCGGCAACAAGCACGCGGGCATGCTGCGGGTGTTCGAGAGCGACCCCGAAGCGCACGCCGTGCTCGAGGGGCTGCTGCACGAGCCGAGCCTCTACGACGAGTTCCTGCGCTATCTCGCGCGCCACGGCGTGCCGATTCCGACGAGGGTGCTCGAGCGCGACGTGACCCAGGCGCACGTGTTCACGCCCGAGCTCGTGCCGGTGTTCGTCGCCATCTACGAGGGCGCGCACGGCGGCGACGACGACACGTGGCGCATCTACGAGACGTGCGAAGAGCTCGTCGACCTGGAGGACAACTTCCAGCTCTGGCGGTTCCGGCACCTGCGCACGGTGCGCCGCACGATCGGCTTCAAGCGCGGCACGGGCGGCTCGAGCGGCGTCGACTTCCTGCAGCGCGCGCTCGAGCTCACCTTCTTTCCCGAGCTGTACGCGGTGCGCACCGAGATCGGCCAGGCGTGACCCCGAGGGCGATGGATGCGCCACCCGCGACCTTCCGCGTCGGTGACGTGTGGCGCGGCACGTGGATGGGCCCGAGCCTGGTGCGCCGCGGTGGCGGCACCGTGCACTACGTCGGGCCCGCGCCCGCCGCACTGCCGGCGGGGGTGATCGAGATCCCCGGCGTGCTGCTGCCCGGCTTCACCGACCACCACGTGCACCTGCAGCTGCTGGCGCCGGATGCCCGCACGGCGCTCGCCGCCGGAGGCCTGTCGCGCGTGGTCGACCTCGGGGGCGACCCCGACGCTCTCGCCGCGCTCGCCGAGCCCGATGCGTTCGGCGTCGCCGTCGAGTTCGCCGGGGCGTTCCTCACCGCTCCCGGCGGCTACCCGAGCGACCGCGACTGGGCGCCCGCGGGCTCGGTGCGCGAGGTCGCCTCGGCTGATGACGCCGAACTGGCAGTGGCCGAGCTGCTGGCGGCAGGGGCATCCCGCATCAAGGTCGCTCTCAATGCCGAGGCGGGCCCGGTGTGGAGCGATGCCGTGCTCGCCGACGTCGTCGCCGAGACTCGCGCGGTCGATCTGCCGGTCGTCGCCCACGTCGAGGGGCTCGGTCAGGCGGCGCGCGCGATCGCCGCGGGTGCCGACGTTCTCGCCCACGCGCCGTTCAGCGAGGTGCTGCCCGCGCCAGTGATCGAGCGGGCCGTCGCCCAGGGGCAGCGCTGGGTGTCGACGCTGGCGATCCACGGGCCGGCTGCACGGTCGATCGCGCTCGAGAATGTGCGCGCCTTCCGCGCCGCCGGGGGAGAGCTGCTCTACGGCACCGATCTCGGCAACGGCGAGCAGCCGCTCGGCCTCAACCCCGCCGAGCTCGCGGCGCTCGTCGACGCGGGCCTCGACGAGACCGCCGTGCTGCGCGCGCTGGTCGGCGGCTTCGGCCGCGGTCGCTGGAAGAAGCGCCTGACCTGGATGCCCGAGCGTCCCCGCCCGAGCGCCGACCTCACCGCCGCGGTGTCGGTGAGCGTCGCCGAGCTCGAGTCGGTCGGCTCGTCGTCGCGGCTGAGCGGTTAGCCCTGAACGAGCGGCGCCGACCAGCCGTCATAGTCGCCCTGGTGCGCCGCCACGACGGCGAAGACCTCTTCGACCATGCGGTCAGCGGTCTCGACGTCGACGGTCGCCTGCCGCAGCGCCCGCAGAGTGCCGCGGGTGAGCAGGCGCCGGGTCACCGTCACGGTGTAGCCGAGCTTCTCGAGGGCGGCGCCAGCGGCGCGGGCATCCTTGAGGCGCCGGAAGTTCGCGAAGTGCTCCACCTCGCGCGCGGCGTCGACATCGTCGCGCATCTTGATGCGCTGGGAGTACTGCTCGACGTTGCAGGTGAGGTGCGTCTGAAGATCAGCCACTCGCGCGATGGTAGACCTCTTCGCCGAGGAATGCACATTGCGCATCAGGCCTCGGCGCGTCCGGCTCAGCCGTCGAGCAGCGGGGTCGTGCGGTAGGCGATGAGCTCTTTCAGCACGATCGAGGTCGCGGTGCGCCGAATTCCCGGGCAGCGCAGAATGCTCTGGCCGACCGCGTAGAGGTCGTCGGTGTCGCGCGCGACCACCTGGCACAGCAGGTCGTTCTGGCCCGACGTGGCGACGCACTCGATGATCGTCGGAATCTCGCGCAGCGCGACCATGGCTTCGTCGAAGCGGTCTTGATCGACCTCTGCTGTCACGACGGCGCGGATGCTGTACCCGAGCGCCTCGGGCGGCACGGTCGTGCTGGTCAGGCGCAGGGTTCGCCCGTCGAAGAGCCGCCCGATGCGGCTCTGCACGGTTCCCCGCGCCAGGCCGAGGGTCTCGGCGAGCCCGCCCACGGTGGCGCGCGGGTCGCGATCGAGAGCGCGAACGATGCGGCGGCTCGTGGCGTCGAGAACTCTGGTTGATCTGACCATGGTGCGGGTCACTCTACGCCGGAATGTGGGCGATTCGACCAGTTTGCTCCGCCGATCTTGTCGTGAGCATCCCCCGAGGGCCAGAGTTCTGGTCATGGTGACCAACGATGCGACCATGAGTGTCGGCCAGTACCTGGCCGCCCGGCTCGTGCAGTGCGGTGCCGCCCACGCGTTCGGCGTGCCGGGCGACTTCACCCTCGCCCTCCTCGACGAGATGCTGGCCGAGCCCGCCCTCAGTTGGGTGGGGTCGAGCAACGAGCTCAACGCCGCCTACGCTGCCGACGGCTACGCCCGGGTCGGCCGCACCATGGGGGCGGTCGTCACCACCTACGGGGTCGGCGAGCTCAGCGCCATCAACGGCATCGCCGGTGCCTTCGCCGAAGACGTTCCCGTCGCGTGCGTCGTCGGCATGCCCGCAACGGGCGCGCTCGGCAGCGGAGCCCTGCTGCACCACAGCCTGCTCGACGGCGACCACCAGCACTTCGTCCGCGCCTTCCGCGAGGTCACCAGGGCGCAGGCCGTGCTCACCGCGGAGACTGCGGCCGACGAGATCGACCGTGTGCTGACCGCCGCGCTCACGACGAGCAAGCCCGTGTACCTCGGGATACCCGCCGACGTCGCGGTCGCGCCCCTCGCCCCCGCGCTCGGCGCGGCGCGCCTGGCCGAGCCGCTGCGGCCGCGCGCGAGCGACCCCGGCGCCCTCGCGGCGTTCGAGCGGGCGGTCGCGCAGGCGCTCGCCGTGGCACCCGCCCACGACGGAGGGGAGCAGCCGGCGGTGACGGTGCTCGCGGGCCCCCGCATCCACCGCCGCGGCGTCGAGTCGGCCGTCGCCGCCCTCGCTGCCCTGCCGGGCGTGCGCATCGCCAGCCAGGTCGGGTCGAAGGCCGTGATCGACGAGGACCACCCGGCGAGCCTCGGCACCTACATGGGAGCCATCACGCAGCACGAGGCCACCCGTCGCGCCGTCGACGATGCCGCGCTGCTGGTCATGATCGGCACGGTCGTCAGCGACTTCACCACCGGGTTCTTCACCCAGGCGTTCGACCCCACCGCGGCCGTCGAACTGGCCCTCGACCACGCGCGCGTCGGCTACGCGGTCTTCCCCGACGTGCGGCTCGACGACGCGCTCGAGGCGCTCGACCGCGTGATCGCGGCCGCTCGGCTCGTCGAGCCCGAGGGCGCCACCCGCCCCGCGGTCACCGCCACCCCGCCGGGCGACGACGCCGAGCCGCTCGACCACGGCGCGCTGTGGGCCGAGCTGCAGGCCTGGCTGCCGCCCGACACCACCCTCATCGCGGAGGCCGGCACCGCGTTCTACGGCGCGCTCGACCTCACCCTGCCCGACCGCTGCGACCTGCTCGGTCAGCCCGTCTGGTCGTCGATCGGCTACACGATCCCCGCCACGCTGGGTGCCGGGCTCGCCCGGCCGCAGCGCCGACCGGTGCTGATCATCGGAGACGGCGCCGCGCAGCTCACCGTGCAGGAGCTCGGGCAGGTGTTCCACCACGGGCTCGCGCCGGTCATCCTGCTTCTCGACAACGCCGGGTATACCGTCGAACGCATGATCCGCAGCCCGGAGGCCGTCTACCAGGACATCGTGCCGTGGAACTGGCGGCTGATCCCCGCGGCCCTCGGCGGGTCACGCGTGCGGGTGCGGGAGGCGACGACCGTCGGCGACCTGCGCGCGGCGCTCGCCGACGCGGCGGCCGCCCCGGACGACGCTCTCTTCGTGCGCGTGCAGCTGCCGCGCGATGATGCTCCGCGCCTGCTCGTCGAGTTGACCCAGCGGCTGGCGAGCCGCGCACCCACCGTTCCGGCCCTCGCGAAGGAGCTCGCATGACCGCTGCACCCGGCCCGGCCGTCGACGCGGCCGCACTGCCCGACTTCGACCACGAGCGCGTGACGACCGTCACGGGCGCCCGGTCGGGGCTGCGCATCACAGTGGCCCTGCACTCCAGCGCCCTCGGGCCCGCCCTGGGCGGCTGCCGACTGTGGAGCTACCCGCACTGGTCAGCGGGCCTCGGCGACGCGATGCGCCTCGCCCGCGCCATGACGATGAAGAACGCGCTCGCCGACGTGGGTGCGGGCGGCGGCAAGGCCGTCATCGCCCTGCCCCCGGGTCGCCTTCTCGACGACCAGCAGCGGCGGGATGCCCTGCTCGACCTCGGCGACCTCGTCGAGTCGTTCGGCGGCACGTACATCACGACCGAAGACGTCGGAGTCACCGAGCACGACATGGCCGTCGTGCGCGAGCGCACGGCGCACGTCGTCGGCCTGCCCGCCGCGTCGGGCGGCTCGGGCGAGCCCGGGGCCGCGACCGCGGTCGGCGTGCGGGCGTCGATCGGCGAAGTGCTGCGCGCTCTCGACGGCGATCCGGCGGTCGGTGGCCGCTCGTTCGTCATCGCCGGGCTCGGTCAGGTCGGCTCGCGCCTCGCGCGGCTGCTCGCCGCCGACGGGGCCGTGCTGACCGTCACCGACATCAACCCGGCCGCCCGCGCCCTCGCCGACGAGCTGGGCGCGACGTGGATCGACGCGGCCGACGCGGTGACGACCCCCGCCGACGTGTTCGTGCCGGCGGGGCTCGGCGGAATCTTGACCGCACCCGTGATCGAGCGGCTGCCCGTTCGCGCCGTCTGCGGGCCGGCGAACAACCCCCTGGCCGAGCGCAGTGGGGCCGACGGGCTCGCGGCCCGGGGCATCCTGTACGCCCCCGACTACGTCGTGAACGCGGGCGGTGTCATCCACCTCGCCCTCACCGAGCGGGGCGAGACCCCCGAGACGGTCGAGGCGCGCCTGCACGCGATCGGCGACACCCTCGCCGAGGTGCTCGCCCGCGCCGCCGCCGACGGCGTGACCCCGCTCGACGCCGCCGACGCCCTCGCGCTGGCCCGCGTCGCCGCCGCCCGCTGACTCGCGCCCCGCATCCCGTCTCTCCTGTCGTTGTCACAAATCACGAACTGTGCGGGCTGCGTGCCCCCGACCTCGGCGCGAAGAGGTCGATGCGGCACCGAAACTCCGTGATTTGTGACACGCGGGGCGGGAGGATGGGCGCGTGAGAGAGATCGACGCATACATCGCCGCGGCACCGCCCGTCGCGCGCGAGCGGCTGGAGGTGGTGCGCGCCGTGCTGCGGCGCCACATCCCAACCGGCATCGAGTCGTTCCGGTACGGGATGCCCGCGGTCATGATCGACGCCCGCCACGGTCTGCACTACGCCGCGTGGGCGAAGCACCTCGCGCTCTATCCCGTCTACCGCGGTGACGAGAGCTACGAGACGCTTGTCGGGCCGTACCGCGCGAAGACCGACGCGGTGCACTTCCCGCACGCGCAGCCGCTGCCGCTCGACGTCGTCGAGGCGATCGCCGCCGCGCTCGCCGCGCGTGCGCCACGCGCCGCCGGCACTGCGGGCTAGAGCGACGCGAGGATCAGCGCGGCCGAGGCGACGACGAGGCCGAGGATCTGCCAGCGCGTCATGCGTTCGCCGAGGAACACCCGCCCGATGATCGCCGTGAAGATCGGGGCGGCGGGGGCCAGGATCGCGAGCAGCACGAGGTCGCCGGTCTGCAGCGCGAGCACCAGGAACAGGTTGCCGAGGATGTCGGTGACGCCGGCGGCGACCGGGAAGATCAGCAGTCGCCCCGTGAGCCGGGCGGGCAGGAGGCGGCCGCGGGTGCGCAGCAGCATCCCGAGGAGGAAGGCGAACGCGACCGTCGTGACCCCGAAGCGAGCGCCGACCACCGGCCACAGCCCGTCTGCGGCGGGAGCCGTGTTGATCGTGAGGATGAAGCCCGAGAACAGGGTGGCGGCCACGATCGCCAGGAGAGGTCCGCGGATGCTCGGCCGGACCCCGTCGATCGGAGCGCGGTAGGTGACGAGCAGGATCGCCAGCAGGCACAGCACGAGCCCCCCCAGCCGCAGCGGCGTCAGCGGCTCGCCCGACAGCACCCCGCCGACCGTCAGCCACACCGTGCCGACGACAGCGAGCACCGCACCGACGATGCCGACCGGCCCGTGCGCGAACGCGCGATAGGCGACCGGCAGACCCGAGCCGCCGAACAGCCCGGCCAGGAAGCCGATCCAGAACCCGGGCTGGCTCGGGGCCCCCGGGAAGGCCAGGGCGATCACGAACGCAAGCACGATCGTCGTCGGCCCGGTGATCGCCACGACCACGGCGAGCGGCAGCCGTTTCGCGGCCTCCCCGCCCAGCACGTTGCTCATCGAGATGAACAGGGCGTTGATGAGGGTGTAGACGACGGCCATGGAGTGACTTTCGCTGGGGGTGGATGGCCGCCGAACCTGCTCGGGAGTCGCCGGGTTCAGCGTACCCAGCGGGCGGGGGCGCCCGGGTCGTCGGCCGGCCGTTCGGCAGCCGGTACCGTTGCGCAGGTGAGCACCCTCGACGCAGCCCTCGACATCCTGCAGTGCCCGAGCTGCGGGGGCGTGCTCGTCGCCGCCGACGGGGGAGCGAGTTGCCCGCAGCGCCACCACTTCGACCGCGCGCGTCAGGGCTACCTCGGCCTGCGCGCCGCGCACAAGGGCAAGGGCGCCCCGGCCAGCGGTGACACTGTCGAGATGCTCGAGGCGCGCGAGCGGTTCCAGGGGCACGGGTTCCACGATCCTCTCCGCGCGGCGGTGCTCGCGGCCGTGCCCGCCGATGCGCGCGGGTGGCTCGCCGACCTCGGCGGCGGCACCGGCTGGTACGCCTCCGCGGTGCTGGATGCCCGCCCCGAGTTGCGCGGCGTCGTGCTCGACGCCTCCGTGCCGGCGGTGCGCGTCGCGGCCCGCGCGCACGAGCGACTGGCCGCGGTGAGCGCGGATGTGTGGACGGGCATCCCGTTGCGCGACGCCAGCGTCGACGTCGCCCTGCGCGTCTTCGCGCCCGGCAGCGCGAGCGAGGTGCGCCGCATCCTCGCTCCCGGCGGCACCGCCGTCGTCGTCGTGCCCGACGCCGATCACATGCGCGAGCTCGGGCACGGCCTCAAGCTCTTGAAGGTGCCGGCCGGCAAGGCGGACGAGGTGGCGGTGAGCATCCCGGATGCGGCGCTCGTGTCGCGCGAGGAGGTGCGCAGCCGCGTCGAGCTCACGGTCGAGCAGGCGCTCGACGCCGTGTTCATGGGGCCGAACGCGTTCCACCAGGATCGCGCGAAGGTCGCCGCCGTGCTCGAGGGCTGGAGCGCCCCCGTCTCGGTGACCCTCGCCGTGACGGTGCTCGCCCTGCGGGTCGAGGTGTAGGGGGGATACCCCCACCACGGTTCGGGGGTGGGCCGCATTCTGCGGCGGGCCCGCGCTGACGAGGGTGGAGGTATCGCGGCGCACCCGTGCCGTGCCACCCTCAGACCAGGAGAAACCCATGACCACCGCATCCCCCGTCGCCGCGCCGGCGCCGGCCCCCGCGCCGACGGCGCCCGCCGTGCCCGACAGCTGGAGCTACGGTGCCCTGTGGCGTCGCGTGCCCCGCGCGCTCGGCTACCTCGTGCCGACGTTCGTCATCGCGATCGCCGTGATGGTCGTGCTCAACACCCTGTTCTCGACCGCCCTCAGCCTGCTCATCGTCATCGTCGGCATCTTCCTGCTCGCGGCCACCCTCGTGCTCGCCCGGTACGCGGGAACCCTCGAGGTCGCCCGGCTCCGGCTCGCCGGCGAGACCCCCATCATCGAGCCCGACTGGCGCTTCGACCCCTCGGCTCCGCTCTGGAAGCGCGTGCTCTTCCCCCTCGCCAACGGCCGCTACTGGCTGAGCCTGCTGCACGGCGCGATCATCGCGCCGATCATCGCGACGGTCAGCTTCGTGGTGCTCGTGCTGTGGTTCACGCTCATCGCGGTGGCGGTCGGGCTGCCGATCCGGTTCGCGATCGTCGGAGATGAGTGGGCTCTGGTCGGTAGCCCGATGTCGTCCGGTCCGCGCATCCTCGTCGAGGCGCTGCCGGTGCTCGCCGGCCTCGCGATCGTGCTCGGCGCCATCGCCCTGCTGACCCTGCCCTACGTGCTGCGCGGCCTCACCTGGCTGCACGCCGCGATCGCGCGCCCCTTCCTCGGCCGCTTCACCAACGAGCAGCTCGAGCAGCAGGTGTCGAGCCTGTTCACCTCGCGCCAGGCGGCCGTCGCGGCCGAGGGTTCGGCCCTGCGCCGCATCGAGCGCGACATCCACGACGGGCCGCAGCAGCGGCTGATCCGCCTGCAGATGGACCTCGCCGCCGCCGAGCGCCGCCTTGCCGACGACCCCGAGGCTGCCGCTGGCTTGATTCAGGATGCTCGCCGCCAGGCGCAGGACGCCCTCGACGAGCTGCGCAGCGTGTCGCGCGGCTTCGCCCCGCCGCTGCTGCTCGATCGCGGCCTGTTCGCCGCCCTCGAGTCGCTGGCCACCCGGTCGAGCATCCCCGTGACCCTCGAGTCGGAGCTCGGCGCGACCGCGAACCTGCCCGACGAGGTGGCCCGTACCGCCTACTTCGTGGCGAGCGAGCTCATCGCCAACGCGGCGAAGCACTCGCAGGCGAGCGCGATCACCTTGAGCGTCACGAACATCGACGATCAGCTCACGATCGCCGTGACCGACGACGGCGTGGGCGGCGCGGCTGAGAAGGCCGGGCACGGGCTCGCGGGGCTGCGCGACCGCGCGGCCGGCCTCGGCGGAACCTTCGCGCTCGTCAGCCCCGAGGGCGGCCCGACCCGCGTCGCCGTGACGGTGCCGGTGGCGGGCGTGGGCTCCGCATCCACACCCGCCGAGGCAGCCCCGGCCGCCGAGCCGGGTGCCTAGGCTGAACCCCATGCCAGCCCTTCGCGTCGCCGTCGCCGATGATTCGGTGCTGCTGCGCGAAGGGCTGGTTCGCGTGCTGCAGGAGGCGGGGGTCGAGGTGGTCGGGGCGTTCGGCGATGCCGACGCCCTGCTCGCCGCGGTGCCCGCCCTCGCGCCCGACGCGGTCGTGCTCGACGTGCGCATGCCGCCGACGTTCCGCGACGAGGGGGTGCGGGCGGCGATCGCGCTGCGGGCCGCGCACCCCGCGGTGGCGATCCTGCTGCTGTCGCAGTACGTCGAGGTCGCCTACGCGCAAGAGCTGCTCGCGGCGGGCACCGGCGGGGTCGGCTACCTGCTGAAAGATCGCGTCGTCTCGCTCGACGAGGTGCGGGATGCTCTCGAGCGGGTCGCCGCGGGCGGCACCGTTCTCGACCCCGAGGTGGTCACGCAGCTCATGGCCCGCCGCGTCGACCCGCTGCAGTCGCTGACGACGCGCGAGCGCGAGGTGCTCGAGCTCATGGCGCAGGGTCGCACGAACGCGGCGATCGCGGGCGCGCTGTTCATCGGGGTCGGCGCGGTCGAGAAGCACATCTCGTCGATCTTCGGCAAGCTCGGGCTCGACGACGCCGCGGGCGACCACCGCCGCGTGCTGGCCGTGCTGGCCTGGCTGCAGGCCCGCTGACCCTCCCCCGGTCGGAGCAACGACGGAGACGGGCCCGTTCCACACGCCTCATCAGCCCGGGTGCGGTGTGGAACGGCCGTGTCTCCGTCGTTGCTCCGAGGGCGACGGGTCAGTAGCGGGCGAGCACCTCGGCGTCGCGGGCGTGGGTGAGCGCGCGGCGCACGGCATCGAGCGCGCCGACCGGATCGGTCTCGAGCAGGCTGCGGGATGCCCGCAGCTCGTCGACCGCCTCCTCCAGTCGAGCCCGCGCGCCGGCCGAGCCGCCCGAGCCGAGGGCGTCGCGCGCGGCGAGAATCTGCGCCTCGGTCTGCACGCGTGCGGCGTGGTAGGCCTCGCGGGCGTGCGCGAGCCGCTGCGCCTGCGTGCGCGAGCTGGCGAGCGCCAGCTCGACCGCGTCCATCGCGCGCCGCAGCGCGTCGAGCTGCTCGAGCGGATCGGTCGGCCGGTCAGCCGCGCGCCCCGCGCCGCGCGCCCCGCCCGAGCCCGCGAGCGCCGCATCGAGCTCGGCCACCGCGTCGGTGATCGCCGCGCCGGTGTCGCCGTCGGGGGCCGCGTCGGCCGCCTCGAGCGCCTCGCTGCGGGCGTCGCGAGCGTCGGCTCGCAGCGCGTCGAGCGCGGCGACCGCGTCGGCCAGCCGCGCAGCCGTCGCGTCGACCTGCTCGAGTGCCTCCTCGGCCGAGTACAGCAGCCGCTCGGCCTCGGCGATGGTCGCCATGACGCTGCTGGCGGCGGCGGTCGACCCGGGGGCGGCATCCGCTGCGAGGCTCTCGGCACGATCGAGTGCGCGGGCGGCACGCTCGGGCGCGTCGGCGGCGGTGCCGAGCGCCGGGCGGGCGTGCTGCTCGAGGAGGGCATCCCGCTGACCGATGACGGCCGTGAGCCGCGCCCGGGCCTCGCCGACCCGCACGCGCAGGCGGGCGAGCCGGTCGGGTGCGGTCGACTCGAGCGATCGTCGCTCGCGGAACGCGCCCGACTGCTCGTCGAGCAGCCGCTCGATGCGGTCGGCGAGCATCACGATGCGGTCGGCCCGCTCGCGGTTGGCGAGGCCGGCGCCGGGCTCGTCATCGATCATGCGGTGCAGGCGGAAGATCTCGTCGCGATCGGCCTGCGCCCGGCGGAGGGCGGCGCGGTACTCCTGCGCGGCGCGCTCGCCGAACTGGGCGATCGCGAACTCGACGTCGGCTTCGCCCTCGGCCAGGCGGTCGTCGGCCCGCACGAGCGCCGAGCCGGCGCGACGACGGATGCCCGCCTCCACCTGCGCCGGTCGGGTGCGCCGCCGCGCGACGACGACGATGCCGCCGACGAGCACCGCGGCGGTCACGACCAGCAGAGTGCCGCCTGCCGCGATGATGCCCGAGAACACGCTGCCGATGAGCTCCACGCCCGAAGTCTAGGTCGGCGACCCTGTTCGGGGGCAGACCGGCGGAAATCCCCGGATTTCCGGCCCGCTCGCCATAGGGTGACGCCGTGTGGCGTGCCGACCGATACGACGATCACGATGACGTCGACCCTCTGGAGACCGCGGCGGGCGGGGTCAATCCCCTCTCGCCGTCGTCGGTGCGCTTCGACGACCCCCGCGTCGCGCCCATGAACATCGCCGAGCCGATCTGGCAGCGCTGGCGCGACGAGCTCGCCCGGGTCGGCGGGGTCAGCACGCTGCTGCACTTCGACGACGACCCGCGGGGCCGCATCGAGCTCGGCACGAGCCACCCCGGTGGGCTCGCCCGGTTCATCGCGGGCAGCCCCACGCTGCTCAGCAACCTGGTGCGCGACGACCTCGCGTTGCGGCAGGCGCGGGTCGCCGCCGAGCGCATCGCCGACGCCGGCGTCGAGCTGGCGAGCGTGCGCGGCATCGACGCCGTGCACCTCGGCATCGGCCTGGTGTCGTGGCACCGGTCGGGTGTCGACTACTGCGCGCCTCTCCTGCTGCGGCCGCTGCGCCTCCGGCGCCGGGGGCGGGATGTCGAGCTCACGCTTACCGGAGCCGTGCGGGTGAATCCGGCGCTGGTGCGCGCGCTCGCCGAGCAGTTCCAGCTGCACCTCGACGAGGCCGCGTTCGTGGCCCTCGCGCATGACGGCGAGGCCTTCAAGCCGAACCCGCCGCTCGACCGGCTGCGCGGGCTGACCGCGCACCTCGAGGGCTTCACCATCTCTGCTCGGCTCGTGGTGAGCTGCTTCGCCGAGGTCGGCCCTGCGCTGGTCGCCGACGCGCACGACCTCGCCCACCCGGTGCTCGATGCGCTCGCCGGCAACACCAGTGCCCGCTGGGCCGTCACCGAGAGCGCGACCGACGCCGCGCCGGTGCCCGCCGACCGTCGCCCGCCCGAGACCGACCTGCTGCTGCTCGACGCGGATGCCGAGCAGGAGGCCGTGGTCGCGAGCATCGCCGCCGGCAACTCGCTTGTCGTGAAGACGCTGCCGGGCACCGGTGCCACGCAGACCGTGGTGAACGCTCTCGGTGCGCTGATCGCGCAGAACAAGCGCGTGCTCGTGGTCAGTCCGCGCCGGGCCACCCTGCGCACGATCGCCCGTCGCCTCTCCGACATCGGGCTGCCGGGCACCGCGGTGTCGTCGGCGACGCTGCGCCGCGACCTGATTCGAGCGATCGGCCGCAATGAGAAGGCCGAGCGGCCGCGCGTGGCCGACGTCAACGACGCGCTCGTGCGTCTGCGCACCGTGCTGATCGACTACCGGGATGCCCTCACCGCGCCCGACCCCGACCTGGGCATCAGCGTGCTCGACTGCATCGCCGAGCTGAGCCGCCTGCAGCTGCTGCCGACCCCGCCGATGACGCGCGCGCGGTTGAGCCGCGCCGCGGTCGAGCTGCTCGCGGCCGACCGCCGTGCGGCGGCCGAGGCGATGGTGCAGGCCGCCGAGCTGGGGCAGTTCAGCTACGGCCCCGGAGACTCCCCGTGGTACGGCGCGCGGTTCCGCACGGCCGAGGAGGCCGCGAACGCGCAGCTGCTCGCCCGCCGCCTCCACCACGAGCTGGTGCCGCGGCTGGTCGATCGGGGGCGCGCGCTCATCGCCGCGACGCCGATGCGGCCGTTCGAGAGCATCGCCGAGCTCAGCGTGGCTGTGCGGCTGCTGGCCGACCTGCGCGAGACGCTCGACAAGTTCCAGCCCGCCGTGTTCGATCGCTCGCTGAGCGAGCTCATCGCGGCGACGGCGCCCCGCCGCGAGTCGAGCTCGATGCCCGCCGCGACCCGCCGCCGGCTGAAGGGCCTCGCGAAGGAGTACCTGCGGCCGGGGGTGAGCGTGCCCGACCTGCACGAGGCTCTCGTGCGCATCCAGCAGCAGCGGGTGCTCTGGCAGCGGTTCGCGCCCAGCGGGCTGACCCCGTCGGTGCCGGTCGGCATCGCCGACGTCGCGGTCGGCCTGCAGCAGGTCGAGCAGGATCTCGCCGCGCTCGACGGCCCGCTCGGGCACCACAGCCGCGAGCAGCAGCTGGCCCACCGGCCGCTGAGCGAGCTGCACGCCCTGCTCGAGGGTCTCGCCGCCGAGAGCGATGTGCTCACCAACCTGCAGGAGCGCACGGCGCTCATGCAGCGCCTCGAGCAGTGGGATGTCGGCCCGCTGCTGAGCGACCTCGCCGCCCGCCACGTGCCGCACGATCAGGTCGCCGCCGAGCTCGAGTTGGCGTGGTGGCGGTCGGCGCTCGAGAGCCTGCTGCAGCAGGACCGCGCTCTGCTCGCCGCCGCCCCCGACGTGCTCGAGCGCCTCGAGGCCGACTTCCGGCTCGTCGACGAGGCGCATGCCGCCGGCAGCGCGCAACTGCTGGCCTGGCAGCTGGCCGAGAACTGGTCGATCGGCATCACCGACTGGCCCGACGAGGCCGCCGCTCTCAAGGCGATGCTGCGGTCGGGCTCGATCTCGAGCGCCGCACTCCAGCACGAGGCTCCGCACCTGAGCCGTCCGCTCGCGCCGGTCTGGCTCGCGTCGCCGTACGACGTGCACGAGGTGAGCGACCGGCTCGCCTTCGATACCGTGCTCCTGCTGGATGCGGGGGCGATCACGGTCGCCGAGGCGGCCGGCGCGGTCCGTCGCGCCCGCCAGGTGGTCGCCGTGGGCGACCCGGTCACGCAGGCTCCGGCACCGTTCGCGGTCGCCGTCGGTGATCGGGTCGATGACGGCGACGTGGATGCCCGCCACGCGTCGAGCGCCCTCTTCCAGCTCAGCGAGCTGCTGCCGGCGATGTCGCTCACCCGCTCGTACCGCGCGGGTGGCGAAGACCTCGCTGAACTCGTCAATCGTCGCTTCTACGCCGGCCGCATCGAGTCGCTGCCGTGGGCCGGCTCGTTCCTCGGGCATCCGTCGATCGCGGTCGACTACCTGGCCGACGGCCACGGCATGCCCGATGACGACTCGGGGGCGATCGAGAGCGTCGATGTCGAGGTGCAGCGCGCCGTCGAGCTCGTCATCGAGCACGCCACGGCTCGCCCGCAGGAGTCGCTCATGGTCGTGACCGCGAGCGCGAAGCACGCCGCGCGCGTGCACACCGCCGTGCTCGAGGCGCTCGTGCATCGGCCCGACCTTCACGACGTGCTGCTCGGCGACCGGCCCGAGCCCTTCGCCGTGCTCACGATCGAGCAGTCGGTGGCGCAGTCGCGCGACCGCGTGATCTTCTCGATCGGCTTCGGACGCACCCCGCACGGCCGCGTGCTCAGCGAGCTGGGCTCGCTCGGCCGGCCCGGCGGCGACCGCCTGCTCGCCGTCGCCATGACGCGGGCCCGCCGATCGCTGCGCATCGTCAGCTGCCTGCGACCGACCGATCTCGACGACGACCGGCTGACGCACGGCGCCCGCGCGCTCGCCGAGCTGCTGGCCGACATCGAGGCCCGTCGCACCGCGGTCGAGCTGCCCGACGACAGCGACCCGATGCTCATCGACCTCGCCCGCCGTCTCGAGGCCCGCGGGCTCACGGTGGCGCTCGGGCACCGCGGCAAGCTGCCGCTGGTCGCCAGCCGCGGCGGCTACTGCGTCGCGGTCGAGACCGACGCCGCGCTCGGCCACCTCAGCCTGCGCGAGTCGTTGCGGTTGCGGCCCGATCTGTTGCGCCGCCTCGGCTGGCACTACGCCCGCGTGCACGTCTTCGAGCTCTTCAGCGACCCCGAGGCCGTGGCCGACCGCATTCTCGCGCTCGTCGGCGGAACCCCGGGCGGGCATCCCACCGCGGCCACCGGCATGGCGCCGGCCGCGCCCCGCCCGGCCACGCCGCGCCCGACCGACGATCACGCGACCGACGAGCTCGCCATCACCCGCTGAGCGCTTCACCCGCCCCGTTTCGCGTCACCGGCAAGGGGCGGGTCGGTACCGTTGTGGCATGACTGATCGGGATGCGGAGCCGCAGCCGCCCGTGCGCCGACGTGCGCCGCGCCGGGTCACGACGTCGCCCCCGCCGGGGTCGCACGCCGCGCCCGAGCCCGAACCCGCGCGGCACCGGCCCGACGAGAACGACGACCGTCTGCGCGCCGAGAAGCCGCCGCACTACTGAGCCGACCGGCGCCCCGCCGGCTCCTCCGCGAGCGCCTGCTTTTCCGCGCCCGCGCGTGCAGCCGGCCGCCGCTATGGCGCGGCGTCGCGCCGGGCGAGCAGGTCGCGGATCTCGGCGAGCAGCTCGAGCTCGGTCGGCGGTGCCGGCTCGGCGTCGGGCTCGCCCGCCTGCCGCTTCCTCTCCGCCGCGCGGCGCAGGTGGTTCATCGGCGCCACGAGCGCGAAGTAGACGACGGCCGCGACGATCAGGAAGTTCAGCACCGCGCCGAGCACGGCGCCGAAGAACAGCGTCGCCTCGCCGCCCGAGATCGTCGGGATCACGACCGGGAGGGCCTCGGCGAGCGTCGCGGCGTCGAACAGCGCCCCGATCGCCGGATTGATCACACCGTTGACGATCGCGTTCACGACAGCGGTGAAAGCGGTGCCGATGACGACGGCGACGGCGAGGTCGATGACGTTGCCGCGCAGGATGAACTCTCGAAAACCCTTGAGCATGCGTCGATGCTAGGCCCGCGGCGGCGAGGCCGCCAGGGTGCGCGGCGCGCGACGGCGGCCGGTCAGGCTCCGGTCGCGGCGGGAGCGGTGGTGGATGCGGGGCTCGAGCTCGAGCCGCTCGACTCGCCCGACCCCGACCCGGACGCCCCCGACCCGCCCGATCCGGAGCTCGACGAGCCCGAGCCGCCCGATCGGCTGTCGGTGCGGTAGATGCCGGAGCCGTTGAAGGTGACGCCGACGGCGGAGAACACCTTGCGCAGGCGCCCCTGGCACGTCGGGCACTCGGTCAGCGCGTCGTCGGTGAAGGCCTGCTGGATGTCGAACGCCGTCGAGCATGCGGTGCAGCGGTACGAGTACGTGGGCATCGATGAAACCTCCGCCCTCCAGGATACGGCGGGCGGAGCATCCCCCTCGTCAGTCGGTGAAGCGGTGGATCGCTGCCGGGGTGACCACGCCGTCGACTCCCTGGTCGTGCGGCTCGCGGGGCAGCTCATCGAGCACCTCGCCGTCGAACACGACCGCGAACACCGGAGGGCGGCGATCCATCGAGCCGAGCGTCTTGTCGAAGTAGCCGCGACCCCAGCCGAGCCGCATGCCCGTTCGGTCGACGGCCGCCGCCGGCACGAGCAGCAGACCGACGTCGTTGACGGCGATCGGGCCGAGCAGCTCGGTGGTCGGCACCGGCATGCCGATGATGTCGAAGCCCTCGGCCGCGTCAGCGCTGGAGGAATCGTAGGGCGCCCAGTCGAGCAGCCCGTCGTCGCGCGAGACGGGCAGCAGCACGCGGATGCCCTGCTCGACGGCCCAGCTCAGGAACGGCCGGGTCTCGGGCTCGTCGCGTGTCGCGAGGTAGCACGAGAGCGCCCGCGGCCCGAGAGTCGAGGTGAGCGCGATGAGCTGCCGGGTGAGACCGTCGGTGGCGGCGTCGCGCTCGTGCTGCGAGCGGATGCGCCGACGCTCCCGCAGCTCCGCCCGCAGAGCGCGCTTGGCGGCGATCGGGTCGCTCTCGCTCTGCGGGGACATGATGCCCATCGTAGAGCCGCCCCGATACGCTGGGGCCATGACCCAGCGCTTGACGAAGGCTGTCATCCCTGCGGCGGGGCTCGGCACCCGCTTCCTCCCGGCGACGAAGGCGATGCCGAAGGAGATGCTGCCGGTGGTCGACAAGCCCGCCATCCAGTACGTGGTCGAGGAGGCGGTGAGCGCGGGGCTCACCGACGTTCTCATGATCACGGGCCGCAACAAGACCGCGCTCGAGAACCACTTCGACCGGGTCGGCGAGCTCGAGGCGACCCTGCAGAAGAAGGGCGACACCGAGAAGCTCGCGAAAGTCGAGTACTCGACCGATCTCGCCGACATGCACTACGTGCGCCAGGGCGACCCGCTGGGGCTCGGGCACGCCGTGCTGCGCGCCCACATGCACGTGGGCCGCGAGCCGTTCGCGGTGCTGCTCGGCGATGACATCATCGACCCCCGCGATCCGCTGCTGGGGCGCATGATCGACGTGCACGAGGCGCGGCAGGCGAGCGTCATCGCGCTGCTCGAGGTCGACCCCGCGCAGGCGCATCTCTACGGTGTGGCGACGGTCGAGCCGACCGACGATGCCGACGTGGTGCGCGTCACCGGCCTGGTCGAGAAGCCGGCTCCTGGCACGGCCCCGTCGAACCTCGCCGTCATCGGCCGCTACGTGCTGCGGCCCGAGATCTTCGACATCCTCGAGCACACCGCGCCGGGCAAGGGCGGCGAGATCCAATTGACGGATGCCCTCCTGGAGCTCGCCCGCGACCCCGAGCACGGCGGCGTGTACGGCGTGGTGTTCCGCGGGCGGCGGTACGACACCGGTGACCGGCTCGACTACATCAAGGCGATCGTGCAGCTCGCCGTCGAGCGCGACGACCTGGGCCCCGAGCTGCGCCCCTGGTTGCGGCAGTTCTCCTCAGGCCTGGAGTAGCCCGTGGCGGGCATCCCGACCCTGCGCGACGGGGTCACGGTGCTGCGGCCGATCCGGGTGCGCGACGCGTGCCCGCTCGAGGCCGAGCTGATCGCCTCGCGGGCGTGGTTGCGGCCGTGGGAGGCCACGAGCCCGCAGGCGCCGATGTCGTGGGATACCAAGGCGAGCATCCGCAGCCTGCTCGCGGCCGCGCGCGCGGGGACGGGCCTGCCGTTCATCATCGAGACGGAGGGGAGGCTCGCCGGCCAGCTCAACGTCAGCGGCATGACGTACGGCTCGCTCGCTTCGGCGACGATCGGCTACTGGGTGGGGGCGGGGTTCGCGGGCCGCGGGCTGACGCCGACCGCGGTGGCGCTCGCCACCGACCACGTGTTCTTCACCGTCGGGCTGCACCGTATGGAGATCTGCATCCGCCCCGAGAACGCTCCGTCGCTGCGGGTCGTCGAGAAGCTCGGCTTCCGGTACGAGGGGCTGCGGCGGCGGTACATCCACATCAACGGCGACTGGCGCGACCACTTCTGCTTCGCGCTGACGGTCGAGGAGGTGCCGCAGGGGGTGCTGCAGCGCTGGAAGGCGGGGCGCGTTCCGCCGGGCGCCGCGGCGATCCCCGAGGTCGATCAGATTGCCGCGCGGCGGGGAATCAGCCTGCCGCCGACGCGCTAAGGGGCGGCGCCGACGGCAGGCAGGCTCGGGTCGACTAGACCCAGGTGACCGGGATGGTCAGCATGATGCCGACCGCGAAGACGAAGATCGCCGAGCCGATCACGATCAGGCTGTACTGCACGCGGCGGCTGCGCACGACGGCGGCGACACCGAGCAGGAACAGCGAGATCGCCATGAGCACCGTCGTCAGCGTCAGCCAGTCGCCGCGCGCATCGAGCTCGTCGGCCTGCGCGGTGAGGGCGGCCGCCTCGTCGCTCTTCTCGCCGTAGGCGCCGAACAGCACGTTCTGGTACTCCTCGTCGTCGAGCGGGCTCGTGTAGAACTCCGGATCGGCGGCGTTCGCCTCGGCGGCGCGCTCGATGGCCGCGCCGAAGTGCTCGCTCACCGCGACGAAGAAGAGCGCGTCGTACGTCTCGGCGGCGAGGGCGGAGGTGGCGGGGTCGCCGAAGTCGATCTGCGCCTGCAGCTCGGTGAGGCGGGCGAGAGTCTGCGCGTCTTGCACGTACTCCTGGTTGCCCTCGAGGTAGAGCGACTCGGCCTCGGCGGTGGCGCTCTGCGACTGCGACAGCGCCTTGGCCGTCTGGCCGTCGTACAGCGCGGCCTGGAACGAGACCCAGGCGGTGGCGACGGAGACGATGCCGAGCAGGATCACGATGATCAGCTCGGTGTTGCTGAACAGGCGCGAGAGCGGCGCAGGGGCGGACGGTGAAGGGGTTTCGGAAGAGGTCACAAATCTCGGAGTGTACAGACACTCCGCCGCCTTCCCCGACGGCGCGCGCGACGCCTCGTACGGTTGGCGCCATGGAGACCACGGGAGGCGGCACGACGGTGCTCATCGCCCTCGCCGCGGTGCTCTGGCTGGTCTACCTGGTGCCCATCTGGCACCGTCGCCGCGAGTACCTCGCGACCGAGCGAAACGCCATCCGGCTGCAGCAGACGCTGCGCATCATGGCGCACGCCGCGGAGGTTCCCGACGCCGTCCGCGCCGAGCTGACGGCGCGCGATGTCGCAGCGCAGCAGCGGTCGCTCGCGGCCCGGCAGCGAGAGCTGGCCGCGATCGAGCGCGCTCGCGAGGCTGCCGCGCAGCGCGCCCTGCGGGCACGGCTCGCCGAATCGGCACCGGGCCTCATGGCCGAGATGGACGCCGCCCGCCGCGGTCAGCGCCGTCTTCGCCGCACGCGCGCCTTCACGTCTCTGACCACGCTGCTGGCCCTCGCGGGCGCGGCCGTCGCCGCGACGAGCGGCGCGTGGGCCTGGATCGGTCTGGCCGCATTCGTCGCCGTCAGCGGCGGGATGCTGCTCACGGGCCTCGCGCGCGCCCAGCGCCGTCGCGCGCACGTCGTGACCCGCGCCACCGCCCCCGCCTTCGTCGACCTCGCCCCGCAGGCCCCGCGCGTGCCATCGGCCGCGCGTCGCGAGTGGACCCCGGTGCCCCTGCCGAAGCCGACCTACCTGAGCGCGCCTGTCGTGCCCGCCGGTGCCGCGGCGCCCGCGCTCAACCACGCGGCGGCGCTCGCCGCGGCGGCGGCCGAGGCCGAGCGCGCGCAGCGGGCGGCGGCGGCTCCGGCTGTGGCGGCACCGGCTACGGCGGCGTCCCGATCGTCGGACGGAACGGAGCGGGAGGTCGAGCGCTCGGCGGCGAGCCGCTTCGCGCGCATGGGAGTCATCGAGGGGCTGCCGGGGCGTGCCCCCGACCTGGACGAGGTGCTGCAGCGGCGGCGTGCCGCGGGCTGAGCATCACCCTCGCGGCGGCATCGGTCGCTGTCGTCGTCGTTTCGGGGCACCCCGGCCGCGGTGGTAATGTGGTCGAGCCGTACGGGCCTGTGGCGCAGTTGGTAGCGCGCTTCGTTCGCAATGAAGAGGTCAGGGGTTCGAATCCCCTCAGGTCCACCATGTGATGAGTCGCGACATAGGAGACATCTGAGTCGCGACATAGATGACATGTCATGAAGGAGAGTCCGGCCATCGGCCGGGCTCTTTTTCGTTGTTTCGCCAGTAGGTGCGGGCGGGATTGATGGTGTTCGTCGCGAGGATTTCGCCGGTGTCGAGGTGGATGACGGTGATGGTGTGTTCGTCGGTGATGAGGATGCAGCGTTTCCCGCGGTGTGCGGCGCCGATGCCGAGGTGGTGCATGCGGGCGGCGCGGCGGAAGCTGATCTTCCCGTTGGTGCCGACGTGGTCGTAGCGGATCCGGTAGTGGACGGCGTCGTGCCGGCTGCCGGCGGGGGTGGCTTTCGGGGTGGCGGTGTAGGCCGTCGCCGGGGTGAGGCCGTTTCGGGCGCGGTGGGGGCGTGCGGTGTTGTAGTGCTCTCGGAACGTGTCGAGCTGGGTTTGCAGCTCGCTGATCGTGTGCGCGCGTGGTCGTGCCGCTGTCGCGCGTCAGAATGTTTGGCAGGGGTAGTTAGTTGCTGATGCAACGCCCCAGCTGAGAGGTCTGAAGCATGAGTCGTCCCCCGACGATCCCGGTAGAGAAGAAGCTCCGCATCGTGTTGTCCGTGTTGCAAGGCGAGATCACGATCGCCGAAGCCGCCCGCCGCGAGAAGGTGTCCGAGCAAGCGATCGGGAACTGGAAGCGCCAGTTCCTCGAGGGCGGCAAGGCCGGCATCGAGGCGGGCAAGTCC
>ERZ1066136.508-NODE-508-length-28829-cov-7.362793_pt1 | contig 28829 bp, 25 predicted proteins | sample MGYA00382783_ERZ1066136 | MGnify/ENA primary metagenome ERZ1066136 (study PRJEB33369, sample SAMEA5778366) | biofilm metagenome | biome: Industrial cooling water; feature: Water cooling tower basin; material: Biofilm | place: United Arab Emirates | collected... | reverse complement strand
CTGCCAGAACGCCACGAGCAGGTTCACCGGCAGCAGCGCCATCCGCACGAGCCCCTTGCCGCGCAGACCCGCGAATCGGATGAACTCCAGCGGATAGCCGCGCTTCGGCACGAGTCCGGCTTCCATCCCTGCGCGCGACCCGAGCCACACCACCTGCCAGCCGCGGTCGCGCAGTTCGTCGGCCACGGCCAGCGCCGGCATGATGTGTCCGCCCGTACCACCCGCCATCACGAGGATCGTGCGGGCGCTCATGCGGATTTCCCCATCATGAGCTGCCGGTTCTCGTGATCCACGCGCAGCAGGATCGCCACGGCGACCAGATTGGCGACGATGCCGGTGCCGCCGAAGGACAGCAGCGGCAGCGTGAGGCCCTTCGTCGGCAGCGCGCCCATGTTCACGCCGATGTTGATGAGGGCCTGACCGCCGATCCACAGGCCGATGCCCTGGGCCACGAGGCCCGCGAAATAGCGCTCGAGCCGCACGGCCTGGCGGCCGATGGCGAAGGCGCGCGAGACCAGCCAGCCGAACAGCACCAGCACCACCGCCACGCCGGCGAAGCCCAGTTCCTCGGCAATGACGGCCAGCAGGAAGTCGGTGTGCGCCTCGGGCAGGTAGAAGAGTTTCTCGACGCTCGCGCCGAGTCCCACGCCGAAAGTCTCGCCGCGCCCGAAGGCAATCAGCGAATGGATCAGCTGGTAGCCGGAGCCCTGCGGGTCTTCCCACGGGCGCAGGAACGACGTGATGCGCTTGATGCGGTACGGCGCGAACCAGATGAGCAGCGCGAAGCTCACCATCAGGAACGCGGCGAGGCGCAGGAACAGTTGCGCGCGCATGCCGCCGAGGAACAGCACGCCCATGGCGATGAGGGTGATCACCGCGAAGGCGCCGAAGTCCGGCTCCAGCAGCAGCAGCGTCCCGGCCAGCAGCATCACGCCGAACATGGGCAGGAAGCCCTTGCGAAAGCTGTGCATCACGGCCACCTTGCGCACCGTGTAGTCGGCCGCGTACAGCGTGACGGCAAGCTTCGCGAACTCGGACGGCTGGAAGCTCAGGCCGATCAGGCGGATCCACCGCTGGCTGCCGTTCACCATGCGGCCGATGCCCGGGATCAGCACGATCACGAGCAGGAACACCGTGAACAGGAACAGGTACGGCGCGGCCTGCTGCCACCACCGCATCGGCACCTGGAAAGCCGCGAGGCCGATCAGCGTTCCCACGGCGAGGAAGGCCGCGTGACGCACGAGGTAGTACGAAGGCTGGAATCCCGTGAGCTTCGAGGCCTCGGCGGTCGCGATGGACGCCGAGTACACCATCACCAGTCCGATGGAGGCCAGCAGCAGCACGGACCACAGCAGCGACTCGTCGAGCGGCGCCATGGTGCGGGGGCGGGAGAGCAGCGCGGAGATCATGCGCGGCGCTCCTGCAGGCGCGACACGGCGGTCCGGAAAGCCTCGGCCCGGTGCTCGTAGTTGCGGAACATGTCGAAGCTCGCGCACGCGGGCGAGAGCAGGATCGCGTCGCCGTGGCGCGAGAGATCGAAGGACTGCGACACCGCGCCGTCCATGTCGGCCGCGCGACTCATCGCGACACCATGCGGTGCGAGGGCCTCGGCAATGAGTTCGCGGTCGCGGCCGATCAGCACCACCGCCCGGGCCGCAGCCGCTGCGGCCGGCCCCAGCGGCGTGAAGTCCTGGCCCTTGCCGTCACCGCCGGCGATCAGCACGACCTTCTCGCGCATGCCGCGCAGCGCCGCGACGGTGGCGCCGACGTTGGTGCCCTTCGAATCATCGTAGAAGCGGCGGCCGGCCCACTCCGTGACCAGTTCCACACGATGCGGCAGGCCGCGGAACTCGACGAGCGCAGACACGAGGCGCTCGCCCTCCAGACCGATGGCGCGGCACAGGGCCAGCGCCGCGAGCGCGTTTTCGGCGTTGTGCAGGCCCGCGAGCTTCAGCCTCCGCGCGGGCAGCAGGCGGTGCGCACCTTCGGTCAGCCAGTCGTCGTCACCGTCGCGCAGCAGGCCCCAGGCATGTGCGCCCGCGGCCGCGGTGCGGCCGAAGGTCCACGGCGTCACGCCGGACGGCACCATGCCCGTGGTCCAGGCGTCGTCGCGGTTGACGATGCAGGTCTTCGCGCCGAGGAAGATGCGCGCCTTCGCGGCGGCGTACCCGGGCATGCCGTCGTACCGGTCGAGGTGATCCTCGGACAGGTTGAGGACCACGGCCGCGTCCGCGCGCAGATTCGACGTGGTCTCGAGCTGGAAGCTGGAGAGCTCCAGCACGACCGCCTCGGGCACGGCCCGCTGCCCGGCTTCGATCTCCGACAGCGCGTCCAGCACCGGCAGACCGATGTTGCCGGCCACGAGCGTCTCGAGCCCGGCCGCGCGGCACAGGGCGCCGGCCAGCTCGGTCACGGTGCTCTTGCCGTTGGACCCGGTGATCCCGAGCACCTTCGGACGCGGACGGCCGAGGCGCGCGGCCACGTCCTCCAGCGCAAGGGCGAACAGTTCCACGTCACCGGCCACCGGCACGCCGGCCCGCACGGCTCGCGCGATCCCGGGCTCCGCCAGCGGCACGCCCGGGCTCACCGCGAGCATGTCGACGTCCGCGAAGTTCTCGCCGCGGAACGGTCCGGTCGTGACGGGCACCTGCGGAAACGCCGCGCGCAGTTCTGCGAGGCCGGGCGGCTCGGCGCGGGAGTCCGCCGCGGAGACGACGGCACCGCGCGCGACGAGCCAGCGGACCATGGACCGCCCGGTGAGGCCCAGCCCCACCACCAGCACGCGCTTGCCGAGGAGATCGGGTCTCATCGCAGCTTGAGCGTGGAAAGCCCGAACAGCACGAGCAGCATGGTGATGATCCAGAACCGCACGACGACCTGGTTCTCCTTCCAGCCCTTGAGTTCGTAGTGGTGGTGCAGCGGCGCCATCCGGAAGATGCGCTTTCCGGTGAGCTTGAACGACGCCACCTGCAGCATCACCGACAGTGTCTCCACCACGAACACGCCGCCCATGATGAACAGCACGATCTCCTGGCGGACGATCACGGCGATCGTGCCCAGGGCGGCGCCGAGCGCCAGCGCGCCCACGTCGCCCATGAACACTTCCGCCGGATAGGCGTTGAACCACAGGAAGCCCAGGCCCGCGCCCGCCATCGCGGCGCAGAAGATCGTGAGTTCGCCGGCGCCGGGGATGTGCGGGAAACCCAGGTACTTCGAGAACACGGCGTTGCCGGCCACGTAGGCGAAGACGCCCAGCGCGCTTCCCACCATCACCGTCGGCAGGATGGCAAGGCCGTCCAGGCCGTCGGTCAGGTTCACCGCGTTGGACGTGCCCACGATCACGAAGTACGTCAGCACCACGAAGCCGATGGCGCCCAGCGGATAGGCCACGTGCTTGAAGAACGGCACGATGAACTCGGTCTGCGCGGGCAGGCTGGAGTAGCTGAGCACGATGGCCGCGGCCAGCCCGATCACCGACTGCCAGAAGTACTTCCAGCGGCTCGGCAGGCCCTTGGGATTGCGATAGACCACCTTGCGGTAGTCGTCCACCCAGCCCACGACGCCGAAGCCGAGCGTGACGATCAGCACCAGCCACACGAGCCGGTTGGACAGGTCCGCCCACAGCAGCGTGGTGATGGCGATCGCCACGAGGATCAGCGCGCCGCCCATCGTCGGCGTCCCTGCCTTCGAGAGATGCGTCTGGGGGCCGTCGTCGCGCACCGCCTGGCCGATCTTGTAGGCCGTGAGCTTGCGGATCATCGCGGGGCCCACGAGGAAGGACAGGAACAGCGCGGTCATGGTGGCCAGCACCGCGCGCAGCGTGATGTAGTTGACGACGTTGAGCGCGCGAATCTCGCCGGCGAACTGACTGGCAAGCCAGGGAAACATCAGGCATGCCCTCCGTCCGGCGCCTCGCCGAGCAGCGCGGCCACCACGCGTTCCATGCGCATGAAGCGCGATCCCTTGACCAGGATGGTGAGGTCGCGGCCGCACAGCGGCTGCAGTGCAGACACCAGCCGGTCCACGTCGTCGAAGGACCGCCCGGCCGTGCCGAACGCTTCCACCGCGTGGCGGCTGGCGGTGCCGAGCGCGAACAGCGTCTCCAGACCGCGGGCGCGCGCGAATTCGCCGATCTCCCGATGCATCGCGGCCTCGTCCGGCCCCAGTTCGCCCATGTCGCCCATCACGAACACGCGGCGTCCCGGAAGCGCCGACAGCCACGCGACCGCGGCCTTCATGGAGTCGGGATTCGCGTTGTACGTGTCGTCGATGACGAGGCAGCCGCGCGGCCCGGACTTGCGCTGCAGCCGGCCTGCGACGCCGGCATGGTTCGACAGCCCTTCCGCGATGCGGTCCAGCGGAACGCCCACCGCGACGGCCGCAGCAGTCGCGGCGAGCGCGTTGCGCGCGTTGTGCATGCCGGGCACCTGCAGCCGGAAGGCGACGCGGCCGGCCGGGGTGTCCGCCTCGACGCTGCTCCCGTCGGTGTGCAGTTCGACGCGACCGCGGATGTCCGCCGGACGGTCGATGCCGAAGGTCATCATGCGGCGCGAGGACTCGAGCCCGGTCCAGAACGCCGCGTAGTCATCGTCGGCGTTGAACAGGCGGATGCCGCCGTCGCCCAGCCCCTCGAAGATCTCGCCCTTCGCCTTGGCGATGTTGTCGCGCGAGCCCAGCTCGCCGATGTGCGCGGTCCCCGCGTTGTTGATCAGCGCGACCGTCGGCCGGCCGATGTTGGTCATGTAGCGGATCTCGCCCAGGTGATTCATGCCCATCTCGACCGCCGCATAGCGGTGTTCCCGGCGCAGCCGCAGCAGGGTGAGCGGCAGTCCGATGTCGTTGTTGAGATTGCCTTCGGTCGCGAGCACGGCGTCGTGACCGACGTGCGCCCGGAAGACGGCGGCCAGCATCTCCTTCACGCTGGTCTTGCCGTTGCTGCCGGTGATCGCCACCACGGGAATGTCGAAACGCGCGCGCCACCATGCCGCGAGGTGACCCAGCCCGAGGCGCGTGTCCGGCGCGAGCAGCAGCGGCGCGCGCTCGGCCGTGACGGCCGCGCGGTCGCTCACCAGCGCACCCGCGGCACCGCCCGACAGCGCGGCATCCACGAAGCGGTGGCCGTCGACACGCTCGCCGCGCAGCGCGACGAACAGGTCGCCCGGACCCGCCTTGCGGCTGTCGATGGTGACGCCGCGCACTTCGGCATCGGGCCCGTCGTGCGAGAGCGTCTCGGCCTGCGCGGCCTCGGAGAGCCTAAACACGGCGCACCTCCGCGAGGGCGGCGCGCGCCACTTCGAGATCGTCGAAGGGCAGGCGCTCGCCTGCGATCTCCTGATAGGTCTCGTGACCCTTGCCTGCGATGAGCACCACGTCGCCCGGCTGCGCCAGCGTGAGCGCCTGGGCGATCGCCTTCGCGCGGTCCGCCTCGACGAGATAGTCGTCGCGCGCGGCCCCGGCGACGATCTGCTCGATGATGGCGTGCGGGCTCTCGCTGCGCGGGTTGTCGCTGGTGACGATGACCACGTCGGCGAGGCTCGTGGCGATCTCGCCCATCACCGGCCGCTTGCCCGGATCGCGGTCGCCGCCGCAGCCGAACACGCAGATCAGCCGCGCGTCCGGATCGTGGTGCACCAGTTCGCGCAGCGTCTCCAGCGCCTTCTCCAGCGCGTCGGGCGTGTGCGCGTAATCCACCACCACGAGCGGCGCGCCCGGCAGGCGCAGCATGTCGAGGCGCCCCGCCACCGGCGACACGTCGCGCAGCACCTCCACGGCGTCCTCCAGCGGAAGATCGGCGGTCAGCAGCACGCCCAGCGTGCCGAGCAGGTTGCTCACGTTGAAGCCGCCGATCACGCGACTGGACAGCTTCGCGCTGCCCCAGGGCGTGCGGATGTCGAGCGACAGGCCGTCGACGGACAGCCGCACGTCGTGGCCGGAGATGTCGCCATGGCCGATGCCGTAGCTCAGCACGCGCGTGCGCGACCGGTCGATGCGCGAGACCAGCTCGCGGCCGAAGCGGTCGTCGATGTTGACGACGGCGTTGGCGAGGTCCGGCCATGCGAAGAGCTTCGCCTTGGCTTCGGCGTAGGCCTCCATCGTGCCGTGATAGTCGAGATGGTCGCGCGTGAGATTGGTGAAGAGCGCGGTGTCGATGGCCGTGCCCGCCGCCCGCCCCTGATCCAGCGCGTGGGAAGACACCTCCATGGCCACGGCTTCGGCACCCGCGTCGCGGAACCGCCGCAGTTCCTGCTGCAGGCTCACGGGGTCGGGCGTGGTGTGCGTGGCGGTGCCCAGCTGGCCGGGGAAACCGTTGCCGAGCGTGCCGATGACGGCCGTGGGCCGGCCCGCACGCGTGAGCGACTCGGCGATCCATTGCGAACACGACGTCTTGCCGTTGGTACCCGTGACGCCCGCGACCCACAGCTCACGCGACGGATGGCCGTACACGTGCGCCGCGATGGGCCCGGCCAGGGCGCGCAGGTTGCGCACCGGCGCGTTGGGCACCTTCCACTCGTCGTTCCACCGGAAGCCTTCGGGCTCCCACAGCACCGCCGCCGCACCCTGCGCGATGGCGGCAGCGATGAAGCTGCGGCCGTCCGCCCGCTCGCCGGGGAAGGCGAGGAACAGATCGCCCGCAGTCACACGCCGGCTGTCGAGCGCGACCGTGGCGGGTGCGCACGGCAGACTGTCGAGGGCGGCGAGCACTTCGGCATCGAGGGTCATACCTCCTCCCCGACCGGATCGAGCACTTCGGGAATCGGCGTGCGCGGGACCGGCAGATCGGGCGGCACGGACAGCACGCGCAGCGCGCCGGACAGGACCGCCGACGCCACCGGCGCGGCCACCTGCCCGCCGTAGTGCTGGCCGGCGCTCGGCTCGTCGATGAGCACGGCGACGATCAGGCGCGGCGCGCTCGCGGGCGCGAGGCCCACGAAGGATGACGCGTACTTGTCGGGCGCGTAGGCGCCGTTCACCAGCTTGTGCGCCGTCCCGGTCTTGCCCGCCACGCGATAGCCCGCGACCTGCGCCTTCGGCGCGGTGCCGCCCGGCTGCGTCACGAGCTGAAGCATGTCCCGCATGGCACGCGCCGTCTTCGGCTGCAGCACCGGTGTGCCTTCGACGGCCTCCGCGCGCTTGAGCAGCGTGACCGGCAGGAGTTCGCCGTCCGTGCAGAAGATCGAGTAGGCGCGCGCGAGCTGCATCAGGCTCACGGAGATGCCGTGGCCATAGCTCATGGTCGCCTGCTCGATGGGCTTCCACGTCTTCGGGTCGCGCAGGCGTCCACCGGCCTCGCCAGGGAAGCCCGCGTTCGGCACGGCGCCGAAACCCGAGGACGACAGCACGGCCCAGAGATCGCGCGGCGGGAGCGAGAGCGCCATGCGCGCCGTGCCCACGTTGGAGGACTTCTGCAGCACCTGGGCCACGGTGAGGTCGCCGGCGGCATGCACGTCGCGGATCACGTGGCGGCCCATGGGCAGCGCGCCACCCGCCGTCGCGATGACCGTGTCGGGCGTGTAGCGGCCGCTTTCCAGCGCGGCGGCGATCGTGAACGGCTTCAGCGTCGAGCCGGGCTCGAAGAGGTCCACGAGGGCGCGGTTGCGCGCGCGGCCCGGGTCGTACCGGGAGCGGTTGTTGGGGTTGTACGTGGGCACGTTGGCCAGCGCCAGGATCTCGCCGCTCTGCGCGTCCAGCACGACGACGCTGCCTGCCTTGGCCTTGTGGGTCGCGACGGCCTGCCTGAGCTCGCGGTATGCGAGATACTGCAGCTTGAGATCGATGGACAGCGCGATGTCCTGGCCCTGCTGCGGCGCGCGGACGTGCTCCAGGTCCTCGACGACGCGGCCCTTGAGGTCCTTGATGACGCGGCGGCTGCCGGGACGGCCCGCGAGCCGGTCGTCCAGTTCGCGCTCGATCCCCTCGGTGCCTCGCTCCTCCACGTCGGTCATGCCCAGCACGTGGGACAGCACGTCGCCCGCCGGGTAGTAGCGGCGGTGCTCGCGCTGCAGGAACAGCCCGGGGACGTCGAGTGCGAGCACGCGCTGCGCCTGCTCGGGCGGCATCTGCCGCTTGAGGAACACCACGCCGCGGCGGCCGGGCGCGAGCTTCCCGTCGAGGTCCTTCCGCGGCAGACCCAGCATCGTGGCGAGTTCGGCGCGCTGGTCCGCGCTGATCTCGCCGCGGCCAAGCGTGACCGCGACGGTGTCCACGGGCGTCGAGACCGCGAGGGGCTCACCGTGCCGGTCGGTGATCATCCCGCGGTTGGCGGGCATCTCCAGCACGCGCGCATAGCGCTTGGCGCCCTCGGCCTGCAGGCCCTCGTGGTCCATGCCCTGCAGGTACATGGCGCGCACACCCATCGCGCCGAAGCCCGTGAGCAGGCACACGAGCACGAAGCGCGTGCGCCACACGGGCAGCTTGAGCGAGAGGTGAGGGTTGCGGTCGGGGCTCACGGATGGCTCGCCGTCCGGACGGGACCGTCGACCATCTGCACCTGGCCGCCCGCAGGCACCTGCATGCGCAGGCGCCTCGCGGCGACGGATTCGATGCGCGGCAGCATCGCATAGGTGCTCTGTTCGGTCTGCAGCTGGCGCCACTCCTCGTCGAGCTGCTGCGCGAGCTGCTGCTGGTTCTCGAAATCCACGACAAGGCCGCGCGCGCGGTGCTCGGCCGTGACCACGCCCAGGGCGCTCAGCACGGCGACGAGCAGCAGCACGAGGTTCAGGCGGATCATGGTTTCTCGAGAACGCGGAGGATCGCGCTGCGGGCGCGGGGGTTGGCGGCGATTTCGGAGGCGCCGGCGCGCACGGGCTTGCCGACGACGCGCATGGCGGGCGCGGGAATGTCCGCGGCCCGCACGGGCAGGTCACGGGGCAGGCGTGGCGGGGACGACAGATCGCGCATGAAACGCTTCACGATGCGGTCCTCCAGAGAATGAAAGCTGATCACCGCGAGCCGACCTCCAGCTGCGAGCCGCGCGCACGCGGCAGGCAGCGCTATCTCCAGTTCCGCAAGCTCCTGATTGACGTGAATCCGTAGAGCCTGGAAGGTCCGCGTCGCCGGGTCCTGAGCGGGCTCACGCGTACGGACGGCGCCTGCCACGAGCGCGGCAAGTTGCCGGGTCGTGCGGAGAGGCTCTCGGGCCCGAGCCGCAACAACCGCTCTTGCAATCTGTTGAGCAAACCGTTCTTCGCCATAACGCCAGATGACCTCCGCGATCTCTTGTTCCTGCGCCCGGGCGAGCCAGTCGGCGGCCGATTCGCCACTGCCCGGGTCCATCCGCATGTCCAGCGGGCCCTCCCGGCGAAAGCTGAAGCCCCGCGCCGGGTCGTCCAGTTGCGGAGAGGACACGCCGAGATCCATCAGCACGCCGTCCACGGCAACCACTGCCAGTTCATCCAGCACCCGGGCGATCTCGCTCGAGCGCGCCTGCACCACCTCGAATCGCGGGTCCGTGATGGCCCCCGCGGCTGCAATCGCTTCCGGATCGCGATCGATCGCCACCACCCTGCCCTGCGGCCCCAGCCGCTCCAGCAGCATCCTGCTGTGGCCGCCGCGCCCGAAGGTGGCGTCCACGTAGATCCCCTCGGGCCGGATCGCGAGGGCGTCCATCGCCTCCGGACCGAGCACCGGCGCGTGGGCGTACACGCGCTCGGTCGCCGGCCGGTCCGTCACAACGAGAAGTTCTCGAGCCCCGGCGGCAGGGACTTGGGCCCGGAATAGAGCCGGGACAGCTGCTCCTCCCACGCCGCCAGATTCCAGATCTCGAAGTACGCGCCCTGCCCGACCATCATCACCTGCCGGTCGATGCCGGCGAACTTGCGCAGCGCCGGCGGCACGAGCAGCCGGCCCGCGGCATCCATCTCCAGTTCTTCCGCGTGACCCACCAGCAGCCGCTTCCACAGCGACGCCTGCTCGTCGAAGCTGGGCCAGGCCAGCACCTGCTCGCGCTTCGGCGCCCAGGCGTGGGCCGGGTACAGCAGCAGGCAGCGCTCCGGGTGCGCGGTTAGTACCAACTTACGGTCGGGGCTCGATAGCAGTCCCTCCCGATGCTTGGTGGGCACCGCCAGGCGCCCCTTTGCATCGAGTACGAGTTCGCTCGGACCCTGAAAGACCGTTTCCATGGCACTTTTTACGGCAACATTCCCAGAAAACTCCACTCATTCGCACTTTTTCCCACTTTAAGGCCAATGACAGTCTGAGGTCAAGGACACGTGAGAGAGATTTTTCGTGACGGGAGAAGGAGTTAGGGCACAAAGTTGCAGAGCCGCTCGAACCTCATAGAAATGATCGGGATCAGGGCTTTACGCGCGAAACCTCACGAGACGCCTGAGAAGAGGCGACCAAGGTTCACGATCTGCGAGATTTTCCGGCGCAGGGAGATTCGGCACCGGCCACCGTGGACGCCGCCCGGAAACGAAGCACCCGGCAGACGGTGGAGAAGAAGAAGGCGAAGCCAGCCTGTAAGCCGGGTTCTGTGCACGGCGCGAACGCCGCGTGACAGTCATTCCTCTGGGACCGTGGTTGCCCACGGCCTCTAGCAACCTACCCGGGAGCCGCGCGGGCCACGCGAACGCCCCCCTATTTGGTCTTGCACCGGATGGGGTTTACCGCCCCCGTTCGTTACCGTCGGGGGAGTGCGCTCTTACCGGCGGCACGCCTCTTCGTGCCACCCGGACGTCCTTCGACGCCCGGCACTATTTCACCCTTGCCGCCGGCTCCGTGGAGCACTGCCCTCCGTGAGGAGACCTGACCGGACCCGTGAGGGCCCCGCCGGCCTGGAACCGATGGCGGTGTCTTTCTGTTGCACTTTCCGTCGCCTCGCGACGCCCGGCCGTTAGCCGGCATCCCGCCCTGTGGTGCCCGGACTTTCCTCTGCACAGCGAGCTGCACAGCGACTGCCCGGCTGACTTCGCCATCTCATTATCCCCGCGAGTGACCCCGCGGGCCACCCCGCGCACGCCTCGCTTGAGCCATTCGGCACCGCGCGGTTCACGGCCGCGTCATGTCGCCGCCATACCCTTGCCACATCCGCCGACGAGCGGACTCACCACCTCGGAGACCTTCACCATGCGCAAGACACTCATTGCCGCCGCGATCGCGGGCTGCCTCGTGCCATCCGCGTACGCAGCCTCGCCGCTCGCCGGATTCGCCAAGCTCTGGACCTACGAGCACGGCAAGGGCGCCGGCAGCCCTGCCGGACAGACCTCGGAAATCGTCGCCTTCGATGGCACCACGAACGAAGTGTGGGTCGCCGGACTGAAGGGAATCGACATCCTGAACGCCACCACCGGCAGTTTCATCTCGCACATCGACACCACGACGTTCGGCGAAGCGAACAGCGTCGCGATCCGCAACGGCCTCGCCGCCATCGCCATCGCCGCGCCCACCAAGACCGACCCCGGCCTGGTGGTCACCTTCGACACGGCGACGCGCACACAGATTCGCTCCTACACGGTGGGCGCGCTGCCGGACAACGTGGCCTTCGCCCCGGATGGCCGCATCCTCACTGCCAACGAAGGCGAGCCGCTCGCGCGCGCCGGGCAGCCTGTCCTGGAAGTCCCCGGCTCGGTGAGCATCATCAACCCGACGACGCACACCGTGACCACGCTGGGCTTCGGCGCCTACGACGCCGCACCGCCCGCCGGCCTGCGCATCGTGACGCCCGGCGGCGTGCCATCGCTCGACTGGGAGCCGGAGTACATCGCGGTGTCCCCCGACGGCAAGACCGCGTTCGTCACCCTGCAGGAAGCCAACGGCATCGCGATGATCGATCTCACGACCGAGACGCTCACCGGGGTGAAGTCGCTGGGCCTCAAGGATCACAGCCTCGCCATCAACCGGCTCGACACCTCCGACCGAGACGGCGCCGGCAACACCCAACTCGCAGGAAACTGGCGGACCGCCCCGGTCAAGGGCATGTACCAGCCCGACGCGATCGCCGCCTACGCGTCCGGCGGCAAGACCTTCTACGTCACCGCCAACGAGGGCGACTCGCGCAACCTGGCCGACTTCGTGCCCGGCGAGTTCAACGAGGAGATCCGTGTGGGCAACTCCGCCTACGTGCTCGACCCCCTCGTCTTCCCGAACGCCGCCGCGCTGAAGGCCAACAGCCAGCTGGGGCGCCTGATCGTGACGACCTCCGGCGGCGACACCGACAACGACGGCAACTACGAAGAAATCCACGTGTTCGGCGGCCGCTCGTTCTCCATCCTCGACGAGAACGGCAACATGGTGTTCGACAGCGGCAACGATCTGGAGGAACGCCTGTTCGCCGCCTTCCCCGCGCTCGTCGATGACGGACGCAGCGACAACAAGGGCGTGGAGCCGGAGGGCGTCACGCTGCTGCAGATCGCAGGCCGCACCGTCGCCTTCATCGGGCTGGAGCGCGGCCTGGAGAGCGTGGTCGCGATCTACGACGTGACCAACCCTCTCGCGCCCACGTTCATCGACTTCATCGTGGATGCGGACTCGCTGTCTCCGGAAGGGCTGCAGGCCTTCGAGCACAACGGCCAGTTCTTCCTCACCGTCGCCAACGAAGTGAGCGGCACGACGTCGATGTATTCCCTGACGCCCGTGCCCGAGCCCGCCACCAACGCGATGCTGCTCGCCGGCGCCGGCCTGATGGGCGCGTGGCTGCGGCGGAAGCGTCGCTGATCGCCGCGGCCTCAGCCGCACCACGATCGCCCTGCACGCGCACGGTCCGCACCCGGATCGTGCGCGTTTCTTCTTCTGCGGCCGCGTACTCCACGGGCCCGTGACGCCGTCCTGACCCGCCTTTCTCGCGCCAACTTCCTCTTCCACCGGGGCGCCGGGAATCCTGAAGCCCTGTCTCGCGAAATCCAAAGCGCCGCCCGCACGCCCTGTACACGGACCTTGCTAAGCACAGGGGAGCGCACCGTTGCGCATCCCTGATTCGTGAGGACCCGTGATGAGAACCTTCAGGACCTTCACCCGTGTCGTTGCCGGCCTCGTGGCCGGACTGGCGCTTGCGGGCGCGGCGCACGCCGGCAAGATGAGCATCGGCCACACCACCTGGGTCGGCTACGGCCCGCTCTACCTCGCTCGCGAGCTCGGCTACTTCAAGGCCGAGGGGCTGAACGTGGACCTGCGGGTCATCGAAGAGGGCTCGCTCATCATGACCGCGGTGGCGGGCGGCAACCTCGACGCCGATGCTTCCACGCTCGACGAGATCATGAAGTACCGCGCCAAGGACTTCTGCTTCAAGGTGGTCCTCGTACTGGACGAGAGCCACGGCGGCGACGGCGTGCTGGTGGCCGGCAACGAGAAGTCGGTGAAGGACCTCAAGGGCAAGACGGTGGCCCTGAACGAGGGCTCCACGTCGCAGTTCTGGTTCAGCATCCTGCTCGCGAAGGAAGGCATGACGCCCTCCGACGTGAAGGTCTCCAACATGACGGCCGACGACGCCGCCGCGGCCTTCCTCGCCAAGCGCGTCCCGGTGGCCGTCACCTGGGAACCGCATCTCTCGCTCGCCAGGAAGCAGAAGCAGGGCCGCGTGCTCATCGACAGCTCGGCCACGCCGGGCACCATCGTCGACGTGGTGGCGCTGCGCTGCGACTACATCGAGAAGCACCCCGCCGACGTGGCCGCGCTGGTCAAGGGCTACTACAAGGCCATCGAGTACATGAAGAAGAACCAGACCAAGGCTTACGCCATCATGGCGAAGGGCGTGGGCGGCTTCCTCAAGGACCCGAAGGACTTCGCGGATGCGGCCAAGGGCGTGCGCTTCTTCGACAAGCCGATGAACGTGGCCTTCCTCGGTACGCCGGAGAATCCGGGCGCCTCGGCCGATCTCATCAAGCTCGGCAGCCAGGTGTGGAGCCAGCTCGGCAAGCTCAAGATGGACCTCGACTACGCGACGCTGATCGAGCCCGGCTTCGCGACGAAGTAGCCCGCATCGAAGGCTTGCGTGCCCGGAGCGCCTCGCGACCCGGGCACGCCTTGCCGTCGAAGCGTCATCCGTTGGACGACTGGCACTGGAGACGGGCCGTCAGCCGGGCCAGGAACCGCAGACAGCGCCGCAGTTCCTCCCGGGTGACGAACTCGTCGGGCTTGTGACCCTGGTCCATGCTGCCCGGGCCGCAGATCACCGCGGGGATGCCGATCTCCGCGAACAAGCCGCCCTCCGATCCGAAGCTGATCACGCCGGTTTCCAAGGTCCCGGACGCCTCGCACGCAAGCGCCACCACCGTGGCGTCATCGGGCGAGCGCAGCGCCGGGTAGCGCGTCAGCAGTTCGAAGCGCACGTCCGATTCCGGAGCCTTCGCGCGCATGGCCGGCAGCACCTCGTGCTCGGCCTTCGCCTGCACCGCCGCGAGGAAGCGGTCCAGTTCCGTCTCATCGGTGGAGCGCGCCTCGAAGCTGAAACTCGCGCGCGCGGGCACCACGTTCACACTGCTGCCCCCGGAGAACACGCCGGTCTGCGCCGTCGCGAAGGGCGGGTCGAAGCGTGCGTCCCGCGGGCCGTGCGTCGCGAAGTCGTGCGCGAGGTCCTCGATGGCGACGATGAGGCGCGCCGCCTTCTCCACCGCGTTGACGCCCTCGGGCGCGTAGGCCGAGTGGCAGGCGCGTCCGTGCACGTCGCAGCGCATCGCGACCTTGCCCTTGTGCGCCGTGACCGGGCGCCCGCTCGTGGGTTCGCCGATCACGCAGCCCAGCGGCTTCGGCTCGCGCTTCGCGATCTCCGCGAGCATCGGCCGCACGCCGAGGCATCCCACCTCCTCGTCGTAGGAGAACGCGAGATGGATCGGCACCGGGCCGCCGCGCGCCACGAACACCGGCACCATCGCGAGCACACAGGCCAGGAAGCCCTTCATGTCCGCCGTGCCGCGACCGTACAGACGCTCGCCATCGTCGGTGAGCTCGAACGGCGGCCGTGTCCACGCCTGACCCGCGACGGGCACCACGTCGGTGTGCCCGGAGAGCACGAGTCCCGGCCGGTCCGCGACGCCAATCGTGGCCCAAAGGCTCGCCTTCGTGCCTGCTTCGTTGGGGAACAGCTCCGACGCCACGCCGTGGCTCGCGAGCAGGCCGCGCACGTAGTCGATGAGCGGCAGGTTGGAGTCCGCGCTCACCGTCGGAAACGCGACGAGCCGCGCGAGGATCGCGACGGCGGCGTCTAGCCGGGCGTCTTCGTCGAGGATTGCGGCATCGACACTCATGATTGCGTCACCGGAGCGTTTCTCGCCGCGGGCGTGACCGGCGGTACCTCCGGCGCGAGTTCGGTGATCTCCCGCCGGAACGGCACGGTATCGCCATCGTGTTCCGGGAGGTCGAACTCCTCCGCATAGCGCCGTCCCGCGTACACCGCGGCCGCGATGGTGCCCGGCGCCCAGGCGTCGCCGATGGCATCGACCCGCGCGAGGCCCGCGGCGGCCCACTCCGATTCGCGGGCGAGCACCGCGCGATACACCCCATCGTCGGGCAGTCGCGCGGTGACCAGCACGAGCGCATCGCATGCGAGCGCTTCCGCGCGGCCCGTGAACTTGCAGAACGCTTCCGGCGCGCCGTCCGCCGCGGCGCGCAGACCACGGCCGGTGCTCACCGTGATGCCGCGTTCCAGCAGCTGCGCCTGGATGCGGTGCTGTTCCATCGTGTGGTACGTCCAGTCCGCCGCGCGCGAGGCCATCGTGAGGTACCGCACGCGGAATCCCTCGGCTGCCAGCAGCTCCGCGAGCACGGACGCCATGTAGTAGTGGTCGTCGTCGAAGACCAAGACGTCGCGCCCGGGCGGACGCGCCCCCGCCATCAGGTCGTCCGGCGTGAACACCGGCAGCGCCGGATCGAAAGGCACGGGCTTCGTGTGCAGTCGACCCACGCCGTCCCGCCGCCACGTGGAACCGGTGGCGAACACCACGTGACCGTAGCCGAAGCCGAGCACGTCGTCCGCGGACAAAGGGCTGGCGAGGTACGTCTCGACGCCCGCCATCTGCGCGATCTGCCACGTGCGGTAGTCGCGCACGCGCGCCCACGCTGCGAGGCCCGGCAGCTTCGCCTCGCGCGTCACGCGGCCGCCGAGGGCTTCGCCGCCTTCGGCGAGCGCGACCTCGTAGCCGCGGCGGCCGAGCATCATCGCAGCTTCCAGACCGGCCGGGCCGCCGCCCACCACGAGCACGTTGGCCTCGGAAGTCTTGCGCCGGATGCGTTCGGGATGCCACCCGCGGCGCCATTCCTCGCCCATGGACGGGTTCTGCGTGCAGCGGATGGGCGACATGGTGAAATCGCCGGACACGCAGATGTTGCAGCCGATGCACTCGCGGATGTCCTCGACGCGGCCCTCCTCCACCTTCTTCGGGAGAAAGGGATCGGCGATGGACGGACGCGCGCAGCCGATGAGATCGAGGATGCCCGCGCGCACCTGCCGCACCATGGTGTCGGGCGAGGTGAAGCGCCCCACGCCCACCACCGGCTTCGAGGTGAGACGCTTGAAACCCGTGACGAAGGGTTCCTGGAAGGCTTCGTCCGAAAAGCGCGACGTGCGGCTGTCGTCCTCCCAGCTGCCCAGTACGAGGTCCCACAGGTCCGGCAGTTCACCCAGCAGCCCGAAGGCGTCCTCCATCTCGGCCTTCGACAGCCCCTCGTCGCCGAGGAGTTCGTCCACCGTGACACGCACCGCCACCGCCGAGCGGTCGCCGACGGCCTCGCGCGTGTCCTCGATGACTTCGCGCAGGAGCCGCACCCGGTTCTCCAGGCTGCCGCCGTACTCGTCCGTGCGGTCGTTGTAGCGGCGCGAAAGAAAGTGATGGAGTCCGCCGAGTGCGTGACCGGCATACACGTAGACGATGTCGAACTCCGCACGCTTCGCACGCACGGCTGCGGCCCGGTGCCACCGTCGCAGGGCCGCGATGTCGCGCTTGCTCATGGCGCGGGCCTGTACCGGATCGTAGGTGAACGTGGCGACCGGAAGGTGCGCGGGGCCCATCGGCACCTCGCGCGTGTAGAGGTTCGAACCGTTCATCCCGTTGTAGCAGAGCTCGATGCCTGCGAGCGCATCGTGCGCGTGCACGGCGTCGGCCATGCGGCGCAGCGCGGGGATGTCGCGGTCGTCCCACAGCCGCAGTTCGATGAAGGGCGTGATCTCGGAGGTGTGGTGGATCTCCACCTGTTCCGTGCACACCACCGCCCAGCCGCCCTCGGCCTTGATGCCGCGCATGGCGGCGAGCGCCGTCGGGTCGCGGTAGCCCATGCCGTTGCAGTGGGGCACCTGGTAGAAGCGGTTGCGCGCCGTCACCGGGCCGATGCGCACGGGCTCGAAGAGGATGTCGAAGCGGGGATCTCGCGCCACGGTGCCGCCGCTCAGAACGCCGCCATGCCCGGCACGCCGTCGCGTGCGAACGCGTCGCGGCAGAAGGCCTGGAATGCCGACACCACCCGCGGCACGCGCGGCGCGCCGAGGGTCGCGATGCCCAGCACCAGAGGCCGGTAGCGGCTCTCCAGCGGCACGTAGGCGAGCGGCTGGCCGTCGAGCGCCGCCCGGTTGCGCGGCCGCACGTTCGCGAGCCCGAAGCCGTGGCCCGAAGCCACGAGCGAGCGCACGACATCGGTGTGCGCGGAACGCGCGGCGACTCGCGGCGTGATGTCCTCCTGGAGGAACAGCCCGAGGAAGTACTCGCGGCTCTGCGGCAGATCGAGCATGACGTAGGGTTCGGCGCCGAGCTCCCGGAGCGTGAGGCTCGTGCGCGACGCGAGCGGATGCGAAGCGGGCAGCAGCACATACGGCGGGAGGGCCACGAGCTTCTCGAAGGCCACCTCGGGCGGGAGGTCCAGGTCGTAGCTCAATGCCGCCGAGAGACGGCCGTGCCGCAGACCTTCCATCAGGCCCGCGTGGTGATCCTCGACGATCTCCAGCTGCACGCGCTCGTGCTGCGCGCCGAAGCCGCGTGCCACGGTGGGGATGAGCATCGGCGCCAGCGTGACGAGGCAGCCCACCACGAGGCTGCCCGCGACGCCGTCGGCGAGTTCCCCGGCGAGCGACGAGATGTCTTCCGCGTGCGCCAGAAGCGAGCGAGCCTCGCGCAGCAGCCGTTCACCCGCGGGCGTGAGCGACAGCCCCTGCGCGTGGTGGCGCACGAAGAGCTGCACACCGAACACCTGCTCCAGATGGGAGATCGCGGCGGATACGGACGGCTGCGAGATGTTCACGCGCTCGGAGGCGAGTCGCACGCTGCCGGTCTCTCCGGCGGCGACGAAGTACTCGAGCTGTCGGAGCGTGAAGCGCATGCGGGTCGCGTCGTCGCGGGTGGGGGATGGCATCGAGGGTAGCACGGGCCTCCACGCCGCGACAGCGAGCACGTCCGGGGCCTCAGGGGTCGCCGGGCACGCCGTACGCGGGTGCGGTCGACGGGTCGAGCGCGCGGGTCACGTAGTCGCGCATCTGCGGCTTCCACAGGTCCCAGAGGGCCGCGAGTTCGGCGATGGGGTCGCCCTCGGTCCAGTCCACGCGCAGGTCGGCCACGGGCCAGCTGACGGCGTCGACGATGAGCAGGCCGGCCGAGCGCACGGGCCCGGCCTCGCCGCCGGCCGCGAGCCCCGCCTGCATGGCCGCGACGAGGCGGTCGCCCAGATCGAGATCGGGCCGCGCCTCGAACGCGGCCACGACCGCCGCAGGCACGCCGGCGTGACTCAGCAGGTTGCCGGCCGAAGCCACGTCGCGCCCCTGCGCGTGGCCGTGCACGCCGAGGGTGAAGCGGCCGGAGTGCACCGCCGTGGCGCCGTCGGCATCGATGAGCATGAGCTGCCGGTACTCCACGTGCGCCGCAGCCGCTTTGAGCTGCGCCATCGCCTCCGTGGCGCCGGCACCCGACGCGAGGATGTCCAGGCCCTTGGGGCCGAGCGAAGGATCGGTGATGTTCTGCGTGGCGACGGCGCCGACGCGCGCCCGGGCGTGGGCGCAGCGGGCCGCGACGGCCGGGCTCGACGAGGACACCGCCATGCCGAACATGCCGGTCCGTGCACAGCGCGCGACGAGGGAGAAGGTCATGCGCCGCGCTCGTCGTCGGGGATCACCGCGGTGACGTCGATCTCCACGAGCCACTCGGGCCGGGCCAGCGCGGAGATCACCACCCCCGTCGACACCGGGAAGACCCCCTTCAGCCAGCGGCCCACGGTGCGGTACACCGCCTCGCGGTAGCGCGGGTCGGTCAGGTAGATGGTGATCTTGCAGATGTGCTCCAGGCGGCTGCCGGCTTCCTCCAGCAGCGTGCTGACGTTGCGCATCGCCTGGTCGGCCTGCCCGGCCGGGTCGCCGATGGCGACGTTGACGGCCGTGTCGAGGTCCTGCCCGACCTGACCGCGCACGAACACCATCGTGCCGCGCGCGACCACCACCTGGCACAGGTCGTTGTCGAGCTTCTGCTCGGGATACGTGTCCTTCGTGTTGAACTTGCGGATGCGCTTGTGGACGGTCATGCGGACGCCTTCTGAGGGGCGGGAGCGGCCTCGCGGCCGAGGACGCGCTCGGACAGCCCCGCGGATTTCACGACGGTCTCGGCCGTGGCGTCCCAGTCGAAGTTGCGGTACACCGCCGCAAGGTGAGCGAAGGGCGGCGACTGCGCGAAGAGCTGGAACGTGAGACGGTGGCCCGCATAGTCGGAGTTGAGCATGTCGCGCGCGAAGGACAGCAGCTTGCGGCGGTCGTCCGCGACCCAGTTCTCGTTGACCGTGTAGAACTTCTCCAGCCACGGCGCCGTCTCGGGGTGCCGGAACGCCGCGGCGTCGGGCGTCACGCAGATCTGCCCCCCGCACAGCTCACGCGCGATGTGCATCATCTCGTGCAGTTGCGAACACGCGAGCACGCGGCCCGTGAACAGCAGCGACTGGTTGGGCATGAGCAGACCCGCGGGGCTGCGTTCCGCCGTCGCGATGGATGCCGTGAGGTGCGCGTTGATGCCCTCGCGGTACACGGCCAGCGTCGCGAGCTTCTCCTGCACGGCCTGCTGCTTGTCGAGGCCGGTCTGGCGCGCGTTGAGCAGTGCCGCGCCGATCATCATGTCGGCCAGCTTGAGATTGCGCTGCACGAAGGCGAAGGCGCTGTAGCGGTGCAGCGTCGCGCGGATGAACGTGGCCGCCTTCGTGTGGCGGTAGAACAGCACGTTCTCCCAGGGGATCAGCACGTCGTCGAAGATGACGAGGGTGTCCACCTCGTCGAACTTGTTCGACAGGGGATAGTCCTCGGCGGGCGCACGCCCCGCGAAGCCGGTGCGGCAGATGAACTTGAGGTTGGGCGAACCCAGATCGCAGATGAAGCCCACCGCGTAGTCCGAGAGCTTGGAGTCGCCCCAGTTGGCGATGGTGGGCTTGGTGAAGGCCTGGTTGGCGTAGGCCGCGGCCGTCTCGTACTTGGCGCCGCGCACGACGATGCCCGCATCGGTCTCGCGAACCACGTGCAGGAGCATGTCGGGGTCCTGCTCCTGCGGACGCTTGGACCGGTCGCCCTTCGGGTCGGTGTTGGCCGACACGTGGAAGGGATCCGCCTGGATCGTGCGATCGATGTGGCGCTTGATGTTGGCCGAGAACTGCGGGTCCACCTCGTTCAGCACGTCCTGCCCGTCGTAGAGCGACCACATCTCGCCGACCGTCTCGTCCCCGACGCGGGTGACCACGCCACCCACGTCGTCCAGCACGGTATCGGTGGCCTTGCGCTTGGCGTGCCAGTCCTCGTGGGTGTAGGGCAGCTTGTTGCCCACGGCGCAGGTGTCGCCGGTGACGGTGTCGCGGTAGGTCATCGCGTCGCGCGTGGCGGCGTCGTGCTGCATGTCGTAGATGCGCGCACGGATGTCCACGAGCGGCTTGAACATCGGGTGCGAGGGCACGTCCTTCACGCGCTCGCCGTTGATGTAGACCACCCGCCCGTCGCGGATGCTGTCGATGTACTGCTGGCCGGTGCGGATCATGGGATGCGCCTCCTCGCGGTCGTTCGAATCATTGGCTCAACGGGACCACGCGCGCGTAGCGGCGGTCCGTGTGGGCCAGCGGAGAACCCTCGGCGCGGGCGGCGGACACCACCGTGCCAATGAGAATGGTGTGGGTGCCGGCCTCGACGCTGGAGGACAGCACGCAGTCGAAATGGGCCGCGCCGTGCGCGAGGACCGGCGCGCCGGTGACGGCGGTGGTCCACTCGGCGCGGGCGAAGTCGAAGGGCTCGCCCTCGGCCGGGCGGCCGGCGAAGACATCGGCCAGCGCCGCGTGCTCGTCGGTGAGCAGGCTCAGCGAGAAGCATCCGGCGTCGAGCACGGCATCCCGGGCCAGGCTCCGGCGGTTGACGCACGCCAGCACCATGGGCGGCTCCGCCGAAACCGACGACACGGCGCTCACGGTGAGGGCGGTGCGCCCCGACGGGCCGTCCGTCGCGAGGATCCACACGCCGGTGGCGGCGCGGGCCATGGCGGCGACGAAGGCGTCGCGCGAGACGGGGCGGGCATCCGGGACCCCCCGGGGCGGCAGAGCCGAGGCGCAGTCACGCAGGGCAAGCACAGGACTCATGACATCTCCCGGGGCCGGCGCGGCCGGCGGCGGTGGGACTTCGGTCGCCCGGCCTGCCCGGGATTTCGGGCCGGCATCGGCATCAACATCAGTCTCCCGCTGCCCTCTTGCCGAGTAAATTCGTTTCTTCTAGGCATCGGGCTCAGGAAAACCTAAGCAAGAGCGGCGCCGACGCGGAGGTCGGCCCGATCACCTTGAAATTCGAACATGGCGTGGAGGATTTTCAAGGTCAGTGCGTGAAACGGTACAGTCCGGGGACCCGCCCGCGCCTCCAGCCGGAGCGTGGCCGTCCCCGCCCGCACACCTCCGGTGCGCCGGGCCTCGCGGCGTATACTCGGGCGCTTTGCCGTCGGCTCCGTCGCCCATGACTTCGCCTGCAGCACCCGCCCCCGAATACCGGCACGACTCCCAGGTCATCGGTCTGGTCGGGGCGGCCCACGCGGTCTCCCACTTCTTCCATCTGATCCTCGCGCCGCTGTTCCCCTGGCTCAAGGTCGAGTTCGGCCTGAGCTACGCCGAGCTGGGCTTCGTGATGACCGTGTTCTTCGTGGTGTCCGGCACCGGCCAGGCGCTCGCGGGCTTCGTCGTCGACCGGTTCGGCGCCTACCCCGTGCTGCTCGCCGGCATCGCCCTGTTCGCGCTGTCCGCCCTGGTGCTGGCCTCGGCTCCGGGCTACCCGATGCTGCTCGCGGGCGCCGCCATCGCCGGCCTGGGCAACTGCGTGTTCCATCCCGCCGACTTCACACTGCTCAACCGGCGCGTGACGCCGGCCCGCGTCCCGCACGCCTTCAGCATGCACGGCATCGCGGGCAACGCCGGCTGGGCTCTGGCGCCGCTGTTCCTGGTGGGGATCACGACGGCCTACGACTGGCGCACGGCGCTCTGCTGCGCAGCGGTGATCCCCCTCGTGGTGCTGGCCGTGCTCATCGCGAAGCGGCGCGTCCTCGACCCGGGCAAGCCCGTGGCGGGCACGCAGTCCGCGGCAAAGTCCGCGGCTGCGCCGGAGCATGCGCTCGGCTTCATGCGGCTGCCGGCCGTCTGGATGTGCTTCGCGTTCTTCCTCATCACCGCCATGTCCCTGTCCGGCGTGCAGGTCTTCGCGCCGGCCGCACTGCACGAGTTGTACGACACTCCACTGGCGGCCGCGAGCGCGGCGATCACCGTGTTCATGGTGTTCAGCGCGGTGGGCATGATCATCGGAGGCTTCGTCGCGGCGCGCTCGGTGCACCATGAACGCGTGATCGCCGTCGCGTTCATCGTGGCCGCGGCCTGCGCCATGGCGCTGGGCGCCGGCCTTACCCCGGGAATGCTGGTCTGGGCGCCCATCGCGGTGATGGGCTTCGCGTCCGGGGTGGCCGGGCCGTCACGCGACCTGCTCGTCCGCGCCGCCGCGCCGCGAAACGCCACCGGCCGGGTCTACGGCGTGGTCTACTCCGGTCTCGACATCGGCATCTCCATCGCTCCCTTCTTCTTCGGCGCGCTCATGGACGCCCACCATCCCGGCTGGGTGTTCGTGCTCGTGGGCGTGTTCCAGGCCGCGGCGCTCGTCACCGCAGTCGGCGTGGGACAGCGCACGGCACGCCGTCTCGCCACCACCTGAGGCTGCCCCCGCATGGCACAAGACACCCAAAGCATGGCCCTGTTCTGCGACTTCGAGAACGTCGCACTGGGCGTGCGCGACGCCAAGTACGAGAAGTTCGACATCAAGATGGTGCTGGAGCGCCTGCTGCTGAAGGGCAGCATCGTGGTCAAGAAGGCCTACTGCGACTGGGAGCGCTACAAGGGCTTCAAGGCGTCGATGCACGAGGCGTCCTTCGAGCTGATCGAGATCCCTCATGTGCGCCAGTCGGGCAAGAACTCCGCGGACATCCGCATGGTCGTGGATGCCCTGGACCTCTGCTACACCAAGTCCCACGTGGACACCTTCGTTCTGATCACCGGCGACTCCGACTTCTCGCCCCTGGTGTCGAAGCTGCGCGAGAACAACAAGACGGTGATCGGCGTGGGCGTGAAGAACTCCACGTCGGACCTGCTCATCGCCAACTGCGACGAGTTCATCTACTACGACGACCTCGTGCGCGCGAAGCCCAAACGCACCGCGAACCGCGCGAAGACGGCGCCCAAGCCGACACCGAAGGAGACCCCCGTCGCGGCCCCTCCTGCCCCCGAGCCCGCACTCGCGGAGACCCCCGTACCGGTCACCGCCGAGGCGGACGCCGCACCGGCCGCCGACGGGAAGCCGAAGCGCAAGGCGCCGGCCCGGGGACGCCGCGGCACGAAGGCCTCCGCCGCGAAAACCGAGACGGCAGCCGTCGCCGAGGCGGCACCCGTCGAGACGGGCGAAGCGGTCGACCCCGCTCCGCCCCCCGTCGCGCCCGAGCCGGAAGCGAACGGCAACCTGGCGGAGGGCTACGTCAAGACCGAGGACCAGAAGAAGCTGGAGGCGATCGAGCTGGTCATGGAAACGATCGAGGCCCTGGCCGCCGAGCGCGGATCGGAGGACAAGATCTGGGGCTCGATGGTGAAGCAGGCGCTCAAGCGCCGCCGCCCGGGCTTCAACGAGACCTACTACGGCTTCAGTTCCTTCTCGCGACTGCTGGACGAGGCGGAAGCCCGCAAGCTGCTCACGCTGGAGCACGACGAGAAGTCCGGCGGTGTGATCATCCGGCACTTCAGCCAGGACTGGTAGGGAGGCGCGCGATGCCCGAGTCCCGCGAGGCACTGCTCGAACGCCTGCGGAACGCCGCACGACAGGTGCGGCGGGACGTGTTCCGCGCCCTGCGCGCCGGCGGCAGCGGCCACGCAGGCGGCTCGTGTTCCGCGGCGGATCTGCTTGCGGCGCTGTACTTCCACCGCATGCGCGTGCAGCCGAAGGATCCCAACTGGCCCGGCCGCGACCGGTTCGTTCTCTCGAAAGGTCACGCCAACGCCGCGCTCGGTGCGGTGCTCGCGCAGGCGGGCTTCATCGACGATTCGGTACTCGATCGCTTCTATCACTTCGACTCGCCGTTCGGCATGCATCCGGACATCAGGATGGACGGCATCGAGATGTGCACCGGCGCGCTCGGTCACGGCCTCGCGATCGGGATGGGCATGGCGCTCGGCGCGCGCATCCAGGACCAGGGCTTCCACACCTTCGTGATGATCGGCGACGGCGAACTGCACGAGGGCTCCAACTGGGAAGCCGCCATGGCCGCGTCGCACTACGGCCTCGCGAATCTCACCGCCATCATCGATTTCAACAAGATCGCGCAGAGCGGACCGCTCGACGAACTCGTGCGTGTCGATCCGCTCGCGGACAAGTGGCGTGCCTTCGGCTGGGAGGTGCGCGAGATCGACGGGCACGACATGGGACAGATCGTCGACACGCTCGATGCCCTGCCCTTCCACGGCGACCGTCCGTCGGCCATCGTCGCCCACACCGTCAAGGGCAAGGGTGTGAGCTTCGCGGAGAACACGTACCTCTGGCACAGCAACAACGTGACCGACGAGGTGTACGAGCGCGCACTGGCCGAGCTGGGGCCGAAATGAGCGCCGCCCCGAGCTGGCGCGATCGCGCCGCGAACCAGACACGGCTCGCCTTCGGGCAGGCGCTGCTCGAACTCGGCGAACGCGAGCCCCGCACTGTCGTGGTCTCGGCGGACACGCAGGACCTGCTCGGCATCCGGCCGTGGATCGAGCGCTTCCGCCCGCGGTTCATCGAGATGGGCATCGCCGAGCAGAATGCGATCGGCGTCGCCGCCGGTCTTGCGACCACCGGACTGCGACCCTACGTGTGCGCCTACGCGCCGTTCATCACCGCACGCAGCATGGAGCAGGTGCGCAACGACGTCGCCTACGCGCGCCAGCGCGTGGTGATCGCCGCGGCAGCAAGCGGCATCTCGCTCGGAGTGGCTGGCGGCACGCACCACGCGCTGGAAGACCTCGCGCTGATGCGCAGCCTCCCGAACATGACGGTCCTCGTGCCCGCCGATGTCGAAGAGGCGTACCAGGCGACGCTGGCCACGCTCGACATCGACGGCCCGGTCTACCTGCGTCTAGGCGGCCGCGTGGAAGAACCCCCGGTGACACGCCTGGATGCGCCCTTCCCGCTCGGCAAGGCCCGACTGCTGCGCCCCGGCAACGACGTCGCGATCTTCGCGTGCGGCGCGATGACGAGCCTCGCGGTCCAGGCGTCGGACACGCTGAAGGCGGAGGGCATCGCGGCACGCGTGCTGAACGTCTCCACGATCAAGCCGCTCGACCGCGAGTCGATCCTCGCGGCGGCTGCCGAAACGCGCGGCATCGTCACCGCCGAGGAGCATCACCTCACCGGCGGACTCGGCGGCGCCGTCGCGGAACTGCTCGCGGTGGAACACCCGACGCGCATGCGGATGGTGGGCATGCCCGACGCGTTCGCGTCCATCGGCCCCACGGTGAAGGTGCGGGAGAAGTACGGCATGAGCGCCGCGGCCATCGCGGCAGCATGCCGCGAACTCCTGTAGCCCGGACCCCGTCCGGGAGCAGCGTCTCTTCGCTCGGGGACGCATCCGATCGGCCCGGGGAGACCCCGGGCTACGTGCGCCGGGCCGCACCGCACCCGATGCATCGCAACCACCTCAGCCAGACCCGTAGCCCGGGCCGCGCCCGGGAGCAATGTCTCTTCGCTCGGGGACGCATCCGATCGGCCCGGGAAATTCCCGGGCTACGTGCGCCGGGCCGCACCGCACCCGATGCATCGCAACCACCTCAGCCGGACCCGTAGCCCGGGCCACGCCCGGGAGCAATGTCTCTTCGCTCGGGGACGTGTCCGATCCGCTACGGGGCCGGAATTCCCCGTTCGACGCGGCATCCCGTCTACCCGGGGGCCGCCAGTTACGCCCCCGGACGAAACTCCAGCGCAGCGACGGCCTCCCGGTACTTCGCATGTCCGTCCGCCCCCACCCCCTCGTCCCGCGACAGCGCGAACATGTGCCGCGCGAGCGTCGCGCCGATGGCGTGGAGCGCCTCGTGCCGGTCCATGCCGGCCGACGTGAGGCGCGCCATCGCGGCGCCGACCTCCGGGGGATCGTCAGACGCGATCTGTGTTTCGACGATGGCGTGCACGGCGGAATGCATCACCCGATCTTTCCGCGGAATCTCGATCCGGTGTTCCCGATGGAACGCCGCTACGGCTGCGATGCGCGCGGGCTGATCCAGCGCGAGCCACGCGACCGGATCGGGGACGACTGCCGGGTCATAGGGGATCATCCCGGCTTCCGTCCCACGCACGACACCCACGCCTGGGCCCACATGCCCATCGGATCGCGCTCGAGGTCGCGCATCGCCTGCGCGTGCTGCGGCATGCCGTCGCGGTCGTACTGCACGGCCATCACCTCGGTGATCGCGGTGATCGGGTCGTACACCTCGAAGCGCGCGTGCATCCTCGGATCGGCGAAGCCAGCCTCGGCGAGAACGGTCGCGAGCTTGCGCCCGATCCCGGGATCGCCTCCGTTCGCGGTCTGCTTGTCCACATAGGCCTGTACCGCGGCCCGGCGCTCGGGAGTCGCGGGCGCCACGATGAAGGCCTCCCAATCCGGCGTGGCCACGCCGAACACGCCGCCGGGCTTCAGCACGCGCAAGCACTCGCGCGCCGCGCCCACGGTATCGGTGATGTGCTCGAAAAGCGCGTGCGAGAACACCGCGTCGAAGTGCGCGTCCGGGTACGGCAGCTCGTAGATGCTGGCCTGCCGGAACGCGGCGTTGCCGACGCCGGCCTCCCGCGCGCGCTGCTGCGCGAGTGCGATCTGCGAGGCATCCATGTCGATGCCCTCGACCGGCCCGGGCGCGATGCGTGCGGCAATGCCCAGGGTGATGCTGCCCGGGCCGCAGCCGCAGTCGAGCACGCGCATCCCCGGCTCGAGATGCGGAATGAAGAACGCGCCGTGCGTCTCCAGCTTGCGGCGCAGCAGAAACCGCATCGCGGCATCGCTGTAACCCAGCGTGTACTGCTCGTTCATGAGACTCAGGTTCCCCCGGACAGACTGTCCAGCACGTTGAAATGTCCGCGCAGCGCAGACTGCAGAAGATGCACGTCGACGCCCGCGGCGAAGAGGCGGAAGCCCTTCGCCCAGTACTCCCGCGTCCACGCTTCGGAGGCCGTCATGACCCCGAGCGTCTTGCCGTGCCTGCGGGCGGCGGACACCAGGCGGTCGATGGCCGCCACGTACTTCGGGTGGTCGAACTGCGCCGGAATGCCGAGGAAGTTGGTGAGGTCGAAGTGCCCCACCCACAGCACGTCGACCCCCGGCACCGCCGCGATGGCGTCGATGTTCTCGATGCCCTCGGCCGTCTCGATCAGGCAGATCACCAGCGTACGCGCATTCGCGACGCGAATGATCTCCTTCACGTCGCCGCCTTCGTAGTCGTCGGCGCCGAAGCCGAACGCCGCGCCGCGGCGGCCGTCCGGCGGATAGCGCGTGCACGACACGATGTGCGCGGCTTCCTCCGCCGAGCCCACCATCGGCACCATGATGCCCATCACCCCGGCGTCCAGCGCCCGCGCGATGTGGCTGTACTGGTTGGTGGGCACGCGCGCCATGGGCACGATACCTATGCCGCGGCACAGCGCCGCCTGCGTCTTGATCTGGTCGAACGTGGCGCCGCTGTGCTCCATGTCGAGCAGCAGGAACTCGCCGCCGCAAGCCTTCACGATCTGCGGAAGCCCCGGCACGAGGAACTCCCAGCCGAAGCTGCCGCGCACGGGTTCGCCGCGGAGCACTTTCTCCTTCACGGGGTTGTTGCGCATGGGGACCTCACGCGTGGAACTTGCCGGCCCAGCGCGCGTTCGCGAGGGCCTCGGTGTTGACGATGGTCTTCGGCCTGCGACCGTTGGCGAGTTCGACCGCCGCGCGGAACGCGCCCTCGCCCAGCATCCGCATGCACTCGTCGGTGTGACAGATGGCGTGCGGCGCGACGATCACGTTGTCGAGACCGAGCAGCGGGTTGTCGACGGGCGTGGGCTCCTTCTCGAAGACGTCGATGGCCGCGCCCGCGATCACCCGGTTGCTGAGCGCCTCGACCAGCGCGGCTTCCTGCACGACCGGTCCGCGCGCCGTGTTGATGAAGTAGGCGGTGGGCTTCATGAGCGAGAACTCCCGCGCGCCGAACAGCCCGCGCGTGGTGTCGTCGAGCAGGCAGTTGGCGGACACGAAGTCCGACGTGCGCAGCAGCGTGTCGAGGTCGGTCATGGTCACACCGAGATCGCGGACGTCCTGCTGCGACACGCGCGGATCGCAGCCCAGCAGCTTCAGATCGAAGCCCCGCGCGAGACGCAGCACCTCCTTGCCGATGTTGCCTACGCCCACCACGCCGAG
>ERZ1066136.504-NODE-504-length-28974-cov-14.175628_pt1 | contig 28974 bp, 26 predicted proteins | sample MGYA00382783_ERZ1066136 | MGnify/ENA primary metagenome ERZ1066136 (study PRJEB33369, sample SAMEA5778366) | biofilm metagenome | biome: Industrial cooling water; feature: Water cooling tower basin; material: Biofilm | place: United Arab Emirates | collected... | reverse complement strand
CTTCGGCCACCACGGTGGCCTTGACTCCTTGTCCTTTCTCATAGAAGACACGGAGGAAACCGGAGAACGGAGGGTGCGGTGAGCGGGCGTGGGCGCAACACGACGGTGGGTTTCTTGGATGGGCGCCGAGCACACGGAGGCTCCTCGCGAGCGGACCACATCCAAAAGAACTTCACCGCCTGCTGCACCATCGCCCGCGCCGCGCACCCTCCGTGCTCCGGTTGTCTCGGTGTCTCCGTGTCAGTGCGGTCGACGGACTCGAACGAACCCGAGCGCCGCAGCGACGCCCCCTCTGCGCCCCCGCTGTCCGTCCCTGCGTCCTCTGCGTTCATGCAGTTTCAGCGATGCCCTCCGAACACGAAGTCGCTGTGGCCCGACTCGTGCGCTGAGCCGATGGAAGCGACGATCGATTTCGCCACCGAACAGCAGGAAGAGGAAGGCGGCACATGACGGCACGGCGAACGGCGGGCGGCGGGGCGCGGACGGCGACGGGGGGCAACCGGGTCGGCACCGCGGCGCGCATGATCGTCGAACCCGGCGTCGAGACGCGCATGAAGCTCGAGCGGCTGCGCGACTACATGGCGGAGCATCGGCTCGAGGGTGTCGTGTTCACCACGCGCGCGAACTTCGCGTGGCTGACAGCCGGGGGTGATGCGCGTGTGGTCGCGCAGTCGGAGCTCGCGTTCGCCACGCTCGTCGTCGATGCGCGGCGCGTCGTGCTCCTCGCCACCGAGATCGAGATCGATCGCATCCAGCACGAGGAGCCGGTGCGCGGCTTCACGCGGCGGGCGTATCCGTGGACGCGACCGCTCGCCGATGAACTCGCGCGAGTACGCGGCACGACGCGCGGGACGTGGGTCGCGGATCACGCGGCGACGACGGGGCTCGCGCCGCTGCCCGGCGATTTCGTCATGACGTGTCGCGCGCCGCTGCTGCCGTCCGAGATCGCGCGGTACGAGGCGCTCGGCCACGACTGTGCGTCGGCCGTCGAGAGCGTCTGCCTCACCGTGGAGCCGGGCGACAGCGAACGCGACGTCGAGGCGCGCGTCGCCGGCGAACTGCTCGTGCGCGGCGTGCAGCCGGCCGTGGTGCTCGTCGCGGCCGACCAGCGGATCCGCAACTTCAGGCATCCCATCGCGACCGATCGCGCACTGCGCCGTCACCTGATGATCGTCGTCTGCGGCGAACGACATGGGCTCGTCGCGTCGCTGACGCGCTTCGTGCACTTCGGTGCACTGCCGAAGGAACTCGCCGCCCGCCACGAATCGACCTGTCGCGTCGAGGCGGCGATGTGGGAGGCGACAGTGCCGGGCACCGCGTACGGTGCCGTCGTCTCGGCAGCGCAACGACAGTACGCGAAGGAAGGCGTGCGCGACGAGTGGCTGCTGCACCACCAGGGCGGGCCGACCGGCTATGCGGGGCGCGACCTCGTCGCCACGCCCGACGAGCGACGACCCGTGCTGCTGCATCAGGCCATGGCGTGGAACCCGTCCATCACCGGAACCAAGAGCGAGGACACCTTCATCGTCATGCCGTCCGAATCGAGCGATCGACGCGGGACCGGCGTTCGTCGGCTCGTCGTGACGGAATCGTCGCCCGCCTGGCCGCGCGTCACGGTGACGACGCCCGGGGGCGCACGGCTCGCGCGCCCCGCGATTGTCGTGCGCTGACACGCGTGACGGCGCGGTGACGCAGCGACGACGATGCGACACGCACGAACCCCGCCGGCACAAACCGACGGGGTTCGTCGCTGCGTCCTGCGTGTGATCTCGGCAGTGGTGCTCGGCACCTTGCGCGGCCTGCCCGATCTGCGCGCCGCAGCGCCCAAGCTTCCCGAGCCCGGCCATGCGTCAAGCGGGCCCGACCATTCAGTCGATGCCCGCGCCGTCCGCGTTGACCGTCCGCCTACCATTCGCGCATGCGATTCTCGGGCAGGACGGTCGTGATCACCGGCGTCGGACGCGCCGGCCAGGTGGGCGAGGCGGTGGCCGCCGCGTTCGGGGCCGAGGGCGCCCGACTGGCGCTGCTCGACGTGCAGGGTGACGAGGCACGTGCGCGTGCCGAGACGCTCGAGCGCGACGGCATCCATGCCACCGCGATCGCGTGCGACCTCACCGATGCCGATGCGACCCGAGCGGCCGCCGCGCAGGTGCGCGCGCTGTCGACGACGGTCGATGCGCTCGTCTGCGTGGCGGGCGGCTTCGCCATGAGCGGCGATCTCGCCGACGCCGATCCCGCCGTCTTCCACCGGCAGGTCGCGATCAACCTCACGACCGTGTGGATGGCGATGCGCGCCTTCCTGCCCGCGGTGCGCGAGGCGAAGGGCGCGATCACCTGCTTCACGTCGGCGGCCGCGCTGCCGGGAGGACGTGGTGTCGGCATGAGCGCGTACGTCGCGGCCAAGGCGGGCGTCCTCTCGCTGGTGCAGACGGTCGCGCAGGAGGAGCAGGCGCACGGTGTGCGCGTGAACGCGATCGCGCCGACGGCGATCCGCACCGCGGCCAACGTCGAGGCGATGGGCGACGACTTCGCGTACGTCGAGCGCGAGGAGGTCGCACGCACCGTCCTCTGGCTCTCGAGCGACGAGGCGCGCCGCATCACCGGGCAGGTGGTGCGCCTCGGCGCCTGAGCGGCGCGGAGCCGGTCGGCAACGAAACCGGTGACGAGGCGTGTCGTAGGGCACGACAGTCCACCTGCCCATCGGAGCCCGCCATGCGTCCTCGTCGCCTCGCCCTCGTCGCCATCGCCGTGCTGCCCGCCTCGCTCGCGGCGCAGGCCGTCTCGGACGACGGGCGCGCCATCTCGTGGCAAGGCACCATCGCGAACGGTGCGCTGGTGCGCACCGAGAACGTGAACGGCGAGGTGCGCATCGTCACCGGACGCGCGGATCGCGTGGTGGTGAAGGGAACGCGCGTCGTGCGGCGCGGCGATCCCGGTCTCGTCCGCCTCGAGACGCATCGTCGCGGCGACGGCGGCCTCACGCTCTGCGTCGTGCAGCCACGCCAGCGCTGCGGCGATCAGGGCATCGAGGGGCGCTCGGACGATCGCGGCATGCGCGACAGCGACGTGCGCATCGATCTAGTCATCGAGGTGCCCGCGGGGTCGCCGATTCACGGTGAGACGGTCAACGGCAGCGTGCGCGTCGTCGGCGCGATGGCATCGGTGAAGGCCGAGAGCGTCAACGGCGAAGTCGTGATCGAGGGCGGCGATGGCGAACTCGAGGCCGAGACGTTGAACGGGTCGATCACCATGCGTCCCGGCGGCACGACGCGCGGCGGACGGTGGTCGGCCGAGGCGGTGAACGGGTCGGTGACGGTCGACGTGCCGCCGGGCGCGGGGATGGACGTGGACATCGCGACGGTCAACGGCGACGTGCGCAGCGACGTCCCGATCACCGTGCGCGGGCGCATGGAGCGCGGTGAGCTCCGCGGTCGTGTGGGCGACGGGGGACGCGCGCTCAGGATCGAGACGGTCAACGGCAGCATCACGCTGCGGCAGCGCCGCTGATCGTGCTGCGCGGCCGCGCGTCCTGATGGGACGCATCACCGGGCGCGCGGTCGCGCCGTTGCACCCGCCGGATCCGGCGGCGCGCGTGCACACGGTCCTCGTGGGCGAGGCGCCCGGGCCGCGCGGGGCCGATCAGTCGGGCATTCCCTTCCTCGGCGATCGTGCCGGCGTCCCGCTCTACGCGGCGCTCGAACAGGCCGCGTGCATCCGCTGGCACGGCGATCCGCGCGCGGTCGCGTGGGACGGTGCGGCGCTCCGCGATGCGAGCGTGCGCCCCGAGTCGCTCGACGTCTGGCTCACCAACGCCTTCGATCGCTGCCCGACGGACGACGGTGACCACTTTCGCGCGCCGACCGCGAAGGAGCGCAACGCACCCGCCAACCTCGCACGGCTGCGCGCCGAACTCGACGCGGCACGGGCGCGCGGCGCGCGACAGGTCTGCTGCCTCGGCCGCGTCGCCGGCGACGTCGTGCAGCGGCTCGCGCCGCCGATGACGGTGCACGTGCTGCCGCACCCGAGTGCGCAGGGGCTGCTCATGGCGGCGCCGAACAAGGGCAAGGGGATGGCGCTCGCGACGCTCGAAGCCGAGTGGACCGCGCGGCTCGTGGCGCTGCTGCGGAGCGCGCGCGCGTCGGTGACGTGACGCGCGCGCGACTCGCTGTCGTGCCGTCGATCAGTTGCCGCCAAGGGTGAAGAAGTCGAGGCGCGGGTTGACGACCGAGTTGTAGATCGAGCCGAAGGTGTAGTTGAAGCCGACCGACGCGAAGTAGCGGAAGTTCGTCGCGAGCGCGCGCTGCTGCGTGAGGATCTCCTCGCGTGTCTGTCCGCGTCGGGCCAGGAAGTTCTGGTCGCGGATGTAGGCCGCACCGCCGCCGACGTTGAGCGAGAGCCCCTTGACCAGGTTGAGCGACACGCCGCCGTCGACGCCGAGATTCCAGAGCCGCATGTCGGGGACGAAGCTCGCGTAGCGCGTCGTCAGGTTGATCGATCCCCAGCTCTGCCGCACGTCGCTGCCGATCACGAACTCCTGCTGCAGCCGCGTCTCGCGCAGGTTGCCGAAGATGCTCGTGTCGGCGAAGACGAAGTGACGCGGGCCGATCCCGTACGAGAACGCCAGCTGTCGGCGGGTCGCGTCACGCCATGGAAAGACGTTGTACTCGATCACCGGCGCGGCGCGGAGCACGAGCCGCGTGTTGCGGAACTCGTCGAAACCTGCATTGGCGATGACACCGGCCGACCAGTGCGGTCCGAGCGAGCGCACGGCTCGCCCGAAGGCGGTGCCTCGTCGCAGGATGTTGCGCACGATGGTCCGGTCCTCGCCCGTGCCGAGCTGGAAGCGCTGGGTGGCGTAGCTGCCGAAGTATCCAGTGCGCACGTTCCAGCGTTCGGTCACCCGTCGTGCTCGCACGTCGCCGAACAGGTCCAGGAACGACTGCCGGCTTTCGCCGCGAGCGAAACCGTTCCCTTCGATCTCGAAGGTCCAGAAGTGCCACGGGTCGCGCACCGACTCGGGCGAGAGCGTCGCGGCCTGACCCTTCGGCCGCTCCCACGTGACGACGAGCGCGTTGGCCTGTGGCGTCGTGCGGACGTAGGGGACGAGCATGAGCGCGATCGCGCGTCCCAGTCGCTCACGCACGCGCGCCTCCGATTCGTTCGGCACCGGTCGGACGACGCTCGTGTCGGCGCGTCCCGCGAAGCGCCCGCGTCCCAGCCCCGTGATCGTGTACTCGAAGCCGCCGCTGCCCATCTGGATCGTCGTCACCAGGAACTGCACGTCGGCGAAGAGCCGGTCACGTGTCCACGTGACGTAGCCGAATTCGCTGATGAACCAGTCCAGTGCGCATCCGAGATCCGTGTCGCCCCGGCAGTCGAGAAAAGCGCGGATCGCGCCGACCATCGAACCGCTGTCGGGCGTCGCGGCCGGAGCGGGCGTGGCCGGGACGCCTTGTGCCGCGAGACGAGTGGGTGTGACGAGCGTCTGCGCGGTGACGAGTGCGACGGCGATGACCGCTGTGCGCGCGAGACGGGCGCGGAGCGAACCGCGGGGCGGGTCGGAAGGCATGGGGAGCCGGTGGGGGGCGGTCCGAGGGCGATGGGGCTTCGCATCGCGTCGTGCGGTGAGATACGGCCGGGGACGCCGATGGTTTCCTCTCGGGCTGCGATCGGTACGTGGCACCGCCGATCGACGGCGTCCCGGAGCGGGGCTGTAGATTCCCGGCGTTCCGCGCCGATACCGGCGCCCGTTCCACGTTCGCCGCGAGCTCCCGTGTCCCGTGGTCGCCTGATCGTCACCGGTGGTGCCGGCTTCATCGGCTCGGCCGCCATCTGGCAGCTCAACACGCTGGGTCACGACGACATCGTCTGCGTCGATGCGCTCCGCACCGGCGACAAGTGGAAGAACCTCGTCGGGCTCCGCATGACGGACGTCCTCCACAAGGACGACTTCCTCGCGCGGATCACCCGCTCGGCCGACGCCTTCGGCGACGTGGCCGGTGTCCTCCATCTCGGCGCCTGCTCGGCCACCACGGAGCGCGACGCCGACTACCTCCTCGCCAACAACACGCGCTACACCGCGGCCCTGTGCGACTGGGCGCTCGCGCGCGGGACGCGCTTCGTCTACGCCTCGAGCGCGGCGACCTACGGCGACGGCGACCAGGGCTTCGACGACGATCCCGCACGCCTCGCGTCGCTCGTGCCGCTCAACATGTACGGCTTCAGCAAGCACCTCTTCGACCTGCAGGCGCAGGCGTCGGGTCGGCTCGCGCGCATCGCCGGCGTCAAGTTTTTCAACGTCTTCGGCCCGAACGAGTACCACAAGGGCGACATGATGAGCGTCGTGTGCAAGGCGCATCGCCAGGTGCGCGACACGGGGCGGCTCACGCTCTTCAAGTCGTACCGGTCGGGGTGGGGCGACGGGGCGCAGCAGCGCGACTTCGTCTACGTGAAGGACTGCACCGCGACGCTCGCGTGGCTCCTCGACCATCCCGAGGCGAACGGCGTCTTCAATCTCGGCACGGGCACCGCGCGCAGCTGGAACGACCTCGCGCACGCCGTCTTCGCGGCGATGGGACGCGAACCGGACATCGAGTACGTGCCGATGCCCGAGTCGATCCGTGATCGCTACCAGTACTTCACCGAGGCGCGCATGGAGCGGCTGCGCGCGACCGGGTGCCCGGTCCCCGCGACGTCACTCGAGGATGCGGTGCGCGACTACGTGACGCGCTATCTCGCGCCCGGCGAACGCACGCTCGGCACGACACCCTGAGGCGATCGGTCGGGTGCGGCGGCGACACGCTGGCCGCTCGCCCGCGCGAATCGCGCCCGCTCCTCCGGCGCGAAGTCGTCCACCGTCACCGGCACCGTGTCGCGGAACAGTGTGTCCGGATGCCCCGCGACGACCGCGCGATCGTCGCTCGCCGTGAAGGCGAAGTCGAACGTCCACGGCCCGATCGGGAGCCGGAGCAGCACCGCATCGCCATCCACGTCCCGCCACAACGATCCGCGACGCAGCGCGTGCTGCACCCACGCGGCGCCGAGTCGTGCGAAGTCCGCGGGTGACCGCAGTACGTGCCCGGCGGCCTCGCGGAGGTGACGTGCATAGCGCTGGCCGAAGGCCAGGCGGATATCGGCGTAGACGTCGTCGACGTCGTCAGGATGCCACATCGTCGGCTGCCGCGGATCACGTACGGCGTACGGGGATGCCCCGATGTTCGCCGCGCGTCGCACCCGGACGCAAGTGCGTCCGCGGAACGTGACCGACGACGCGCGATGTGGCGACCCGTGCGATGACGCGCCAGCTTCTCACCATGCCGATTCCCTCCGACCGCGCCGCTCGCCAGGCGCCGACACCGCGTCCCCGCCCGTCTGCACGGCTGCTGTCCGTGATCGTCGCGTCATTCCTGCTCGCCGGATGCACGCTGCCGCGGGCCGCCGAGCACGAGCTGTCCGGCACTGGGGCGATGCCGGCGGCGACGCGCCGAGCGGCGGACACGACGCCACCCTCCGATGCGACGCTCCCGGCGCCCGGGCGCGTGACGCCCGGCATCACCGTGCTCGTGCGTGATTCGCTGCACCTGCTGCGTGGCAAGCGCGTCGGCCTGATCACCAACCACACCGGTCGCGACGCGTCCGGCACGAGCAGCATCGACCTGCTGTATCGCGCACCCGGCGTGCGCCTGACGGCGCTCTTCGGACCGGAACACGGCATTCGCGGTGCCGCCGAAGCGGGCGTCAAAGTCGGGGGTGGCGTGGATTCGGCGACCGGTGTGCGCGTGTACTCGCTCTACGGCGACACGCGCGTTCCCACACCGGCCATGCTGCGCGAGATCGACGTCCTGGTGTACGACATCCAGGACGTCGGCGCACGCGTCTACACGTATCCGTGGACGATGGCGCTGGCCGCCGAGGCGGCGGGCAAGGCAGGGATCCCGTTCGTGGTCGCCGATCGTCCGGTGCCCATCGGTGGAACGGTGGTGCAGGGTGGTGTGCTCGACACGACGTATCGGAGCTTCGTCGGGCAGTATCCCGTGGCGCTCCGCTACGCACTCACCGCTGGCGAGTTGCTGCGTCACCTCGTGCGTACGGGACAGGTGCGGGCGCAACTCCATGTGATGCCTGCGGCCGGCTGGCGTCGCACGCAGTGGTACGACGAGACCGGGCTCCCGTGGGTCGCGCCGTCGCCGAACCTGCGCACGCTCGATGCGGCCGTGCTCTACATCGGCACCGTCTTCTTCGAAGGGACGAACCTGAGCGAGGGACGCGGCACCGATGCGCCGTTCCAGCTCGTCGGCGCGCCGTGGCTCGACGCCGCGGCGCTCGTCGCCGACATGCGGGCACTCGCGCTGCCCGGTGTCGCCTTCGACACCGCGACGCGTACGATCGCGGCCGGCCAGAAGCACGGCGGCGCGACGATCCCGATGGTGCGCGTCACCGTCACCGATCGCGATGCGGTGCAGGCCGCCGATGTCGGCGCGTGGTTGCTGCAGCGCATCCATCGCCGTCATCGCGACCGCTTCGAGTGGCGAACGGCCCACATGGATCGCCTCGCCGGCACCGACGAACTGCGGCGCATCGTCGTTCGCGGCGCCGACGACGAACTCCGCGCACTGCTCGCACGCTGGCGTGCGCAGTCGGAACTGTTCGCACGGGCGAGCGCGCCCGATCGCCTCTACCCGTGATCGGCCGGACGCGTCGTCGCGTGCGTCGCACGACGAGGCGCGCGACGACGGTGCTGCGTCGTCAGCGCGCCTTCCCCATGCGCGTGGCGTACACCGACGTCGTGCCGGTGCGCGACACCGCGAGGATCTGGTAGCGTTCGGGTGGCGGCCCTTCCATGCCGGGCGATCCCGCCGGCATCCCGGGTACCGCGAGACCGGCGATCGCGGGCTTTTCGCGCAGCAGCTTGTGCACGAGATCCGCCGGCACGTGCCCTTCGATGAAGTAGCCCGCGATGACGCCCGTGTGGCACGACTGCAGCGCGGCGGGGACGCCGATCGCCCCCTTCACCTGCGCCATCTGCGCCGTGTCCTTGACCTGCAGTCGGAAGCCGGCGGCCGTCATGTGTTCGTTCCACAGGGTGCAGCAGCCGCAGTTCGGATCCTTGTAGACGACCATCGGCGGTGGCGCGTCGGTCGCGCCCTTTGCGGACGCGGCGTCGAGACGACGGCCCGTGACGAGTGCGATCGCGGCGGCGGTGGCGTGCCGGAGCCAGTCACGGCGTGTGAGTGGGGCGGGGTCAGGGCGGGTCGGCATGCCACACGCTACACCGGTCGCCGCAGGAACGGCATCGCCGGTGGATCGGCGCGGCGTCGACGTCGCCGTCCCCGCTGCGACGGGCGCGTGCACGCCGTTCCGCGATGCAGCGGCGTGCGTCGCGTGCAGCCGGGACCGCGATGCGATCGGACTCGTGAGTGTGGTGTCCCGGAGTGTTCTCGCAGCAATCCCGCCCCATCACGTGCCCGCCTGCAGTGGGGCTCCTCGCCGGGGCCGACACGCGACGGAACGGGATTTCTGCTCCCGGAACTCCCTAGAACGCCAGGCTATCGCGCGATGGCACGACCGAGCGCGAGTCCGCCCCAGAGCGCACCGGCTCCCGTCGTGAACGAGACGAGAGCGTAGCCAAGGGCGAACCACGGTCGTCCGTCCTCGAAGGCGGTCACCGCTTCCCAGGACAAGGTGCTGAAGGTCGTGAAGCCGCCGCAGAGACCCGCGGCGAGCAGGAGGCGTGCGCCCGCAGCGCTGTCCGTGAGCGGCACGACGAGGCCGAGCACGAAGGAGCCGAGCACGTTGGCCGCGAGCGTCGCGGCGACGGTCGACTCCCCGGACACACGCGACGCGACGCTCCACGTGAGCGCCACGCGCAGCGCGCTCCCGATGCCGCCGCCGAGCGCGACGAGCGCGAGGCCGGCGGCGGTGCCGGTCACGCGGGCGTCGCCTCGACCACCGAGTCCGCGTCGTACGCCCGCGTGCGCCACCGGCGCGGGCGCTTGAGCGTGCTGAGGACGATGCGCAGCGCCGCCACCGGGTCGGCGGTCCACGACAGCCAGAACGTGGCATGCGTCCGCACGTACGAGCCCGCGAGCCCGAAGAGCAGCAGCACGCGGATCGCCACCAGCCCGGCGTTGAGCTGCACCCACCAGCGCTCCACGTCGCCGGCCTGGCGATCGGGAAGGCCGAACGCGAGTGCGAGCACCAGCGCCGGCAGCGGCACGCCCATCGTGAGCACGACGAACAGGACGTCGAGCCATTGCACCAGTGGCGTCGTGCCGTCCTTGAGATCGATCGAGCGGCCCCACTCGCGCCACATCTGTCCGATGCTCTCGTACGCGCGCACGCGATAGAGCTTCGCACCGTCGAGGAATCCCACGCGGCACCCCTGCCGCGCGAGGTGGCGCGCGAGCGTAACGTCGTCGCACCAGCTGCGACGTGCGCTTTCGTAGCCGCCGTGGCGGAGCAGCACCTCGCGCTTCGCCAGGAAGCACTGCCCGTTCGCCATCACGCGATCCGGGGCGGGCTGCCGGTCACCGCTCGGCCCGAAGCGGTAGACGAGCGTGCAGAGCATGGCCGGCTGCAACCACTGCTCGGCCACGGTCATGCCGTCGAAGCATGGGCTGAAGCTCACCGCGTCGTAGCCCAGCCGTTCCGCCGCGTCGACGGCAGCGGCCACCAGCCCGGGTTGCGGTTCGGTGTCGGCGTCCATGCCGAGCACCCACGGCGTGGTCGCCTGCGACAGCCCGTGCTGCAGCGCCCACACCTTGCCGACCCACTCCGGCGGCAACGGCGGATCGTGCATCGGGACGAAGCGCGGATCGCGCTCGGCGGCGGCCTGCAGCAGCTGCCACGTGCCGTCGGTGCTGCGACTGTCGACGAGGAGCGCCCGCGCCATCGCAGGCCCCTGCCGCGCGAGGCCCGCGAGGCACGGACCGACCCGCCGCGCTTCATCGAGCGTGGCGATCGTGACCGTCACCGTGCCGGCGTGGGCGTCGCCGAGCAGCGGTTCGATCGGAGGACGGCGCGTGCGTCCGCGCGACAGGCGCACGAGCAGCAGCAGGGCGGCCGCCCCCTGGAGGACGAGCGCGGCGGACAGGAACGGTGAAGCGGTCGGCACGCGGCAAAGCTATCCGGCCCGGATCCGTCCGGGGTGCACCGTGGAACCGATGCGCCCGGCCGACGTAACTTTGCGCGACCCGCGGCGCCCTGCCGGGCGGCCGCATCAACCCTGCTCACGCCAGAGTCCCCATGCGTTCCCTGCTCGCGGTCGCCCTCGTCGCCGCCGCTACCGCTTCGCCCCTCCTCGCGCAGCAGCCCGCGGCCGGCCAGCCCACGCTCCGCCTGCAGCCGTCGGGGCGCGCGTCGAGCGCGCTCTCGATCGGCACCGGCGTGCGCGGTGCGGCACCGCTCGTGGTCAAGGTCGATTACGGCCAGCCCTTCGCCCGCGGCCGTGCCGTCGAAGGCACGCTCATCCCCAACGACACGATCTGGCGCACCGGGGCGAACGCGGCGACCTCGTTCACCACCGACGTGAACCTCAAGGTCGGCGACGTGACGGTGCCCAAGGGGAGCTACACGCTCTACACGCGCTGGAGCCCGAAGTCGGGCATGCAGCTCGTGATCAGCAAGCAGACCGGCCAGTGGGGCACCGAGTACGCGCAGTCGAACGATCTCGGTCGCACCGCGATGACGCGTCGCGAGCTCGCCGACGCGCAGGACGCCTTCCTCATCGCGCTCGTGCCGAACGCCGGTGCCGGCGCGACGCTCGGTGGGACGCTCCGCATGGCGTGGGGCCGCAGCGAGTTCAGCGTCCCCTTCAGCATCCAGCCCTGACCATCCCGCGCCGCCACCGGTCGGGATCGGTGGTGGCGTGCTGACGGCGTCCCTCGGGGCGGCCGGCGCTCGGGCCACCGCGGTTAGCTTTCCGCGGTGGCCCGTCGCGTCGTCGCGCGGCCATCCGACCCACTCCGCGCCTCTCCGTCATCCATGACGTTCTCCCGTCTTCACAAGCTCCACGCTGCCGGCCAGAGCGTGTGGCTCGACAACATCGACCGCACGATGCTCGCCAGCGGTGCGCTCGCACGGCAGATCGCCGCCGACGCGCTCACGGGGCAGACGTCGAACCCGACCATCTTCGAGAAGGCGCTCGCGCAGGGCACCGCCTACGACGCGCAGCTCGCCGCCGCGCCGGACGGGCAGGCGAGCGCGCAGCTCTTCGAGTCGGTCGCCGCCGACGACGTGCGCGCGGCCTGCGATCTCTTCCGCGACATCTACGCCCAGTCGGGCGGGGTGGACGGCTACGTCTCGATCGAAGTCTCGCCGACCGTCGCGAACGACGCGGCCGGCACGATCGAGGAGGCGCATCGCCTCTGGCAGCTCGTCAACCGTCCGAACGTGATGATCAAGGTCCCCGGCACCGAGGAGGGGGCGAAGGCGATCCGTCGCCTCATCGCGGATGGGCTCAACGTCAACGTCACGCTGCTCTTCGCGGTCGAGGCGTATCGCCGCGTGATCGACGCGTATCTCGCGGGGCTCGAGGATCGCCTCGCCGCCGGCGGCGACCTGCGCCATGTCGCGAGCGTCGCGAGCTTCTTCATCAGCCGCGTCGACAGCGAAGTCGATGCGCGCCTCGACGCGCTCATCGCACAGGCCGACGATGCCGGCCGGACGCGCCTCGGTGCGCTCAAGGGCAAGGCCGCGATCGCGAACGCGAAGCTCGCCTACGCGCTCTTCCAGAAGCAGTTCTCGGGCGCGCGCTGGGAGGTGCTCCGCGCGCACGGCGCGCACGTGCAGCGCCCGCTGTGGGCGAGCACGAGCACCAAGAATCCCGCCTACCGCGACGTGCTGTACGTCGAGGAGCTGATCGGCCCGGACACGGTCAACACCATGCCGCCGGCGACGATCGTCGCCTTCCAGGATCATGGCGAGGTCGCGCGCACCGTCGATGCGGGGCTCGATCAGGCCCGCGCGGTCCTGCAGGCGCTCGCGAGCGAGGGCATCGGCATGGCGTCGGTCACCGACAAGCTGCTCGCCGAGGGGCTCGCGTCGTTCCAGAAGTCCTTCGACACGCTCCTCGCCGGGCTCGAAGGCAAGCTCCGCTCGCTCGGACGCGTGCCGGCCGCTACCGTGTGAGTCGGCGCTCGCGCACCGGTCCACAGACGGCCGTCCGCATCGCGGGCGGCCGTCGTCGCATCCTCCCGCTCCGTTCCGCATGCCTCGCACGCTCGTCGGCACCGTCGCGGCCGGCCTCATCGCCACCGGCCTGACGGTCGTCTGCGCCCGCCGCACCGGCCCGCTGCCGCCACTCGGGCCCCTCCTCGATCCCGTCGTCGGCGCGGCCGCGGCCATGCGCAGCGCCGCCCTGCCCGACATGCGGGACGACGTGCCCGCAATGCGAGCGACCACCACCATCCGCTACGACGATCGCGGCGTGCCGCACGTGTACGCGTCGTCGCGCGAGGACGCGTGGCGCGCCCTCGGCTACGTCGTCGCGCGCGATCGGTGGTTCCAGATGGAGCTCACCTATCGCGCCGCCGCGGGTCGCCTCACCGAACTCGCCGGCGCGCGCGCGCTGCCGGTCGACCAGGAAGCGCGCCGGCTCGGCCTCAACTGGGCCGCCGAACGCAAGTGGGCTGCCGCCCCGGCCGACGACATCGGCCGTCGCGCGATGATCGCCTTCGCCGACGGCGCGAACGCGTGGCGCGCACGGATGACGCCCGAGACGACGCCGATCGAATACAAGCTGCTCGGCGTCGAACCGATGGCGCGCTGGGAGCCGCAGTACGCCGCGTACCTGCTGATGCGCATGGCGCTGACGCTGTCGCACGACACCGAGGAGCTGTCGCGCACGCGCGTCGCGGCGCTCGTCGGGCGTGCGGCGGCCGATGCGCTCCTCCCGCGCGACATGCCGATCCAGGAGCCGATCCAGCCGGTGCCCGGTCGCACCGCGCCGCGCGAGGCGCTCGCCGCACTCCCTGCGCCGGGCGCGCCCGATTCGACGCTCCTCCCCGCGCGCACGGCGACGCGCGCGATGGAACGCGTCACGCGCGTGCCGACACGACGCGACGAGGGCGGTGACGCGCTCGGCTCCAACAACTGGGCCGTCGCTCCGTCGCGCAGCGCCAACGGCACCGCACTCCTCGCGGGCGACCCGCATCTCGACCTGTCGCTGCCGAGCATCTGGTACGAGGCGCATCTCGTCGTGAAGGACACGATGGACGTGTACGGCGTGACGTTCCCCGGTGCGCCGTCGATCATCATCGGCTTCAACGAGCACATCGCCTGGACACCGACCAACACCGGGGGCGACGTCGGCGACTGGTACATCGAGGAGCTCGACTCGACGCGGACGCGCTATCGGCTCGACGGTCAGTGGCGTGCACTCGACCGGCGCATCGAGCGCTATCTCGCACCCGACGGTCGCGAACTCGCCGTGGACACGATCGTGCACACGCATCGCGGCCCGGTGTTGGACGAGGACGGGCGTCCGATGAGCTATCGCTGGACCGCGCACGATCCCTCGCGCGACGTGAACGGCTTCATCGGCGCGGCGATGGCGAGGAACGTCGAGGAGTTCCGTTCGGCGATGATGGTCTACGCCGTGCCGACGCAGAACATGCTCGTCGCCGATCGTACGGGGACGATCGCGATCCGCTCGCACGGCGCGTATCCCGTGCGGCCGGCGGGCGTGCCCGGCGGCTACGTGAAGGACGGGCGCACGTCGGCGGTCGACTGGAGCGGCTGGCTCCCCGTCGAGCAGTATCCGCAGGCGCTCGCACCGGCGCAGGGCTTTCTCGCGAGCGCGAACCAGCAGCCGCTCGATCCCGCGGTCGCGCCGCAGTTCATCGGCAGCCACTGGGCCGAGCCGTGGCGCGCCCTCCGCATCAACGAGCTGCTGCGCGGCGACGCGCGCGTCACGCCCGATGCCATGCGTCGCTACCAGACCGACCCGCTCAGCACGCGCGCGCGCAGCTTCGTGCCGCTGCTCGTCGCGGCCGTCGATGGCGACAGCGCGCTCGCGCCGGCGGTCGCGCTGCTGCGCGGCTGGGACTTCCGCTACACGCTCGACGCACAGGCGCCGGTGCTCTTCCAGGCGACGATGCGCCGGATCGCGCAGGGGGCGTGGGACGAACTCGTCCCCGACGGCGCCGAACGTCCCGTCGTCATGCCGAGCGAACTCGCGCTGCTCGAACTGCTGCGCGATTCGTCGAGCGTCTGGTGGGACGTTCGGCGCACGCGCGATCGGCGCGAGACGCGGCGCGCGATCGTCGCGACGGCGCTCGGCGCCGCGTACGACTCGCTGGTCGTCGCGCACGGGCCCGTCGGCGCGGCGTGGGCGTGGGAGCGCACCGGCGGCATCAACGTGAATCACCTGCTGCGCCTGCCCGGCTTCTCGCGTCGTGGCCTCCCGGTGACCAGCGGCGCCGGCACGCTCGCGCCGGCGGGTGGCAGCGGCGGAAGCCACGGGGCGAGCTGGCGCATGGTCGTCGAACTCGGCGCCGGTCGTCGCACCGCGTGGGCGATCTATCCCGGAGGGCAGAGCGGCAATCCCGCGAGTCGCCACTACGACGATCGCCTCGAGCGCTGGCGCACCGGGCGTCTCGATTCGCTCATGGTCCCGCCGTCGCTCGACGCCTTCCCGCGCGAGCGGCTCGCATCGACGCTCGTGCTCCACCCGCGCGGGGGGCGCTGACCCATGCTCGTCTTCATCGTCGCCGTCGCCTGCTTCGTCGCCGCCGAGTTCGTGCTCGGCTGGTGGGCGCTCCCGATCGTCGGGCTCGTGCTCGGCGTGCTCGCCGCGCGGCAGCGGCACGTGGGCATCCGCGTCGGCGCGGCCGCACTGATCGCGTGGCTCGCACTCCTCGCGTGGAGCGCGCAGTCCGGTGACCTCCCCGGCTTCTACGGGGCGCTCGCGCGGAGCATGCAGCTGCCGACGCTCGCCATCGCGGGTGTGACGGTGCTGCTGCCGCTCCTGCTCGGCGGGCTGTCGGCGCGCGTCGGCGCGGGGCTTCGGCCGGGCGCGGACGCGGCGGCGGAGCGCGAGGGGCGCTAGGCGGGCAGGCTGAGCTCGGTGGGGACAGTCCCCTCTGTCCCCTCGTGGGGACAGAGGGGACTGTCCCCGGGTAACCGTCATCCGCGCCCTTCGGTCGCTAACTTCGCTCCGTGCCCCCGGCGGGGCACCCGAGCCCGCGCGGATCCGACCCGCGCACCCGCCCGGTCTCCCGAGTCCGAAGCCGCGTGTCCGTCATTCCCCCGAAGACCAAGATCGTCTGCACCCTCGGTCCCGCCTCCAACACCCCCGAGGCGATCCGTGCGCTCATCCAGGCCGGGCTCAACGTCGCCCGGATCAACTTCTCGCACGGCACCCACGAGCAGCACGCGCAGGTCATCGCCAACGTGCGCGCCGCCGCCGACGAACTCGGCTGCGCCGTCGCGATCCTCGGTGACCTGCAGGGCCCGCGCATCCGCATCGGCGACCTCGCCGAGCCGATCGAGCTGGTCGAGGGGAGCGAGATCTGGCTCGCGCCGGAAGGGCTCGAACAGCCGGGCGACATCCCGGTGACGTACGACATGCTCGCGCACGACGTCGGGCCGGGCAACCGCATCCTGATCAACGACGGCCTGCTCGAACTGCAGGTCCGCCAGGTGAGCGGCAAGCGCGTGCGCGCGGTCGTCGTCTACGGCGGTCGGCTCAAGAGCCACAAGGGGATCAACCTTCCCGGCATCCCCGTGTCGGCGCCCTCGATCACCGAGAAGGATCGCGCCGACATCGCCTTCGCCGTCCAGCAGCAGCTCGACTACATCGCGCTCAGCTTCGTCCGCCGTCCCGAGGACATCTGGCAGCTCCGCGCGCTGATCCCGCCCGAGATGCTCGTCGTCGCGAAGATCGAGAAGGACGTCGCGCTCGACAACATGGAGGCGATCGTCACCGCCGCCGATGCGGTGATGGTCGCGCGCGGCGATCTCGGCGTCGAGCTCCCCTTCGAGCGCGTGCCGATCGCGCAGAAGCGGCTCATCGCGCTCTGCAACCGCATGGGACGCCCCGTGATCACGGCGACGCAGATGCTCGAGAGCATGATCGAGAACCCGCGTCCCACGCGCGCCGAGGCGAGCGACGTCGCCAACGCGATCCTCGACGGCACCGACGCCGTGATGCTCTCCGCCGAGACGGCCGCCGGCGCCTATCCGGTGCTCGCGGTGCAGGCGATGGCGCGCATCATCCGCGAACTCGAAGTCCGTGATCCGCGGCACCAGTCGGTGCGCCGCCACGACGAGCGCCGCGCCACCGACAAGAAGCACGAGGTGGCCGAGGCGATCGCGAGCGCGGTGATCGCCGCGGTGAAGATGCTGCACGCGCCGGCGATCGTCTGCTTCACCAAGAGCGGGAGCACCGCGCGCGTCGTGAGCTCCATGCGTCCCGACGTCCCCGTGCTCGCCTGCACGGACCTCGTGCGCACGTATCGCCAGCTCGCGCTCGTGTGGGGTGTGTTCCCCGAGCTGACGCCGCGTCACGAGACCTACGAGGGGCTCGTGCAGGAAGGGTTGAACGGCATCCGTCATCGCAACCTCGCCGATCCGGGCGACCACATCGTCGTCACCGCCGGCGTGCCGTTCGACGTCCCGGGGACGACCAACTTCCTCCGCGTCGAGACGGTCTGAGCCCACGCGGATGCGGCTGACCTTCCTCGGCACCGGCACGAGCTTCGGCGTCCCGCAGGTCGGATGCCGGTGCGACGTCTGCCTGTCGAGCGACCCGCGTGACAAGCGCACGCGCGTCGGGGCGGTGGTCGAGTCGGACGCGGGCACGCGGCTCCTGCTCGACACGCCGCCCGAGCTCCGCCTCCAGCTCATCGCCAACCGCATCGACCGCGTCGACGCGGTGCTGTTCACGCACGACCACGCCGATCACACGCACGGCCTCGACGACATCCGCGCCATCACCGTGCGGCGCGAAGGGCCGTTGCCGATGTACGGCACCGCGCAAACGATGGACTCGTTGCGCGCGAAGTTCCGCTACGTCTTCGACGAGGCGATGCGCCCGCTGCCGGGGACGTACAAGCCCGAGGGCGCCGTCGAGACGCTCGTCCCCGGTACGCGCGTGCGCATCGGCGACATGGACGTCCTGCCGCTCGAAGTGCCGCACGGGCGCGTCACGGTCACGGCGTTCCGCATCGGGCCGCTCGGCTACGTCACCGACGCCAAGTCGATCCCGCCCGGCGTCATGGCGGCGCTCGCCGGCGTGCAGGTGCTGGTGCTCAACGCGCTCTTCCGCACCGAGCACCCGACGCACCTGAGCATTCCCGAGGCGGTCGCCGTCGGGCAGGCGATCGGTGCGCCGCGCACGTACCTCACGCACCTCACGCACCACAACTTCCACGCCGACCTCGAGGCCGAACTCCCGCCGGGCATCATGCCGGCGTGCGACGGGCTGGTGGTGGCGGTGGACTGACTCCCGCACGCCGACGGACGATGCCGATCTCGTACGACTACACGAACATGCTCGCCCCGGCGTGCGCCGGCGCACCCGCGGTCGCCGATCTCGACGCCTGCGCCGCCGACTTCGCGCGCGCGCACGCGCAGGTCGCGGGGCTCGTCGCCGACGGCACGCTCGGCTTCCCGCACCTGGCCGACGACGTCGCGCTCGCGCAGGCGATGATCGCCGAGGGCGCGACCTGCCGCGGCGCGATCGACGACGTCGTGCTGCTCGGCATCGGCGGTTCGGCGCTCGGGCCCGCGCTGCTGCGTGACGCCCTGTGCGCGCCCGCGTGGAATGCGCTCGACACGCACGCGCGCGACGGCTGGCCGCGGCTCCACGTGTTCGAGAACGTCGATCCGGTCACGATCGCCGCGACACTCGCGCGCCTCGACCTCGCGCGCACGCGGGTCATCGTCACGAGCAAGAGCGGCGGCACCGCGGAGACGCTCGCGCAGTACCTCGTGTTGCGCGACCGGGTGCAGCGGCACGGCGGCGCCGACGCGGTGCGGCGCACCTTCCGCTTCGTCACCGATCCGGCGAAGGGCGCGCTGCGTGCGATCGCGCGCGAGGACGGCATCACCACGTTCGACGTGTCGCCGAACGTCGGCGGACGCTTCAGCGTGCTCTCGCCCGTCGGGCTGCTTCCGGCGGCGTGCATCGGCATCGATGTCGTCGCGCTGCTCGCCGGCGCCGCCGCCATGCGCGATCGCGCGGTGTCGCCCGAGCTGCGGCGCAATCCCGCCGCGTGTTTCGCGGTGCTGCAGTGGCTGCACGACGTGCGCACGGGGCGTCGCATCCACGTGCTCATGCCGTACGTCGACGCGCTCCGCAATCTCGGGCCGTGGTTCGTGCAGCTCTGGGCCGAATCGCTCGGCAAGGTGCGTCGCACCGCCGGCGGCGCCACGGAGCACGTCGGCCCGACGCCCGTCCCCGCGCTCGGCGCCACCGACCAGCACGCGCAGGTGCAGCTCTTCATGGAAGGGCCGCACGACAAGACGGTCACCTTCGTCGCGATGGATCGCCCCGCGACCGACATCACGATTCCCGCGCTGCACGCCGAGCACGCCGATCTCGCGTACCTCGGCGGCCGCACGATCTTCGACCTGCTCGACGCCGAACGTCGCGCCACCGCCGGCGCCCTCGCGAGTCGCGGCCGCCCCAACGGCACGCTGCACGTGCCCGTGGTCGACGCGCACCACCTCGGCGAACTGCTGATGTTCCTCGAGTACGCCACCGCGTACGCGGGCGCGCTCTACGGCATCGATGCGTTCGACCAGCCGGGCGTCGAACTGGGGAAGAAGTTCACGTTCGGCATCTTCGGGCGCCCGGGCTTCGAGGGCGACCGGGTGGCGTTCGATGCGCTGCCGCAGGCGGATGCGGCGTTGCGGGTGTGAACGGCTGACGTCAGTTTTCGCGACATGCGCGACACCAGTCCCGATGCGCGTCGAAGGGTCGAACTGGCCGTTGCTGCGTCTGATGCCGGAGCGCGGATCATCGACGTACTGCGATGGTCGGAGACCATGCGCGAGTTCGAGCTGGCCGGCCTCGCGCGCCGTTTTCCCTCGGAAAGTCGGACGCAGCTCGTGCGGCGATTGATCGCCCGCTCCGACCCCCGAACTCCGCGGACCAGCGACATCGGGACCGTATGAACGCGTTCGGCGGCTTGCTACGGCGCGTGGTCGAGGCCCTCGACCTCCGTGCCGTCCCGCACATGCTGACGGGCTCGGTCGCAGCCGCCGTGCACGGACGTCGACGTGCAACGCTCGATGTCGACCTCGTGATCGAGTCGGAGCGGCCGGCGCTCATGGCGTTCTGCGACGACATGCTCGAAGCCGGGTTCTACGTGTCCCACGATGCAGCGCTCGAAGCGCTGGCCATCCGGGGCATGTTCAACGTTCTCGATGGCGAGAGCGGGTGGAAGGTGGACCTCATCATGCGAAAGGACACCGCGTTCGGTCACACCGCGTTCAGTCGCCGTTTCCTTGTCGACGTGGACGGCCTCTCACTCTACGTCGCGACGATCGAGGACCTCGTGATCGCGAAGCTCGACTGGGCCCGACAGGGTGAATCGGCGCTGCAGCTGTCCGATGTCGCAGCGCTCGTGAGCGGCGCTGGCGACGAGTTCGACCGCGCATACGTCGCGCACTGGGTCACCGCGCTCGGCCTCGAACGCGAATGGACCGAAGCGACTCGCGACCGCTGACGCGTTCCCGGCGGCGCGCTCACGCCGCCCACGCGTACCCGCCGTGGGGCACGCTGACGGACGCCCCCCGATCCGCCCGACGAGTCGCCGGCAGCGCGGCCGGTGTGTGCCTCGATGGCGCGCCGCTTGCCGGACCCTCCCTCGACCGAGGATCTTGTGGCACGCCGACCCCCGGCCGCTCCCGCCCCTCGCCGCTTCCCCTTCCGCCCGCCCCCCGGCATGACCGCCACGCCCGCCATCGCATCGACCCTTCTCGCCGACTGCGTCACCGTCACCGACGGCCACCTCGCCGTCACGCGCCCCGAGCTCCTCGCCACCGAGCGCATGGACGCCGTCGCGTGGGCCGCCGTCTTCGGTGAGAGCGACGAGAAGGAGTACGCGCGCTGGCTGCTGTGGGAGGTCGGGCAGGCGGTCGGCGTGCGCTGCGCCTCGATCCACGATCTCTACATCGCCCGTGGTCGCGGCGAGTGCGGCGGCTTCACGGTGCCGGCGATCAACGTGCGTGCGTCCACGTACCTCACCGCGCGCTCGATCTTCCGCACCGCCAACCGACTCGACGCCGGCGCCTTCATCCTCGAGATCGCGCGCTCCGAGATCGCCTACACCGAACAGCGGCCGGCGGAGTACGTCGCCGTGCTGATCGCGGCCGCGCTGCGCGAGGGGTTCCGCGGCCCGCTCTTCATCCAGGGCGACCACTTCCAGGTCAACGCGAAGAAGTACGCCGCGAACCCGGGCCCCGAAGTCGACGCCGTCAAGCAGCTCGTCACCGAGGCGGTCGCCGCCGGCTTCTACAACGTCGACGTGGACACCTCGACGCTCGTCGACCTGTCGAAGCCGACGCTCGACGAACAGCAGGCACCGAACTACACCGTCGCCGTCGACATCTGCCGCTTCGTGCGCTCGACCGAGCCGCAGGGCGTCACCATCTCGCTCGGCGGCGAGATCGGCGAGGTCGGCACCGAGAACAGCACGCCCGAGGAGCTGCACGCCTTCATGCAGGGCTTCACGCGCGTGCTGGCCGAGCAGGCACCCGGCATGGCGGGGCTGAGCAAGATCAGCGTGCAGAGCGGCACGTCGCACGGCGGCGTGGTGCTCGCCGACGGCTCGATCGCCGACGTCGCACTCGACCTCGAGACGTTGCGGACGCTGGGCGAGATCGCACGCACCGACTACGGCATGGCGGGCGCCGTGCAGCACGGTGCGAGCACGCTCCCCGACACGGCGTTCGGCAACTTCCCGCGCACCGAGACGGCCGAGATCCATCTCGCGACGAACTTCCAGAACATCATGTTCGACCATCTCCCGACCGAGATGACGTCCGAGATCACCGCCTGGCTGCACGAGAACGCGAAGGACGAGCGCAAGGCCACCGACACCGACGCGCAGTTCATCTACAAGACGCGCAAGAAGGCGATCGGTCCGTTCAAGAAGCGCATGTGGACGCTCCCCGCCGACGTGCAGGCGAAGCTCGCGGCGGCGTACGACGCCAAGTTCGGCTTCCTCTTCGAGCAGCTCGGCGTCGCCGGCACGAAGCCCGTCGTGACGAAGTTCGTGAAGCCGATCCGCCTGCAGCGCGTGCTCGGTGCGCCCGGCGTCGCCGCCGCGCCCGACGACGCGGACCTCAGTGACTGATCTCGCGCCCGCTCGCGACGCGACGGCCGCCGTCCCGGCTCCCGGGGCGGCGGCCGCGCCAGTTGACACCCACGATGCGCGCCGGCTGCTCGACGCGGCGGTAGCGCGCGCGCTGCCGATCGTCATGCACGACCTGCGCAACGGCCTCGGCATCGTGGGCGTGCAGGTCGAAGCGCTCCAGCTCCGCGCCTTCGGCGCCCGTGCGGACGAGATGGCCGCACGGCGTCACGGCGATGCCGCCGCCAACGCCGTGGAGCAGCTCGCCGCACAACTCGACGCGCTCGGCGCCTTCGCGCGGGCCGACGAGGGCGACCCCGCACAGCTCGCGCATGAACTGGCGGCACTCTTTCCGCTCCGCCAGGTCGTGGTGCACGGTGGCGCCGTGCCGTCGCGCGGGTCGGCGCTGCCGGTCGCACTGCTCCGCGCGGCGACGCTCGACATGCTCCTGCACGCCCTCGATGCGGCCGGGCCGTGGACGATCGCGATCCGGGCCGCCGGCGACGAGGCCGCAGTCGAGGTGCGCGCCGGGCGTCCGCTCGCGCTCCCGGCCGGCGCGGAATGGCTCCTGCAGGTGAAAGTCGCCGGCGCCCGCGTGGACTCGCTCGATGGCGCGCTCGTCCTCACCTGTCCGACCGCCTGACGCATGGCTGCCCGCACGATCCTGCTCGCCGACGACGAACCCGCCGTCACCGCCCCTCTCGAAGCGGTCCTCACCGCCGACGGCTATGAGGTCGCGACCGTCGCCGACGGCCACGCCGCGCTCGAGCGGCTCCAGCAGGGCGACGTCGCCCTCCTGCTCACCGATCTCCACATGCCCGGCCTCGACGGCCTGGCGCTCCTCGAGGCGATCCGCACCCGCCAGCTCGAGTGCGAGGTCATCGTCATCACGGGGCAGGCGAGCGTCGACACCGCCGTCGACGCCATGCGGCAGGGGGCGTACGACTACCTCGAGAAGCCGCTCACGCGCCCGAAGCTCACGCGCCTCAAGGCGATCATCCCCAAGGCGCTCGAACAGGCCGAGGTGCGTGCGCGCAATCGCGAACTCGCGGTGCGCCTCGAGAATCTGACGAGCTTCGGGGAGCTGGTCGGGTCGTCCGAGCCGATGCGCGAGGTCTACCGCCTCATCGAGGCCGTCGCGCCGAGTGCCGCGAGCGTCCTCGTGCTCGGTGAGAGCGGCACGGGCAAGGAGCTCGTCGCCCGCGCGCTGCACCAGAAGTCGGATCGCGCCAAGGGGCCGTTCTACGCGCTCAACTGCGCGGCGTTGCCCAAGGAGATCCTTGAGAACGAGCTGTTCGGCCACGAGAAAGGCGCGTTCACCGGCAGCACCAACGAGAAGACGGGCGCGTTCGAGAACGCGAGCGGCGGGACGCTCTTCCTCGACGAGGTCGCCGAGATGCCGCCCGACATCCAGGTGAAGCTGCTGCGGGCCCTCGAGTCGCGCAGCGTGCGTCGCCTGGGCGGCAAGAAGGAGATCGCGGTCGACATCCGCATCGTCGCCGCCACCAACAAGGACGTGCAGAAGGCGATGGCCGAGGGCGAACTGCGCGAGGATCTCTACTATCGGCTCGGCGTCGTCGAGTTCGTGCTGCCGCCGCTGCGTGAGCGCGGCGCCGACATCGTGCTCCTCGCCGAGACCTTCCTCGCGCGCTTCGCCAAGCAGAACGGCAAGCGGTTGCAGGGCTTCGACGAGGCAGCGCGCGCCTGGCTCGCCGGCTACCACTGGCCGGGCAACGTGCGCGAACTCAAGAACGCCGTCGAACGCGCGGTCATCCTCGCGCGCGGCAAGGTCGTCACGGCACCGGATCTCGCGCCGCGGCATCTCGCGTTGCGGCAGACGGGCGAACACGCGATTCCGCCGGTGACGCTCGCCGTCGGCGCGAGCGTCGCCGAGGCGCGTCGGCAGCTCGCGCTCCGCACGCTCGCGCAGTTCGGCGGCGACGTGGCGCGGACGGCCTCGGTCCTCGGCTTGCGCGTCGAACAGGTGCGCGACGAGATCGTCGCCCTCGTCACGCCGCTGGACGACGGGCCAGTCGACGCCGCCGTTGAACCCGGCGAGACCGCTGACCGCGCCCCCGTCCGCCTCGTACGTTCCGACTGAGCGCAGGAACGCGCTCGCGGTTCCTTCCCGCACCCCGGCGACTGCCATGCCCCGCTCCACGTTCGACGACCACGACGACGACGACCGCCTCGTGATCGTCGAACGCGAGGACGGCAGCAGTGCACTCGGGGCGTTCGTGCTCGGTGCTGTCGTTGGTGCGGGGCTCGCGCTCCTGCTCGCACCGGGGTCGGGTGCCGAGACGCGTCGGACGCTCAGGGCGCAGGCACGACGCGCCACCGACGCCACGAAGCGCGCCGCCGGCGGCGCCGCCGAGAAGGTGGGCAGCGCCTTCGCCCAGGCGCGAGCCGAACTCGAGTCGCGCCTCGAGACGGCCAAGGCGTCCCTCGACGGCAAGCGCGAGGAAGTCGAGCGGGCGATGGCCACCGGTCGCGAAGCGGCACGCCAGGCGCGCGAGGACGTGCAGCGTCGCATCGCCGAGCAGCGTGCGGCCGACGGGTCGACCGGTCGCGTGAACGGAGCCCCGGCCGACGGTGGCGCGTACGCGGACATCCTCGACGACGCGCACGACGAACTGCGTCCCTTCGAGCCCGGCCGCGGCGACGCCTGAGCGACGCGCCGTCCGCGACGCACCGATCCTCCGGACCGGAAGCGCCCCGGCGCGCGATGCGCGTGCGGCGCGTTTGTTTCCGTCATGACCGTCCCTCCGCGCCCGCTCGCCCCCGCGCCCGACGTCACCGCCGACGCACCGCCCGCGTCGCGCATCGGGCGCATGGCGCAGCGCGCCTGGGCCTCGACCCGGGGCTGGTCGTCGATGCTCTGGAAGGCGATGGGCGAGGACGACGTCTTCTTCCTCGCGAGTGCGATCGCCTTCAACCTGATGCTCGCGGTCGCGCCGTTCCTGCTGCTGCTCATCAGTCTGAGCATCACCGCGCTCGGCAACACCCCCGACGCGGCGGCCGATCACGCGATGGTCTTCCTCGACCGCTTCCTCCCCGAGGGCGGATGGGAGCAGGGCCAGTGGATCCGCACCACGCTGCGTGACGTCGCGCGCGCGGGGACGAGCGTCAGCGTCTGGTCGGCGATCGTCTTCGCCTGGTTCAGCACGCGCGTCTTCGGCGCGTTGCGCGCGGTGATGGTCAAGACGTTCGACGTCGAGAAGGATCGCGGCATCGTCACCGGCAAGCTGTTCGACATCGCCGTCGCCTTCGTGCTCGCGATCGGCGTGCTGCTCTACGGTGTGCTCTCGGCCTATCTCGTCGCGGGTACGGCGGCCGGTGGCGCGTTGCTCCGGTCGATCGGGCTGCACGAGGCGGTGCTCGGTCCGCTGGAGTACGGGATCGGCCGCGGCGTCGCGTTCGCCCTCGTCGTGCTGATCGTCTTCGGCTTGTTCCGGTGGTTGCCCAACCGCCCGATCCCGAACCGCACCGCGTTCGTGGGCGCCCTGACGACGACGATCCTGTTCGAGGCGATGCGCTGGGCCGTCGCCGCATTCGCGAGCTGGTTCCGTCCGAGTTCGTACTACACGGGCGCGCTGGCCGCCGTCGTCGCGGCGACGCTCTGGGTCTACTACGCGGCCGTGATCTTCGTCGTCGGCGCCGAAGTCGCGCAGGTGTACGAACTGCGCCGCGAGGGTCCGGCGGCGCCCCGCATCCGGCGCAAGCGACGCTGGCGCGGACGCAATCGCCCGACCGCCGAGTGAGGCGTCGCGCGCGCATCGGCCGCGTGTAGCTTGCGTGGTCGCGCGCGGGTGTGCGGCGCATCTCGATGTCCGGTGACCGGCCGCGCGTGCGCCGTCCCGTGCTCCGTCGACCCTCAGCGCTCGCCATGCCGATCGATCTTCGCAGTGACACCGTCACCCGTCCGACGCCCCGCATGCGCGAGGCGATGGCGCGCGCCGAGGTGGGAGACGATGTCCTCGACGGCGACCCGACCGTCACCGCGCTCGAAGTGCGCACCGCCGAACTGCTCGGCCACGAGGCGGCGCTCTTCTTCCCGACGGGAACGATGGCCAACCAGGCGGCGCTCTGGCTCCTCGGCGAACCGGGCACCGAGATCCTCTGCGATGCGCGCGCGCACGTCTACGACTGGGAAGGGGCGGGCGCCGCGGTTTTCCGGGGCGTGCAGCTCCGTCCCGTCACGCCACGCGGGCTCGTGATCGATGCCGACGACCTGCGCGCCGGTTTCCGCTCGCCGTCGCGCTACGCGCCGCGCGCGAGTGCCGTCGCGCTCGAGAACACGCACAACGGCGCCGGGGGGGCGGTCACGTCGGTGGCGTCGCTCGCGGCGTTGGCCGAGACGGCACGTGCGCAGGGATGTGCCGTGCATCTCGATGGCGCGCGGCTCTGGAACGCGGCCGTCGCCGCGCAGGTCGCGCCCGCCGATTTCGCGCGGCTCGCCGACACGGTGATGGTGAGCTTCAGCAAGGGGCTCGGCTGTCCCGTCGGTGCGGTGCTCGCGGGCTCGCGTGCGCGCATGTCGCGCGGCTGGGAGGTGCGCAAGCGACTCGGCGGCGGCATGCGTCAGTCGGGGATCCTCGCCGCGGCCGCGCTGCACGCGCTCGAGTTCCATCTCGGTCGTCTCGCCGACGACCATCACGTCGCACGCGAGTTCGCGCGCGAGGTGCACGGCGCCGGCGGTGCGTCGGTGGTCCCACCCGACACGAACATCGTGATGATCGACTGTCCGCCGGGCGTCGCGTCCACCGACGTCGTCGCCGTCGCACGCGACGGCGACGTGCTGCTCTCCCCCTGGCACGCATCGCGCGTCCGCGCCGTCTTCCACCTGGACGTCGACGCCGTCCAGGCGAAGCGCGCCGCATCCGTCGTCGCTGCCGCGTTCGAGTCACTCGCACGCGCGTGAGTCGACGCCGGCAGGCGCCTGTGCGACCGAAGCATCGCGCAATCGCTGGAAGTGCTGGAAGTGCTGGCACGGCTGGCACGGCTGGCACGGCTGGAACGGCTGGCACGGCTGGAACGGCTGGAATCGCAGGGGGCGCGGGGGACGCAGGGGAACCGGACGGCGATCGGAACCGTGCGTGTGATGAATCCCATCCTGCAGTTCCCCTGCGCCCCTCACGCCCCCTGCGATTCCAGCCGTTCCAATCCCTGCGATACCAGCCATTCGACCGGTCGAGCCACGACAGCCGCGCGGCCCGCGTTGTTGGCGGCACGCGAACGAGTTAGCTTGCCGGTGCTCCGGGCCCCGGAGGGCGTGAGCCCGCTAATCGTGTCAGGGCCGAGAGGCAGCAGCACCGTGTGGTGTCTTGCGTCGCTTCGTCAGGCCCGGGGTATCGCGCGGCAGTTCGATCGTCCCCTCGCGGACGGCGACGCCGCGCGAGTCGTTTGTGGCCGGCGCGGGCCGGCCGTCACCGTTCGCCGCCCGGAGCGCCCTGCCGCATGATCGCCCTCGCGCGCAAGTATCGCCCGCGGAACTTCGCGTCGGTCGCCGTGCAGTCGCACGTGTCGAACACGCTCAAGGGGGCCATCGCGCGCGATCGCGTCGCACACGGCTACCTGCTCTGCGGGCCGCGCGGCACGGGCAAGACGACGCTCGCGCGCGTGCTCGCGATGGCGCTCAACTGCGAACGGCGCCACGAGCGCACCGACGGCGAACCGTGCGGCGAGTGCGCGGCGTGCACGCGCATCTGGAGCGGCAGCGCGTCGCTCGACGTCGTCGAGATCGACGCCGCCTCGAACCGCGGCGTGGACGACGCGCGCGAGCTGCGCGAACGCGCGATGTACGCGCCGTCGAGCGATGCGGGCTACAAGGTCTACATCGTCGACGAAGCGCACATGCTCACGCGCGAGGCGTGGAACGCCTTGCTCAAGGTGCTCGAGGAGCCGCCGCCGCGCGTCGTCTTCGTCTTCGCGACCACCGAGCCGCAGAAGATCGCGCAGGCCGCCGCGCCGGTGCTGAGTCGCCTGCAGCGCTTCGATCTCCGCCGCATCGGCCCGGGCGAGATCCAGGAGCGGCTGCAGGCGGTGCTCGACGCCGAGCGCATCGCGTACGACCTCGATGCCCTCGCGATGATCGCGCGCGCCGCCGATGGTGGCCTCCGTGACGCGCTGTCGCTCACCGACCAGGTGCTCGCGTTCGGTGACGAGGGTGCGACCGTCACCGCCGCCCGCGTGCGCGAGGCGCTCGGTCTCGTCCCCGAGGACGAACTGCTCGCGCTGCTCGACATCGTCGCGGCGCAGCGCGCTCCCGATGTCTTCGCCGCCACCGAACGGCTCGGCCAGCTCGGCGTGGACTTCGCGCAACTGCTCGCGGGGCTCGCCGATCTCGCACGCGCGCAGCTCGCCGTCGTCCTCGGCGGCGATCCCGGTGTCGTGTCGGCCTCCGCGCGCGAGGCGCTCGTGGCGCATGCGCCCGCATGGCGCGCGGGCGACTTGCTGCGCGTGCTCCACCTGCTGGCCGAGACCGAGCCGCGGCTCCGTCGGAGTGCGAACCCGCAGCTCGTCTTCGAGACGCTGCTCGTGCGCCTCGCGCTGCTCGATCGCACGGTGTTGCTCGAGGAGCTGCTGGACGAACTCGGTGGCGCGAGCGCCAGTGGTGGCGCCCGGGTCGCGGCGTCGCGCCCGGCGCCCGGCGTCGCGGCGACGGCGGCGC
>ERZ1066136.503-NODE-503-length-29113-cov-24.147773_pt1 | contig 29113 bp, 18 predicted proteins | sample MGYA00382783_ERZ1066136 | MGnify/ENA primary metagenome ERZ1066136 (study PRJEB33369, sample SAMEA5778366) | biofilm metagenome | biome: Industrial cooling water; feature: Water cooling tower basin; material: Biofilm | place: United Arab Emirates | collected... | reverse complement strand
AAGTTTCACGCAAGCCGAGGGGGCGTTCCTTGTTCCATCCGCTTTCTTGACCCGGAAGGCGGTCTCCGCCCTCGCCCTACGCGGCGCTGCTCACACGCCAAGGAGCTGCGCGAGGAGCTGGACAAACTCAAGGGCCTGACGCCGGCGGAGCAGCTCGAGTTCCAGCAGATGAAGCAGGCCGAGCAGCTCGCCAAGCTGCGCCACAAGATCTTCGGTGACTCGTCGGAGCGGCGGCCGAGCCCGCACCCGCCCGGCCCCGAGCCGGCGACGAAGCCAAAGACCGGGCACGGGCCGACGCCGCAGCTCCGACTGCCGACGCGCGAGGAGCACCACCGGCTCCCCGATGATCAGCGGACGTGCCCGGCGTGCAACGGCACGCTCGAGGAGATGGGCGAGATCTGCGAGGACGCCGAGGAGATCACGATCGAGCGTCGGCGGTTCGTCGTCGTCAAGCACAAGCGGCACAAGTACCGTTGCCGCTGCAACGGCGCCGTGAAGACCGCCCCGGGCCCGCTGCGACTGATCCCTCGGGGCCGGTACTCGATCGACTTCGCCGTCGCGCTCGAGATCGACAAGCGCCTCAATCACCTCCCGCTCGACCGGCAGCGCCGACAGATGGCGCGCGAGGGCCTCGAGATCTCGACGCAGACGATGTGGGATCAGGAGAACGTGCTCGCCAAGCTGCTCGAGCCCAGCTACGTCAAGCTGCTCGCCTACGTCCTGGGCGACGACATCATCGGCGCCGACGAGACGCACTGGCGGCTGATGCAGAAGGACAGCAGCAAGAAGTGGTGGGTCTGGTGTCTGACGACCCACGACGCGGCCTGGTACATGCTCGAGCCGAGCCGCTCGGCGGCGACGATCGGCAGCGTCCTCGGCGAGTTCGAGGGCGTGGTCATGTGCGACGCCTACGCGGCGTACCAGACGCTGGCGGCGGGCAGCGAGGGCCGGCTCCGGCTCGCGCACTGCTTCGCGCACGCGCGGCGGAAGTTCTACGAGATCCGCGAGACGTACCCCGAGCAGTGCAAGCAGGCGCTCGACATGATCGACGCGCTCTTCCTGATCGAGCGCGAGTTGCCGTCGCCCGACCTCGAGGGCGACGCGAAGCTCGAGGCGCTCGACATCCGGCTCCAGCGCCGCAACGAGAAGTCGCGGCCGCTCGCCGAGGCGCTCAAGGCGTGGGCCACGGAGCAGACGGCGCTCCCGCGCAGCGCGCTCGCCGAGGCGCTCGGGTACCTGCTCGGCAACTGGGACGGCCTCACGGCCTTCCTCGACGACCCGCTCATCCCGCTCAGCAACAACCGCACCGAGCGAGCCGTGCGGGGGATGGTCCTCGGTCGCAAGAACCACTACGGCTCTCGATCGGTGCGCGGGACCGAGGTGGCGGCGATCATGTACTCGCTGATCGAGACCTGCATCCTCTGCGGCGTCGACCCCGAGGAGTACCTCGGTTTCACGGCCCGCGCCGCGCTGCGCGAGCCCGGGTTCGCCATCTTGCCCCACGAGTTCGCCCGCGGGCACAGGCCCGCGGGCGAACGACTCGACCCGTGACGGCGGGTTCGCCTACGGCCTGTGCAAGAACACGTACAGGCGCGGTCGGCTCCTCGAGCCCGGCGCTGCTTCGATCGTCCTGACCCGACCCAGCTTCACCCCGGTGTCGGCGATCCGCTTGACGTTGATGAGGCGGAGCATCCACTCCGCCTGGTCGCCGAGCCGCGCCGTGAGCCAGCTCTGAAAGAACTGGCGGACCGTCGCGTGACACCCCTCGTAGCGCGCCAGCATCCGCTGTATCTCGACCTCGTCGTCGCCCACGAGACCCTTCACGGCGGCCCGAACTTCTCGCTCTTCTTCGTTCATCGGCATTCCTCCGCCGATGAGGTTCCGGCTCCCGTCGCCTCACGTCATGACGGTGGGCGGCGAGTATGTACCCTACTTCCTCTCGACGCTCCCGAAGTCGACCTCTCTCCGCCGGCTCGTCCGTCTCGCCAAACTCCGCTGGCGTGTCGAGCGCGACTACCAGGAGATGAAGGGCGAGCTCGGCCTCGATCACTTCGAGGGTCGCGGCTGGCCAGGCTTCCACCACCACGCCGCACTCTGCGCCGTTGCCCACGCGTTCCTGAGTATTCAGCGAGCGCTTTTCCCCCCTGAGGACCAAGCACTGGACCTTGCCGATGGTCCGAAGGGTCCTTCAGCAGATCCTCATCCGGAAGATCGGTACCTGCCCGCTCTGCCGGTCCAAGTTCTCGCCGCGTGGCCCGCCACAGGGGCCGTCGCGGATCTGATCAAGTAGTACTAAGGCGCAGGCGTGATTTCAACTTCGACCGGTTGCGGTTCAGTTTCAAATACTCGAACAGTCAAGAGATGACGGCCCGCTTCAAAGTGCGTACGCCTCGTCAGTCCACCATGAAAGACCACCTCCTGCGGGAGCCAGCGGCACTGATCGCACGGCCCCAGTCTGACGAGCGAGACTTCGGGACCCTGGTACGCGACATCATAATCTCCCGACTTTTCGACAACGAAAGTAACACCGGCAACAAACCCCCAATCGCTGTCAAGTCCGCCTCGAACATCGTCATCGCCACAGTTCAAAGCTCGCTCAAACTTCCAGCCCGATGCCTGACTGGGGAGAACCGGAGCAGAACATTCATAGTTCGGTAGCGGTATGATATTCTCGGGACACGTCGTCGCAGCGAGATACGCCTCGACCACTGAATCAAGCGAAAGGCCATAAATCTCCCGCATTGCGGCGTCCCAGTGCGAGTTTGTCGAAACAGCGGGGATCGCCTGATACAACTGGCGAAACTTCTCCGGGCCGTGGACTTGAAGCAAGTACAAGGTGAAGAGGCCGACCTTGTCATAAATCCCTGCAAATGAGCCGGTCCTCGTCAAGTCTTCCCGAGGATCTGCTGGAGGATACTTCGTGTAGTCGCCTCCCTCGAACGGCTCGAGCGCAACAGCTATGCCTTCCGCAAGAAAAGGAGCCGGCTTCGGGTTCAAACCATAGAGCAAAGCATGAGCGATCTCGTGGAGATGAATTGGGTTGCTGCTGAACCCCTCCGTCCCATTGGCGCAAGCATAACCGCAATCGCCAGGTGCCCACATCTGCATATCGTCATTCGTGAGCCACGAAAATGACACATGCGGAAATATATCGGGCGTCACTCCGAGAAAAGCGGTTGTATATTCGGCGAAAGCGTCGACATGAGCGAAATTGCCCGCGCAAGGCTCCAATTCGGGACTGTACCGATAGTCGACATACTCCCCAGGGACAGTGATCAAATCGCTCTGAGGTTCGTCGTGGCAAGCAATGTCGGCAAGAACGCCGCCCGCAACCAGGAAAATGCACGACACGCAATCGCTCGTTCTATTGGAATATGCCCGGTGGCTCGGCACAGTGCTTGACAGTAGCACACGGTGAAGGCACGGGATGCGCACCCGCCTTGTACGGCTTGAGAGAAAGATCACATCGCCTCTCTGCCTGTGCGCTCCACTCATCCATAAGGTGCACTCGATTTGCCGAGTTCGATTCTCAAGCAGCCCGATGAACCAGAGCAAAGCCTCCCACGGACTGACTCTGCGGGAGGCCCGGCCCTCAGGAAATGCCCTTCAGTAGGTCTCGAGCGTCAGCGTAGAAACGCTGCCGCTGTGGGAGTATGTGAACGACAGGCTGAGAACACCACTCCGATAGGTCCCAGCGATCTGCTCGATCACGATGGCGGCCGACGTTCCGGGCAGGGTCAACTGATCGATCTCCATGCCGTTAGTCCATCCGCGAGCCTTTGCGGTGTCCAAGGGGAAAGACACCGATCCGCGGGCAAAGTACCACTGCCCTCGAAGTTCTTTAAAGAGACGGAAGTCGACATCCTCGAACTGATACGGCAAGGTACCAGTCCGTGTGATGTACACTCCGCTCAAGTCTTGAACACGGCCCTCGAGTCCCCCAATCACCAGATCGCATTTTTCCGTATCGCAGTTCTCCGTCTTCAACGCCAAGTAGCCACGAATATTCGACTGGCTCGTGCTGCCTCCATCGGGGCCCGTGAGCATGAGCGTCGCCACAAAGGACTTGAAGATCGAAGACGGGTCGCTGAAGTCGGGGAGGATGCCGGCGCCTTCGCAATTCGCTATCTCTTCAGTTGGAACCACCTCGACAGTAGCCGCGAAATTGGTGCACTCCCATGTGTCATGGGTCTCACCGGGCAGTTCTTCGATGTAGCTCTGATTGCTCAATAGACCGTCTTTGCTGACCTTCTTATCCTGCTCGCAATCGTTCCCACATTGCATCACGGCGTAACTCTCTGTACCATAAACACACGGGAGCTTGGGCGGAACCCCCCAGCAATTCGTCCTATGATCAGGATTGTTGAGAGCAGTCGACCGACTCTCGGTGTCATACTTCCAGAAATAACACATGTCATCGGCATTGACGTTGCAGTACCAGTATCCCTCGACCTCTCCCGTGGTACCCATGCCCGTATCCGAAGAGGAATCGGTGCCGGTGCTCTCTCCCGTGGTCGGGGCTCCTGTCGTATCGGGATCAGGGTGAGCAAAACATGGCAAGATCGCTTCTGGCATATCCGTGGTCGGATTACAAGGTCCCGCCGCCCAAGGGGAGGTAGGTAGATGCTTGGTGATATCGCCGTTCCAATGATATGCACAGATATCTTCTTTTGAATATCCGCTGCAGAAGGATGGATTGACGCAAATATTCTTACTGTCATCGTTCTGCCCGGCGCACTGGAGCCAATAGGCACTAAAGTCTTGTGTCGATGTATCACTTGCGGTGGCGCTAGTGCTGGTAGTGACAATCTCGTATGGGCAGCCCTCACAGCTCGCCGCTGTGAGCGAGGCCAGCATGAGGATCGAAGCGTGAGAACGCGAAACATTATTCATGAAGCTGTTGGCAAACATGTACCCCTCCAATTCTTCCTTAGCCAAGAGTCAAGTCTTGGCAGAGATCCAGAATGTCGATTTGCACGTATAGACCAACAGCGAAAACAGCTTGCAAGCCACTTGTCGGCAAGTGCGCAGTCCACAAAAGAGACTGGTCTCACAGGTGCGCATTCGCGCGACCGGAAGCGGCTGTATCTGTAGGTTTCGTGGCTACAGCGCGGTTTTCAGCGCAACCGTTACGCTCCCGGTGACAATCAGCGCGATCGCCCCCTACCACGTTGAGTTTGAACCACGCCTTGCGCGGAATCACCAGCCGACCTTCTCGTACACTACGAGCGCAGTCAGTACCGAGGCGCTCGGACTTCCTCAAATAAAAAGCCCGAGATGCTCAACTTTGAGCACGTCTGCGCGACGACCGTCGACGGCCGCGACCGCAAGCCTTAAGCGGCGGCGAAGATCGGATTCACCCGGTGGCAGCGACCGGAGCCACCGGAGCCACCCGACCGCCATGGGCTGATCGCGGCGGCGAGCTCCTGTACTTCGAGAAGGGCATGGGCGACGGCGTCCCCATCCTCCCCGGCGCCCACACGACCTCCCGCGGCGATCACAACGACGGCTGCACGATCTGGCAGTCGGACTCGCGCGTCGTCTGCTGGGGCAAGGGGGAGTACGAACAGTTCGACCCGCCGACGGAATGAACCTTTGTGCTGCGCGCCGCGGCCCCGCGACCTGGCGTCCGGGCTCGTGGAAGACGACCGGACACAGGTCAGGGCCGGGCTCGTCGGTCCATCGCGGCGCGAGAACCGATTGCCAGAGGTTTGCCAAACTCTGGGGCGCACCGGGCCGCGACGGTCCAGCCCGCGTCACGCAGACCCGCTCAGAACGCCCCAATTCGTGGGATTGCGACCCGTCCGGGGTCTGGGGAGCGTTCGGAGAGGGTCTGCGTTTTTTGGGCTTGAAGTCGCGATGGACCAGCCCGGCCGCGTGCGCGGCGGCGAGGCCCTCGCCCGCCTGGAGCAGCGCCGCGAGGATCTCCCGCCAGCCGCGCGGGCTGGCCGTGAGCCAGCCGCGCAGCGTCTGGCCCTCGATCAGCTCCATCGCCACGAACACCCGCTCGTCGGCGACGCCGACGTCGTAGATGCCGACCACGTTGCGGTGGGTCAGCCGCGCCATCGCCTGCGCCTCGCGCAGCAGCCGGAGGCGCCCCTGGCTGCGCTCCCCCGCCTCGGCGCCGGCGTGCAGGAACTTGATCGCGACCTTGCGATCGAGCTCCGGATCGTAGGCCGCGTAGACGACGCCCATCCCGCCCTCGCCGAGCGCGTCGAGCACGAGGTAGCGGCCGATCGAGTCGCCGCGCCGGAGCCGGACCGACGGCCGCGCCGGCGCCCGCTCGGCCGTCACGGCGTCGTCGGCGGCGAGCGTCGGCGCGCCCGCGGCCGAGTCTCCCTCGCGGCTGGACACGCCGCCACTATCGCACGACACGGGCCGCGGCTGGGGCCCGCGCTCGTGCCCACCGGACCGCGCGGCCGCGCGCGCGCGGAATCACCGCACCTGCCCGCGGGACGGCCTGTGACGATTCACGGGCTGCAGCGAGCCGGACACCCGAGGACTGGAGCGCGGAAGCACCGCCGTCCCCGGGGAGCGCGGGGCCCGTGGCGCCGCGCCGGGCGTCGCCGACTACGGTGAATCGGTGCGGAAGAACCCGAGGATCGCGGTCTCGCCGTTCGGGCTGTCCTTGCCCCACGGCGGGATCGCGGCGGTCGGGATCTTGTTGCCCTTGGCGACCCCGTCCTCGGCGCCGTGGAAGCCGACGGTGACGAAGCCGGCGCCGGCGACCGGGGCGATGCTGAACAGCTCGGTGTTGCCGCCGCCGGCGCCGGTCATCGGGTCCCAGGTGCCGACGAGCAGCGTGCTGTAGACCAGATCGTCGAGCTCCGGCGTGTACACGCGGGCGAACGCGTTCCACGTCGACGAGCCCTCGCCGGGCTTCAGCATCTCCTGGTAGGCGCCGATCGTCGTGATCGTGCGCCGGCCGATGCACGGCAGGTAGACGTGGCCGAGCGCGTCGACCGCGACCTCGCTGTTGTTGCAGCGGGTCGTATTGACATCGGGCCAGCCGGCGTTCGGGTTGGGCCAGCCGGCGAGGTGGGGCGCGGTGAACTTCTCGCCGAAGTTGGTGTTGCCGTCGACGTACTCGGCGACGTAGGTGCTCGCGTGCAGCGTGCCGTCGGCGAGGCCGAGCTTGCCGAGCCACGAGATGTGGATGTTGCCGTTCGAGCCGGTGAAGCCGTTCTGGAACGCGCTCGAGCCGGGGTTCGCGGCGACCTTGTTGCCCGACCACAGGTTGATCACGTTGTTGCCGTGGGCGCGGGCGAACACGACCAGGCGGTCGCTGGCGTAGTCGATGTCGAGGTCGTCGACGTACTGGTCGGGCGTCGAGTTCTGGTGGAAGCCGCCGCCGTCCTTCTCGATGCGATCGTGGTAGAGCCGGCTCCACCACATCATGTTGCCGTCGGCGTCGGTCGCGACGACCGCCGGCTCGAAGTCGGGCAGCCCGTCGGGCAGCGTCGATTGCGTGCTGTAGCCGAAGTAGATCGCGTTGTCGCGGCGGTCGATCACGATGTCGCCGACGCGCTGGGTCGGGTGCTTGCCGGGCTTGTAGCCGGTGTAGCCGCCGCTCGGCGCGCAATCGCCGACGTCCGGGCACGGGCCGCTGAAGTAGATGTCGTCGGGGTACGCGCCCTTGCGGTCGGTGCGGCCGTTGCCGTCGGGCATCAGCGCATCGTACTGCGCCTGCGTCTTCGAGCGGAGGCTGCCCTTGCGGCCGTTCTTCATCACGATCGCGCTGTAGTCGGCCCACTCCTGGCCGGGCCAGCCGGGCACCTTCTCGCGCGCGCCGTCGGCGTTCATCCGCTCGATCGCCGCCCAGTCGTAGCCGTACTCGGTGCCGGTGCCGTAGACCACCTTGCCGTCGCTGCCGACGTCCCACGGCTGCTTGACCTTGAACGCCGAGCCCGGGCCGGCCGCGATGTCGCGGATCCACACGAAGCCGGTCGGCGGCGAATCGACGAAGTTGCCGTTCAGGCGGCCGATGTAGTAGCCGTCGGCCTCCGGATCGGCGGTGTCGCGCTGGCCCGAGATGAACACCTCGCCGGTCGCCTGGCCCGGCAGCTCGGTGGTGCGGATCCGGGTGACGTCGCGGACCGTCCCCGGCGGGAAGTGGACGACCCGCAGCGCGACCTGCAGGTCGCCGCTCAGGTGCAGGATGAAGCCGATGTTGCCCTCCGAGGCCGAATTGACGCCGTCGGCGGGCAGCTCGACGCGCGGGACGTCGGCCGCGAGCCAGTCGAGGCCCTTCGCCGTGCCGGTGACGAGGAATGTCCCGTCGGACAGGCGGACGACGCGGTGGAACCGGGTCGCATCGGCGTAGGTGACGACGTCGCCGGGCGGCGGGTCGGCGGACGGCGGGACGTCGCCGGTCGAGCCGCTCGTCGCGCTCGTGCCGGGGCCGCCGGTCACCGTGTCGGAGTCGGAGCCCGAGGCGGACTCGGACGCGGACGCGGACGCGGACGCGGACGCGGACGCGGACGCGGAGCCCTCTGTCGCCGTCGAGGTCGCGCCGCCGCCGGTCGACTCGTCGGTCGCGGCGCCCGTCTGCGGCCCGCCCGGATCGCCGGTCCCCTCGCTGTCGCTCGCGCTGCCGGTCCCGCCGCCCCCGCCGCACGCCGCCGACGCGGCGAGCGCGAGGCCGATGATCATCCAATTCGTCGTACGCGCCATGGTCGACACCTCCACGCCTGCCCTTATACGCCGCGGCGCCGCGGGCAGCCAAGCGGAGACCGACCTGGGCACCGTGTCCGGGCACGCGGCGGCCCGTGTGATGATTGCCGCAGCCTCGCGGTCGCCGCGGCGCTGCCGACAATCGGCGGTCCTGACGTCAGTCGTCCGGATCGGCGAGCTCGCGCGGATCGACGCCCGCACGCTCGAGCCAGCGGCGGAGCTGATTGCGGTGGACCCCGAGCGCGCGCGCGGCCGCGCGCACGTTGCCCTTCTCGGCGCGCAGGACCGCGCGCACGTGCTCCGGATCGCCGAGCCGCTCGGCGCTGACGATCGTGGGGCTGCGCGGCGATCCGTCCTCGACCGCGCCGGCGCCCGGCCGCAGGTGACGCGCCGCGACCTCGGTCTGCCCCTCCGCCTGCGCCGCGGCGGCGGCCGCCTGCAGCTCGGCCCGCAGCTCGCGGACGTTGCCCGGCCACGGCAGCCGGACGCAGCGCTCGACCAGCCCCGGCTGGGCCCGCAGCTGCCGCGCGGCGAGCTCGTGCTCGACGTGGAAGCCGACCTCCTCGACGCGCCGCGCCAGCGGCGGGACGACGACCAGGGCCGCGTACAGGCGGAAGAACAGGTCCTCGCGCAGCCGGCCGCGGTGGGCCGCGGCGCGCAGGTCTTCGCGGGTCAGCACGCACAGGCGCGGCCGCGCGGCGGGCTCGCACAGCGGCAGCAGCAGGCCGTGCGCCGCCGGGCCGAGCTCGTCGACGCCGGTCAGCAGCAGGGTGCCGCCGTCGGCGGCGCGGACGGCCTCGCGGAGCGCGGCGTCGGTGCTGGCGGCGGTCAATCGCTTGTGCGCGAGCGGGACGAGCGGGCCGCCGCCGGCGCATTGGTGATAGTGGCGCGCGACGAGCTGCTTGCCGGCGCCGGTCGGGCCGACGAGCACGAGCGGCTCGCCGGCGGCGGCCTTGTCGGCGGCGGCCTGCAGCACCGCCGCGAACGCGCCGCCGGCGATCACGCCGTCGTTGACGGTGACGCCGGGCCGCCGCCGCAGGTCGGCGTCGACGACGAAGACGCAGTGGCCGACCCGCAGGGTCTGGCCGTCGTCGAGCCGGGTGCGGCCGTCGACCCGCGCGCCGTCGACGTGGGTGCCGTTGCGGCTGCCGAGGTCCTCGACGGTCCACAGGGCGCCGTCGAACTCGAGCCGGCAGTGGCGGCGCGAGATCCGGGGGTCGTCGAGGGCGTGGCTGGGGGCTTCGCGGCCGAGGACGAGTTCGCCGGTCCACGGGATCGCGCGGCAGACGGGGCCGGTCGGGGCCCAGATCTGCAGCAGGCCCGGCAGCGGGTGGCCCGCGTCCGCGAGCCCATGCACGTCGGTCTGAATCGTCCCGCTCGTCACGGCCGCTCGACTGTACCAGCCCGCGGCGGAAGTCGACACGTCACCCCACGCGCTCGCACACGCCCGTCGGCCGGGCGCTCTGCGCCGAAACCGCTCGCGGCGAGATTCGTACGGAGGTCGCCAGGAGGCGTCAGACGCGGGCTAGGCTCGGGCGGGGCGCAGAGATCCGCGCCGACGGCCCCGGCGTCGCGCAGGGACGCGGGGCGCGGAGATCCGGGCCGGCGGCCCCGGCGTCGCGCAGGGACGCGGGGCGCGGAGCTCCGGGCCGGCGGGCGGGGGCCGACGAAGCCGGGCTGCTCGCGGTCGGCGGGTCCCCGCCATGACTCGTGCTCGGCGCCCGCATGCCGACGAAGACATGTCTTGAAAGACATGGTCCTTCATGCAGCCGCGCGCGAGCCACGGCCCCACCCCGCCTGCGTCCCGGTTCGCCCGGCTCCTCCGGACGCGACGCCCGCCCGGTGTCCGCCCGCTGCGCCGAGGGACTCCGATGACTTCGAATCGTATGTCTCGCCTCGATCATGCGGGTCCTCGGATCACGCGCCTCGCGGTATCGGCGAGGGCTCTTTCGCGCGCCGCCCGCCCCGCCGTGTCCGCCACACCTCGAGCGCCTTCCCCGCCCTTCGCGCGCGACGCTTCGTTCACATCACCCCGAAGCGGGGCCTCCCCCGCCCTTCGCGCGCGACGCTTCGTTCGCGTCACCCCGAAGCGGGGCCTTCCCTACCCTTCGCGCGCGACGCTTCGTTCGCATCACCCCGAAGCGGGGCCTCCCCCGCCCTTCGCGCGCGAATCTTCGTTCGCGTCACCCCGAAGCAGGGTCTTCCCCACCCTTCGCGCGCGACGCTTCGTTCGCATCACCCCGAAGCGGGGCCCACCAGGGCCTCTGCTCCGGCGGGCAGGGGCCGACGAACTGGGACGCAGGCGGGGTGGCGGCCATGGCTCGCGCGCAGGCGCCCGCATGCCCTTGTGCCCGCGGATCATCGAATGCACCTCGAGGCATGTCGTCGACGACATGCGGGCGCCGAGCACGAGTCATGGCGGGGACCCGCCGACCGCGAGGGACCCGGCTTCGTCGGCCCCCGCCCGCCGGCCAGGATCTCCGCGCCCCGCGTCCCCGCCCAACGCCGACACCTCCGCGCCCCGCATCCCCGCCCAACGCCGACACCTCCGCGCACCGCGTCCCGCCCCCGCCGATCTATCGCCCCGCGAGCCGCCCCGACCGCTCGCGGATCCACGCCTCGATCTCCGCCGTCAGCGGGGGTGGCGGCGACAGCCCGCGCAGCAGATCGAGCCCCTCGCGCGCGAGCGCCTCGCTCTGCGCGCGGGCCTCGCGGTCGGCGTCCCACATCGCCCGGGCGGCCACGAAGCGCAGCTCGGCGCGCTCGAGCGGCGTCAGCGTCCCGTCCTCGAGCGCCAGGGCGCGGCGGGCCGCTGCCCGTGCCGCCTGCGGCTCCTTCGCCTCGACCTCGAGCCGCGCCAGCGACATCAGCGGCAGCAGGATCTGGCGCGTCGACACCTGCGCGCGCTCGGCCAGCGCCAGCGAGCGCGCCAGCGTCTCGCGGGCTTCCGGGCGGCGGCCGAGCGCGAGCTGGGCGTTGCCGAGGTTGAACAGCCACGAAGCCAGCTCCGACGGGTCGTAGGCGGGCGCGCGCTGGCACAGCTCGATCGCGCGCTCGTACTCGCGGGCGGCCGCCGCGAAGTCGCCGGCGGCGTAGCGGTGGTTGCCGAGCGCGTTGTGGGTCGTCGCCAGTTCGGGGTGGTCCGGGCCGAGCGACTCGGCCTGGATCTCGAGCGCGCGCGCGAGCGAGCGCTCCGCCTCCTCGCGGCGGCCGAGCGCCTCGGCGACCAGCGCCGCGTTGGCGAGCGCCGCCGCCACCTCGGGGTGACGCGGCCCGAACGCGCGCTCGCGGATCTGCAGCGCCCGCGCCAGCATCTCGGCCGCCTCGGCGGCGCGGCCGAGCATCATCAGGTTGTTGCCGAGGTTGTTGAGCGCGTCGGCGACCTCCGGGTGTTCGGGCCCGAGGGCCGCCTCGCGCAGCGCCAGCGCCCGCGCGTAATAGGGCTGCGCCTCGGCGTAGCGCTGGAGGTCGTAGTGGACGTTGCCGAGGTTGTTGAGCGGGACCGCCAGCGCCGGGTGGTGCGGGCCGTAGGCCGCCTCGTTGAGCGCCAGCGCGCGGCGGTACAGCGTCAGCGCCTCGTCGAGCCGGTTCTGGCGGCGGAGCACCCCGGCGAGCAGGTTCGCGACGTTGCCGGTGCGTGGATCGTCGGGGCCGTGCAGGCGCTCGCGCTCGGCGAGCGCCTCGCGGAACTTCGCCTCCGCCGTGACGAAGTCGCCGCGCTCCGACGCGAGGTCGCCGCGGGCGGTCGCCAGGGTCGCCGCGCGCTCGGGGTCGTCGAGCGTCTCGAACACCGCCTCGGCGTCGGCGAGCGACTCCTCGGCGGCCTCGAAGCGGGCGAGCCTGCGGTGCTGCAGGCGGGCGCGCAGGACCGCCGCGTGGGCGGCGACCCGCAGCGCCCCGCCGCGGACCCCGGCGAGCCACGCGAGGCGGGCCTGCCGCTCGGCGACCGTATAGTGGCCGCGGCGCTCCTCGAGCGCGCTGCGCAGCCAGTGCACCGTCGCCGCGAACGGCGGGTGGCGGATCGCCGGGGAGCGCTCGAGCGGAGCAAGCAGGCGCTCCAACTCACCGTCGCGGCGGAGCGCCTCGGCCTGGCGCGCGCGCTCGAGGTCGGCGGCGAGCGCCTCGACCGCCTCGGCGACCTCCGGATCGGCGGGCGGCGGCGTCCGCTCGTGCTCGGCGTACAGCGTCGCGATCGCGGCGCAGCGGCCCGGCGACGGCAGCGACGAGATCGCCTGCAGCGCCTCGGTGACGTCGCCGGGGCCGAGCGCCTCGATCAGCGCGTCGAGCTCGGCGCGGCGGTGCTCGAGGCACAGCGTCCGCAGGTCGAACAGGCGGTCCGACTGCGCGCCCTCGCGGTGGGCCACGCACGCGGCGAGCGACTGGGCCGACCACTCGGCGGCGTAGCGGTCGAGCGCCTCGACCGCGCGCGCGCTGGTCTCCTGCGCGAGCGGCGACGCGCTGACGCGCAGCCGCTCGGCGATCGCCGCGCGGCGCTCCGGGTTCCACGCGGACGACAGGTCGCCGGGGCTGCAGGGGGCCTCGGCCGTCGCCCACGAGCCGAGCGCGAGGCCGACGACGACCAGCGCCCCCGCGGCGAGCCACGGCCACGCGCGCGACCCGGCGCGGTCGCGGCCGAGCTGCGCCAGCAGGTCCTCCATCGCCGCGTGGCGGGCCGCCGGCGTCGGCGCGAGGCCGCGGCGGATCGCCGCGTGGACGCGCGCCGGCACCGGGCTGTTCGGCGGCGGCGGCGGCAGGGCGCCGGCCTCGATGCTCCCCAGGATCGCGTGGCGCGTCTCGCCGGTGAACGGCCGCGCCCCGTAGAGCGCCTCCCACAGCGCCACGCAAAAGCTGAACTGATCGCTGCGCGCGTCGACCGGCTGGCGGTTGTGCTGCTCGGGGGACATGTACGCCGGGGTCCCGAGCAGCGCGCCGGCCTGCGTGATCTCGCGGTCGACGAGGCTGGTCCCTGGGTCCGGCGCGCCATCCCCCTCGTCGCGCTCGCGGTCGCCGCGGACCAGCCCGAAGTCGACGACATGGACGCGCCCGTCGTCGCCGACGATCACGTTCTCGGGTTTGAAGTCGCGGTGGACCAGCTTGGCCGCGTGGGCCGCCGCGAGGCCGCGGCCGGCCTGCACGAACACGCCGAGGATCGCCCGCCAGTCGCGCGGCCGCGCGGCGAGCCACTCGCGGAGCGTGCGGCCCGGGAGGTACTCCATGGCGATGAACACCTGCCCGCCGAGCTCGCCGACCTCGTAGACCTGGACGACGTTCGGGTGCGACAGCTTGGCCAGCCCCTGCGCCTCGCGCAGCATCCGGCGGGTGTTCGCCTCGCTGCCCTTGATGTCGCGGCGGATCACCTTGAGCGCGACGCGGCGGTCGAGCGCCTCGTCGTAGGCGGCGTAGACGACGCCCATGTTGCCGCGCCCGAGCACCGTCAGCACGAGGAACCGCCCGAGCCGCACCGCGCTCGCGGCGGGCCCGGCCGCCTCACCGGCCGGCGTCTCGCCGTCGAGGGTCTGCTGGAGCGGGCCGGGCTGCGACACGAGCGCGCGAGTATATCAGCCCCGCCGCGGCGCCCGCGGCAGGCCCGCGCGCGCGGAGGTCCGCGTCGGGCCTCGCCTCCTCGCCCGCCCTCGCGGCGCGCCGCGGGCCCCCGGAGCACGGCCCCGGCGACCACGGGCTCGCCTCGGGCCGCCACGGGGCCGGGTGTGCGCCAACTGTCGGGCGAGCACGGGCTCGACCGACCTCACGGCGCTATGCATGCGCGAGCAGCCAGGCCTCGGCCTCGGCGAGCGGGCGCACGTACCCGGGGCCGGCCTCGCGGTACAGGGCGACCGCCGCCTCCGCCGCGCGGCGGGCCTCGGCCCGCGCCCCCGGGCTGCGGTCGAGGATCTCCGCGCGCAGCAGCGCGACCTCGGCGCGCTCGGCCGGCGACGACGTCTCGGGCGTCCGCAGCGCGCCTGCCTCTTCGACCAGGCGCCGCGCCTCGCCCGCGCGGCCGCGCAGCAGCGCGATCCGGGCGAACCCGAGCTTCGCGTACGCGTGCGCCGGGTGGCGCGCCGGCAGGCCGCGCAGCGCCGCCTCGGCGGCCGCGTAGGCCGCCTCGGCCTCGGCGACGCGGCCGAGGTGCAGCAGCGCGTTGCCCTGCCCGAGCTCGGTGAACCCGATCAGCGGGTGCTCGCGGAACCCGGACGCGCGCATCGTGTCGCGGGCCGCGACGAACTCGGCGAGCGCCGCCGCGTGCTCGCCCTCGCGGTACAGCGACTCGCCGAGGTTGTTGCGCAGGTTGGCGCTCTTGAGCGGGCTCTCGGGCATGAACCGGCGCGCGAGGTCGAGGGCGCGGCGGTAGCTCGCCTGCGCCGCCGCGAACTCGCCGACGTTGTCGAGGCTGACGCCGAGGTTCTCGAGCGTGACGATCAGCTTCGGGTGGTCGGTCCCGTAGATCGCCTCGCGGATCGCCAGGCCCCGGCGCAGCCCGGCGATCGAGCCGGCGTAGTCGCCGAGGTCCTCGCGCAGGCCGGAGATGTTGACCAGCAGCTGCACGTGCTGCGGGTGCGTCTCGCCGAACTCGCGCTCGACGCGGGCGCGCAGCGGCTCGAGGATCGCCAGCGCCGCGGCGAGCTGGCCGCGGCGCATCGCGATCAGGCCCTCGACCTCGGCCAGCAGGATCGCGTCCTCGGTGCTCGCCGCGCCGAGCCGGGCGAGCAGCGCCTGCCCGTTGCGCAGCCACACCTCGCCCTCGTCGATGCGCCCGTGGGTGGCGAGCTCGCGCGCCAGCCGGCGCGCGGACACCAGCGCCTCGCGGTCCGCCTCGGCGGCGAGCGCGAGCCACCAGCTCTCGCGCAGGCTCGCCAGCGCCGCGTCGAACGCGTCCTGATCGAGCTCGAACACGGCGCGCGAGCGCAGCGCGCGGGCCTGCAGCGCCGCGTCGCCGGCCGCGCGCGCGGCCTCGATCACCCGCGCGAGCCGCTCGCGCAGCGCGTCGTCGGTGCGCAGCGTCGACTGGCTGACGATCTGCGCGAGCTCCCGCCGCAGGCGCTCGCGGGCCTGTGCGGCCTCGGGGGTCGCCGCGGCCTCGCCCTCGCGGAGCAGCTGCGCGGGGTCGGAGCACGCGGTCGTCCCCGGCAGCGCGCCGATCGCCTCGGACGAGCGCTCGACGATCGCGCGGTCGGCCTCGGCGAGCAGCTCGGCCAGCGAGCCGAGCGCCGCGCGGCGCTCGTACAGGCACGCGAGGCCGCGCTCGTGCAGGTCGTCGGGCAGCTCGCCGCGCTGGTGCGCGAGGCACAGCCCGCGGTAGGTCTCCGCCCACCCGTCCGCGTAGCGGCCCAGCAGCGCGGTCGCCTGGGCCGCGTCGTGCGGCGCGAACGCGAGGCCCGTCGCCGCGAACCCGCGCTCGATCGCCTGCGCCCGGCCCGCGTCCCAGAAGCCCGCCAGCTGCGCCTCGCCGGCGGCGCAGGCCGCCGCGCGGGTCGTCGCCAGCGCGGCGAGCCGCGCCTCCATGTCCGCCTGCTGCCGCTGCAGGTCGAAGACGGCGAAGCCGAGCACCCCCGCGAGCGCGACGGCGCCGAGCGCCGCCCACCGCCGCCACGGACGCGCGGCCGCCCGCGCGAGCGCGGCGAGCAGCGCCGACATGTCCGGGTGGCGCAGCTCGGGCCGGGCCGAGAGCCCCTTGAGCAGCACCCGTCGCACCCGCGGCGGCACCCGCGTCCGCCGCGGGCCCTCGCCCGGCTTGCCGCGCAGGATCGCGTCGATCAGCGCGTCGAGGTGCTTGCCGACGAACGGGCGCTCGCCGTACAGCGCCTCCCACAGCGCGACGCAGTAGCTGAACTGGTCGCTCGCCGTCCGCGCCGGCTGGCCCATCAATTGCTCGGGCGCCATGTAGGCCGGCGTCCCGAGCAGCGCGCCGACGCGGGTCAGCGAGCCCTGCGCCATGTGCAGGCGCTCCTCGGTGGTCGTCAGCGTCGCCGTCGACGCGCCCAGGGCGACCGGCACCTCGGTCTCGGCCGCGAGCCCGAAGTCGACGACGCGCGCGCGCCCGTCGTCGCCGACGAGCACGTTGTCGGGTTTGAAGTCGCGGTGGACCAGGCCGGCGGCGTGGGCCGCGGCCAGGCCGCGACCTGCCTGAAGGAACATGTCGACGATCTCGCGCCACGGCCGGCGGGCGCCGAGCCACTGGCGCAGCGACGTCCCCTGGATGAAGTCCATGGCGATGAAGACCTGGTCGCCGAAGGTCCCGGCGTCGTAGACCGCGACCACGTGCGGGTGCGACAGCTTGGCCAGCGCCTGGGCCTCGCGCAGCATGCGGGCGCAGAACTCCCGGTCCGCGCCGCGCTCCGGGCGGAGCAGCTTGAGCGCGATCTTGCGGTCGAGCTGCGGATCGTAGGCGGCGTAGACGGTGCCCATCGCGCCGCTGCCGATCTCCTCGATGATCAGGTACCGCCCCGCGCGCTCGGGCGTCGCGCGCGCGGGCGCGGGCCCGCCGGACAGCTCCCGCGAGGCGACCGTGCTCTCGAGGCTCGACTGGACGTCGCTCGCCAGCGTGTCGTCGAGGTTGAGCTTGGGGTCGCCTTCCACCGTACCGCGGCGCCCAGTCTACCCCGACGCGCCGCACGCCGACGGCCCGCCGCGCCGGCGCGAAAAGGCGCCCGCGCGGCCCCGCAAGATCCCCTGCCGCGGCGCTTGTTCAGGACGCCCGCGTCGACGTCACACGCGCCGCGCCGGCCCACGCACGAGACGCGCACCGCCGGCGCGCCCGCGAAGCGCCGCCCGCTCACCCGCGGCTACGGACGTGCTCGGCGAGCGCCTGCCAGTCGGCGGGCGAGAGCAGCTCGCGGACGACGCGTGCTCGGGGCGTCGATCGCCGCCTCGGCACGCACGACCCCGACACGCTCGAGGGCCGTCACGATCCGCCGGGGACGATCGACGTCGCCGCGCTGGCGAAGGGCCCGCGCGCCGCAGCGCCCCATCACGGCGGCGCGTCGGCAGATCGCCCTGGATGAATCACCCCGGGCGAGCAAGGTTCACTTGGGCGCGATCGGGGTCGCCGTCCAGCCGTCGTTCTTGGTGTCGACGAGGATCAGCCCGAAGGGCTTTTCGCCGGGCCCCGGGGTAAGGGCGCCCGCGGCGGCCACGAAGGCGCGCAGGCCGGAGACCGGCGCGAAGTCGAAGACCGCGAGCGGGTTCAGGGGGGCGGGGCCGGTCGCGGCGACGCCGAGCTCGAAGGCCTCCGGGGCGGCCGTGCGCAGCGCGCTCTGCTGCGGCCAGGACAGGTTCTTGACCAGCACGCCGACCTCCTCGATCACGCCGTTGCTGACCACGCCGATGTCGACCGCGGGCGCCGACGCCGTGTGCAGCGCGCGGAACACGGTGTTCTTCTTGTCGAGCAGCGGGAACTGATCGATGTACGTGGAGAGCTTGAAGGCGGGGTCGCCGTCCTCGGGGGTCAGCTCGCCGGTGGCGGCGGCGAGGTAGCGGTTGCCCGCCGTCAGGTTGGGGGTCACCTGGAAGCTCGCGGGCATGCCCAAGCAATTGCTCGGAGCCGCGAAGATGCTGAGCACATAGGCGCCGGGCGGGACCTGGATCGGGGCCATGGCGCCATAGGGGACGTCCTTGAGCAGCGGCGTGAACAGCGAGCAGACGTCGACGTTCGGCGCGTCGGGGGAGGCGTGCAGCACATAGACCGTCGGGTTCTGGCGGATGAAGCCGACGGTGCCCTGGGGTCCGACGACCAGCAGCGAGAAGCCCTCGGCCTCGCGCGGCAGCCTGGCGAGCTGGCCGGTGGCGATCACGAACAGCTCGCCGCCGTCGGGCAGCTCGGGCGTCGTGAAGGCCGTGACCGGGGCGTTGTTCTCGGTCTGCACGCCGATCTGCAGGCTGACGCCCGAGGGCAGGGGCACGCCCTCGGGGCCGAGCTCGCCGAAGCGCGCGAGGTTGTCGACCTCCGGGCTGCCGTCGTTACCGATGTCGAGGTCGACGGTCGGCGCGTCGGCGCCGGCGTGGATGACGCGCACGCGGGTCGCGTTCTCCTCGGCCGGGCCGAAGCCCTCGACGAAGGGCAGGACGCGGAAGCTGTCCTCGGGGCCGTTCGAGCCGATCAGGCCGGCCGCGAGCGCCGAGACCTTGCTGTCGGCGGCGAGGTTCAGCACATCGGTGACGAACACCGGCTGTTCGTTGGGGTCGGAGCCGGCGGGGCGGATCTCGAAGATGTAATCGCCGGCGTCGACCTCGAGGTACACCGAGGTCTGGCCGTAGGCGAGGTTGGCGACCGCGGGGACCAGCGAGCCCTGGACGTAGACATCGACCGGCGGCGCGTCCGGGGCGCCGTGGATCACCCGAACCTGCGCCTTGGCGGCGTTGCCGGTGTCGGTGTCGGTGTCGGTGTCGGTGTCGGCGGTGGTGCCCGTGGTGCCGGTCGTCGTGCCGGTGCCGGTGTCCGTCGTCGTGCCGGTGCCCGTGTCGGTCGTCGTGCCGGTGGTATCGGCGCTCGTCGAGGTATCGGTGGTGCCGGTATCCGTGCCCGTGCTCGTATCACCGACCGTCGTCGTCGTGTCGGGCTCGGTCGTCACCGTCGTCGTCAGGCCGGTCGGGTCGGTCGTCGTCGGGTCACTCGTCGCCGGGTCGGTCGTCGTCGGCAGCTCGGTGGTCTGCGTGGTCTGGGTCGTCTGCGTGGTCTGCGTGGTCGCAGTGTCGCCGGTCGACTCACCGGTGCTGCTGCCCTCGGTCATCATCGTAACGACATCGTCGGTACATCCCTGGGCGATCGTCATTGAACTGGAAAGGCCGAGGAGGAACAAGGAATTGGACAGTCTCATGGCAAATAGGCTCCTTAGGACACGCGATTCAGACAGCGAGGACAGCGAAGTGCGCGGGAGGCGCACAAGAATTTGGCCCGCAGAACAATGTCTCGGGCGGACCTGACCGCCCATGCCTGCTGCTGCGGACCCCGGCGCGGCAAGCTTGCTCAGGTCGCCATGTTTGTCAAACTGAAATCTCGCGAGCACCGACGAACGCTGAAATTCCCCGGGATAATGTCAATGGGCACGCGTGCCCGAGGATGGAAGCTGCGGCGATCGTATATTGCGCGCCCCGGGTGCGTGACGGAGATCCACGTGTCGCCGCCAGACCACGACGGTCGTCGATCGCGCGCACGAGGGGCTTCGTCGACCGCGGGCGCGCATCGACGTCGCGCACTCCTCTAGCAAGGCGCCTCCGTACCCGCTATCGTGCGCGGAAATGACCGTCTACTGGAACACCGAAGGTCCCGCGCGTCTGCGCGTGGTGGGCGGCCATGAGGGCCACGTCCAGCCCGGCTCGCTCAACGTCCTCGCGCTGTCGGCCGACGCGAGCACGGCGGCGATCGCCAGCGGGCAGGCGCTCGAAGTGTTCGACCTGCGGACCGGCGCGCCGTCGTTCTCGACCGCAAAGGGCAAGCTCGTGCAGGCCGCCCTGCAGGTGAGCCGCGACGGCGGCGTGCTGCTCGGGTTCGCCGGCATCAGCGACCGGATCCGGCGCGTCGTCAGCTATACCCGTGGCCCGAAGGGCTACCGCGCCGCCCGCCTCGAGCTCGCCCTCGCCGTCGGCCCCGCGACCCGGACGGGCGAGCCGAACCTCGCGCTCGCTCCGGACGGCGCCCGCGGCGTCACCGTGCAGAAGACCGACGCGCTCGTGTTCGACACCACCCGGGGACATGTCCTCCGGACCATCCCGCTCGGCACGCTCGCCAGGCGCGGCGGCCCGACGCCGTCGGGCTCCTGGCGGCTCGCGCGGGACGGCCGGCTGTGGACGGTACACCTGACCGACGGCGGCAGCGAGCTCGTGTGCCGCGCGCTCGACACCGGCGACGTGCTGACCACCCGCCGCTTCGATCGGCAGGTCGTGATCGAGGACGAGTCCGCGGGCGGGCGCCTGGCGCTGCTCGCCCCGCGCTCGCTGTGGGCGCAGACCGATCCGCACGCGACCGCGATCGTCGTCGACGCCGCCGGCGACGAGCTCGCCCGCGTCGACGCGACCGACGGCGCCCTCCGCTTCGCCGGCGAACAGCGGCTGTGGAACATCCCCGCGCGCACGCTCACCCTCTTCGCGCTCGCCCACGAGAGCGCCCGCCGCCTCGACCTCGCCGGCGGCCCTCCGCTCGCCATGCCGGGCCCCGCCGCCCTCACGCGCGTCACCCGTCACCCTCGCCCCGCCCTCGCCATCCTCGGCGACACCCTGCTCGTGTCCGACGGCCGTTCGCTGTGGGAGCTCGAGCCGTCCGGCGCGATCCGGGCCGTGCACGTCTGCGGCGCGCTCGCCGAGCCCGCCCGGGATGTCCACCTCGAGCACGCCGGCGACCGCGTGCTGCTCGTCGCCGACCGCGACGGCGCGATCCGGTCCGGCGCGTCGACCGAGCCGTGCACCGTCGTCACCGTGTTCGCCGCCGGCTGACGCTCACCGCCTGCGCCGCGGGCCCCGGGTGCGAGCGCCGGGGGATGTGGCCGCCCGTCGGTGACGACCAGCGTGGGCCTGGCGGCAGGGTGGCGTCGAGCTCGGCGAGACTATCGGGCTCGATGAGGGGATCGTCGCTGCACCAGGCCGTGAAGTTCGGGCTTGCGAGGGCGCGGACGCGGGACGCGTGGGCTGCGAGGGAGGCCGCCCGCAGGCAGACGAGCGTCCTGGCGAGTGCCGCGTCGGGGGCCATGTTCGTGTCAGCCGGGGGGCACGACGACGTCGGCGCTCGCGGGCCGGAGGCGGGCCCGTCAGCGCGGGTCAGGGCGCGAGTTCGACGATCCGCTCGTTCATCCCCTCGGGGTACTCCGACGCGGGGACCGTCTCATCGGGGAAGTGCTCGATGTACTCGGTCAGCGACTGGCGAATCGACGGCGCGATCACGGTGCTGGCGAAGCTGCCGAGCGGCCAGCCGTCCGCGTTGCCTTCCATGGCGACGAAGTCGTTGGTAGCGAGGTCGAATGGGCCGGCGCCCGGCTGCAACACACCGTCGACGACGACGTCGACCTCCGGCTCGCCGAGCACCGTCAGCTGCGTGATCCGCGACTTCGGCGGAGCCTTCGGATCCCAGGTGAAGCGCAGGCCGGCGACGTGGGCGAACGGGCCGTTGAAGTCGGACGGCAGGCCGGCGACGGCGACCTCGAGCAGCTCGTGGAGGGCCGCTCCGGTGACGTCTTCGACGACGACGACCTTGTTGTCGAACTTGAGGATCTGCGCGATGAGTCCGTCGGAGATCTCGCCGACCGGAATGATCGTCCCGTTACGAATGTTGCCACCGTTGTGCAGCGCGATCACCGGTTCGGGCGCGCCCGCAGACATGTGGCTGCGGCGACCCTCCCACAGCACCGCGTCGACGACGAGGTTGCCGAGGTTGGTCTCCTGCTGGCGGATCGTCTCCGGTCGGCCGTCGAGCGGCACGGCGGTCGAGCGCACGGGAATCGGCGCGGGCGTGGCGATGTCGAGGTCGGCCCACACCAGGCGGTGATCGGAGACCTCGACCAGCCCCGCCTGTGCCTCGAAGCTCTGCGGCCAGAACACGCCGGCGCCGGCGACGGCCGTCGACGGCAGCACGTAGTCGACGCGCAGGTTGCCGGGCGGCTCGCCGAAATCGGCGGTGTCGAGGCCGGCGCTGCCCTCGTGCGTGATGTTCGGCCCGGCCTGCAACAGGCTCGCTTCGACGGCGCCGAGGCTGAGTGGCAGCACCTTGCGGTTGACTCGGTCGGCGGCGAGCACCTGGGCCGCCGCGCCGTCGACGCTCGCGCCGTCGAATGGGTCGGCGTTGAGGTCGCCGACGATCACGTAGGGGCGATCGGGGCCGAGGCCGCCGGCGACGCCGGCGTCGTCGACAAGGTAGGCCGCGTCGTTCGGGTCACTCGAAACGTAGTCGCGCCACAGCCGAACCTCGTCGTGGTTGCGGCGGCCGTTGCGGTCTTCAGGGCCGTCGAAGGCCGGCGGCGTCGGGTGGCTGGCGAGTACGTGCAGGACCTCGCCGCCGACCTCGACCGGCACGTCGCAGTGGTTCTTCGAGGACAGGCGGAACACGGCCAGCTCCTCGTCGCTGTAGAACGCAGTCTTGTCCTCGTTGACGGGCAGCAGCGCCCCTGGCATGGCCTTCCACGGCAACGTCTGGAAGCAGCGTACGGCCTCGTGCTGGATCGGGTAGCGCGACAGCACGACGAAGCCGTACTGCCCGGGATAGGCGCCGTACCCGAACGCGTCGTCTCCCTGCTCGCCGGGCACGAGGTCGCCGTCGAAGTCGTATGCCTTCTCGGGCATCAGCCCGGTGTTGGTCGGCGGCACGAAGCGGTACGGGTAGGTGACGACCACCCCGACCCCGCCCTGCGGCTGCGCGAGGAACTTGTCCTGGAACAGCGCCGCTGCCTGTTCGTCGGCGTCGTGGTCGAACTCGTTGATCAAGATGATGTCGGGACACACGGTCTGAATGATCTCCGCCACCTGCGGGGCCTTGCCGCCGTCGCCGGAGAGCAGCTCGACGAGGCCGGTCGGGCCCTCGTGACCGCTCATCGAGGCGTTGAAGGTGGCGACGCGGATGGTCCCCGGTGGGCCGGCGTCGCACTCGATCGGGCCGACGTCGCCGGTCGAGGCGGCGTCGCCGGTCGAGCCCGAGCCTCCGGTGGTGGCGGAGTCCGCGGTCGTGCCGGCCGCCGCGGTCGTGCTCGCGGCGTCCGTCGAACCGAGTCCGGCGGTCGTGTCGGCGCCGGAGGTCGATCCTCCCGCCGTCTGTCCCGTCGCAGCGCTGCTGTCTCCACAGCTCCCGAGCAACCACAACGCAGCGATCCATCGCATTCGTCGACTGTACATGAGCGCCGTCTACCACGAGCGCGGATCCGTCCGGTGTTACGTCGACTCGACAAGGTCACGATGGAGCGACGTGCGCGTCACGTCGGGTCGTGCTTCATGACGATCCTATCACCCGGTTCGACGAGCAACGCCCCGGCGCGTGTCACCAGGTCGCGGAAGCTCGCGTCGGCGTCCTCGACGATCCGGCGCGCGAGCGAGTTCTTCGAGTGGAGCAGCTCCGGCGCGTGCGGCGAGGTGTGCACCAGCCGAAGAGGAACGAGAACTTGGCTGCGAGCATCGCCGCCAAGCGGGCCGCCAGGTCGGTCTCGCGCGCGCAGCCCGGGCCTCGTCCAGGATCGTGGTCATCACGTGCTGGCACGCCGCGACGAAGAGCTCGTCCTTGTCGGTGAAGTGGGCGTAGATCGTCGGCTTGGCGACCTGGGCCTCGGCGGCGATCTGATCGATCGAGGCCCGACGAAAGCCGTAACGGCGGAAGAGGTCGAGCGCGGGCCGACGCGCCGCGGATGGCGATCGCGCTGTCCGGGCTGGCGGAGGCGGCGGCGCAGGAGCGCCGGGGCGCCGCGGTGCCGGGGCTGGTGAAGACTCGCGCGAGGAGGCCCGCCCACGCGAGGCGGCGCGGCCTCGGCGACACGTCGGCCGGCTCGCCGGAGGTGTCGTTCGCGGCGCTGGTGAGGCCTGGCGCGCGCGACGTGGTCGTCGATGTGGACGCGGCACGTCCCGCGTCGACGTCCTGATCCTCGACCACTGGGCCATGACCCCGCTCGGGCCGGCTGAGCGAAAGGACATGTCCTAACTGATGGAGGACGCCCCCTCGTGTACGCCCGCCTCGTGGACGCCAGCGTATCAGGCGGTCGCGGCCGCGGCCGCGCGGACTCGCCCGGGCGCACCTGCCCCTCGGAGCAGGTTCACACGGGCGCGCGGTCGGCCGCGGACACGCGCGCCGCGGGCACGATCGACCCGCCCGCGGTCACGCGTGCGGCGGGCGGTCCGTCGCCTCGGGCCGCGCCTGCGCCTCGATCACCGCGACCTCGTCCGCCGGCGGCGGCCACTGCGGCGACTCCGGGGCGCCGCGGTGCCAGTAGAGCCCGAACTCATGGCCCTTCGGACATGTATACAGGTCGGTCTCGACGCCCTCGTGGACCCGCTCGGCGCGGGTGACGACGCCACGGTCGGCGCACTGCATGCAGTGGACGTGCTCGGCGAACGGACCCCCGGCCATGCTGGACCTCCGCGCCGAGCGTACCGCGGCGCTCGCTAGCGACCGCGCTCGGTCGCGACGTTGACGGCGATCGACGAGCCCTTGAGCTCGGAGCCGTCGAGCTCCTTGATCGCCCGCGGCGCGTCCTTGCGGTTCGCCATGGTGACGAAGCCGAACCCGCGCGGCGCGCCGGTGCCACGATCGACCATGACGATCGCGTCGGCGATCGGGCCGAACGCGCCGAACGCCGCGCGGAGGTCCGCCTCGGTGGTCGCGCTGCTGAGGTTGCCGACGAACAGGCGCGCGGGGATCCCGGCGGCGCTGCGCGGGACCTGCCCGGGGTTCTCGATCGCCCGCATCGCGTCCTCGATCGACGGCAGGTCGCCCTGCAGATCCGAGGCCGACACCACCTGCAGCTCCTTCGGCCCGCGGCCGCGACGGTTCGCCCGCTCCTGCGCCTTCTCCTCCTTCTTCTTCGCCTGGCTCATCTCGCGCTGGCGCTTGCCCTGGGACTGATAGCCGCTCATGTCAGACCTCCCCGGCGAACGCGCGCGGTGTGAAATCGGGTGGATGGAGATGGGGTGAACAGGGACGACAGGTGTTGCAAATGGGTCTCGTCGATCGGTGGTCGCGACGCGAAAGGCGCTCCGCAGAAGGTGGACCATACTGCCTCGGCCGCCACTCGGCACGCTGCTCGCCCCCTGAAAGCCCCGTCCGCCGCGTGTGTTGGCGCGGGCCGAACCGCCGGCGGGCCGAGCGCGTGCGGATGTTCACGCGCCGAGCGCGCGCAGGCCGTCCCGACGACACCGACGACCGGCGTCCGCCGCAGCGCTCGGCCGCCGGGATCCCGCACGGCCGCGTCGTTGCGCCGCCCGCGTGACCGTGTTATAGGCCCGCTCGTCACTCGTTTCTGGCTGTACGCTCACGCCCGCGCAAGGGCCGTGGAGCGCGTCTCCGGCGACGTTGATGGCGCAGCGGACCTCTCGCTGCAGTCTCCGTTCGAGACGCGACTCTTCGCGCGCGAGACCACCCTTCGAGCGCCCCGCGCTTCTTGAGCCGCGACTCCATCTTGAGACGAGAAGACCCCGTGCACACTCCCCTCCCCCGGCCCGCGCCCGGTTTTTCGGCGCTCGGCCTGGTCGACTCGCTGGTCCGCGCGCTCGCGCGGGCCGGCCACGACACGCCGACGCCGATCCAGGCGGCCGCGATCCCCCACGCGCTCGCCGGCCGCGACCTGTTCGGCTGCGCCCAGACCGGCACCGGCAAGACCGCCGCGTTCGTGCTGCCGATCCTGCAACACATGCTGCAAAGGCCGGCCGCCGCGCCGGGCGTGCGCGCGCTGATCCTCTCGCCGACGCGCGAGCTCGCGGCCCAGATCGGCGAGCGGATCGGCGTCTACGGCGCCGGCTCCGGCCTGCGCCACACGATCGTCTACGGCGGCGTCGGCATGCAGCCGCAGATCGACGCGCTCCGCCGCGGCGTCGACCTCCTCGTCGCCACCCCGGGCCGCCTGTGCGACCTGATGGGCCAGGGCAAGGTCGACCTGCGGCGCGTCGAGTTCTTCGTGCTCGACGAGGCCGACCGCATGCTCGACGCCGGCTTCTTGCCGGCGATCCGGCGGGTCGTCGCCGCGGTGCCGAAGCAGCGCCAGACGCTGCTGTTCTCCGCGACGATGCCGCCCGAGATCGCCCCGCTCGCCGCCCAGGTGCTCCACGAGCCGCTGCGCGTCGAGGCGGCGCCGGTCGCGTCGACGCCCGACGCGATCGACCAGACCGTCTACCTCGTCGATCAGCAGGACAAGCGCGGCCTGCTGCGCCACCTGCTCGGCGACCACGCGATCACCCGGGCGATCGTGTTCACGCGGACCAAGCACGGCGCCGACAAGGTCGCCCGCCACCTCGCCGCCGACGCGATCCACGCCGAGGCGATCCACGGCAACAAGTCCCAGAACGCCCGCGAGCGCGCGCTGTCCCGCTTCCGCGAGGGCAAGCTGCGCGTGCTGGTCGCGACCGACCTCGCGGCCCGCGGCATCGACGTCGCCGGGATCTCCCACGTGATCAACTACGACCTGCCGATGGACCCGGAGGGCTACGTGCACCGGATCGGCCGCACCGCCCGCGCCGGCACCCGCGGCGTCGCGCTGTCGTTCTGCTGCGGCGAGGAAGAGACCCGCCTCAAGGGCATCGAGCGCCTGCTGCGGCGCCGCGTCCCGATCGTCCGCGAGCACCCGTACGCGCGCCACGCCGCCGCGCCCGCCGGCCCGCCCCGCGCGCCCGCTCGCGCCCGCGCCTGACGCGACCCTCGCCGCGTCGCAACGAGCCCGCGCGCGCGGGCGTCCGTCACCTCGGCCTCGCGCGCCCGCTCGACGCCCCAGCGCCCTCGCCCACGCGCGCGCCGCCGAGGCCCGCGGGCGCTCCGCCCGGGTCTGCGTTAGGCTCGCGGCGTGCCGAGCCCTCGACCGCGCGCCCGCCTGTGGGCGCACGCGCTCTGTGTCCTCGCCCTCGCGTCCGCGTGCCAGCTCGGCCCGACGCAGAGGGCCGACCGCGTGCGCCGGGACTACCTCGAATACACCAACGAGCACCGCTCGATCCACCCGCAGAGCGACTTCTTCGACCCCGAGCTGGCCGCCCACCTGCTCGCCGACCGGGAGCTCGCCGCGGCCCTGCTCGAGCGGATGGACCTCTCGCGCGAGACCAAGTCGTACCTCGTCGCGTACGGGATCCGGCTCGGCGCCGAAACGGCCGACGTGCTGTACGCCGCGCTGCGCCACCAGGGTTATTCCGACGAGGCGATCCTCGCCACCGACGCGGGCCTCGACCTGCTGCTCTCGCTGTTCATGCCCGCGCGGGGCGACCTGCACGTGCAGCGACCGCACGTATTGATCGAGGCCGAGCCGCGCGCCGACCTCGGGGTGGCCGTCGCGGACGACGCACACGTGGCGGTCGGTCAGCAGCGGGCGCGTGCGCAGCTCCGGCGGCAGCTCGCCGTAGATCCCGACCGCGAGGTCCGCCGCGCCCTGCCGCAGCGCCTCGGCGTCGTCGGGCGTGTTCGGCGTGAAGCGCAGCGCGACGCCCGGCGCCTCCTCGCGCAGCACGCGGTCGAGCGCGACGCCGAGGACCAGCAGCACGTGGTCGGTCGCCAGGACGACGAAGCTGCGCTCCTGCGTCTCCGGCGCGAACGGCCGCTCCGGCGCGAGCACCTGCGCCGCGCCGGCGACGACCTCGCGGACCCGCGGCTTCAGCAATTCGGCCCGCGGCGTCAGCACCATGCCCCGGCCGGCGCGCACGAGCAGCGGGTCGCCGAGCTTCTCGCGGATCCGCGCCAGCGCGTGGCTCATCGCCGGCGTCGACAGCCCGAGCCGCGCCGCCGCCCGCGTGACGCTGCCCTCCTGCAGCAGGGCGTCGAGGGTGACGAGGAGGCCGAAGTCGCCGGGTTCCACCTGCCCACGATGCCCACCGGTCACCCGACGCGCAACGCCGGGCGCCCGCCCCGACGACCCGGGTCACCCTCGACGCGCTCGCCTCCGGTGCACGCGCAAGATCCGGCGTACCGACCGATCGCGCGTCGACGCGCGCGCCCGGCCGCGGGCCCCGGGTCGACCGCGATGTCTCGACGCCGAAGCTCGATCCGAGGCACCCGAGGAGCTCGACCACGGCCTTGCACCTGCCTCGGCCATCAAGTTGAAGGACCCGCGCATGTGGTCCGCGCGCGTCGTCGAGCATGGCGGTCCGAGAGACGCCATGGCAACCCCGTCGGAGCTCGAGCGCGACCGCCCCTGCGAGTTCGGCGAGCCCCCGTCCATGCGGCGCGCGGCGGCCTCGTGATCGGCCACGCGCCGCGCATCGATGTGGCGAGCGAACTCGTGTTCGTCTCGCGCGCCGCGGTGAAGTCGCCCTCGCGCTGGCTCGACCTCATCGCGCGCGGGTTCGCCGGGGTCAACCTCGCCACACACGACCTCGCTGTCCTCGCCATGTCGGCCTCCGTCCGGGTCCTTCATCGGAGTAGCCTGGAGGAACGATGACAATCACCCATACGCCCCGGCTCTTGCTCGGATGTCTGGCTGCGCTCGCCGTCGTCGCCGGCTGCGGAGACGATTCCACCTCGAACACCTCTGCGAGCGGCAGCGCGACCACCGAACCGACCACTGGCGCCGCCACCACCTCCGGCGCCGGCACCACCGGCCCGACCTCCGGCGCCACCACCTCCGACCCGACCACCGGCGGCGCCACCACCGACCCGACCACCACCACCGCCGAGAGCAACACCGCCGCCGCGAGCAACACCGCCGCCGACGAGACCACAACGGACACCGCGGCGACCACGAGCGGCGCCAACGACAGCAGCGGCAACCCCGTCGAGTGCGGCAACGGCCTCGTCGAGCCGGGCGAGGAGTGCGACGACGGCAATGCTGCACGCATGGACGGAAACGGTCGAAGG